>Ga0194039_1000355_pt1 | contig 28801 bp, 16 predicted proteins | sample JunL228m_MetaG_FD_148679 | JGI IMG/M metagenome (GOLD analysis project Ga0194039, IMG submission 148679) | Anoxic zone freshwater microbial communities from boreal shield lake in IISD Experimental Lakes Area, Ontario, Canada - Jun2016-L227-8m | ecosystem: Environmental > Aquatic > Freshwater >... | reverse complement strand
GGACAAGTGCGCCGACTGCCGTCGGCGGCTACAGATTTGTGGATTCTTGAATCCGCCCTGCCCTGGGACAACGCGGGCGCGCGCCGAGACTGTTCACTTGGGCGACGCGCCAGCGATGCTGAGGCTCAGTTCGATTGTATCGGATACTTTCTCTTCCATTTGACCTGGCATGAGGCCGAAGTCGCTGCGTTTGATGGTGAAGTCGGCGCGAATGACCAACAGATCGCCGTTCATGTTCGGCACCCGCTTGCCAAGCTTGTCTTTGAGAAAGGTGAATTTCACCGGTGCAGTGATCTCTTTCGAGATGCCTTTGCACGTGAACGTGCCGGTGACATCGCCCGTGGTGGTGTCGCCGTTGGTTTTCACGTTCTTGATTTGTTTGGTCTCGAAGGAGATTTGGGGATACTTCGCCACGTCCATCCATTTGGCGCTGCGCAGGTGCTCCAATTGCATCGGGTTGCCCACGTGCAACGACGAACTGGCGACGACGATCATGCCTTGGATCGCTCCCGGGTCGGCCGGATCGAATGTGACCGTCCCGGAAATACCGGTGGCGTTGCCGTTGATGGCTTCGAGCGGGGCGTCGAGTTTGAAGACGGCGTTGTTGATGCCCTTCGGGTCTTTGAAGTCAAAGGTCTCTGGAGCAGCCATTGCCGCTTGGCCCAGGCAGGCCAGGGTGACGATGATGTGGATGTTAGTGATGATATGTGTCGTGTGGTTTGTTGTATTGATCATGTTGAGGTTTGAGTTTGGGTTTTGGGGAAAAGCAATGAAGCCCCAGCCAGGAATGATGACCCCAGGAAGGCGGCTCCGAGAAAGTCTGCACCAGGGACAAACCGGTTCTGGTAATCATCGACCGTAATACCGGTGACTTCATCGGTCCTTTTAACCGGCACGCTCGTCTTGGTCCAGCCGGGGTTTGCGCCTGTGGCGAGCCACATCCCCAACGCCAACACAATCACGAGTGCAGCGCTGATGCGCAGTATCTTCTTGCTCATTAATGTTTGTCTTAAGTCGTCTGCATCATATCACCAGTGTCGCATCAATTCAAATCGCTCGCACAGATTTGCGTGGCTGCTTCCCCGGCAGGCTCTGATAGGGTGCCCCCCCATAAAGGGTCAGTTTCCCTGCCGGGCTTGCATTTTTGCCAGCGCCTCTTTGGCCGCGGCGCTCACGGACGGGTCTGGATCATTCGACAACCGCAACAACTTCACCTGCCCCAGGGCGTTGGCCGCCGCGAGGCGCACGTTCGGCACAGGGTCCTTGAGCGCAGCGATCATGGCGGCAATGGCCGGCTGGTCAGCGGCGTGAATCGCCGCGAGCGTGTCGATCGCCTGCGTGCGTGAAGACGGGTCCACATCCAACAACATCTCCAGCAGCGCCGGCTCAGCCGCCCGCCGCGAGGAAGGCATCGACATCAGCACCTTGGCCGCCCCTTGCCGCACCATCCCCTTCTCGCGCATGACCGCATTGATCAAGATCGGGGCGGCTGCCGGGCCAATGGCCGACAAGGCATTGCCGGCGCGAAGTCGGACGTCTGCGTTCTCATCCTGGAGTCTTTCAAACAACACGGGAACGGCCGCCTGCGCGCCGGGGCCAAGCATGTCCAATCCTGCGATGGCGGCGGCGCGGACCTCTGGATCTCTATCGCTTAAAGCGTCGATCAAGGCCGGCACAGAGTCTTTGCCGATGCTGGCCATCGCCGAGGCAACAGCCCAGCGAGCTGCGCGATCTTTGCTTCGCAGCGCCCGGGCCAGCGTGGGAATGGCGGCTTTGGCATCCGGCCCGATGATTTTGAGCGCCATCGCCGCCGCCTGGTGAACGGTTTCATCTTGAGGAACGGGTGAGTGGCGCAAAAGCCCGGGACGAAATCCAGGGGGGAGACTCAGGCCCACCCGCCAAAGCTGTTTACGCCAGAAAGGGTCACGGGAATCCAGCAACTGAATCAGCCCTGGCACTGCGTTGGCGCCCATTGCCCGGAAGACCGCCGCCGCCTGCTCGCGGACCTCGGGACCGGGAGCGTAAAGTTGCAATGCCCAACCCTTGAGCGGCTTCCCGTGGTAAAGCGTGTCTGCCCTGTTCCGCCGAATCGCCACCAACCACGCCAGTGCGCAAACCCCAAGCACCGCCAGACCAATCAACAGCCGCCGTTTCAAGTTTGAACGGCCCGCTCCGCCGCGCGAGGCGTTTCCGCGCTGGCTGCGCCATTACGGCGAGCGGCGGCCCGGGCCGCCAGATTGCGCCAGGTTGCCAACGCCAGCAACGGCCAACTGTTCCGGTACATATCGTATTTCAGGTAGAATACCTTCGGAAACCCGGTTCCGGTGGTTTCAGCCTCCGTCCATGAGCCGTCGGGATTCTGAGTGCGGATCAGATACTCGATGCCTCGCCGCAAGCTCGGACGATTCCAATCGTCTAACGCGCAGAGACCCATGACGGCCCAGGCCGTCTGCGATGCCGTGCTCGGTCCCTGGCCTTTGAAAACCGGATCGTCGTAAGTGTTACAGCGCTCGCCCCAGCCGCCATCCTCGAGTTGGACGCTCTCCAACCAATCCCGCGCTTTGATCAGCCAGGGCTGGTTCATGTCCAGGTTCAGCGCGCGCAGACCTCGAAGCACCTGCCAGGTGCCGTAGATATAGTTCACCCCCCAGCGACCGTACCACGAACCGTCTTCCTCCTGATGCTCGCGGAGATACCGCAGCGCCTTCTGCACCTGCGGTTGCTCGATGCTGTAGCCTTCGTAGCCGAGCAATTCCAGGATGCGCGCCGTAATGTCGGCGCATTCCGGGTCGAGCATTGCGTTGTGATCGGCAAAGGGAACCTTTTCGAGAACGCCCTTGGTGCAGTCCTTGTCAAACGCCGCCCAACCGCCGTCTTTGCATTGGAAGGTCAGCATCCAGGTCAACCCGCGATGGAAGCATTCGTCGCGCTTTTGGCGGTCGCCGGTCGGGACTTTGCGCAGAGCCAGCAGGACCATTGCGGTATCGTCAATGTCCGGGTTCCATTTGTTCTCGAACTCGAACACCCAGCCGCTCGGCTCGACCTTGGCCGGGTTCTTGTATTGCCAGTCGCCGCGGAACCGAATCTCCTTGGTCATCAGCCACTCGGCGGCACTCTTCAGCGCAGGATGATCGCTGGGCACACCCGATTCCGCGAGGCAGATTGCGACGATTGCCGTATCCCAAACCGGCGAAAGGCAGGGCTCGATGCGAACGCTGGATTCCGTCTCGTGCTGGTGCATTTTTAATTGGCCTTCCGTGCGAACGACTAAGGGATGATCATCTGGATAGCCCAGAATCTTAAGCGCGATGAGGGAATTGACCATGCCGGGAAAGATCGCCGCCAGCCCGTCCGAGCCTTCAAATCGTTCCACCATCCACTGTTCGGCCTTCTTAAGCGCGCGTTTGCGGAACGGATGAATGCCGTGTTCGGCAAACCATTCAGCGAATTTATGCACCCGATCCAACCACAGAAAGAAGTTGCGCCACGTCAGGCTTTCCGGGTCGGGCGCCAGGGCGAGGTCCCGCTCGTGGATGCCCTCCGGGTAAAGCTCGTTGAGGTTGATCTTGTTCTTGGGGTGTCGGGTCGGTTTGAAATGGTTAATGATCGAGAGGGGCACGAGCATCGAGCGGCTCCAGGAGCTCATCTCGTTGATATTCACATAAAACCATTTCCCGATCAGGATGATCTCGCAGGGGATTGTTGGGACATGATCCCAGGGAAACAGGCCGAGCAGCGCGAGGAAAAGCTTCGAGAAGGTGTTCATGCGTGGAACCCCGCCAAGGCTCTTGGCTACTTCGCGGGCGCGCAACATGCGGCGATCCGTCGCCGACACCCCCGCCAACTTGAGCGCCAGGTAGGCTTTGATCGTCGCATTGACCTCTGCCGGACCGCCGTAATAGGTGTTCCACCCGCCATCCGGCAACTGCATCGAGAAGATATGGTTGACCGCTTTGCGCTGCCATTGCAGGTCCACTTTGCCGTCCCAATGGCGATAAGCAACCAGGTCCGCCACCAGCGTCGCATCGACCATCAGCTCCCCAATCCAGTAGCCCTCGGGCTTCTGTTGCCCGAGTAAATAGCTCTGGGACCGCTCAATGGCGGTTTCCAGCTCGATTTGTGGTCGAAACCCGAAGTCCTCTTGACGGGGTTTCTCACCTAGACCGACCTCTCGGAACGATACTGCATCCACGCGCAGAGTCTGCGCGGCTGTTGTCAAAGTGTAAAGGACGTATTCCAGCAAACTGTGCGCATCTTAGATTTTTCGGAGCGAGGACAGGGGTGCAAGACAGAATTGGTCGAAGCCTGCGATTTCATGGGAATCAAATCTAAAAACAGCAGTTGGAACCACGGATTTCACGGATAACACGGATAAGGAAGGGATTGGGGCCGCCCGGGGGTATTCACTCGGCGGGTGGCGGCGAAAGAGGTTCTCGACCATGACGAAGCCCTCTCAGGCCAAGGGCCTGCTTTCATAAAGTTCCGGATTGGTCGGGCCGGCTCAATTCAAACAAACGTTCTTTATGCCTGAGGCTGGCGGCTGGTAGGACGAAGGATGAATCGCGCTTTCAGCGCTGATGGGTTTTTGGGCTGATGAACCCAGGGCGTTGCCCTGGGCTGGTATGAATGACGCCCTTGGCGTCTCCCACATGTCGCGTCTCCCACCTTGCACTTCCGCTCGACCTTGGTTAGATATTGCTCTCGAAGAATTCTGTCCTGCGCCTGCGCGGACATTCCTCTCCGCTTCGGGGTTGACTGAGCTCCGGGAGCGGACAATGGTGTTCGCACTCCAATTACTCAGGGTGGTGGTTTTGGAAAAATCTGAGATGCGCACCAGCAAACTGACCGGGCGTGGGGCAGGTCTCCGACCTGCCGGTCCACGGAGTCTCCGACTCCGTGCAGGGCCAGAGTAAGAGCAAGAGCAAGAGTAAGAGCAAGAGCAAGAGCAAGAGCAAGAGTAAGAGATCTGCCCCACGCTGCTCCCCAAAGTGAGACTGCCTTTCCGCCATCGCCTCTCGACTCGCGACCCTCTCTCCTGTATATTGTCGTTATGCGAGCCGCACCTAAGGATTTACCTCCGCTCATCCTGGCATCCGCCTCCCCCCGGCGGTTGGAACTCTTGCGTCAATTGACCATCGATTTCCGGGTTGTCCCCAGCGACACCCCGGAACTCCATCACGACCAATTGACGGCGCACGAGCTTTCCCAAGTTAACGCGTATCGCAAAGCTCGATCAGTGGCGAAGAAGTTTCCCGATGCTCTCGTGCTGGGTGCCGATACGTTGGTCTGCCTGGATGGCGTTTTATTCGGCAAGCCAGCGAATCTCGAACACGCCTATTTGATGCTCGAACAACTCCAGGGCCGCACCCATCAGGTGGTCACGGGCTTGTGCCTCCTGCATCTGCGTAATCATCGCCAAAGAATCTTCGCCGAAAGCACCGCCGTGACGTTCCGGCCACTCGATGCCGTAAATATCCGGCGCTATCTCAACTGCGTTAATCCGCTCGACAAAGCGGGCGGCTACGCAATCCAGAATGAAGGCGATTTGCTCGTCGAAAAGATCGCCGGTTCCTATACCAACGTCGTCGGCTTGCCCCTCGAACGCCTTGCCACCGAACTGGAATCGTGGTCCGCTGACCGTGGCTAGAACGAGACCAACGTTGTCAGCACCCCCGCGGGATTTGGTGTCTGAGTGGCGGTGAGCGTCTCGACCTCGGCGTCCACGTAGATGAACAGGTCCACGTCCGAACTCGGCGGGTGCGGCTGCTCCGGACTGTGCGTTGGCGGGGTCAGTCCAACAGAAGGTCATATTTTCACCGGACGCTGTTCGCCCCCAGTGAGCGCGCGAACTGCTGATTTCCTATTCGCCAGGTTTCCAAGCCAGAGCTCACTATTGTGTTGAAGGCCCAGCCAATTATGAGCGCCTTGCGCCGCCAAAAAGGTCACTTGATATGGCTGGCCAGCCATGCGAATATGGGTAGCCATATTATGAAGACGACCATTGAGATTGCGGATGATCTTTTCGAGCGGGTGCAACGCGCCGCGCAGGAGGAGAAGACGACCTTTCGCTCGCTGGCGGAGGAAGGCTTGCGTTTAGTGCTCGCCAAGAAGCGGCAACGCAAGTCCGGGAAGCTGCCGCCGCTCGTGACCTATGGTGGGAGCGGGTTGACCGAGGAATTCAAGGACTGGAACTGGGATAGGATTCGCGACGAGGTTTATCGGGGGCGAGGGACATGATCGCGCTCGACACGAATTTGCTGGTTTACTCGCACCGCCCGGAAGGCCCGTTTCACGCCGAGACCAGGGCGATGATTGACTCCCTCCGTGGCGGCACTGCTTCGTGGGCAATCCCCTGGCCGTGTGTGCATGAGTTTATCGCAGTGGTGACGAGTGCCCGGGTTTTCAAGAGGCCCACCCCTCTTGAGGCAGCCTTCGCGGCTGTTGACGCCTGGCTGGCTGGCAACAATTTGCACTTTCTGGCCGAAAGCCACGGGCACCTGGAGCAACTCCGCGATCTCGCGACGCGGGGAAAGATCGCCGGCCCGCGCATCCATGACGCACGCATCGCCGCGTTGTGTTTGCAGCATGGCGTGCGCGAGCTTTGGACTGCGGATCGTGACTTCTCGGCCTTCCCACAACTCAAAACGCACAACCCCCTGGTGAGGACCTGAGCCTGGAGGTTCAGGGTGGATAAGAATTTATTTGTGTCTTTTGCAGGTGTGCGCGACTACAGTTCCTCCGGACGAAAACTATGAACCATTACACGATACTCTGGGTTTACATTGTTCTATTGTTGGTCGGCGGACTGATCGGGTTCCTGAAGGCCGGCAGCAGAGTCTCGCTCATCACATCAGCGATTTCGGCTGCGGCACTGGTCCTGACGGCGATCCCGGGGCTGTTTGGGCCAGGTCTCGCGCGCGGGTTGGCGGATGCGATAATGGCAGCGCTGCTGGTTGTGTTCGCGATTCGACTGGGGAAGACTAAGAAATTCATGCCCAGCGGTTTGATGCTGGTGATCACGATTCTCGCCCTGGCCTTGCGGCATGTCCTCTAGGTCGCCAGCCTCCTTCCCCTGTGCCTCCGCATTCCCTTCCCATCTGGGAAATCCATTCGCAGGTGGTCGATACCCTGCGTTGGGGGAATCGCCTGGTGCTGGTGGCACCAACGGGCTCCGGCAAGACCACTCAGGTTCCGCAGATGCTGCTGGATGCCGGCTTGGCCGGAGACAAAAAGATCGTCGTGCTCCAGCCGCGCCGGGTTGCCGCGCGAACCGTCGCCGCGCGGGTGGCGTGGGAACGAAATTGCCGACTGGGCGCCGAGGTCGGTTACCAGATTCGGTTCGATGACCAGACGAGTCTCGGCACCCGCATCAGTTACGTAACGGAAGGGATTCTGCTCCGCTGGTTGCAGGATAATCGCACTCTTTCCGATGTGGGGGTTGTCCTTTTCGACGAGTTTCACGAGCGCAATTTGCTGAGTGATGTTGCGCTCGCGCTGGTGAAACACCTTCAGCAGACTGGCCGGCCGGATTTGAAGCTGGCGGTTATGTCCGCCACGCTCGACGCGGAGCCGGTCGCGGAGTATCTGACGGACGATGCGGGGACAGGCGAGACGCCTGTCCTGCGTTCCGAAGGGCAAAGCTTCCCGGTCGAGGTGCGCTATTTGAGCCACCATGACGAGCGGCCGGTGACAGAACAAGCGGCGGATGCCGTCGAGCGAATCGTAAACTCGGGCGAGCCTGGGGACATCTTGGTCTTCATGCCCGGCATGGGGGAGATCAACTCGACGATAGCGGCGATCAGGACTATACACGCCAACGAAAGGCTGGCCTTGATCCCGTTGCACGGCGACCTGTCGGCGGAACAGCAAGACCTCGCTTTCGCGCCCCATCCCTTGCGCAAGGTCATCGTGGCCACGAACGTCGCGGAAACCTCCGTCACCATCGAAGGCATCCGCCATGTGGTGGACGGCGGACTCGCACGGGTCGCCCGTTATGACGCGGAGCGGGGCATCGCCACACTTTTCCTCGAACCGATCAGCCGCTCTTCGACTGATCAGCGCAAGGGCCGTGCCGGCCGCACGGGGCCGGGCACTTGCTACCGGCTTTGGACCGAAAGCGGACACTTGAATCGCCCGGACCGCAACACACCTGAAATTCAGCGCAGCGATCTGGCCGAGGTGGTTCTGTTGTTGCACTCCCTGGGCATCAAACGCGCAGCGGAGTTTGATTGGCTGGACAAGCCGGATGCGCAGGCTGTCGAGCGCGCCGAGCAACTGCTGCACACCCTTGGGGCCCTCACGAAGACCGAGGCACACAGAACGAGTGAGACCCCCTCCAAACCTGCACCCGCAACTATCCACGCATCACGCATCACGCATCACGATTCCCCTCCCCTGCCCCCCTCCGACCTCACACCGATTGGCCGGCAGATGCTTCGGCTGCCGATGCATCCGCGCTACTCGCGGATGTTGGTCGAGGCGGCCAAATACGGCTGCGTGCCGGCTGCCGCGTTGTGCGCTGCGCTGGTGAGCGGACGCGATCTGCTCATGCGCCTGGCCCGTGATGACAAGCATATCCAGGAAGCCCGCGAACTGTTCGAGGCCAGCCAGGAATCCGACTTCTACACCCTCATCCGCGCTTACGAGTTCGCGAAGCGGAACCATTTCAGTGTCGAAACCTGCCGCCGCTATGGGATTCACGCGCAGACCGCGCGGCAGGTCGAACAGACCTTCGAGCAAATCCTGCAAATCGCACGGCAGCAGGGTCTGATGCGCCTCGATGATAGCGGATTGAGAATCGAAAATAGCGAGGCAGATCCTTCTCCCATTCTCCCTTCGCCCGCCTCGACCCCACCCGCTTCCGGCGTCGATCCCCTGCCCCGCTGCATCATGACCGGTTTCATTGATCAATTGTGCCTGCGACATGACCAGGGAACGCTCGAAAGCGATTTGACCGAAGGACGGCGGGGCTCGTTGATGCGGGAAAGCGTCGTTCAGAACGCGCCTCTTTTCGTGGCCGCGACAATTCGCGAAGTGAGCGGGCGCGGCTCGGAAAACCTGACCCTGCTCGGGCTGGCCAGCGCCGTAAAGCGCGAGTGGATCGAGGAGACGTTCCCCGAGCAAATCACGACCCATGTAGAACACCTTTACGACCGAACCCACAAACGCGTCGCAGCACTCAAGCTGGTCCGATTTCGCGATTTGGTCATTCACCACGAGCACCAGCGCGAGGTGGCCCCGCAGGCATCCGGCCGCTGCCTGGCTGAGGCCCATCGGAAAGGCTATTTCGAGCTGCCGCTGTTCAACCACGAGGTGAAACAGTTCATTGGCCGGGTGAACCTGGTCGTCGCGGTGATGCCCGACCTCGAATTCCCACCGTTCGACGAGGCGGCAATTACCGACTGCCTGGCCCGCGCCTTCCATGGGTTGACGCTGGCAAAGGAGGCGCAAGCGACACCGTTGCGCGGCGCGTTCCTTCAACGGTTGGCCAAAGAACAGTTAGGCTGGCTCGATGAACTCGCGCCAACCAGCGTCGCCTGGCCCGACGGGCGGAAGCTGAAACTCCTCTACGCCGAGCAAGCGCGCGCCGAAGATGGCCATCCGAACCCTCCCGAGTTGCAGGTCAAACTCCACGAATGTTTCGCGCTCAAGGAACACCCGCACCTCTGCGAAGGCCGGTTGCCCGTGAAATTCTGGCTCTGCGCCCCGGACGGCAAGCGGCTGGAAGCCACCTTAAATTGGCCCGCCTTCAAAGCAAATAGTTACCCAAAAATTAAAGCGACCCTCCAAAAGAAACATCCCGGGGTGATGTGGGTGTGATGCGTGATGCGTGATGCGTGATGCGTGATGCGTGGTGCATGATGCGTGATGCGTGGTGCATGATGCGTGATGCGTGGTGCATGAAGCGTGATGCGTGATGCGTGATTCCAGTGGCTGCCATTCGCGCCTTCATTCGACGTTCGGTTTTCGGTTTTCGGTTTTCGGTGTTCAAGGTTCAAGGTTCAAGGTTCAAGGTTCAAAGTTCGAGGTTCGGTTTTCGGTTTTCGGTTTTCGACGTTCGACGTTTGCCGTTCGACGTTCGGTGTTCTGTGGCCAGTGCATGGCCCCCGTCCGCCCATCATCGTAGCCGCCCACGGGAGTCGGCGCTAATCTCCGCCCGAGGCAGCCAGAGTGCGCCTCAGAGAGGTTCTTTATCCCCTTGCCATCCCACTTCTACAGATTTACCACTTGGCATTTCCTTTAGAAAACCATTACAGATCGTATTTGATTGTTATGAATCGACTATCGCAAGAGAAAACAATTATGAATTACTAAATCAAAGGGAGCGGAGAGTTCTATTATAAAGAGCGTTAAAGCGGGGCTTTTGAAGTTGCAGACGACGCGTGAATTACAATCGCCATGCACAGGCGCGTATTCCGTCCCCACGCAGCCCAGCCCCAGTTTCCACCACAGGGTTCAGAGTTTTCTCTGAATCATATCGAGCGCGATCAGCGAGTAAGCCGTGACGAGCGCGGGGTCTTTTTCCCACCAACGCCCGTTTTCATTGGCCCAGGAACCGTCGGCGTGTTGCAGGTTGATGAGCTTCAACGCCAGTTGCTCGCGCCAATTAATGCTCCGCCCATCTGCGGTCTGCAACCTGTCTGCGCCATAGATGCTCAGGGCCTTGGCCATCGTATGATAGTAGTAATACAATCCCTGGGCTCCCAGAGCGGGATTCTCATCAATGGTAAAATTGGCGCGCAGCCAGTCCAGAACGGCGATGACTCTCGGATCGTCCCGGTTGAGGTCGGCGTAAATATAGCTGAGCAGACCTGCGTAACTCATGCTGCCGTAGGAGCGCAGCGCGACGCGGCCGGAAGGCAGGTTCGTCTCGCCCGCCATGCTTTTGTCAGGGGAATAGACGAAACCGCCTTTGTTTTGCGGGTCATCCGAAGCCCAGACTGCCGAGTTATGGCTGGGCAGGTTTTGACAGCACTGGATGAAATGAATGGCCGCTTTCCAGTTTAAATCCTCCGAGGGCGGCGTGATCGTTTCCGGCGGGTTGATTTGCCTGCTCAGATAGAGCGCCTCCAAAGCCAGTGAAGTGTTCGAGAGGTCCGGCCGTTTGTCCTGCTTGCCGTAGCCGATGCCGCCAACAAACGCATCGTCACTCTTGCCGGATTCGTCCGCAACTGTCTGGAGGCCAATGATGAATTTGCGGGCCTTGGCAATTGTCGAACGATACGCAGGGCGGTTGGCCAGCACCAGAGCCGTCAGCGAGAGGGACGTATTGTAGCTCGGCAACTCCTTCCGATAAATGCCACCATCCGGCTGCACGCAACTCAACACGAACGCGTAGCCTTTCGTCACTGCTGACGACTCGGCCTTTTTCTCGCGAGTCTCGGCCTGAAGCCGGAAGGCCGTCAGCACCAATGCGGTGACCGCGGGATGCTCCGGCGTGGACCACCAGCCGTTTGTGTTCTGGCTCTTTTCAAACCAAGCATTCCCCTGGTCAATGGCATGTTGAACTTCGTGCCGCAACGAGAGGTTTGTGCCCGCTTGCAGGGTTAGCTGCGGCGGCTTCTGACCGACGGCATCTGCCGCGTTTGCCCACTGGGTGAGGAGACCAGCGATAGCGGCAAACCCGAGGGAAAAGGCTGAGAGCATTAGCCCGTTGGTTTTCAAACGCGATTTCATGATTTGTGTTTTGTAATTCTATTCGGCTCTTTTTCGGCAACCGGCCACGCGCATTTATTGTAGCCGCCAAAGTCGTGCCGTCAAGAGTATTGACGAACCGAGAGCAATTGTGGAAGAATGCCGGGCTGTGAACTTCAAAGGCATGCTCCCTCGGTGTTCTGTGGCTTGGTTGAGGCCAATTAACCTGGTCGCCGGGATTCTCCTGGCTGCTGCCTCATCAATGGCTGCCCCGCCGCTCCCGCCGGAAACCGCTCCGCGCGATAAGGTGCCGCCTTCTCCTTCCCAAGGCAGCGTGAACCCGTCCGGCAAGTTTACTCCCGCGCATCAGCTTCCCCCCACGGACAACGGCATCACCCCCAGAACAGCGGCGGAAGCGGAATCCGTCTTGAAACAGGCGCTGAAAGTGCGGCAGACAGGGTCAAACACCTTCCAGCTCGGACATGTGGAATTCGACAAATATCTCCGCACCGTCAGCCTGCCAGCGCTCGTGGCCGTTCGGACCCAGGCCGTCGAATACGCGCTGGTTAACGTGAAAGGCAAGGCCTACGAGTCGCTGCTAACCACCGAAGCGACGCCTTCTGATGTTCACCTGGCGTTCTTGTTGCTCGGCGTGAGCCAAGTGCCCATCACCGGTGACTTCAACAAAGCAGTGACGGTTCCGGAGACCAACTCTCTTCGGATCGAAGTGGCCTGGGAGGAGAACGGCAAGCTGGCAAATGCCGCGCTTTGCGACCTGATGTGCCTTGTGGACGAACCAGCGTCTCGGGCGGACGAAAGAAGGGAACCTCCGGCGCGGCCGATGCCTTCCCGATCGTGGCTCTATAACGGTTCCGTATTCGACGGCTTCGGCTTCGCTGCACAGCGCGAGGGATCGATCATCGCGGTCATCCGCGATTCCGCGGCCCTGGTGAACAACCCAAGGGAAGACCGTGACAACGACCGAATTCATTTTCCCAACACGAAGCTGCTGCCTCCGGAAGGCGTCTCGGTTCGCGTCGTTCTGCGGCTACCCGAACCAGTTGTGCCGCCGCCGGCGCCCAAGCCCCCGTGGGAGTCTCCGATTACCCCCCTCTCCACTAACCATTACGTGCCGGAGCCCGGGGCGCCCAGCGGTGACCGCTGAGGCCTCGGCACCTTTCACGCAACGTCATCAGTCGCCGCCCTGCTCCATAAAACTGCACACAGGCTCAGGGACGTTTTCAGGTGGGAAGCGCTCAATCCTGGCCGCCGCGCACACGAACTCCGCCCGGTTCGACAATCCATAGGCGTCCGGCGAGGGGCCTGGTTGCGAAAAGCGGCATAACCCTGCGGAGCAGCGCAATCTGGTTCGGCTGGGTTTGCTGTTTGAGACGCAGGACGATGAAGCCTGGGGATTCCTGGGGCGGATAATGCCTTATGTCAGAGAGGTCAAGATCGGCGGTGATAAGAACGCGGTCCTCTTGTCGGCACACGGCCACGATCTCCGAGTCAGGGGCTCCGCCAAGGCTCTGCTCCCAGACGGTGCTGCCGTCATACCCGGCTTGGGCGAGGATCGTGACGAAGTCGGCAGGCAGGTTCTGGTCGATCTTGAACTTCATGCGGGTGCGCCAGCCAAGGGGAGCACTTCCTCATGAGCCAAGGCTGCGGCGTATGCCATGCATGCCTGGATGTCTTCGCGCGTCAGCGGCGGGTAGCTGCGCGTGATCTGTTCGGCGGACAGGCCGGCCGCGAGGTTATCCAGCACGACCAACACCATGATTCGAGAGCCTTTGACGCACATACGGCCTTTGCAGATCAAAGGGTCCATCGAGAGGCGTTCTTGCCAGTTCATGCCACAGGTTTAACAAATCGGGATGAGGTTTGCACGGTTTTTCCGACCGGTGCGGTTCACGCTCCTGAGCGCGTGCTCAAGCGATGCACCGCGCCACACGATTGACGACGCTGCGCGCTGCAACGCTCGCCAAACCTGCGCACCAGGAGACCCATCGCGGTTCCTTTCTCGCAATGTGTGAAGACCATGAAAGATGTGTTTTACAACGGCGAACCACCACCTTGGTGCCTTGCGCCAACTTCACGCCCGGCGGCAGGACCACGACGCCGTTCTTAACCATTCCGGCATAACTCAAGCCCTCGATATACTTTCCGCAGTCCATGCTCGCAAGCACGGGATTACCGGCCATCCAACCCGCAACACCTTCGTCGAGCTCTCGCACCCTATTGGCGCTGACCCGAACGCAATCTGGCCGGCAGTTTGTTTTATCATTGGGGGTCAGGTTGCGGAATTCCTCCCAGCCTGACCACCCCATGTTATCTTTATCTTTATTTCGGTGCGGGCCGGAATTTCGACGTTCCTTTTCCCTAAGGAACATGCAATCATTCCGCAGTGGCTATGAATGTGTTGCTGACTTCCAATGCCCTCTTTGCCGAGACGCAACAGAACTTCGGCACCACCCACCGGTTTGCCGAGTTGGACGTGCCGACCGCCACGCCGGAAGGTCTGGTCCTGCTCAAACTCTATGCGCTGCCCTCTCTTTACAGACAAGGCCAGTTTGACCGTGTATCGGTTTACGAATCCGACATCGCCAGCCTCATGCACCGGCACCGGTGTGAGATCGAACCGCTCCTCCGACGGTTGCAACCACATATCATGGAGAGCGATTTGCGGGAACTTCGTGGCATCGTGGGAGACATCCAGGCCCGCCTCGCCCGGTTCGAGCAGTTGAAGAGCCACTGACTGCATCACGCCGGGATGCAGGGGCGAAACCCGGCGACCCGCCGCCTTCGCACCGTTCACCATGCTGGCCGCAGCCTGGCAAACCTTCTCCCGCAACCAGAAATCCAGCGCCAAAGCCTTTCAAGTGCTCCGGTTACGGCCGTGCAGGGGTCGGTGCAGATCGATCGGCAGGCAGTGCGCATAGTGCTCGGCGACTGGATCGTCCGCCGGGCGCCCCCGGCGGAGGAAGCGCGTCCAAACACAGGTATCAATGAGAACTCTCATCCCCGGCGGCGCAGCTTCTTGTAATCCCAGCCAGGATCAAACTCGACTTTTCCCTCAAGCTCAAGCAGTTGCAGCCGGTACCGTCGGTCAACGTACTCGGCAATCGCCGCGCTAACGGCGGCCTGTTTGGTTCTGTGACCGCCGATTCTCACCGCTTCGGCAATCAGCGTGTCGTCCAGCTTCAAATTCGTCGCCATGTCTAAAACATGCCACGACACATCGCCTTGTGTCAACCCCAGCCCTCCGCACCGCAGCCGCCGGCAACCACTACTGCTTTGTCCGGCCTCCCGACGGGGGGAAATCCCTTTATCCTAAACTCGGCAGGTGAGTTAACCGCAAAGAACAATCGCTGACCAACCATCCCAGTCGCGCCGCTACGATCACAACACAGCACTTCGCTTATTGCCCCAGGATACTTGAGGCGCAGCTTGCGAGGCATGGTGGCATACAAGACGATGCTCAAACGACTGTCAATTCCCACAATGACCCAAGGTATGGGTTGAACCCCTTTTATGATGTCAAATAAGTTCGTAGCAGAGATGGCCAATTCTCAATGAAGATCCGCATACGGGTATATGGAAGACACATCTTTGATGGAGTTTAGCCAAGCCCCCCCGTAGCCGGTGCCGAAGTTGGGAGCCTCGTCATAACACCACCAAGAATCAAAGTTAATTCCTACATCCTGGTCGCTATTGGCAGGCAAGCCACGCTGACGGGCGATGGCGTAGGTATGCGACTCAGTCCTGGGGGCGTTTGGCCAAAAGGAAGTCCAAGGCACGAAAGGTATTACCCCCAAGTACCCTTGAACGGTTGTTCCCCAGCCCATTATGTGCATCCCATAGAAGGTCAGCAGACTTGCGTCGTTTGCCCGCTGTTCACGGATGTAATCACAAAAGTGTGTAGCGTGGCTGACGCACTCCCATTTGCCCACAAACCATCCCAGGCCGATATGTTCCATGCTCCATTGGTTTACCCTATACCAATCCACAAAATGCCTCATTAACCGCGCCGTCTCGACACGCTTGCTCAGATCAGGATCAACCAGCACAGTGTCCCAAGCTGGACAAAGGGGGAAACTCATCAAAGCAGACACGACTTCTGTCTGCTGTTTGATTTTCGCAGGCGGAATAGCGTGAAATATGAGGGCGATGGTACTCCAGATCGCCAAGGCCACGCCTAGGGTTTCTATGATGCTCAGGTTGCCGCTCGGATCGCTGCGGTTAATGGGATCATTCAGACAGTAAGCATACAGGTGTTGCGTGCCGGGGTCACTCAAATTGCCAGGCAGCGAATCGGCAACGGAAAACCTTCCAGTGGCGGGGTCGTAATAGCGGGCGCGCAGGTAGTACTGCCCCAGCAGCGTGTCAAATTGTTCACCTGAGTGCAGGATTTTCGTCTTGCCGGGATCGACCGAAGTTGGACTGCCTCCCAACCGCAGACCGAAGGCATCATAAGCATAATAGTCGCTAACAGTTCCATCATTTGCGAGGACTTGCCGAGTTGAGCCGTGGGCGTCTGAAAGTAGATAATCGGTTGCCAGATCCTCCCCTTCGCGAGTCTGGGAGATAACCTGATTGCCGATGGTGTACGAAACCGACGGGGTCGCACCCACCGCCGGGGACTCCTCCAGGACCTGGGCGAACCCGGTAGGATTAAACAAATCCACGAGATAAACGTTCGTCGAGGCGATGCCAGCCACCCCTCCTGTGGTAGTGAGAGTCTCGCTGCGCACCCGAATGCCCTGTAAATTGTAAAAGTATTTTCCGCTTCGAATCACCGGTTGAGCGCCGCTGTTGTCCGTGATTCTGACGGAAGTCAAGTGATTCAAGACGTCGTAACCGTACTCGACGGTCTGCGGCTTCGGCCCGCTGGTGACCTTTTTCACTAACGCACCGTTATCGTCGTACTCATAAGACGTCACCGACGCGTCCACGCCCCACGTGCCGGTGTTCAAATCGGCATAACTCGCGGCTTCCCAAGCCATTATCTGCAGATCGAACGAGGTAACAGTCATGATCGCAGCCAGCAACGATGCCAGGCACCGCGGTGCCAGAGCCCGTTCCGGGCACAAATTGATCGTCAGGACCCGTATCCGCCGGCGTCCCTGACCTCGCAGCATCAAGATCGGAATGGCAGCCGCAAGGCCTATCAGACAAGGAATGGTTCCCACCGCGTAATAACACAATCCGGAAGGGGTCCTCACTGAGGCGGGTGGGCCGGAACGATGGGAACTCGACCCTCGCCCTACCCGTGGAGGAATCACCAAGCCTCCGCTGGGAAACGCTGCCCTCACATAATTGCTCTCAATAATCAGCCGGTCGTTGGCATCGTAGGAATAAACCGTAGTAAGAACTTCTCCGCTGGCCGTCAGCGTCCGGCTCAGTCGGTTGCCCACCAGGTCGTACGAGGAACGCTGATCGTAAGCACCAACTTCGTCCGCGTTCGTCCCGTGTTCGTGGGTCAGGCGATTCAAGGAATCGTACTCATAGGTTATCTGGTTGGTCCGGTAACCTCCCGATGGGATCAGAACCGATTCCTTCAGGCTTGCTCGCAGTCCGCCAGGCGTTAGCGAGTAAGCGTAAGAGGCCAGAACCGTGCCATTGGAACCAAGGTGAACAACCGAGGCCAAACGGTTCAGGTCATCGTACTGGTAGGTCGTGCTCACTCCATTGGGCCGCGTGATGCTGCCGGGTTGACTGTCTGGCGTGTAGGTGTAAAGCGTCACCTCCGGTGCAGTGAGTATGCGGCCATGCCGTTCGAACACGCTCACCGATTTAACCCGCCCGCGTACATCATAATCGTAACGGGTGTCCGACTGCGCCGTCCAAGCGCGGATTCTCCTGCCCGTTGCCGGATCGTAATCATAGTAAACCGTGCCTTCCGGAGCAGCGACTTGAAGCACCCTCCCCTCGCTGTCGTATTGAAGCGCGATTTCACCCTGGTCATCTGAAAGTCTGTTCGGCCTACCAAGTGCATCGAATTCCGCCGAGATTTGTTTACCTGGCGCGTTGGACCCCTGAGCATAGAATGCCAGATTGGTAGGGTGCCCCAGCGGGTCGTAGGCAACTGACATTTGCTGGCCCTTAAAGTCAACGTGTGTTTGAATCTGGCCGGTCGAATTGTACGTCCATGCCTCCGTCTGGCCCATTGGGAGGGAGCGGGACTGTCGCCGGTTCTGTTCATCGTAAGTATAAGTTGTCACGCGGCCTTTGGAATCCTGGACCGTTGCCAGATTGCCGTTCACATCATAGCTATAAGCACAAAGAGGAGACTCCATGCTTCCTCCGTTCTCGGGGTTTTGTACCGGTGGAAGGGTTACTGCTTTCTGTCGTCGTGCGTCGTCGTATGCAAAACTCCTGGTGTGTCCGGCCTGGTCGGTCTCCGAGGCGACATGGCCTGCGGCGTCGTAGGTCCTCCCAATTGAACTGCCATCCGGCAGGATCATGCGCGTGAGCTGCCCTGCGGCGTCCTGCAAAAAGTTGACCTGCCTGCCACGGCTGTTTTCAACCACGGTGGGATTGCCGGCGGCATCGTAATGGATCTGCGTTCGGTCTCCCAGCGTGTCAGAAACGGCTATTACCCGTCCGACCGCATCATATTCCCGTTGCTGCACGACGCTGTCGTTTCCGCCCGTAAAGCTCGTGAGGTGACCAGCCAGATCGTAGGTAACGGCATTGGAAGACATCAAAGAACCGCTAGCCACCAGGACACTGCGGATCACACTGGCCTGCGTCACAACATTCACCATAATCTCGCGCCACCGCTCCGTGGACACCACCTGGCCAACTGCATCGTAATGGTTCCTGGTTCCGCTTCCAGGAGTGCCGCCCACATGGCGGTCCGTGACCACCACAGCGCGCCCGTTCGCATCGTAAATGAGTTCCGAAGCTGTCCCATCCGCATATAAGGTCTGCACCACCCGCCCCGAGGAATCGTATGTGACCTGGGTCACGTTCCCGAGTACATCAGTGGTTTGCACCGCCTGCCCAAGCGTGTTGAAAGTACTGCTGGTCTGTGCGCCATCCGAGCGAACTCGGTGGACCTCCTGGCCAGCAGCGTTGAACTGCCGCAAAAGGCTTACCTGTCGAACATCAGAGGCATTGGTTGGGTTCACCCAATTATAATAGGCTTTAGTCGGGTTACCCGATTGGTCGTATTCAAATGACTGCTCTGCCAGTCCTGCCCGATTTAGGTTTATGAGTCGCCCCGCAGCGTCATTGTGGGCCTGCCGAATGGTCACACCACGAGCATCCACCAGGGCCAGGTTGTCGCCCCCGGCGTCATACTGTGCCTCAATGCGGCGGCCCAAGGCGTCAGTGGATGCTGTCAGGCGGCCATCTGAGTCATATTGGTTGGTCACGGTGTGCCCCAGCGGATCGGTTCGCGTCAGTTGGTTGCCCCCTGTGTCAAACGTGAAGGTCGTCGTGTTGCCAAGCGGATCAGTCACAGACGTGCGATTGCCCTGGGAGTCGTAAGCGTAACTGGTAGTGTTTCCCAGCGGATCCGTTTCGGAAGTCATCTGGTTATTAGAATCGTAGGCGCGAAGTCTGACCCTGCCCAGCGGGTCCGTTTCCGCAACGACGTTGCCGCGAGGGTCGTAAACATACTGTGTCGGGTTGCCGAGCGCGTCGTAAATCGTCTCGGTCCGGCCGTTAGGGTCGTTTTGGATTTCGCGACGATTGCCGTACACATCGATGGTCGCAATCAACCTTCCATTGTCGTCGTACACACTGCGTATCGCGGACAAACCGTTCGGATCCTTGATTTCGGTGATGTAGTGTTGGAATCGCGGGTTACCGTACAGATACGTGGTTGTCGCGTACACGAGGTTGCTGTCGCCGCTGGAATCCATCAGCTTGTTGACCCTGACCAGATTGCCCATCCTATCATACTCGTAAGTCATGCTCGCGGGCCCAACCGGGGTTCCATTCGTGTCTTGATTCTGCGGGGCATAGACGGCGGTGATGCGGTTCTGGCCGTCGCGCCCAAAGACCAGTGATTCGAGCTTTGTGCTGGCGCTGTCATACTGATCGACCTGCTCGAGCACGGCCCCTCCTCCTTGGCGCACAAACTCAGTTCGCTCGCCCGTCGGGACGACGACCTGCGCCAAAAACGCTCCGCTGTGGGCATGAACGAAGTTTCCATAGCCCGTATCGCTGCCGACGTAGTAATGTTCGCCCTCATCTTGCCGATCAATGCGGTATTGGGTTCCGTCCCGGAGCGTCAGGATGAACCCCGGAAAGTCATAGCTCTGCCAAGCCGTGTCAATGCCTGTCGCGGACCAATAGGGCGGGAGGCCAGGCAGGGTGACGAGGATTGGAGATCCGAAAGGGGTCAGTGAGGCATAAACTCCTGGCGGGGCGCTCCAGACCGCTTGGTTCTGGAAAAGCCCGCCGCCGATCAGCGAGAAAACGAAGGTCACGCGCCGGCCCGTGTCAGGCATGTCGAGCGTCACATCCCAACTGCCACCGGTTCGGAGACTGAAGGACGTTCCATCCACTGCATCCTGAGTATCCACCCTCTGGTCGTCCACTGTCAGTCCGAGGTCCGAAACTGAATATGTCCAGGAGTAGCCAAAGTCGGCCGAGGAAGAGTTGAGGGAGTCATAGCTGCGGATTATGCGCAAGTCCACGCCTTTGACGGGCACCAACAGGTCCTGTTGGCTGAATTTCATCTGACCGATCTTGAGTTGCGAATTCAAAGCGACTTGCGCCGTAGCACTGGCGATCTGGCCGTTCCCCTGCACATCAAGCATCAACGTGTAGGATCCGTTGCGGACCATGGTAAAGTCTAAACTTCCCAGGCTGCCGCCGGCGGGCACACGGCCTTCGTGCCAGCCTCCGGCATCCACCGGTGCCGGCGTCACGTCGGCAACAAGCGCGCCGTTGACGTCAAAGAGACGAATCCGGTATGCCACGGGCACAGGCACGCCCGGAGCATCGGCGGTGCCCAACAGATTGAAAAAGCCGGCCTGAATACTGGTCGTATCGGTCGCGGAAAGGTTCGCGATAGCGGCCACCGGCGGAGTGGCATTACCGATGATGGTGAACGTCGGGGCGGAATAGCCGGACTTGCCGGCCGGGTCGGTGGCCAGGAAGGTAATCTGCTCGGCGACGTTTACGCCCTGCGGGTAGAGGACCGTCGCCACGCGATTCGAGTCAATGATCACGGAGAGTTGGTTGGTGCCGGTGGCGGTCCATGTGATCTGATTGCGCGGATAGTTCGGATCGCTCACATAACTATCGAGCGAGAGGGTGGCGAAGACAGCGGGGGCCGTGACGGTTTGGTCGGGGATTGGTTGGACCACAGGCCCGTTGGTGCCGCCGGTCAGCACCACGAGATTGTAGCTTTGGGTGGCGGTGCCCCCATGTCCATCGCTGGCCATCACCGTGACTGGGTTGCCGCCCAGCAGGCTGGCCGCGGGCGTCCAAGTAACCAAGCCGGATTGCGCGTTAATCGACATGCCCGAAGGCTTTTGGGCCAGTGAATAGGAGAGGCTGTTGCCCACTGGCGAAATGGCCACCGCTGTGTAGCGGTAAGCCGCATTGGGCGCGGCGGTGGTGACCGGGGTGGAAGTGAACTGCGGCGGCAGGTTTTGGAAAGCGGCAACCGTAAGGGTGTAGCCTTGGTAGCAAGAGCCGCCCACGCCATCGGCGGCGACCTGGAGGAAGAAACTGCCCGTATTGGTTGGAGTCCATTGGACGAGACCCGTGTTGGTGTTGATGGTCATCCCGGCCGGTGCTTGCGGCAGGCGAAAGCTCAGCGGCTTGTTCTGCGGGTCGGTCGCCGTCACCGGGTAGGTGTAGAGCACGCTGACCATTCCCTGGAAGGACGGCCTCGATGTGATGGTGGGCGGGTAGAAGACATTCGTATCGATTGCCGCAATGGAAACATTCGCAAAGTTTGTGCTGTCCACGATGCCGTCATTGACAACGAGTTGAGCGCTGTAAAGTCCGCCCACGTCTGTAACAAAGGACGGGCTGACGGTGTTGGTGCCTGTCAACTGGGCACGGCTGCCAATCGGAATCGAGAGCATCGACCAGCGGTAGGTCAGGGGCCGGCCTTGCGGGTCGAAGGAGCCGCGGCCATTGAGCCCAACCGTATCGCCGGCGTTTACGTTCTGGTTCGGACCGGCATCGGCGATTGGCAGCAGAATGGCCGAGAGGTCCACCACCACGCTGAAGGTGTTATTTGAAAGCGTGATTTCCTGGAACAAGTTGGTGCCGGTGCCCGGGTCATCGGCCACCACAAAGACGGTATGCGTGGTGATCGTGGGAGCCGCCCAAGTGACACGCAAATCCTGATACATGCCGGGACTGAGCACGGCCGTCGAGTGAGCCACGCCAATCAATTGGCCGCCGGCCGTGGGATTGCCGTCGTAGAAGGCCATCGGGACGTTGGTCGGCACCGGAACCAGGCCCGAGTTGCCCAGGCGAGCGGTAAGCAGCGCGTTGGTGGGCAGGCTGAGGCGTCCGACTTGCAGCAAGCTGGCGCTCAGGTCAATGACCGGGGGCGTGTTGGTCGGCGCGTCGGAACCGGAGCGCATGATATTGTTGAGCTTGTTGTATTCCGGCACGACGTTCTGGCTATCAACAAAGGCGTCGAGCGGGCAGTCTTTGAAGAGGGCCTGGCCGTTGACGGTCATGTCGATGTAACCCGAGCCGTCGCCGGGGAACCCGGCCGGGAACACGCCATAACCCACGACGTAATCCGCGTTGGTCGAGAAGGCATCGTCGAAATCCGCATCCACAAACACGGAGACGGTGAACGGAACCGGAACCGGGTCGGAACCATTGTTGCGCAGGTAAACCCGCACGGTTCCCGAGAGTGCCAGGGTCTGGCTGTCCACCATCACGTTGGTCATTTCGATATGGGTTGGCTCGAGGTCCAGTTGCGGGCCAAGCGCTGTCGAAACCACGAGCGTGAAGGACTGGTCAGTCGAGGCCCCATTGGCATCGGTGGCGCGAAGGACAATGGAATTCGGCCCGATGTTGTTGGTGCCCGGCAGCCAGTTCAACGTCCCGCTGTTGGTGTCGCACGACATGGTCACCGGCCCTGTGATGAGCTCGAAGGTGGAGCTGTCGCCATCCGCGTCGGTGATGGCCGGCGTATAAGTGCAATTGGTGCCGGCGCGAGTCAAAAGCGGCGGGTTCGAGGTGAACACCGGCGGCGCGTTGAGGGCGTGGATGAGCTGGGTCGCCGTCGTGACGCCGCCATGATTATCGGCGACGGTGAGCGTGACGGTGAAGTCGCTGATTTGATGGAAGACATGGGTCACCAGCGGCCCGGTGGTCTTGGAACGATCTCCGAAATCCCAGGCGAAGGTCATCGGGTCGCCTTCCGGGTCGGTGGTGGCGGTCGCATCAAAGGTGACGGTGCTTTCGACATAAGGCGTGCTGGTCGAAACGGTCATCGCGATGATGGGCGGGCGGTTGGATGGACCCACGGTGACTTGGAAGTTGCAGGTATTCGAACCGCCTCTGTTATCGGCGACGATCAACCCGCCGGGATACGGCCCACCGGCCCCATAGCGGTGCGAGACGATGCTGGGGGCATTGTTGCTCACGGCGCCGTCACCCCAGAGCCAATTATACGTGAGCGGGTTCCCGAGCGGGGAATACGAGGGTGAGCCGTCCAAGACCAGCGTTTCGCCGAGGCGCACGGTAAAGCTCGGACCGTTGCTGACGATGGCCACGGGGGGAACGTTCGGCCGGGTAATCTGCGCGTATGTCTGGGCCGAGGTCGTGCCGCCATAACCGTCGTTCACGAACAGGCTCACCAGGTAATCGCCGATGCCGCCGTAGGCATGGACCGGGTTCGGATTGGTCGAGGTGCTGCCGTCGCCAAAGTTCCAATAATAGCGGAGCGGGTTGTTGTCGGGATCGCGCGTGCCGGCGGAAGAGAACTGGATATCCTGGCCGGTCAACGCGGCGTAGGGGCCGTTGACCACCGCCACTGGCGGATGATTGCTGGCTGGAAAAACGAAGAGGGTATAGCTGAGCACGTCCCGCCCGTAGTCGTTGGTGACCTGGAAGGAGACGGGCTGGTTGCCGATCTGGTCCGCAGTGGGCACGTAGAGGACGTTGCCGTTAGTCAGGTTGACGCTCAGATTGGCGGGTCCGGCCAACACCGAGAAATACAAGGGTTCATTGACAGGATTTCTGACATCCAGCATGACCGAGTAAAGCTGGCCCACCTGGGCCACGCGCAACGGTGTGGATTGAAACTGCGGCGGGCGCTCGTCAAAGTTCCGGGGGAAGGAAACGACGAATTCGGCATCGGAAACGCCGAATGGGTCGGGCCGGCCATTCACGCAGGCATAGACGCGGTAGTAGTATTCAACGTTATACTCGATGTTAGCGTCCAGGAAGGTGGCATACGAACTGTCGGTGCGTCCGACTTCTTCGAAACCGCGGTCCCCACTGATCTGGCTGCGCATCACTATTGCGTAATCTCCGGTCTTGGTCCATGTGAGCTGGCACTTGTTGCCTTTCGGCCGGCCTTTCAGGTCGGGGATGACGCGGTCATAGACATAGACGACAGAAAAGGCATCGCTCGTCATGTCGGGCAGAGCGAAATTGGTATAGACAATCGAATTGGCATTATTGACTCGCAGACCAACTCGATGCTGGCCCGAGGTCGAGAAGCCGTTGGTAATGACCGCGCGTTCGCCGCTGACATCTTTGAACTGCAGTGGCATCTGGAACGTAACCTCCCAGTTCCACGACTGGATGAAATTGCCGGCGGCGGCATCCACACAGAAAGAGCCGGAGCCGTCCAAGTGAACATCCTGGCCAACGCAAGCGACGTAGGGGCCACCCGCGTCCGCACTCGGCGGGTAGGGCGGCACGGTGGTGCGCACGACGACGGAGGCGACATCGGAAAGCTGCGGCGAACCGTTGTCGCGAACCTGGAGCATGACGGTGTTGGTCCCGAGCGCGCCGTAAGTATTGGTGACCACGGAGCCAATGGCATCCGGATGGTCAAAGTCCACGCCTTTCGAGGAATCAAATATCCAGCGATAATCAATGATTTTGTATGCCGGATGCTGGTGGTAGGAACCGCGCGCATCGAAGACCACAGGGTAGCCGATGGCGGAGGGATTGGGCGCGAGGCTGATGACAGCCACCGGCCCTTGCTGGAAGAGCGAGCTTGAGAGGATAACCACAGACCAGGCCGAGGCGATCTGAGGGTCATTATCATAGCCCCGGCCGTTGCCGTTCCATGAACCATCCGCCCGCTGCCGGTCAATGGTCACACGCGCCAAACCATTGCCGGGATCGCGGAACCAATCCTTGCCAGTGAGCGAAAGGTTCTCGACGGGAGGATTGGCCGAGCGCAGGGCCTTGGCGACGGCGTAATTGGCGTAAACGTTGTTGATGTTCGCCGCCATCAGCGCATTCCAGTTGTTGGCCACGTAGTTCTCGCCATGGATCCAAAGTGAGTTGGTCGTTGGAATCCCAGCCCAAGCCAGTTGGACCAGCGCCGACGGCGTGGTAGCTTCGCCGTCGCCCGGTCCGGCGTAGCCAAAACCCGAACCGCCGATCGAGTAGGTCACCCAGACTTTATTACGTTCCTTCACCCAATCGGGCGCCGCGATACCCCAATACCGTTCCGCAGCCATGAAACCGATCGCGGCCCACTGACAGACCGAGTTATCCGAGTCTCCGTTCCAACCGTAACGCCAGCCGCCGCCACGATTGTCCGTGTAATCGCTCTGCCCCCAGGCATAGGTGTCCACCAGGTCTTGCATCAAATCCCTGAACGTCCGGCCTTTGACATTCGGCCCGCCCACGGCGGCGACCAACTCAGGCCGCCCGACCGCGACCAGGCAATCCATCACCGGGCCGACTTCGTATGGGGGCCGGTCATCTGGCGAGGTCAGCCCGATGCCGTTATGGTTGCCATCGGGGTCACCATAAGTCTGCGGCCCGATATTGATCGTCGTCAACCTGGTGAGCAGGTAATTTATTCCGCGTTGGACCGTCTCGACATAAGGATCCTTGGAGGAATCACCGGTCATGAGGTGGCCGTTGATGCCGAAGGCATGCACCGCCGAGGCGGAAACATTGATGTAGAAGCGGCTATAGGCGCTATAGGTCCAGTAACCGCCCTTGTTGTTGGCATCAATGTCGTAGCGGCTCTGGATTTTGTGGAGGTACCATAAGCCCTCGTCAATGGCCACTTTCATTTCCACGTCGAGGGTCTTGGGCCTCAGGACCAGCGGGTAGGTATCGCTGAGGACAGTGCCATTGGTCTGAACGACCCGAATGGTGGCGTAATAGGGAGTGCCTTCCGAACCGGTGTAAGCGTGGCTGGCCTCGAGGTTATAGAGAATCGCCGCGTTGGTGATCGTATTGGTGATCGTCCCCGAACCGTCCCCGTAATCCCAGATGAAATCGAACGGGACAGAAACCCCGCGCGCGACCGCCTTGAGCGTGTTGGTCTTGCCGGAATAGACCTCGTGGGGCTGCTCGATGCCGTTGATGATTTGCCAGGGCACCGCCACCAGCAGGTTGCCGGCGGAAATCTGCACGACCATTGAAATGGTACCCGGCTGGTTGGCGTAGTCTAATACCGTAAGCGTGTTAGTGTAAGTGCCGGGCGCGCTGTAAGAGTGAACGACGGCTGGACCGAAGACAGGCGGGCTGCCATCGCCGAAATCCCATGTCCAGTTTGCCACCGCGTAATCGTCACTGGAGAAATAGCCGTTGAAGGCGAGCTCGACGCCCGCCTGTCCGTTGGTCTGACCGCTGATCACGGCGGCCGGAGGCGCACCCGTCACCGGGGTGATCACTACGCTCGTCGTGTTGGTTTGAAAGGCCTGATCCACCACCTGCAAGGTGACCGTGCCACCCGGGAAGACCGGCGTGGTAAAATCCCTAAGCGGCGAGAAAATACCGTCCACCAAGAAGTTCTCGAACCCGAACACGCCGGCGTAAACGTCGGCGCCGAAACTCATGCTGCCATCGCTGTAGTTGCTCGTCTCGAAAATCAGGTCAAACGGTTGGCCGGTGCCCGAGGGTCGAAGATAGTAACGCGCGCCCGCCCCCGGCTTGGATTCGACTCGAAAATCGTAAGCGGTGCCTTTGACGTAATTGGTCGGCTGGCCGCGGTGATTGCCGTATTCATAAATCTGGATATTGCCGTCATCGAAATAAATCGCATATACAAACTGGTTCTCGTGGCCGGAACCACTGTTCAGATTCTTCAATCCCACCATCGCGTGGGAGGCGGCTGTCGAAGAGGTGTCCACGCGACCTTGGACGGAGCCGCCGCGCAGAAGCTGCGCGCCGATCGAGAAGAAGTAAGCGCGGCCCCAGTTGCCCTGGCCGGTGACGGTGATCTTGTCATTCTGGACGGCATTGGCGGTTAACCATTGGTTAGGATCGAGAAATTGGCCCGGAAAGTCGAACCGCCTCGGGGGCAACAGCCAAAGATAGGAGTAAATTCCGTGGTCGCTGCTTGAGGCCGCGCCGCTAAGGGAAATCGGCTGGGCGCCTTCAGGGCTTAGGTTGCTGGCGGTGATGCGCGCCACCGGCGGGTTGCCGGCCACCACAATCACGTTCTGGGTGGCCGTCACGGATTGATTCCCATTGTCGGTCACCGTTAGCGTCAGCGGGTAAACCCCTTGACCGGCATAATTGTGCGTCGTTTGTACCCCGGAGCCACTCGCTCCGTCGCCAAAGTTCCAATTGTACCGGTAAATACCCGTATCGTCGGTCGATGCCAGCCCGTCCCAGGCCCCATACCACAGCCCGTTGGTCGCCACATCCACCGTCAGCAGCCGAGGACCATGAATGACCGGCACCGGCAACCCGTTGGCCTTCACCGTCACCGAATGCGTGGTGCTGTTGGTCTGGGCGGCGTTGTCAGTGACCGTTAGAGTCACGGTGTAAAGGCCAATCGCACTAAACGTCGTTTGCCCCACCGGCCCGCTGGCGGTCTGGCCGTTGCCAAAATTCCAGGCGTATTTCCAAATGCCGAAATCGTCCGTCGAGTTGGTCGCGTAGAACGTCGCAGACCAGATACCGCTGTGCGCCGCTGTTTCATCCACCACATCCGGTCCGTTAATGACGGCAACGGGCGCCGCCCCGGGAGTGAAAGTTACCGTGGTGCTGTTGCTGCCGGTCAGCCGTGCCGCATCGACCACGGTCAGCGTCACGGGCCAAACGCCGGAACCCGGCCAGCCGTGCATCGCCTTGGGTCCAGTGTTGGTCACCACCGTCCCGTCGCCGAAGTCCCAAATGTAGCTGACGATGCCAAAATCGTCCGTGGACGCCGAACCGTCGAGCGTCGCATACCACACCGCCTGGGTCGCCGCCAGCTCGCCAAACAAATAGGGGCCGCCCGGATTGGCCACGGGCGGCGCGCCCTTGACCGTCACCCATGTGCCACGGACGCTATTGATGCCGTTGGTGGCGGTGTGCCAGAGGCGAGTCACAAATCGGCCTTCCTTGGTGTAGGCATGGCTGACGGTCTGACCCAGGTTGTTGGTGCCCGGCCCAAACGTCCAGGCCAGCGGGTTGGTGCCCGTATCGCCGAAGGTCCACCGGAAGAAATCGTTCGAGGTCACACCAGCCCCGGCGGCGCTGTAGGTGATGCTCTCGTTCAAGTTAATCACCGGCATCAACGGAGTGAAATCTACATCCACCCGCGGCGGACGGGGCGGGGCCGAGATGCCGAGAACATTCCCCAAACCGCTGCCGAGCGTGAGCCGGTTTGTGCTGAAAGTGCCGTCGCCGTTGCCGGGCCAGAAATAGAGCGTCTGGCTTGAATACGTCACCATCGCCAGGTCCAGGTGCCCGTCTCCGTTGTAGTCAAAGGCGTCCGCCGAACCGTAATTATGCACGTTCAGGTTCGTCCACGCGCCGTTGACACCCAGGTTGGTGAACGTGCCATCCCCCAGCCCCTGGAGGAACGTCACGTCGCCGGCGCTGCCTCCCGCCACAATGATGTCCAGGTGACCGTCTTCATCGAAATCACCGGCCGCCACGGCGTAGGGGTCATTGTTCCCAAAGTTATTCCCAATCACGTTGGTTTCAATGAAAGTGCGATCACCGTTGGACAAGTAAACCTTGAGTTGGCCGTCACTGTACCGCCCCCGGACGATGTCTTCACGGCCATCTTCGTTGAAATCCCCCGCCA
>Ga0194039_1000354_pt1 | contig 28809 bp, 27 predicted proteins | sample JunL228m_MetaG_FD_148679 | JGI IMG/M metagenome (GOLD analysis project Ga0194039, IMG submission 148679) | Anoxic zone freshwater microbial communities from boreal shield lake in IISD Experimental Lakes Area, Ontario, Canada - Jun2016-L227-8m | ecosystem: Environmental > Aquatic > Freshwater >... | reverse complement strand
CTGAAGCGGGAGAATCTTTCAGGCCAAGAATTCGTAGAGCTGATTTCCATCATGAAATCCATGCCGGAGGTGTTAAAAAGCCGGAATAGTTTTGTAGTCATACTGGCTCCTACTCTGGAATTACCCCCCGAAATCGCTCCCATATTCGGCATTATCCGGGATGAAGTAGCTGGTCGGCGCCTGCACTTTCTGGAGCGGTTTGGCCGGGATCTCACACAACAGGCGGAAGAGGGAAAGATCAAGCCGATTGTCGGCCGGGATCGGGAAATCTATTCCTGCCTCAAGGTGCTCTCGCAGATGGAGGCGAACAACCCCATCCTTGTGGGCAAGGCAGGTGTTGGTAAAACAGCCGTTGTGGAGGGGCTTGCCCATCTGATTGTAAAAAAAGAGGCTCCCGTCATGTTTCGGGGCAGACGGATCATTGCGTTGAACCTGAATGCAATTTTGTCCGGCACCAAATACCGCGGTGAGTTTGAAACCCGTATTGAAGGACTCGTAGAAGAGGTGAAGAGCAACGTTGGACGGATTATCGTCTTCATTGACGAAATTCATACACTCCTCGGCATGGGATCTACGGAAGGCTCGACAGGAGCGGAAAACATCCTGAAGCCTTCCCTGGCGCGTGGAGAATTTCCATGTATCGGTGCGACAACCTCGGAGGAATACCGGCAATATATTGAACCAGACAGGGCGCTGGCGCGGCGCTTTCAGACAGTTGATATTTCCGAGCCGGACGTTACCCAGAGCCTGGATATTCTGAAAGGCATCAAATCTGTTTATGAAAAGCATTATGGGTTGAGGATTACCGATCAGGCGCTGGCAGCCTGCGTGGAAAGGGCAGCTCGTTTTCTACCCATGCAGTGTTTTCCGGGTAAGGCGATACGGATGCTTGATTGCGTTTGTGCGTCAGCTTCTCTTGCAGACAGAGACTCTGTGGATGAAGAAAGCGTAGTAGAGGAATTTAACCGGCTATAAGAAAACCTCTCATTAAAAGGGGGATTACATGACAGAGCATCGCGTGAAAGTATTGATTATCGATGAGGACGCGGCCTTTCTGGAGGAAGCGGTGGCGGAAATGTCTGGGCACTTCACCGTTTACACAAGTGAAACCGGAGCAAACGGCCTCAAGATATTTGCGCAGTTAAGACCTCCCGTTGTGATTGTGGATGCCGGGATATCGGACATCCCCTTTTCAAGTCTTCTGGATGATCTTAAGGGGCTTGACGCAACGGCACTACGAATCGCTACTTCACAAGACTATCGGGCAATCGAAGCGGTTGTGCAAGCTATCGATACCGGACTTATCTACAAATATTCCAGAAAGCCCATAAATTATTTCGATCTTGTCGAGATCATCAACGCCAGAACGGTGAACTATCAAGTGGGACGGGGAATTCAGCGCAGTGCTGCCGTCAGTCCCGCATACGCAAAGCTCCACACTGTTGTCGACAAGGCAAAAGAAGTGGAGAAGCTCCGGAAGCAATTGGAGTCACAGCTTATCAAGGTCAGGGATATTGAAGAGGAAAGCTTCAATAAAGTTAAGGATGCCCTGGGAGAGGTTGATAGATCCCGGAAGAAGCTTGCGGAAAGAGATGCTCTGATCAGCTCGCTACAAGCCAAAAGCCAGGAGCTTGAGGATCTTAAGAAACGCGACATCGACCGGGTTGAGTCGGAACGGGAGGCACTCAAGCAGGACCTGAAGGGCTTGGGGGATAACTATGAGCAATTGCTCAGGGAGAAAGATGGCCTCAGTCACATCAAGTCGGACAATGAGAAGCTACAGAAGGAATTAGAGGCACAGCGTGCGGAAAGCGACGATCTGCGGGTTTCTGTGGTGAGGGAACGGGCAGCAATGGTCCAGGAACTGGCGCGGGAAAAAGAAGAACTGACGCGGATGAAGGATGAAGCCGAGCGGATTGTGGAAGTGCAAAGGGAAAGGAACAAAGCCGAACTGCTGGCCATGGAGGATGCCTTTGAGGAAGAGAAGCAACAGGCCACCCGGGAGATTGAGAGGCTGAAAACCGAGTTTGATGAAAACCGCAGGGCCAGTCTGGCGGAGATCGCGTCAGAATGTAAGCGGGTGGAGGAAGAGCTGGCGCTGAGAAAAGGTGATGCAGAACGTTCTATAGAAATACAAAAGGAGCGGAACAAGGCAGAGTTGCAGGCGTTGCGGGATGCCTATGAGGAAGAGAAAAAACATGCCGCCTGGTTTGAGATTGAAGGGCTCAAAGCAGAGCTGGAGAGGGACCGCGAGGCGAAGCTGTCCGAGATAGAGCAGGAACGTAAGCGGGCTGAGGCTGATATGGAAACGTTCCGACGACAACAAGACATTGAAAAGGCCGCGATTGTGAAGAGCCTGGAGGAAGAGAAACAGCGAACCGGGCAGGAGATTAGTCGCCTCAAGGCCGAATTTGAAGAGCACTACAAGACTGAACTGGCCCAGATCGAAGAAGATCGTAAACGGGCGGAGAAGGAAATTGCCGGAATCAGGGACGCGATGGCGGAAGAGAAGGAACAGCTTGAAAAAAGATTGAAGGAACAACGGGAGAAAGCCGAAGCTGACATACAGCAAGTCCGGGAATCCGCGGTGAAAGAGCGGGAAAAACTCACCATGGAACTGGAAGTAACGCTTACGGATATGAAGAAGGCGGCAGCGGCCGAGGCGAAGGAACTGAAGGCCAGCGCAACCCGCGATCTTGATCGTCTCAAGGCGTTGTCGGAGAAGAAGGAACGTGAATTGAGTGATGCCCTGATACAGGCTAGACGCATGGCCGAGGAAACGGTGGAGAGACTCAAGCTTACGGAAGGCCGGATAGAAGTCCTGGAGACGGAAATTGAAAAAAAGACAAATGAAAAAGATGTGATTTTGCGGGAACTGGAATCCGTAAGGGATAATTTTACTGTAGCTACCCAATCCAGAGAGGCGCTTTTGGGAGAGTTGGCTGAACTGCGTAACAGTCTGAAGTGATCCGGACAGACTGCTCATGTATAGCCAGAAGGAAAGGTAAATAATCATGAGTGATTTAAGCAAGTGCGTTGCCATAGGCGGGGAACTGGGAACATCGGCCAGCAAGTTTTGCTGCAATGACACAATGGTCCTTTTTTCATCCGTCGTAGGCGATGCCCTTTCGGAAAACATGGAAAAGAGCTGGCGAATGATGAATCGCTCTTCTGATAACCGTTGGATAAAGAACCTTGCCATTTTTGATGAAAGCCGAAATGCATGGCGATATATTGGCGCCATGACGAGAAGCTCAGAAAAAACGAGCTGGTTCACGCAAAAGGGGCTTATCCAGAATTACGATGACGCCTTTCTCGCTATCAAGGCTGGTCTGTTTCTCCTGAACCTGGAAATGGAAAAAAAAGGCAACTCCATCGAACAGGCAGGTTTCGGCTTTGGCATCACCGTACGGCACGGTGAAAATGTCCTGGAGAAGTTTCTTTCCTACATGAAAGAGCATCTCGCTGCGGAAGGCGAAAAAAAGCGCATTGCCATTAAAGCCAAAAACGTAGCCACGGGTGAAGTGAGGGAGATCAGTATCCATCTGGATTTTTCCGTTATGCAGTACCAGGCCTATGGCGCTTACATGGCCCTCCTGTTCAGCAAGTACAATATGGATGTTTACAATACCTATGTCATTGACATTGGTCATGGGACCTGGATCAAACTGCCCATTATCGACAACGAAGCCGACATCAACCTGGCCGATTCCATTACGGAAGGAATCTATACCATTACGAAAAACATCAGTGAAACCATCTTTGAATTCAGTCAGCAGAAATTCAAGATCCCTGAACAGCGGATTATGCAGCGGCTACCCCTGGGAGATTTCAAAATTGAGATTCCCGGCGTTGGCGCATATGATTTCAGTCGGCTGCTGGCCCAGGAATCGCAGTTTATGGGCCAGCGCATCATGGAATATGTGTCACGGGACATCACGGCGCTGTCACAAAAAGGGCAGACCATCGAGTATTTTACCATTATTGGCGGTGGCGCACACCTGCTCTATGATACAATCAAAAAAGAGATAGGCGACTTTTTCGGATGGCCGGAGAATATTCTGGATGAGCGCGTCATCCATCCCAATAAGGTGGGGATTGATCCGCGTTATATCAATTGCGTGGGATTCATGCTCCTGGCGCGTGACCAGATTGCACTGTCCCTTGGCAACGAGGTGGATACCAGCTTCCAAATCAGGACGATTGTCAAGGATCTGGAAGAGACCGGTCCCGAGCGGCGCAAACAGGAAAAAAACGGCGCTCCGGCAGCGGTTGCCTTAGAGCAGGCGGATGCTGATCTGCAAGAATTATAGTTCTGATCCTGAAAAAAGGAGGAAATGATGAGCGTATCTTATCTGGTAGTGGATGAAGAGCTGAAGGCGCTTCTGGAGAAGTTTTCCCAGTATCATCCGGAGGGTTCCAAGGAGTTACTAAAGCTCGTTTTGAAACTGTACCTGAAGCTCGTGGATAAAAGCCGCCGCAAGGGCAACGATCCCCTGCTTATTTTTCAGAATCTTGTGGAAAGAATTGTCACGGGCAAGCTCTATGAAACCACTCAGGACAGGATTGACCATCTGGATAGCCTCCTTGAGGATCGACAAGTCCCGACGGGCGATCACAATAGTGCCTTCCTCCAAAAAGAGATCAGTGAGCTAAAGGGGATGCTGAGAGATCTCCAGAATACGAGCCATGCGACGGCGCTACAAGCCCGAGGCATGACCGGGTTTTCCCCGAAGGATGCCGCCAAGCTGCTGGACGTGGATAAAACGGATGGGAGCGAGAAGAAAAGAAAGAGCTATCGCGAATTACGCAAAGAGAGCGCGCCAAAAAAAATCGAATTCTAGTCATGGTCACCGCCTGAACAGGTTCTGGGGAGATTCGTATCTGATGTCGTCAGGATGTATGTGAAACAAATATTGGTTGATGTCGGAAGTTTTTATACCAAAGTTTACGTAATGTGCCAGGTCCCCGGAGATGACGGAGTGGACCGCGCGGGTGCGCTCTTTGACTTTTACGGGCGAAGCTTTTTCCCCACCCTGGTAAGTATAGCTGGTGATATTGACAAGGGCAGGATGTATTATGAGCATGAAGGTAACTTATATGCAGCAGGTTATGACTGCGGCAGTGATTTGAGATTTGAGCAGATAATCCATGCTTTCGATAGCGAGGGGTTCAATACTGACAAAGCCCACCTGATTCTGAAAAAGATCATCTCCGATTATGCCGACGACCATGATGACCTGGAAATCAAGGTAGTTGTCGACAGTTACCAGAGAGCTCAGGTTTTTGAGGAAATCGGGGAGACGCTGCACAAAAAAAAAGTAGAAATATTCTCGTTTAGAGGCTACGATAAACGCCGCATCAAGAAGGAGGTAAAGATAAGCCTTGATTTGCTGTCTTCCGGCGATGCCGTCGTGGGATTTCTGGGAAAAAGCAAAATGGACTTTACGACAGCATTGGTTGTCGATATCGGCTATAATAAAACAAAGTTATATGTAGTCGATTGCGAAAAAGGCGTAGAGTTGTTCCAGATTGAAAATTGCGGGGTATCCTATTATTATGAAAAAATTGGTCATCTGTTTGCGGAAGTGATCAGCGAAGACCATAATTTTTTGTGGCTGGTAAAGCAGATCGAACTCGGTTGTGAAGATGTTGAGTTGCGCAAAGAGGCTAAACGTGAGAGAAAAGGCAGTGAAGCGACACCGGCAATCCCTTCACCCCCGCACTATGATATTTCCCTGGTCATGGAAAATGTACGCTGGGATCTGAACAAGGAGTTCACAAGGTTTACGACAGATATGCTTACGTCATATTACACAAACCGGGTGGAGTGGCCCGCCATGCTGGTGGTGACGGGTGGCGGTGCAACCATGAACGGCGATATCCTGCGCCTTTCTCTTGAGGAAACGGGCTATTGTTTCAGGGATGTCTATATTGAGAAGCAGCCTATATATACGATCCTTGAAGGGGCCGGTTATGTGTTAAGTTCCCTTCCATCCTCGTAGACGCACTCTAAGAGGGCTCAAACAGGCAAACAAGCGGCATGATGAACACAAATCTGACAAGAAAAGGGGGTTAACCGATGGAAACAGCGGGGGTGAAAGCGGAAGAGATGTATTCCATGGATTCAACCGATTTTGTATTCAAGGTCATTAAGGGTGCAGGAAAGGTCGGAGGTTACATACATAATATCCTCGACGATACGATGTATTACACCGGGAAATATGTAGCCTTTGTCCGAAGTTTATGCTCGGGCGCCAGATGTATTCCTAATGAAGAAAAAGGTGGGGAAGGGAAGCTTACGATTATGAGGCTTGTACGGAGTGATATCGTAATTGATGAAGCTGACAGAAGAGAGTTCTATGCGAACTTTGGCAGGGACATGGTGGAGATGGCAAAAAACGGCCTCGAAAGCGAGAACCTGACGATTATCGATCTGTCAAAATATGAAATGTAGTGTGATTTCATTTGCCGACGGAACTGCAAAAGCTGAAAGGAATGGAGGGCGACATGGTAGAAGAAAATGATGACAAAAATGTGTTGAATGACTTGCTAGTTGGAACCGGCGGGGCGGTAGATCCTCATACGTTGGATAAATTGATTACCAAGGTTGATGAGTTGAAGGAATCGGGGAAAAGTTTTGACGACAGAAGTGTTGATAAAAAAGCGTACGGCCTTGATATCGGTACCAGCAGGATCGTCAGTATGAAGCGGGGAGAAGACCCGGCCAGCGTGGATTCTGCTGATCAGTTGAACGCTTTTATTGCCGTTTCGGAGACGAAGTTCCTGAAGGATATGCTCGTAAAGAACCATATGGCATATACCAAAATCCGGGATGAAATAGCTGTCCTCGGCTATGATGCGCAGCAGTTTGCGAATACTTTTAACAGTGAAATCCGCAGGCCCATGAAAAAAGGGCTTATTACGCCGGATGAGCTCTATGCCATTCCTGTTATGAAGGAAATAATCAACTTGGTCCTCCCTAAACCGGAAGAAGTGGCCCAGCCCCTGTGCTTCAGCATACCGGCCCCCGAGGCGGGGTTCGAGGCAGATTTGGTTTTCCACGAAGGTATACTTAAAAAATATCTGGTCGGGTTGGGTTATAAGGCCAAAAGCATTACCGAGGGTATGGCGGTTGTGCTTTCAGAGCTCGCTGATGACAATTTTACCGGCATCGGCATCAGCATGGGCGCAGGTATGTGCAATGTCTGCTTCTCGTTTTTGTCCGTACCGGTCATTGTCTTCAGTATAAGCCGGGGCGGAGATGATATCGATATCGCCGTTGCCAGGATGATGCACGAAACAGTGAACCGCGTGGGGGTCATCAAGGAAGAGTCCCTGGACTTTATCCGGACCCCGAAGAGCAATCTCGAGAATGCTCTTATAATCTACTATGAAGACCTGATCATGACCCTCCTGAACACGCTGACAGGCATCCTCTCCCGGTCTGAGAAATTGCCCAGGCTTAATCAAGCCATACCTATTGTTCTTGCAGGTGGTACATGCCTGCCGAACGGATTCAAGGTGAGGTTCGAACAGCTTCTAAAAGAGGTAAAAATGCCCATCGCGATATCGTCGGTGCGACTGGCTCGCGACCCGCTCAAGACGACCGCAATGGGTGCGCTGATCAGCGCATCGGTGTAGTGGTGTAGGATGGATGCAATCAGGGCCACGTTCGTCTTTGATGGAAAACCTTACGATGTCGTGTCCTTAACGGCCGCCGGTCTGCAAGTCGAGTGTGCCCGCGGCTTTGCTGACGAAACGATCAGGAAAATTAAGAGGGGGAGTTTCGAGTTTATACTCCGCGATCTGGCGACAGGCAATGAGGTGGAACTCATTGGCGAACTTTCGCAGTATGAACGCGATGAGAGGTTGAAGGGCGCATATGACGGCAACAGAATCGTCAAGATATGGATTGATTATCTTGATAATCTGAAGGGCGGCACAGGGAGCGGGTACAGGGGAAAGGAGAATGCCTGGTCACTGCCTGTGCAGCGGAACGGTGGTCCGGAGGCTGATGAGGGGCCGGAAGTAACGATTCCCCTGCATGTGGCCAGGGGAAAGGCCGGAAGAACGATTGCTGTCGGGGGAGGTAAAGGCGGCGTCGGTAAAACCCTTGTTACGGTCAATCTTTCCCTGGCGTTATCGCGTATGGAGAAAAATATCACCCTCCTGGACGGTGATATCGGCAACAGCAACTGTAATACCCTGCTGGGCATAACAAGGATCGACAACTCCCTTGAAGAGTACCTGCGTAAAGAGCGATCCCTTGACGAAATAACGGTTTCCACCTCCTATCCCGGCTTGCGCCTTGTCTGTGGCGCACAGAACAAGGTGGATGCCTTGCTGAAAGCTGAGATGGTCCGCCTGCTCGATGATATCAGACAGATTGAGGCCGACATCCTGGTAATCGATCTGGGAGCCGGGGTAAGCGATGAAACACTCGACTTGTACCGTCTTGCCGATGACAAGATAATCGTTGTGACGCCCCAGGTAACTTCATTGCAAAATGCTTATGGATTTATCAAGTCAGCGTTCTTTTATGATCTGAAATGCACGGGCAGGCTCGATGCTTTACTGGACCAGACAGGTTCCGATCTACAGAAACTGTATAACCTTGTCGGCAGTTTAGAGGAAGGTCATGCCGCCCGTCATGCCTTTGCTGTCGTACTGGCTCGCCAGCGTTTCAAGATTATCGCCAATATGGTGAGCGATGAAAAGGATATGAAAATTCTTCAAAACCTCCAAAAAGTTGTTGGGCAGTATCTGCATATAGAGAATACAATCCTGGGAACAATAGCAACCAGTGAGGATATTCGCAATTCCATAAACCGGATCACGCCCTTTGCGGCCCTGTATCCGGACTTGCCCCAAAGCCGTGAAATGAAACGGATAGCTGGGTTGCTTATTCCCGATTCAACAAAACGGTATATACATTGAAGAGAGTTTTGCTGATAGGATTGCCGAATGTCGGTAAAAGTACGATCTTCAGTCGATTAATCATCAGCAAGGTCAATATATCCACTTACCCGGGATCAGCCTTGGAGGTGAAGAGGGGGCGCCTCAAAATCGAAGGGGAGGAAGTCGAAATAATCGACATCCCCAGCGTATACGGCCTTTTTTCCAGTGCCGACAATGAGAATGTAGCGCGCAACATCCTGATCGACGAGAAGCCGGATCTGGTTATTCAAGTATCTGACGCCAAAAATCTAAAGAGATCGTTTGCCCTCACTTCCCTGCTGTCAGAATTGAATGTTCCCTTGGTCCTTATCCTGAATATGGTTGATGAGGCGGCTCAGAAGGGGATCAAGGTCAAGCGGCACAAGCTGGAAGAGATGCTGGGAACTTCCGTTATTGAGACCGTCGCATCTGAAGGGGTGGGCATCGCCGCGGTGATCTCGGCTCTGGGCAAGGCTTCGAGCCCCACTTATCCTTCCCGATTACCAACGAGTCTTGCCGGCGCCGTGGAAGGCCTTGTCGGACTTATGGCAGATACGCCAATGGACTCGAACAATGCCGATACGAAATGGGAAAAACGGGCACTGGCGCTTTTTTCCCTAGCCGGCGATAAAGAGACCTCACGATGGGCGTTGCAGAAAAGTGAACTCGTCGATGATAAGGCAGCCCGTCATCTGATCGAGGAAGCGGGGAGATCGTTCTACCGGCCCCTTGACCAGATCATTGCCCGTGCCAGCGATCCCTGGGCCTCGGGCTTGTATGCGGAGTCCGTCTATTCTACTCCAGTTACCTCGACACCGATTTTAAACAGGATAGGCGATCTGGCGTTGACTCCCGTTGCCGGATCTCTGATTCTTTTCATTATGCTGGCAATAATCTATTTTATCGTAGGTAAATTTGCCGCAGGCTTTTTGGTTGATTTACTGCAAAAAGATTTCTTCGGTGGAATAGTGGGACCCCACTTGAAACATATCGTGGAATTGAGCTCTTTTCCATTTATTCAAGAGATTACAATGGGACCATACGGACTTTACACAATGGCGTTGGTTCCAGCCTTTGGCCTCGTGCTGCCCGTCATTGTCGTCTTTTATTTTACTTTCGGGTTTATTGAGGATTCAGGCTATTTTTCCCGGCTTTCCATTCTCCTGGACCGACTCTTCAGGAAAATCGGTCTTAACGGCAAGGCGGTGCTCCCGATTATTCTTGGCTTTTCCTGTGTTTCTATGGCAACGATATCCACAAGGGTCCTGAGTAGCAAAAGAGAGCGGTTTATTGCCACATTTCTGCTGTCCCTTGGAGTTCCCTGTTCCGCCAAGTTAAGTGTGATTCTGGTTATTATGGCACAGGTTTCTTTTTCTGCTTTTATAGTAGTGTTCGGGGTAGTTTTTGCTTTGACCATGGCCTCGGGTTTTATATTGAATAAAATAATGCCTTCAGAGTCTACACACTTTATTATGGAAATCCCCCCCATACGAATCCCGAGCATCAGAAATGTCATAACCAAGACATCCTACCGGTCCCTGATGTTTCTCCGGGAGGCAGTACCGCTTTTTATCTTGAGTGCCCTGGGACTTTTTTTTGCTGATAAAATCGGATTGCTGGTTTTTATTGAGAACCTTGCCGAGCCCGTTGTGCGGGGGCTTTTAGGATTACCTCCCCAGTTTGTAGAATCTCTCCTTTTGGGCTTCGTCAGGGGCGAGGCGGGGTTAGCGATGTTGAAAAGAATGCTGGATGCAGCGGTGATAGATCATCTGCAATTGGTCGTTGCAATGATTGTTTCTATACTCTTTATCCCCTGCGTAACGAACTTTATGCTCATCATTAAAGAGCAGGGCGCTAAGAAGGCCTTTGCCATCATTTTTTCGGTTACGGCCTGCGCCATCCTTACCGGGGGAATCATGAACTTTTTATTGCGATGGCAGCATTTTACTTTTTAGGGGTGACTTATGAAAATCGTATATGTAACGGATGAGGTTATCGAGACGATCTGGACTTTTGAAGAAAAGGGTTGTTGCACCATAGAAAATGTTATAAAAGCCCATGAGCATGCCTGTGGGTATATTGTCGATGACGAAATCTTATCGGAACTGGAAAGAAAAGGTCTCGTGAAAATAAGTGGTTTAGAGATCGCCCTTACTGCCGAGGGAAAAGTGCTGGCGGGACCTATCATCCGCCGGCACCGCCTGGCCGAAAGGCTCCTTGTCGATGTTCTGGGCATGTCTTTTGAGGAAATGGAAGAGTCCGCCTGTGAATATGAGCATACCCTGGCGCCCGGACTTACCGAGGCGATCTGCACCTTGCTCGGCCATCCGCGGGAATGTCCCCACGGTTCCTCCATACCGGAAGGAGATTGCTGCAAAAGGGACCAGAATTCCGTAACCATGGTTGTTAAATCACTTGATGCCCTCGAGGTGGGCGATGAGATCCGTATATCCTTTATCAGAAAAGGGGATCCAGTCTTGATCGGCAAGCTGGTTTCTTTTGGCGTATCGCCCGGAAAAACAATAAAAATCCGCCAGAAGTTTCCTGCATATGTCATTCAGATCGAGAATACGCAGATTGCCCTGGAACAGGATATTGCCGCTGATATCTATGGTGTTAAAGTATAATAAAAGGTGCTCACTGTGAACCTGGGTGAATATGAAAAGGAACAAATAAGTGCGATAAATGAATGGAGAACGGAGAAACCGACTGTAATCAATACGGCTTTAGGTTATATAATGTTCCCCATATCCATTTTCATTCAGGCTGTATTATCTGAGTCTACCTTACGGGGCGCCATTGACGGCACGAGTGCAGCGGCGGAATGGTTGACCGATGAAGGCGATATCCTGCGCCATGGGGAAGTGTCTGACATTGAGGTCCTGAAAAGTAAAGGACTCCGGCTGTCAGATGAATTGGCCAATGAAATTCACAACTGGGCTATCGGCATTGCCTCTGCAGAAGGCATCGGTTCGGGCATGCTGGGGCTCTATGGATTGGCGCTGGATATTCCCTTTATCATGACGTTTGCCTTACGGACCATTCATAAAATAGGCCTCTGTTATGGATACAAGACTAAAGATGAAAAAAATAAGCACTTTGTCTTAGCCCTTTTATCAGCCGCCAGCGCCAATACGGCTAATGAGAAAGCCGAAGCGGTTAAAATACTCCGGGCCGTCGATGTGATGATCGCTAAGCAGACACTGAAGACGGTAGCGGAGAAGGCCGCCCAGCAGCAATTGGGCAAGGAAGCGGTTCTTATCGGCATGAACAATTTGGGGAGACAACTGGGTCTTAATATCACGAAACGCAAAGCCCTACAGGCTATTCCGGCAATTGGCGCTGTTGTCGGTGGTTCCGTTAATGCTTGGTTCATAAGGGATGTAGGTTGGGCGGCAAGGCGCGCCTTTCAGGAAAGATGGCTGATTGAAAACAAGATGATCGAAGTGTAATATTGTGAATGATCGTGTTAATTTTATAAGGAAATTCTTAGCAAATCAATTACTAAATCAAAAATAGCAAAGGGTTTATATGGCCCAGAAAAATCCATCTGAAGGCAGCAGTCCTCAATCACTCATGGTTTTGATGGTTGAAAATTCGGAAGATGATGCCCTGCTGGTGCTCCGGGCGCTGAAAAAAGGAGGGTACAAACCAGAATATGAACGGGTGGAAACTGCCGCGGCCCTGCGCCAAGCCCTGCAAGATAAAACCTGGGATATTATTTTGTGTGATTATCAGTTGCCGGCCTTCAACGGCATGGAAGCCCTTGACTTGTTACAGCAGATGAACCTCGATATTCCCTTAATTGTCGTTTCCGGAGTCGTTGACGAGGGCACGGCTGTGGAGTGCATGCGCTCGGGCGCGCGCGACTATGTCATGAAAAGCAATTTGTCCCGTCTCACTGCCGCTGTGGCCCGGGAATTAGAAGATAGAAAAGCAAGAGAAAAGAGTAAACAAACGGAAGAATCCCTGCGCCAGCTTTCCCAGGCCATGGAGCAGAGCCCGGCAACCGTGGTCGTGACGGATATCCGGGGAAACATCGAATACGTGAATCCTCAGTTCACCCGCTCCACCGGTTATACGCCGGAAGAGGTTATGGGAAAGAATCCCCGTATCCTGAAATCGGGAATGCAGCCGCCGGAATATTATAAGGAACTCTGGGACACGATCCTCTCGGGGAACATCTGGCGCGGGGAGTTTCACAACAAACGGAAAGACGGAGCGCTGTTCTGGGAAGGGGCCTCGATTTCCCCCATCCGCAACGCAGCCGGGAAGATAACCCATTTTGTCGCCGTCAAGGAGGATATCACCACACGCAAGCAGTTCGAAGAAGCCCTGCGGGAGAGCGAAGAAAAGTATCGTTTGCTTGCCGAGAATTCCAACGACTGGATCTATTTAATCAACCAGTACGGGAAATTCCAGTACTCTTCGCCTTCCTGCGGACGTCTAACCGGATATTCTTCAATGGAATTCATTAATAACCCTGATCTTTTACTGAATATCACCCACCCCGACGATAAAGAACTGGTGAAATCCCATCTTGATGAAATACAAAAAGGAGCCAATGTCCACAATTTGTACTTCCGCATTATCACCAAGGAAGGAGAATGCCGCTGGATCGATCATTCGTGCCTCCCGATTTACAATGATCAAGGCCAATACGTCGGTCGGTCAGGGACAAACCGCGACATCACCGAACGCAAGCGGGCCGAGGATGAGCTGAAGGAATCGAAAAGCCTCATCGATGCGGTCGTGGAAAATGTCCCGCTCATGATTTTTCTCAAAAAGGCGGCAGACCTGCGTTTCGTAATATTCAATCGCGCGGGCGAGGAGCTTATAGGCTATGACCGCGCGGCGTTGCTCGGCAAGAACGACCTGGATCTTTTCCCGCCCGAACAGGCGGCCCACTTCATGGCCAAGGACAGGGAAGTGCTTGATGGAGAAGCGGGCATGCTGGACATCCCGGAAGAGCCTATCCTGACGGCCAAAAAAGGCCGGCGGCTGCTTCATACCCTGAAGGTCCGCATCCGGGGGAGCGATAATAACACGAAATTCCTGTTGGGTATCTCCGAGGACATCACCGAACGTAAGCAGTTCGAAGAAACCCTGCGGGAGAGCGAAGATAAGTTCCGTAAGATCAGTATGGTCGCTCAGGATGGCATCATCATGATAGACAACGATGGTATGGTCACCTTCTGGAATCCTGCGGCGGAACACATGTTTGGATTCACAGGGGAGGAGATCACTGGCCGCTCTCTCCATAAGGCTGTAAGCCCCGGTGACTATCATGCTATCATTCATGAGGCCTTTCCTCGTTGGCAGGCATCTGGACAGGGTCAAGCCATAGGTAAAGTAAGTGAATTGCGGGCGAAAAAAAAAGATGGTTCGGAAATTACTGTTGAACTTACCCTTTCCTCTGTAATGCTTAAGAACAAATGGCACGCCGTTGGTATTGTGCGCGATATAACTCAACGTAAGCAAGCCGAGGAAAAACTAAATGAGGCCAATTATAAACTGATACAGGCAGCCGAATACGCCAACGAATTGATAATCAAGGCCAATGTTGCCAGCCAAGCTAAAAGCGATTTTCTTGCCAACATGAGCCACGAGATCCGCACACCCATGAACGGTGTGATCGGTATGACCGGCCTATTGCTCGATACTGATCTTAACGAAGAGCAACGTAAACACGCACAAATAGTACGCACATGCGGCGAGTTCTTAATGAGACTGATTAACGACATTCTTGACTTTTCTAAGATTGAAGCGGGAAAACTGGAATTGGAAACGCTGAACTTCGACCTGCGCGCCCTCCTCGACGACTTTGCCGCCATGATGGCCGGACGTATACAAGATAAGGGCCTGGAGTTTGTCTGTGCCGTCGCCGCAGATGTCCCAACCTACCTGCGAGGCGATCCGGGACGGTTGCGACAAATCCTCGTCAACCTGGCAGGCAACGCAGTGAAGTTTACGCACCAAGGTGAGATTACCATACGAGTGAACTTGATATTGGAGACAGAAGACAAGATAGTTGCACGTTTCTCTGTAAAGGACACTGGTATCGGCATCTCGGCGGACAATATGGGGTTCCTTTTCCAAAAATTCTCCCAGGTGGATGCATCGACTACCCGTCATTACGGTGGGACCGGCCTGGGGTTGGCGATTTCAAAGCAGTTGGTTGAGATGATGGGTGGTGAGATCGGTATTAAAAGCGAAGAAGGCAGTGGCTCTGAATTCTGGTTCACCGTATGCTTGGCCAAACAGTACGAGCATGAACGCATCGAGCTTCCATTGGCTGGCATTCGCGGTTCACATATCTTGATAGTGGACGACAATGCTACCAATCGGGAGATTCTTACGGAACAATTCCGAGCTTGGGGCGTGCAGTCTGAAGAGGCTCCCGATGGCCCCATGGCCTTGCAGGCACTCTATCTGGCCAGAGAGGGGGATAACCCCTTCCATGTTGCTATTCTGGACATGCAGATGCCCGGGATGGATGGAGCGACCTTGGGCCGAATGATCAAGAGCGATGATAAACTTAAAAACATCCGCCTTGTAATGATGACGTCCGTGGGTCAGCGGGGTGACGCGAAGCTGATGGAAGAGATCGGGTTTGCGGCTTACCTGATCAAACCGGTACGTCAGGCGGACCTCTTCGAAGTATTGTCCGTCGTATTGGCCGGGGAAGCCCCGCCGCTTGCAGTGCAGCCACTTGTGACGCGCCACTCGATCCGTGAGTTGCGCCGGGGATCGGTTCGAATACTACTGGCCGAAGACGACTTTGTCAACCAGGATGTTGCCTTGGGCATTCTAAAGAAACTCGGCTTCCACGCTGACGCCGTATCAAATGGTGCGGAAGCCGTAAAGGCTCTCGAAACAACCAACTACGACTTGGTTTTGATGGACGTACAGATGCCCGAGGTAGACGGACTTACAGCCACCCGGATCATCCGCGATCCCCAAAGCGCGGTCCGCAATCATAAGGTTCCCGTTATTGCCATGACCGCCTACGCCATGAAGGGCGATCGCGAAAAGTGTCTGGAGGCGGGGATGAACGATTATGTCCCCAAGCCCGTTGAACCCCAGGCCCTAGCGGATGCACTGGAGAAATGGCTGCCTCAGGATCGCATGGTTACACAGGAGAAAACGTCCGGCATTGCCGAAGGGACTCCTCCCGCCTCCGTTACGGAACCGGCCGTGTTCGACAGGGCTGGCGTTATGGCGCGTGTGATGGATGATGAATATTTGGCCCGTAAGGTAATCGGACGTTTTCTGGACGTCATTCCCACTCAGATCGAGGTGCTGCATGGCTTTGTAAAATCCGGAGCCGCCTCAAACATTGAGCGCCAGGCTCACACAATCAAGGGCGCGTCGGCAACTTGCGGCGGTGAGGCAGTGCGTGCGGTGGCTTTGAAGATGGAAGAGGCAGCCAGGGACGGCGACCTGGAACTCGTTGCGGTTTGCTTTCCGGAACTGGAAAAGCAGTTAAGTAGAATGAAAGAAGCATTGAACGAATTTATAAACAGAAAGTGAAACGAAAGGAGATCGCCAACATGAATACACTGATTGTCGAAGATGATTCCATAAACAGTCTGCTTTTACAGGAATACTTGAAACAATACGGTCCGACAGAGATCGCCGTAAACGGCATCAAGGCCGTTGCTGCCGTGCATGCGGCGCTGGAAGCAGAGGAACCATATGATCTCATATGTATGGACATTATGATGCCCGAAATGGGCGGCCAGGAGGCGGTTAAACAGATCCGCGAACTTGAAGAGGCCAAGGGAATTCTTCCCGCTCGCTGTGCAAAGATTGTCATGACCACGGCTTTGGGTGACCAGAAGAATATCCTTGCCGCGTTCAAGCACCTGTGCGATGCCTATGTGGTGAAACCCATTGAAAAGGCCAAACTGCTCTCCGAACTGCGCAGATTGAAACTGATAGAATAAAAGCGAGGTGCATTACGGTAACAAAAAGGAATTTATTAACGATCATTACGGTAATTGCTCTGTTACTTCCGGGGACGGCGCCAGCAGATGTCAACATGCTCAATGTCTCTTATGACCCGACACGAGAGCTTTACCAGGATTATAATACCGCTTTTTCAAAATATTGGAAAAAAAATGGCGGGGGGAATATCACCTTCAAACAATCCCACGGGGGGTCGGGAAAACAGGCGCGTGCGGTAATCGATGGACTTGATGCGGATGTGGTGACCTTAGCCTTAGCATATGATATTGACGAAATTCATGAAAAGGCGAAGCTGATCCCTGAAAACTGGCAGAAGCGCCTTCCCAACAATAGTTCACCTTATACATCCACTATCGTATTTCTTGTGCACAAGGGCAATCCGAAGAAGATTAAGGATTGGAATGACCTTGTCAAGCCGGGGATCAAAGTGATTACACCGAATCCTAAAACATCCGGTGGTGCGCGATGGAATTACCTGGCTGCATGGGGGTACGCTTTGAAGCAGAAGGGTGGGAATGAGGCCAAAGCGAAGGAATTTGTCGGCAAACTCTTCAGAAATGTGCCCGTACTTGACTCTGGAGCGCGAGGTTCTACGACGACCTTCGTGCAGCGAGGGATTGGCGATGTCCTTCTCGCATGGGAAAATGAAGCATTTCTCGCTGTAAATGAGATGGGCAAGGACAAGTTCGAAATCATCGTTCCATCTTTAAGTATCCTCGCCGAACCTCCGGTAACGATCGTAGACAAGGTGGTTGACAAGAAGGGCACCCGCAAGGTTGCCCAGGCATACCTCGAATACCTCTATTCCAAGGAAGGGCAAGAAATTGCCGCCAGGCATTACTACCGTCCGCGGCTGAAGGAAGTGGCACGGAAAAACGCCAGTTTTTTCCCAAAAGTAAATCTCTTCACAATCGACGAAATGTTTGGGGGCTGGCGAAAGGCGCAGAAAAAACATTTTAACGACGGCGGCGTGTTCGACCAGATATTCGCAACTGCCAAATGAACGAACTGAAGTCCAACAACGGACTACCTAGCAAGGAGTAGGGGATATTGATGAAATCAGTGGCCAGGCACAATGTTATCCCCGGATTCGGACTGACACTGGGGTACACCATCTTTTATCTCAGCTTGGTTGTTATCATTCCCCTCTCAGCGCTTTTCTTTAAGGCGGCAACCCTTTCCTGGGCCGATTTTGTTATAGCCGTCACCTCGCCCCGTGTGGTCGCTTCGTATCGGATCACTTTCGGGGCGGCATTTGCAGCAGCGATGATCAATGCCATATTCGGGTTGCTTGTTGCCTGGGTTCTGGTCCGGTACCGTTTCCCGGGAAAGAAAATCATTGATGCCCTAGTAGATCTTCCTTTTGCCCTTCCCACGGCGGTAGCCGGGATAACGCTAGCTACGGTCTATGCCCCGAATGGCTGGATCGGCAAGTGGCTGGAGCCCCATGGCTTGAAGGTAGCGTACACCCCGCTAGGCATTCTGGTGGCCATGATCTTTATCGGCTTGCCGTTTGTTGTGCGAACTGTTCAGCCGGTCCTCGAGGCACTGGAGATGGAAGTCGAAGAAGCTTCCGCCTGTCTCGGCGCCAACCGGTTCCAGACGTTTACCCTTGTGTTGCTCCCAACTATCCTGCCTTCGGTACTGACCGGGTTTGCCCTTGCATTTGCCCGTGCGGTGGGGGAGTATGGCTCCATAATTTTTATTGCCGGGAATATGCCCATGGTTTCGGAAATTACCCCTCTTCTCATCATAACCAAACTTGAGCAGTACGATTATGCCGGTGCAACAGCTATCGCGTTGGTAATGCTGTTGGCTTCGTTCAGTATACTTCTCGTCATCAACCTTCTCCAGAAATGGAGCAGGAGATACGTGGAATACTGAGGAGATGTAAATGCAACCTGCCAGGATATCGACCAAAGGAAGTCAACGGCCGCATAAGGCGGGGATGGATGAACCACGGGCAGTGCGGTGGTTAATGATTGGCGTGGCGCTCCTTTTTCTCGGCCTCTTTCTTTTAATTCCCCTGGCTGCGGTTTTCTCCCAGGCCCTTGAGAAAGGCCTGTCTGTGTACCTGGCTGCAATCCGTGAACCAGATGCCATTTCGGCCATCCAGCTTACGGTTGTGGCTGCCGCCGTCAGTGTACCCCTGAATATGTATTTTGGAATTATGGCCGCCTGGGCGATCGCCAAGTTCGAGTTTCCTGGGAAAAGCCTGCTCATAACCATGATTGATTTGCCTTTTACCGTATCCCCGATTATTTCGGGAATGGTCTATGTCCTCATCTTCGGTCTCCAAGGGTGGTTCGGATCATGGCTGAATGATCATGACATCAAGATTATTTTTGCAGTTCCGGGAATCATCCTTGCTACCGTATTTGTCACCTTTCCCTTCGTAGCGCGGGAATTGATCCCTCTAATGGAATCACAGGGCCGGGAAGAGGAAGAGGCGGCTCTGACCCTTGGTGCGAGCGGATTGAAGACCTTTTTCCTAGTTACCTTACCCAATATTAAATGGGGGCTTCTTTATGGGGTTATTCTCTGCAATGCCAGAGCCATGGGTGAATTTGGCGCTGTGTCGGTGGTTTCCGGTCATATTCGAGGATCAACCAATACCATTCCCCTTCATGTGGAGATTCTTTACAACGAGTACAATTTCGCGGCGGCATTTGCAGTGGCGTCTCTGCTGGCCATGTTGGCTCTAGTTACTTTGGCGATAAAATCCCTCGTTGAATGGAAAATGCGGGAAGAGGTTTGAATAATTAAAGAGTTGTAACCACAGCGAAGCAATCGGGATATTTTCCTGTCAGGCAAAGGACCTGCGGCATGAGCATAGAGATTGTAAATATCAGTAAATTATTCGGCAGTTTCAAGGCCCTCAAAGATGTGAATCTGATGATTCCGTCAGGGGAACTGGTAGCTCTTCTCGGTCCTTCCGGTTGTGGTAAGACGACACTTCTGAGGATCATTGCCGGTTTGGAGTCCCCTGACAGCGGGTCGATTCTTTTCAATGGCGAGGAGGCAACCCAGCGCCATGTCGGGGAACGTAAAATAGGGTTTGTTTTTCAGCATTACGCCCTTTTCCGTCATATGACCGTATTCGAAAATGTTGCCTTCGGCCTCAGGGTGAAGGAGCGGAAGATCCGTCCAAATAAAGAACAGATCAAAAGCAAAGTATTCGAACTTTTGAGGCTCATCCAGCTTGATCATCTATCAGAGAAATATCCTGCGCAACTTTCCGGAGGTCAGCGGCAAAGGGTAGCGCTGGCCCGGGCTCTGGCTGTGGAACCACAGGTCCTTCTTCTCGATGAGCCTTTCGGCGCCCTTGACGCAAAGGTCCGGCTTGAACTGCGCCGCTGGCTGCGCCGCCTTCATGATGAAATCCAAGTGACCAGCATCTTCGTAACCCATGATCAGGAAGAGGCACTGGAGGTTTCCGATCTGGTGGTTGTTATGAATGAAGGGAAAGTGGAGCAGATCGGGACGCCGGAAGAGGTTTACAACCACCCGGCGACTCCCTTTACGTTCGATTTCCTGGGGAATGTGAATCTTTTCCGTGGCAGAGTGCATAAGGAGCTGGAACCGCTTCGTGATGTTGAGCTTGTAATGCCGAAGAATATTGGCGCCAGTGACGCTCCTGTTGTCGGGTACGTCCGGTCCCATGATATCGAAGTAGGGCGGGAGCCGATCGACAATGCTTCATACAAGGCTGAAGTTCTCCATGTCCATGCCATCGGACCTGTCGTCAAAGTGGAATTGTTCCTATGTGAAACCAAGGAAACCGTGGAAGTGGAACTTTCACGGACCGTTTCCAGGAAACTTGCATTACAAAAGGGTGAAACTGTTTTTGCCCGCCCTCGGAAGTTGCGGGTATTTTCACCATGAAAGAAATTAATCTGCACAAGTTCGATGCCTATCTTCCCTGGCTGGTCATTGTTTTTTCTATAGCAGGACTGCTTATCGGCCGTTTCAATGCGGAGTTCGGTCCCTCCCTGGAGTGGTGGATTCCCTACGGGCTCTTCCTGATGATTTTCCCATCCATGATTATGGTGGATCTCTCTGAAATCGCCCATGCGTTCAAGGACAAAAAGAAATGCCTCCTCAGTTCATTTTTCAACTACTGTATAAACCCGTTCGTGGTTCTTCTTCTGGCGCGTCTATTCCTTTCATACAACGAAGATCTTTACACCGGGTGGATTCTCGTTGGCATTGCGCCGGATATCGACCTGCTCCTGCTCTGGACCTTCCTGGCACGGGGGAACAATTCGCTGAGCATCATGCTAGTCGCGATCAACGCCGTCCTATCTATCTTCATGGTACCGCTATTCATCCACCTTTTTCTCGGTAGCCATGTGTCATATGATCCGCTCCTTGTCTTTCGTTCAATTATCATCTATCTTATCCTGCCGCTCGTCATCGGTGTTGCTCTGAGAAAGGTGCTTACCTTCAAGCTGGGGTCAGGAGGACTCCGGGCCGCGGAGCCCTATCTCTTCATCACCAGGAACTTCGGAATGATCTCCACCCTGATAATCCTCTTCGCCTTGAAGGGGCATGTTATTCTGGACAATCCGGGGTGGGTGCTGCTCATGGCCCTGCCGATTATCATCTTTCTCTGCTTTACCTTCTCCATGGTGTTTCTGACAAGCCGCTTTTTCAAGTACAACTACGAGGATTCTGTTGCTATCGCCTTTAACGGCACAGGGAGGAACTACGAGCTCTCCACGGCGATCGCACTATCGGCCTTTGGACCGAATGTCGCCGTTGCAACGATCATCTATCCCCTGATAGACATCCATGTGATGTTCTTCATTGTGGGAAAGGTACAGAAGTACGGAAGGACCGCCTTGATGGAGGATCTTATGCCGGCGCGGCTTGGATATCCGGTGTTGCGATTCTTCCATGCAATCCGGCATGGCGCCACAACAAGGGAACGATCATGGAAAGAAGCCCGTGATCTGGCCGATGTTTCACTCAGGATGGAACGTCCCGATATAGCCATGGAGCATTATACTGCCTTTGCCGGTGAACACCCATCAGATCCCGTGGCCGCTCTTGAAATGGCAAAACTCCATGAACGGCTCAACGATAATGACAGCGCCCTACGTCACCTATATCGATCCCTCGATGCTCAACCCTATAACGGTGAGATCCACTTCCGAATTGGTAAACTGCTTTTTGATAATCGGAAATATGAGGCGGCCTTGCCGTACTTGGTAAAGGCCGCTTCCCTTGGTCACCAGGCTGCTGCCGCCTGTCAGTTGGCCGGCTCAGCTCAGCATGAACTCGGCAAGATCGATGATGCGATCGTGAGTTACTTGAAGGCTGCAGCGCTTGATGGTTCCTGCCGGGGTGAATGCTACCGAATGCTTGCCCTTCTCCATGAGAAGACCGGGCGTACGGATGAGGCGCTGATTTATTACAAGTTGGCCATCAAGTGGTTATCTTCCGGGATGGCCGGGAAGGCGAACTGCTCAATGTAGAAATCGATTAACTTATTTGCGCATCGATTATTTTTATTAGATTTTGCAGCTCCATGATGAGGCGAGTATTTTTGCTCTGTTCGGCGGGTACAAAATCATCTTCCGGTAAAACAGTATTCAAAGGTGCCACCCTGCCCAAAACTATTTCCGCTGGTGTTTTATCTGTAATAATCGCTTGTTCGCCGACGATCATTCTCACTTCAATGCCCTCTTTTGAAGTATCCCGTTTGACCTGGTTAAAGAAGTTTATCATCGCCTCTTGGGTGTCTTGTTTGGCAATTTCTAACAGGAGCTGCCCCGTGTATTTGTCATCTTGGCGGCATTCATTTTTTATTGTATCAGGTAAACGATTCAGTATTATTGTCTCAGAAACGGAAGACTGAGCTTTGCAGATAGCAAGGGCAAGTTTTTCCTCTGTATAGCCGTGCTCTTGTATCATTTGGCCTAATGCCTCGGCCTCTTCTATAGGTTTAAGGTTTTCTCGTTGCAGGTTCTCAATAAGCGAGATTTCCAGGGGATTACCTTGAGTAAAAATGGCTGGGATTTTCTTAAAACCCGCTATTTTTGCTGCCTTTAGACGCCTTCTACCAGCTACTAAATAAATTTGTCCATTTTCATCTTTGCGGACAATAAGCGGCTGGTACAACCCTTTTTCCTTGATAGATTTGGCGAGTTCTTCAAGTGTTTCGGGATCAAAATGCTTTTTTGGTTGTTCCGGATCCGGAAGAATCAGCTTAATGTCTATGTGGTAAAAACTACCCTCCTGGTAGTCGTTTATATTTGCTGGATGGTCTTCCTGCTTTGGCCTGTCTTGGGCCAGCTTGGTTGTTTTACCGGCTAATTTTTTTCTAATGTCTGTCATAGGCTTAAAAACTCATTGATTAGCTGTTCATAATCTTGGGCGCCAACGCTGTCAGCCTTAAAATCGAAAATCGATTCTTGGGCCATTTGGGATTGATTCAATGCTTCATTTCGCCTGATATAGGTATTGAAAATTAAGTGTTTAAAAGGCTCTAGCTGCTGAAATATCCAGTCATTACTGACTTTGTTTCTGCTATCATACTTGGTCATAAGTATCCGGATAAAATCGGCCTTGTTAAAGTCGTCGCTTTTTACATGTTCAATGGTTTCCATTAGATCAGCAAAGCCGTCAAGGGCATAACGGCCCATTTCGCACGGTACAATGATAAAATTGGCGGCGTATAAAGCGTTTATTGTCAACGTTCCCAATGTTGGCCGACAGTCGATCACAATATAATCAAAATCAAGGTTAGCGATTGCCTTCTTTAAAAAGGTTTCTCTGAATAGTTCCGGTGCCAGTTGCTGTTCGATTTTATCAAGACGTATATGGGAAGGGACGATGAAGAGATTCTCCGTATTTGCCGATAAAATAGTTTCTTTGATTGGTTTCTTTTTGGTGAGGACATCGCTGATAGAGGAAACAAAACTCTCTGGTTCGATTCCCAGGCCTACAGTTGAGTGGGCCTGGGGATCCATGTCGATTAACAGGGTTTTTTTACCTCCCCTTGCCAGGCCGGCCGCAAAATTTATTGATGTGGTGGTTTTTCCTACACCGCCCTTCTGGTTGATGATGGCAATGATGTTTTTATTCATATTTTATGGCTTTCTGGCAATGTATTGTGTTCTGTTTTTACAAAAGATAAAGCCCACCATTCATTAACATCGCTAATCTTCACCGGCCCCTACCGTGGTCCCATTATCATCAGAAAAGCCTAGAAAAAACAAGAAAATTTTCACAGGCAACTAACTGCTTGACAATTAGAACCTTTAACTTATTTGAGATAAATCGCTGTTAATACATATGTCCCAATGAATCTATCGCTTGTTTGTCATTCTGGAAGATTATAGCGAAAAGTGATGGCCGATGTGAAAAGCATGATTTAGAAAACTGGTATTCATAAAATTTGTTCAAGTAACTTAGAAGGTATGGGAATGGAGATTCCATCGGTAATCAATTTCTTGACAATAGCATCCATCCACTCTCTGGATAAGGAGATGTCGCTGATTTTTATGAGGCTGCCTTCCCCTTTTGGCTCGATCACATAACCGTTGATCTTGATATTGACCGGTCTATCTTCGCCTTTTAAGTCAAGTTCGATTGCTATATGTTTCCTTTTTGAATCAATAAATATTGATGTCATCACGCCAAATTCCTTGATAAGTTTGTTCAACAAAGAAAGGAGCAGGCGATTGCCTGTTGCTTTCTTTGCGCGACAGGCAATCGCCTTAATTTTGCGTTGCATGGGCTCTTTCACGCGACAACACCATCGGTTGATTTGATCACGCTCGTATCAAACGGTCTTATATTTGCGTTATTGGATTTAAAAGTGCTTCTTGAAGGGTATCTGGTATCATGCATGGTTACCTAAAAACTCTGCAATATAACCATAGATACGCTCAGGCAGCTTCATTTGTTTCCATGCGCCGATTCCCGCAGTGATGGCCAGTGGCCAGAGAATAATGGTGCTGAGCAAACCGGCTGCTGCCTTGTCAAGCCATCGTCCATTGCCGATTTCCACATTAACCATGTTCTCAATCTGATGGAATACGATATGAATGGCGGTGGACATCCCCACGACTTTTCGCCATCCGCCGACTTTTTCAATCTGAAGAACGATTCCTCCGTCTTCCATCTGAAACCTCTGGCATTCGAAACCTCCGGCAGATAGCCGATTCTGCAGTGTGCCGACCAAATCCAGAAAAATGGAAATCGGACATAAAAAACTCCGGCTTTGCATCAAAGAGTGACCTCCTGCTAATGCGGAATTAAGGATATCAATTATTACTCCGGCAATTAAACCTGACGATTAAAGATTACGATTTGCCCAGCCTCTTGTCCACCCGCAACACAAGATCCTTAACGACATGTAGGGAACTCAATTTCTTAACGTTCGCTATGAATTTTTGCGAACCTTCACTCCAGCACTGTTTGTTTTTCTGGGAATCCGTAGCTGAAAATATTTCTGCCCGAAGGGGGCGGGGCCTGACATTGATCAGCGCTTGCCCCCCTTGTCTTGCACTACCAAGCGATCTCTTCTGCTTCGCGATCTACTTCATGAGTTCAATTCTTTCCCTAAGGCCAACAAGCAGTGTCGTAAGATCTTTTTCTTCCAGCGGCGACAGGAAATTCAGATTCCTGTCCGTTCTCATCAGTTTCAGTGGCATTTCCAAAAGTTCAGTCTTAGTCAGGTCGCCCATGTCTTCTTGCCGGTCGATGAAGAAAATGAGATCTAAAGCAGTTTGATGGATATTTGCGAGGCAGAAAAATATCTTACCGTTAGGTAATGAATACAAGATCGTATGGGATTAATCAAATAAAAAATGAGGAAGCTGATCGGAATTACCTTTTCTTGGAGCATAGATGGTATCAACAGCCATCTTGATTCCTTAAATTGAATTGACTCTTATGATTCCACGATCTTTGGAAAGATGGTGGAATCAGATGACATTCATATTGAAAGTTACTATAAGAGGGCGGTAACGGGTGATTTCCTTACTGTGTCATCGAAGATCTTGCCGAAAGAGGAAGAAGTGCATGTACGTGTGCCGGTGTCGTTAAATTCAAATGAGACTCCTTTTCCACGGAATGTCTGGTCCCTTTGCTGAGATCACCGACGGACTTTTCAGGGTGGCGACGCCTAGTATCTTTCCCAGAACCGCAGAGATATCTATAAAATCGCTTTCAGCATAGGTGACGAACCTTGGTCTTAGGGCATGGCCCAAGGAGATTGTCTCCATGTCATCATCAGGCAATACCAGAATCAGCCTGTGGTCCCATAGCCATTCCTGATATTCGACCAATTTCATCAATTCCTGCCTGCTGGAGACGAAGAAAATAAAAACCACCATTTCCGGCAAAGGATGATTCAGGCGTTGCAACAGAGAGGGAATGGTTCGGAATGTTTCGACGTTATTCCTCGGAACAAGGATGTCGATGACCCGCTGTAGCTTTTCTCCTTGTGACACCCCCGGTGCTGAATAGAAGAGGACATTCATCAAATTACCACTCGTGTCATGTAACCCCATCCCCTCCCTAGCTCTTTGAAGGAGATGGAAATATTAAGCCATCATCAAATGGCTGACTGCCTGAAAGCAACTACTCAATTTACATGCCAGAGGCCCCGACATGGACTTCACTCCGAGGAAATGGGCAGTCATAATTTTATAAAGGTAAGTACAAACGGAAACATAAGAGTTTCCTCACCGATACTGCCTTTCAAGCATTACGGGGAGTTTCCGGTGGAGTGAAATTTAAGAGTTCCTTCTCCTTCACGGGGAAGGTTAGGGCGGGGATGGGGAAGGAATACGCACACATCCGGTGCTTCTTCTTCAAGGGAAGGACGTCCGATGGAACCGGACTGTGTCCGATGGAACCGGACTGTGTCCGATGGAACCGGACATCTGGGTTTTTTTGATGAGTTAGCAAAACCGAGAAGGGGACATGCCGAAGATTTCACATGCTTTCTTAAATTGTCTCCGGAAAGGGCCAGGAGGTGTTGAAGGTATTTCTTTTCGCCAAGGTAAGAATATCGTCCCGGAAATACAGCCATTTCTGTGGAATGATTCCAGAAGGAAATGCTGAGTTACTGATCCTTCGGGCACGGGGATCAGCTTTTTCGCGGGAAAGGGTGATTTATCCGTCTCCCTTATATAGTGGACCGATTATTGCTCTTTCAATTACTTCCATATAGGGCTGGTAAAAAAGGGAACACGATGACGAACAATCAAGACCGAAGCCACAAGAAGGATACCATCCTGTTGGTGGACGACGAGGCAATGAATCTCGATGTTACAAGGGATCTACTGGAATCCATAAACTACAAGGTTTATCTTGCCGCAAGCGGTCAGGAGGCTCTGGCGATATTCATGAGGAAAAAAGAGGAAATCGATCTCGTCATCCTGGATCTGATCATGCCTGGAATCTCCGGAAGCGAAACCTTTGACAGACTCCGGGATATCGATCCCGGAGTCTGCGTCCTTCTTTCCAGTGGCTATAGTCTCTTGGGCCCGGCCCAGGAGATTCTCGACCGCGGCTGTAATGGCTTTCTCCAAAAACCTTTCCATCTTCGAAAACTTTCGGAAAAGATTCGAGAGATTCTGGACAGACCCAATACATGAAATAAGGGGATAAGGAGTTCATGACCAGAGAAGGACAACCTTTTAAACCTGAGCAGTCTACATGTTGCCCTGTCACTGGCTTGTCCATCACCACCAGGCCTGAATGGACTGAAATTCAGGTGACCACCGATTACTACGTAACCTTCAAAGTCATTGGCAAAGCGATCCTGCTGACAACCCCCAAAGGTTACCCTACCGAGGGAGGAATAAAAGCTCTTCTTGAAAAAAGAACGGAGGTCATCAAGGATGCCGGTCTATCAGACAAGAATTATGCCGAGTTAAGGGACTATGGGATGCTGTCGGGACCCCCGCCAAAAGGAGCGCGGATGGCCATGACCAATTTTTTGCTGAAGGAGAGATTAGCAGAACATCTTAAAGGGTTTTGGGTATATGGTGCACCCCTCCTGGTAAGAATGATGTTTCATGCCAGGCTGAGACTGCTCAAAACTCCCATACCTGTCGGTGTAGCGAAAGATTATACGGAGGCCCTGCAGGCCGCCTTGAAGGTTTTACGCCAAAGTGGCGTTGATGTGGGGTCGAAGATCTATCCAAGCCTCAAGAAGGAAGGGTGGTCATTGGAACTTGAAGGGTATGGGATATCATTTGAACTTCTGGGAGAAGACATACTCTACACTATCGCCCATGGGAAACTGAAAGAAAATTACATTGATAAATTCATGTGCTTACATGAGAAGGTCATTAGCGAAGTAGGCTTGAATCAAACGGGCCACTTTTATCGGATAATCAACTGGGAAGGGTTTGAGAGAAGCTCTCTAAGGGTAAGTAGATTATATATTGAGCGGATAATGGAGTTAAACAGGAAAACACCCTGCAAGTTAGTAGTGATCTTCGGCCTTAACAAGTTCATGAAAACACTGGTTAGTATAAGCAGTCAAATTGCCCCATTTCAAGTAATCTTTGCAAAGGACCTTCCGGACGCTCTTCAGATCACGGAGAAAGAAAAAAGAATCCCTCCAAGGTCAACTGCTAAAAAACAGTAATGTCCGGTTAAAGATTTGCATATAATTGATCCTGTTTTGGCGGTTGATACAACCAGACGCCGGTTTGGTTCACAATATCCGCGATGTTCATTTCGTTACGGATATTGATGGAGATTTCCCTGAGACGTTTAACGGAAACCTTTTCGTGGTGTTGGTCGTGGCAGTAGATGGCCAGGAGGATATATGTGATCAATCCGGCCAACATCTGGACCATGAGTCCATATTTGCTCCTTGAAATCAGGTGGTAAACCTTCAGGTGTCGTTTCCACCAGCCGAAG
>Ga0194039_1000353_pt1 | contig 28893 bp, 26 predicted proteins | sample JunL228m_MetaG_FD_148679 | JGI IMG/M metagenome (GOLD analysis project Ga0194039, IMG submission 148679) | Anoxic zone freshwater microbial communities from boreal shield lake in IISD Experimental Lakes Area, Ontario, Canada - Jun2016-L227-8m | ecosystem: Environmental > Aquatic > Freshwater >... | reverse complement strand
TTATCGTGGGCGCTGCCTGTCGGGTTTCCGGTAAACGATTCTTTCCCCGGGCTGGAAGGCCTTGAACTTTGGCCGGTCTGCGACGGGGTGCGTTTCCAGGCTGGCGGCAAACCCGGCAAGCGCCGCGCCGTTGTTGGGATAGAGATCGTAGTGGGTCGGAACCAGGAGTCCGAAACGCTGTTGGACCGCCAGCGCGACCGCCTCGGCCGCGTTCATGTTGCCGACGATGCCGAGCTTGCGCCGTGCGTCATCGCCGCCGTTGATCGGCAAAAAGGCGACGTGAATCGCATGCTTCGAGAGGGTCTCGGAGAGGCGCGGGGTGATGACGGTGTCGCCCGCGTGAAAGAGCGTGATCTCGTCCCAGTGGAGAAGATACCCGAGGAAGCGGTGGCGGCCCTCGATGTCGGTCTCATATTCCTCGTGAGCCGCCGCGACCGGTTCGACAAGAAGCTCCCGAAAGGAATACGGCAAGCCCTCGTTGAGAACATCGATGCGTCCCGCGTCGATTCCGGCGCGGAGCATCGCTTCGGCGCTTGCCTTGGGCGCGGCGAAGCGGCAGCCCGGGGAAGCAGCCGCGATGCCAAGCAGCGTTTCGGGATCGGTATGATCCAGGTGATCGTGCGTGCAGAGAACCAAGTCGATCCCTTGCAGCGAGCAGGGCGAAACGGGAGGCGGATAGCTGCGTACCCAGAAGCCGCTGGGAAATCCTTCCAGCCTATCGACAGAATCGGTCAAATAGGGATCGATGACGACGCTCAGCCCCCGGTGCTGCAAGAGAAAACCGACTTGGCCGAGGTAATGGATCGCGATGCCGCCGGTTTCGTGGCGGCTGCGCTGGACTTCCATAGGGACGGAGAAACGGGCTGCATTTAGCATGAGAGGACTCCTTCTGCACGCAGGTCTGCGATGGCGTTCTTGACAAGTTGGCCGAGCGGTTCGTCCGGGTGGATTTTGCAGATATCCATCAGGACGCGATCGGCGCCCTCTGTTTTCAAGAGGTGGTTGAGGCTTTGCGCAAGGGGGTCGCTCGGCTCGTTGTAATGGATCGCGGCGGCAATGGAACGGGCCAGGTGCTTCGGCTCGATGCCAAATTTTTCAACCAGCCGGGCCGAGCCAACCAAGCGGTCCTCCGGGCCGAGTTTGCGCAGCGGATCGCGGGCATTGCGTTCCACGTAATCAATGATGTTGCGGTCTTGGAGTTTGCGCAGCGAGGAGGCGACGAACGCCTCGTGTTCCTTCAACAAAATCCCGTGCTTGGCGGCCAGCGCCCTCCCGGTTTCGGCATAGACGCCCTCCAGGTTTTTGAGAATCCACGGGTCGTTGGCCGCATCGAAGAGGTATTTGTGGCCGCGCAGATAACCGAGATAGGAGGTCGTGCCGTTCGCGGCGTTATAGGTGTAAAACTTCCGCTCGAGGTAGCCGGAAAACCCGTCGATGTAATGGATGCCTTTGACTTCCGGCGCTGTTCCAAGGATGCGCGCGCGGTCCACCGGCAGTTCCCAGAAGTCCTGGACGCTGACCCAGAGGGGGTCGAGGGCGAGGTGTTCGGGCGTGGGCTCAACGGCTGAACGCATGACGACGGCCTCGGAGATACCGAATGTTTTCGTGAAACATTCGGCGGCCTGCGCAGGCAGCCTGGCGCGGATGCCCTTTCGCAGGAGATCCGCCGGTTCCTTCCAGTTTTCGCAGGTAATCACGTTGGCAACCGACCCGGAATCCGTGAGAGCCTGGCGCATTGGCACCAGGTCGGCGAGGTGCGCGGCGAGCCCCGCCAGGTTTTTGCCGCCCACGCAGGTGAATGCGAGCGGCGCTTCGGCCCAGGCTCGGGCGACCGCATCGTGGTCGTCCAGCGCGATCGCCCGGTATCCCGAGATTTCGACACTTTGGGCGGGATTGCCCATCACCTCGACGAAATAGCGGCCACGCCGTTCGAGCAACTCGACGAGGTCCCGGTTGTATTCAACAAAGGTAAAAGGGATTCCGCTCAAGCTGAGAAGATGTCCGACAAAGCCTCGGGCGATCTTGCCCGCGCCAAAGATAACGGCATTCATAAACGGTCAGGGATTCTGGGTTTCAGGATTTTGAGATTCGTTGAAAAGAGGTTCCAGCGCGTGATAGAGTTTTTCGAATCGGAGATGCTGGCGCTCCAGGCGCGATGCGGCTTCGCGGCAGGGAAAGAAGGTGCGTCCCGTCCGGATCATCGCCCCGGCCGCGTCTTCCAGCGAACCATGCAAGCCGGTTGCTTTCGCCGCGAGAATGGCTGCCCCGAGACAGCCCGCTTCGGGGCATTCGAGAGTCACGAAGGGCGTTTGCAGGATGTCAGCCTTCATTTGGTTCCAAGCACCCATCACGCTCGCCCCGCCGATGACGCGAAATTCCCCGGCCTCGACCTGCGGGCCGAGCCGCGCTTGAATGCTTCGCAGCGTGAAGGTGATGCCTTCAAGGACAGCTTTAGAGAAATGGGCGGACCGGTGGCCGACGCCGATCCCGTAAAAAGAGCCGCGCGCTCTCGGGTTAAACCAAGGAGCCCGTTCGCCAGCCAGGCACGGGAGGAAAATGAGGCCGTCCGAACCGGACGGCGTCGATGCGATTTCCCGTTCCAGTTTCCGGTAACTCTCGGGGGTTCCCGGTTGGCCGCGCAATTCCTCCCAATACCATTGAAGGATACGCCCGCTCGACGAGGTGACGCCGTAACGGATCCGGTGTTCTTTTCCAAACGGGATGTCGCCGAGTCCCGCCGTGTTGGGCGGGCAGATCGAAGCGGGCAGCAGGACGCCGAGGTGTTCGGAAGTGCCGGTGATGTCAAAGCCGGTTGGCTGGTCCGGCAGGCCGACCGAACCAAGAAGCGCCGCCGCGAGGTCGTTCCAGCCCACGACGACTGGCGTCCCAAACCGCAGGCCCCATTTCTCCGCCAGGCGCTTGTCGAGCGTTCCTGCCACCGAGTCTGGGGCTGCAACCGGCGGGGCCAGATCGGGATCGATGCCCGCCCATTGAGCCAGGGCGGGGCTGACCCGGCCTGATTCCTGGTGGCGCAATCCGCGCTGGCTGGAAAGATCGGAGGTCCAGTTCCCGCAGAGTTTCCAAATGATCCACTCCTTTGGCTGCGCGAGGTAGCGCGCCCGTTCGAGAAGCGCCGGCTCATGATCTCGCCACCATTTGAGTTTCGGCAGCGCCCATGAAGGGCCCGGAGGAAGGGTAGCTCCCAATTCGGCGGCCAGACGCTCCGGCGGGAAGGCCGCTGCGAGATCGAGGCTCTCCTGCTCGGCCCGCCGGTCCATCCATGAGACGAAACGGGTGAGAGCGCGCCCTTCGGCGTCGGCCAGGAGGTGCGCGCCCATTTGGGAACTGAGGCTCAGCGCCGTCACTTCCCCGGCCCGCGCGCGGTCGCTTGTGAGCGCGGCAATCGTGTTGCAAACCGCATTCCAGAGCACCTCCGGTTCCTGCTCGACCCTGCCCGCGCCCCCATCAAAAACAAGGGGATAAGGCTCGCGGGCTGACGCGGCAATGCGGCCCGCAGCGTCAACAAGGAGCCCCTTGCACGCCGAGGTGCCGATGTCGAGGCAACATAAAAGTGAGCTTGAGACGCCGGTTTTCATAAATCGCAATCGGCCCGAAAACCGAAGTGGGAGGCAAGAAATGGGAGTCGCAAGAACCGCAGCACGCTTACTGAATACTTCTCTTTCGCTACCGTGGCGATGCGTCTTCTGGTTTTACTGAAAAACTCGGCCTGCCGCTTTTTGCTGCTTGATCTGGCCGATTGACCCGGCGGACGGTTCTTCCGGGAACCCAATAGCCGTCAATCATGATGTGGCGGGGGATGGCCGGGATGCCGATCTCGTTTCGCTGGATCATGGTCGCCAGAAGATCGAGCGCCGCCTCGCCGATAGCAAAGGAGTTTTCGTTGATCCCCGAAAAAGCCGAACGCGTTTCATCCACGGAGAGATAAGCCAAACCGAGTTCGCCAGGGACGGCGATATTCAATTGTTTGAGCCAGGCGGCAGTGTTCCAAAAATTCGTCAGGATCGCGTCGGGGCGATGGCGGCGTAAATATTCCCGCAAGGCGTCCAGCGAAAGGCTTTCAAGACTCGCGATCGGCACCACCTCCGCGCGGGGGGAGCGGCGTTGTTCCATGAGGCAACCGGCCAGCCAGCTATAGTCCACCCGGCTGTCGTATCGTTGGTCCAGCAGGATGCCGACCCGCCGGTAACCGAGGTCACCGAGCTTTCTCATAGCCAAAATCGCCGACCGGAAATGGTGGTTGGTGGCGATATGGAGGGCTGGTTTTTCCAATGTGAAACCGAAGCTGACCGCCGCGAGTTTTTCCCAGGCAAGGCAGAGCCGGGAGTGGGCGCGCGGCTGGGGCGGAAGCAAAAGCCCCGTGATGTTGCGAGTGTAAAAAACCTTGTTCAAGCGCGCCGCAGTCATCCCCGGTGCCGACAGCCAAAACTCCTCCACTTTGTAACCCAGGCTTTCCGCCCGCGCTGTCGCCCCTCGAAAATACGCGTCATAAACGGGATGCCCATCCCGCCATCCGTTGGAGGTCGGCCAATTCGTCACCCAGCCGATCGTTGCCGGGTTTCGTTGTCCGGCATTGCGGTTGCGGTAGGCCGTCAACACCGAAAGGGCGGGGTCGGGACGCCACTGGAGCTTCTTGGCCGCTTGAAGAATCTTGTTCCGGACCGGAGGGGATATCTTCGGGCTCCCCCGAAGCGCGAGAGAGACGGTCATCTGGCTGACGCCGCAGGAACGGGCAATATCGCGCTGGGTCGGACGGTCTTTCATGCGGGAATGCCCGGATGGATTTTGGAAGCTGCCATTGGGCGGGTGGCGGCAAACATCCAATAAGAATGGGCGGTTTTCAATAAAAACAGAGATGGTGTTGTCCCTGGAGCAAAACAGGAGCATATAAGAAGCATGTTTCACCATGAGTTTGCGGGCCGCGTCGCCGTAGTGACCGGCGGAAGCGAGGGGCTCGGCTTTGGCTTTTGCCGGGCTCTGAGCGAAGCCGGCTGCGAGGTCTTCTTTTGCGGGCGCCGCGCCGGACGGGGGGAGGAAGCGGCGCGAGCCATGGGGCCGCGCGCCCACTTTATCCTGGCGGATATTTCCCAAGCGGAACAGATCACGGAGTTCGCCGCGCAGGTGCGGCAAGCGGCGGGCAAGATTGACTTTCTCGTGAACAACGTCGCGGTGGATGACCGCATCGACTTCGCGGACCTGACGGCGGAAACATGCGACCGCGTCTGGCAGGTCAACCTCCGTTCCTATCTGCTGACGACGCGCGCGTTTCTGGAAATGCTGCGCGCCGGCGAGGGAAAAAGCATCGTGAATGTCGGCACGACAAACTACATGTTCGCGCTTGAGCCGTTCACGCTCTACAACGCGACCAAGAGCGGCATCCTGGGCTTTACGCGCTCGATGGCGCGGGAGTTCGGGCGCGAAGGGATCCGCGCCAACATGCTCAGCCCGGGCTGGATCATGACCGAGAAACAACTGCGCGAGCATGTGCTGGAGCAGGACAAGTCGGATTTGCTCCGCGACCAGGCTCTCAAATTCCTGCTGGAACCGCATCACGTCACCCCCGCCGTGCTCTTCCTGTTAAGCGGCGCCGCTTCTGGAATCACCGGCCAAAATCTTGTCGTTGACGGCGGAAAATACATGCAGTGACCGTCGCGCGTGAATGCCCTCAACTCATAAATAGGATTGGCCGCGAAAAATAAATTCAAATCAAACCATGGCACAAGAAAATCACACGATCACGAAGCGCATGCGCACCCTGGCATCCATACGCCGGTAGCGATGGATGTCGTTTACTGCCAGCGCGAATTCGGACGAGCTGTCACCTTCTGGGGCGGCCTGGGATCGCAGAGCACGATCCCATGCGGTAATCCCGCACAAGTGCACGCGGAAGCGGAACGAATGCTCGCGCTCTTTAGCCTGAACTTCAAGGGATAAAAACACCGCAAAGCCGCATGGGCACTTGACATGCGGTCTTTTTTTGTTTTTATCCCTCGAAGTTCAGTCTAAGCGAAAACGTCCTGTCCGTTTTCGCGATCCTGCCAGCGCCTGACCCGGAAGATGTGGGCCGGGCGGGAGTGCGGGTCGAGGGCGACGAAGTTCCGGCTGCCGCGCCAGGTGAAGCGCTCGCCGGTCAGCAGATCCTCCATGACATACGCGTCGTTTTCCCCGATGCCGAAGTCGGCGAGCGGGACGTGGACGAACGCGGTGCGGGGCTGCCAGGGATCGACCGTGACGATGACGAGGACGAGGCTGTCGAGCGAGGCGGTCGCCTTGCTGAAGCAGAGGATGCCGTCGTTTTCCGCGGTGTGGATGCGGAGATTCGCAAACTCCTGCAGCGCCCGGTTCTGGCACCGGATCGCGTTCAGCTTCGTGAGAAATTCCTTGATGTTGCCGGGCGCGTTCCAGTCGCGCCCCTTGAACTGGTATTTTTCCGAGTCGGCGTATTCCTCGCGTCCGGGGAGGGCGGCATTTTCGCAGAGCTCAAACCCGCTGTAGATGCCATAGACCGGGGAGGACATCGCCGCGAGCACCGCGCGGATGAGGAATGCCGGGCGTCCGCCGTTCTGCAGGAACTCGGGAAGGATGTCGGGAGTGTTCGTGAAAAAGTTCGGGCGGAAAAACTCCCGGAGGTCCGGCCCGGCAAGCTCGGCGAGATACTCGGCGAGCTCGTCTTTGGAATTCCGCCACGTGAAATACGTGTAGCTCTGGTCGAACCCGGCCTTCGCCAGCTCCTGCATCATTTTCGGTCGCGTGAACGCCTCGCTGAGGAAGATCGCGTCAGGGAATTTCTCTTTGACCTCGGCGAGCACCCACTCCCAGAACGAGACCGGCTTCGTGTGCGGGTTGTCCACCCGGAAGATCCGCACCCCGCGAGCGCACCAGAAGAGGAGGACGTCGCGCAGCTCGTCCCAGAGCGCCCGCCAGTTGTCGTTGTGGAAATTCAGCGGATACACGTCCTCGTATTTTTTCGGCGGGTTCTCGGCGTATTTGATCGTGCCGTCCGGGCGTTTGAAAAACCACTCCGGGTGGGATGCGACATACGGATGGTCGGGCGAGCAGTTGATCGCGAAGTCGAGGGCGATCTCCATGCCGCGGGCGCGCACCTCGCCGACCAGCCACTCGAAATCCTTGAGCGTCCCGAGCTCGGGGGCGACGTCCATGTGCCCGCCGCCGTTGACCCCCTGCCTGCTGTTGCCGATGGCGTAGGGGACGCCGGGCTCGCCGGGCTCGCACGCAACCGAGTTGTTCCGGCCCTTGCGGTTCGTCGTCCCGATCGGGTGAACCGGCGGAAAATAAATCACGTCGAACCCCATCGCCTTCGCATCGTCAATCCGCCCGAGGCATCCGCGGAACGTCGAGCCCGAGTCCGCCTTCCCCTCGGCGGAGCGGGGAAAAAACTCATACCATGCGGCGAACGTCGCGCGCTCGCGCTCGACCAGGACCGGGTGGAACGGCTCGGCCGTCGTGGAAATCGAGCGGTCGGCATAGACGGTCATGAGCGCGCAGAGTTCGGGATCGTGCGCGATCTCATGGGCCTGCTCCGCATCGGAGGACTTCAGCGCAGCGCAAAACTTTTTGAGCGCGGCGGCATCTTTTTTTCCCGCGCGCGAGCCGGCGGCTCCGACCAGTCCGGCCCCCTCGAGGATCTCGCTCTGCAACTCGCGCAGGCCGGCACCGAATTTTTTGTCGAGCTCATGCTGCCAGGAAAAATAGGTGTCCCCCCAGGCCTCGATCGTGAACTCCCACGGCCCGGGGTCGGTCACGCAGAGGGTGCCGATCCAACGGTCGTTGACGATCTCCCGCATCGGCGTCTCCCGCCAGGCGGACGCGCCGGCCGGCCGCCATTTGAGAGCAGCCGTCACCTCGTCGTGGCCCTCCTTGAAGATGTCGGCCTCGACGGTGATTTCCTCGCCCGCCGCACGCTTGATCGCATAGCGGGCATTGTCGAGCGAGGGGGTGACGCGCCGGATGATGGCGGTTTCAGGCTGTTTGTTCATGGCAGTGTGTCGAGCGTGCGGACGAGTTCCTGGAGTCCGTCCAGCCGGGATGCGACCTCGCGGAGCGAGCTCCGCGCGGCGGGAATGTGAGCGAGGAAATCGGCGCGCCCTTTTTGCAGGCCGAGAAAACCATACGCACCGAGCGCCTGCATGAGCCGCTGGATCGCGCACCAGTCGAAGATCCCGCGGAAGTCGTCCGCGACATCCGCGCCCGACCGGCGCGCATGGCGCTCGTAAAAGCCGAGCAGTTCCCCGCGCTCCTGTGGGGAGAGCGCGACGTAGGGATCGTAGAGCACCGAGGCCAGATCGTATTGCGCCAGCCCGGGACGCATCCCCTGGAAATCAATCAGCCAGGCCGTGCCGTCGTGGATGATGATGTTCTGCGACTGGAAATCCCGGTGCACAAGAACCCGCGGCAACGAAGCCAGTCGGGAGGCGGCTTCATGCAGCGCCGGAAGGCCCGCGAGCCGCCGGACTTCGCCCGCCGGCAGTCGGAAATAATTCCCGAGGCAGTGCTCGAAGAAATACCCCTGCTCCCAGAGGTAGAGCGGCTCGTTGAACTCGCGCTCGAGCGTGAGGGCGTGGCGATCCGGGCTCCGCGTCGCGGCGTCGTGCATTTTAAAAACCTCGAGCAGCGCGGACTCGTAGAGCGGGCGGCGCGTGGCCCACGGGCGGCCGCGGAGCGACCAGAGATCCTGCTCGCCGAGATCCTGCATCCAGATCAGCCCCTCCGCGGGATCGTGCAGGTAAATGTGCGGAACCTGCACGCCTGGTGCGGCAAGGAATTTCGCGATATCCACGTAGTGACGGTTTTCCTCCTTGTGCCCGGAATACTTCACCAGGATCATCGAGTGGTCGGCGGCGCGGATCCGGTAAAACTTCCTGTCGGATCCGCCTTTTTCGACGGCGGTGACTTCGAAATCCTCCGGCGCGTAGCCGGGAAAATTCACGAGGGTATGATCGATGACCTGACGGATGGCAAGCATGTGTGCGAAGCCCGCAAGTCAACACGGTGGCCGCCCGCGAGGGAAGCCCGAATCCTCACGGAGCGGGCCGAAAGGCGCCGAAAATTCCTTGGATCCGCGCATTGACAGAATCGGCGCGGCTGGTATTTCTGAATGTTTCCTCTTATGTCTAAAAAAACCAAGTCCGTGAAGTCAGCAACGCCCCGCAAGGGCAAGTATGTTTACACCTGGGGGGGCGGCAAGGCCGATGGCGACGGCAGGATGAAGGCGCTCCTCGGCGGCAAGGGGGCCAACCTCGCCGAGATGACCCGCATCGGACTTCCCGTGCCTCCGGGCCTGACGATCACCACGGATGTCTGCACGTATTTCTACGCGAACAAGCGCACGTATCCGAAGGAGATGCAGGGCCAGATCGAGGCCGGCGTCCGCAACATGGAGAAGATCATGGGCACGAAATTCGGCGATGCGGCGGGCTTCCCGCTCCTCCTCGCCGTCCGCTCCGGCGCCCGCGACTCGATGCCGGGCATGATGGATACGATCCTCAACCTCGGGCTCAACGACGAGACCGTGGCCGCGCTGGCGGCCGCCACAAAAAACGAACGCTTCGCATGGGACTGCTACCGCCGGTTCGTCCAGATGTATGGCGACGTCGTGATGGGTGTCCAGAAGCGCGAGGGCGAGGATCACGACCCCTTCGAGACGATCATCCACGAGTTCAAGCACGAGAAATACCATGCCGACATCGTGGACAGCGAGCTGACGGCCGATGACCAGCGCGAGCTCGTCAAGCGGTTCAAGGCCCTCGTCAAGGAGCGCACCGGGAAGAGCTTCCCCGCGAATCCCTGGGATCAGCTCAAGGGGGCGGTCGGGGCCGTGTTCGGCTCCTGGATGAACGACCGCGCGATCGTCTATCGCCGGAAATACAACATCCCCTCCGAGTGGGGCACGGCCGTCAACGTCCAGGCGATGGTCTTCGGCAACACCGGCGCGAACTCCGGATCCGGCGTCGCGTTCACCCGCAACCCGGCGAATGGCACGAAGGAATTCTACGGCGAGTTCCTCATCAACGCGCAGGGCGAGGACGTCGTGGCCGGCGTCCGCACGCCCGAGCCGGTCGCACTCCTCAAGAAGCAGATGCCGAAGCCGAACGCGGAACTGGAAAAAGTCCGGCAGACGCTCGAGAAGCATTTCAAGGACGTGCAGGATTTCGAGTTCACGATCCAGGAAGGGAAGCTGTTCATGCTCCAGACCCGGAACGGCAAGCGCACGGCGATGGCCGCGCTCAAGTTCTCGATCGACATGGTCCGGGAGAAGCTCATTGACTGGAAGACCGCAATCCTGCGCAACCCGGCCGACCAGCTCGACCAATTGCTTGCCCCGGTGTTCGATACGGCCGGGATCAAGAAGGCCAAACTCCTCGCCAGCGGGCTTCCCGCCGGCCCGGGCGCGGCCTCGGGAAAAATCTATCTGAACGCGGAGCGTGCGGCGGCGGCAGCCGGCAAGGGGGAGAAAGTCCTTCTCGTCCGCACGGAGACGTCGCCCGAGGATCTCCGGGGGATGATCGCGGCCGAGGGCATCCTCACCGCCCGCGGCGGCGTCTCGTCGCATGCGGCGCTCGTCGCCCGCCAGATGGGCAAGGTCTGCATCTGCGGCGCTTCCGCGCTCCACATCGACTACGAGAACAAGACCGTGTCGGTCGCTGGGGAAACCTACAAGGAGGGCGATTCCCTCTCGATTGATGGCACATCCGGCACCGTCTATGCGGGCCTGGTTCCCACCTCCCCGTCCGAGATCATCACCGGGCTTCTCCACGGCGACAAGGCCGCGCAGAAGACCGAGAAGTTCAAGGATTTCAAGCAGCTCATGGACTGGTGCTCGAAGGTCTCCCGCCTCGAGGTGCGCACGAACGCCGATAATCCGGAGCAGACCGAAAACGCGATCGCGTTCGGCGCGACCGGCATCGGGCTCTGCCGCACCGAGCACATGTTCTTCGAAGGCGACCGGATTGACGTGATGCGCGAGATGATCCTCGCCGAGAAGACCGACGACCGCAAAGCCGCCCTGGCCAAGCTCCTGCCGTATCAACGCGAGGACTTCACCGGCATCTTTAAGGCGCTCAACGGCCACCCGGCCACCATCCGCCTGCTCGATCCGCCGCTCCACGAGTTCCTGCCGCACGACCACAGCTCGCAGAACGCTCTCGCGCAGAAGCTCGGCGTCAATGCGGACAAGATCGCCCAGCGCGTGAAGGATCTCCACGAGTTCAACCCGATGCTCGGCCACCGCGGATGCCGGCTCGGCGTCTCGTATCCCGAAATCACCGAGATGCAGGCCCGCGCGATCTTCGAGGCCGCCGCCGATGTCGCGAAGAAAAAGATCAAGGTCAAACCCGAAGTCATGATCCCTCTCGTCGGGTTCAAGAAGGAGCTCGACCTGCAGGTGGAAATCGTCCGGCGCGTCGCGAAGGAAGTCATGGCCGAGAAGAAGATCAAATTCGACTACCTGGTCGGCACGATGATTGAGGTCCCGCGCGGGGCGATCACCGCCGACGAAATCGCGCAGACCGCGCAGTTCTTCAGCTTCGGCACGAACGACCTGACCCAGACCGCGCTCGGCATGAGCCGTGACGACATGGGCTCGTTCCTCAACTCCTACACCGAAAACGAGATCTTCAAGAAAAACCCGTTCGCCACCCTCGACCGGGACGGCGTCGGACAGCTCATGCAGATCGCCATCGAAAAAGGCCGCGGGACGAACCCGAAAATCAAGCTCGGCATCTGCGGCGAACACGGCGGGGATCCGGACAGCGTGAAGTTCTGCCACCAGATCGGCCTGACCTACGTGAGCTGCTCGCCGTTCCGCGTGCCGGTCGCACGCCTCGCCGCCGCACAGGCCGTGCTCGAACAGGGGAAGTAATTCCGCGCCCCGCCGGGTTTGTGCTGTGGCAGAGCGGATGCCGGGGGAGGCGGCATCCCTCGATTCCTTGCGCTGACGCTCGGATCAGGCGCGGGACCCAAATCCGCGCGTAAGAACGCGGGACGCAGGGAGTGCGGCTCGACAAACGATATATGAAAGGGAGGGGCGTCGCCCTCGGCGCCCTTGCTGTGGCAGAGAGGATGCCGGGGGCGACATCCCTCCATTGGTTGTGCTTACGCGCGGATCAGGCGCAGGAGTTCCCCGGTGGACTTTCGGGAAAAATCCTGTAGGGTGAATTATGATTTTCATCCGAAGCCGCAGGTGCCGCGCGAGGTTTTTTTGACGGGTGTTCCGGCCTTTGATCAGGAGAGGCCTCCGCGTGAAAACCCTTGAAGAATCGCCATGCAGACCGAATCCATCCCGATGAGCCAGAAGCCCGTAGCGGCGAAGGGCGAAGTGCATTCCGCGGCGGGCGGGGCCGTTTTCAGGAAGGAAGAAACATCCGAAAAGCCGGATCCCCGACGGGCGAGATCCCGCCGCGACAAGCGCATGAGGCGCGTAAGCATCCTGGTTTTTGCATGGGACACCGCGATCATCGGCGCCGCACTGACCGGGACATTTTTCCTCCGCTTCCATATCCCAGCCATACTCTCCAAGTTCGGCGTCCTCGAATCACCGGTTTATGGCGGGTCGTATGTCGAGCGCATCTTTGTGGCCGGGATGCTGATGCTCGCCCTTCTGTTTTTCTGCGACGCCTATCTGGGTTCGTCCGTCCTGCGTTTCCGGAAGTCATTCGGCCCGATTGGGAAAGCGGTGACGATTTGGCTTTTGGCCTATCCGGGGCTTTCATTCGTGCTGAAATTCGACATCGGCCTGAGCCGCTGGTATGTGGTGTTGGGGTTTGTTACGACGCTGTCCGCCCTGCTCGTCGGGCGATACCTGCTCCAAAAAATCTTTACGCTCACGGAGGTGGCGCGCCTTCTCCGCGAGCGGATCCTCTTCATTGACTGGAGCCGGAAGGCTGGCCGCCTCGCGGCCGCCACCCTCAACGACCCCTGGCATCCCTACGAGCTCATCGGCTGCGCGCCCAATCCCGGCGGGCATCTCAGCCACAAGCCACCGGAGGGAGTCCGCCGCCTGAACTCGTTTGCCGAGGCCGCCCGGCTCTGCGAGGCCGGCATGGTGGATATCGTGATCATGGCCGATGGCGACCGTTCGGAAAATGACATCGTGCGCGTCGCGACCGAGTGCGAGAAAACCCTCGTGGATTTCATGGTGATGCCGAACGGGTTTCAGGTTTTGCTCTCCGGCTTGAGCCTGACCACAGTCAGCGACGTGCCGCTGCTCGGCATCACCCGCCTGCGCCTGGAACACAATGTCAACGCGCTCATGAAGCGGGCGGTGGACATCGCTGGTGCCCTTGTCGGCCTCATCCTGTCGGCACCCGTCATTGCGGTCTTCTGCGCTCTGGTTTACCGCGAGTCGCCCGGCCCGGTCTTTTATCGCCAGACACGCGTCGGGCGGAAAGGCCATCTCTTCCCGATCTTCAAGATCCGCAGCATGAGGCTCGAGGACGCCCAGGGATCCGATTCCCGCTGGACAGTGAAAAACGACAGCCGCCGCCTGAACATCGGCGCCCTGATGCGCCGCCTGAACATCGACGAGCTCCCGCAATTCTGGAACGTCCTGCGCGGGGATCTGAGCCTCGTGGGTCCACGCCCGGAACAGCCGGAAATGATCAAGAGGTTCCGCCATACGATCCCCTTCTACAACGCCCGCCACAACATCATCCCCGGTATGACCGGCTGGGCCCAGATCAATGGGCTCCGCGGCGACTGCGACCTCGCGGAACGCATCCGCTACGACCTCTACTATATCGAAAACTGGAGCCTCATCTGGGACTTCCAAATCATGCTCCTCACATTCTTCCGCTGGAAAAATGCGGGATGAGGAGGGGAATCGGAGATGTTGAATGTTGGATTTTGAATGATGAATTGGCCGCCGGAGGCAGCGCGGGATACTCAATCATTCAAAATCTAAAATCCAACATCCAAAATTGCGCGCGAAGCGCGCCCTAAAAGTCTTCCGGTGCGAGCGAGCGCCAGTGTTTGAGTGAGGCGGCAAAGTCGTAGGAGAAGCGGAACCCGCACGCGACGAGAGTTTCGGGGATGATGTGGGTCGCTGTCCTGAGCTTCCGCACGCGGGCGGGGTGGATCGGGCTGCGCGGGCCGAGGCAGGTGTGGAGAGCGACGGCCGCAGCCTCGAGCAGCGGGAGGGGCAGGGAAATGACGGGCGATTTTTTTCCGAGCGACGCCTGGATGTGCTTGACCATGACCCCGAGCGGCTCGGTCGGGCTCTCGACATAGTTGTAGAGAAAAACCGGCTCGGGACGCGCGAGGGCAAAATCGAAGCTCTCCAGAAGGCCCGCGATATAGGCATAGGATTTGCGGATTTTTGGAGATCCGGGGAAGGCGAAATACCCGCGCTTGATCGCCCGGATCATGCGCAGGATGTTGCCGGGGTCACCCGGGCCGTAAACCACTCCGGGCCGGCAGATGACGAGCTGTCGGCCGGGCGCTGCGGCCTGCCATGTGCGGTGCATCCACTCTGCGGTCAGCTTGCTGATCCCGTAGGGGGTTTTCGGCCGGGTGAGAGCGGTCTCGGGCGTCGGGTTCCCGACCGGGCCATAGACCGCGATGCTGCTGGTGAAAAGAATTTTCCGGCAGCCGGTCTTCTCTGCCAGCGCCAGCACATGCGCGGCCCCTTTCAGGTTTGTTTCAAAATACTCATGGGCCTCGTGTCCGGGTTCGCGGTGCACGGCCGCGAGGTTGACGATGAGATCGAAGCGCGCTTCGGCGAGGACGGACGGCTCCCGCACATCCCATTTCACCACTTCCTCCCCGCCCTTGATGTCGGCGAGAACGATCGCGTGGCCGGCTCTGCCCCAATGTTCCGCAAGTTTCGTGCCGATGTATCCGGCTCCTCCAACGATCAGGATGTTCATGGCCGCTTGTGAACGAGCTTCGAGAGCAGGAGGGGGAGCCGGACGGCGGCCGCGTAGCGCGGAATCATCCACCGCGGGTTTTTCACTGTCCTCATCAGCCAGCCGAGGTAGAGCCGGTCCGCCCATCGCGGGATGCGCAACTGGCTTCCGGTGAAGAACGCGATGGCCGCGCCCGTGGCGATGACGACCGGTTTCGGGCCGAGCTCGGTTCGCAGGTAGGCGCCGAGTTTTTCCTGCCGCCCTCCGCCGATGCAGAGGATGATCCAGTCGGGGGCTGATTCCCGGCAGATCTCCCCCAGGACGCGATCCTTGAAGCACGCGTTCGTGGAATAAATGGGCGCGATGTAAAACGACTGGAGCGCCGCGTCGAACCTCTTCTCGACAAGGAACTCCTTGATCCGCCCTTTTTCTTTTTCGTTGGGCATCACCCAAAGCACCTTGCGTTGCCGGAACGGGATCACTTCGTCCGCCCCCTCAAACAAAAGGTGTTCCATCACCTGGTGGCCCGAGATCCTGGGCGGACGGAACCTGCCCATGACGAGAAGCAGCAGGCTCAAATACCCGCTGTCCATCACGGCGTGATCCGCCACGAGGTGCGCGTTCCAGAGATCCTTGTCGTCCGCAGCCAGGCAGAGCGAGGGGGCCGAGGGGGCGACAAGATATCCTCCCGACGCGTCCAGCGAGCGGAGCAGGTCGCCGCACGAATCCAGCCAGAAGGGCAGCGCAAGTTTTGAGTTTTTCACAATGGCAGATTCCCCGTCGCTTCTTCCTTCCACCGGGATTTCACCGGTTTGCACGGCGACCCCGCGCAGACCATCCCGGCCGGCAGGTCGCCGGTCACCGTCGCCCCCGCCGCAATGACCGCGTCCTCGCCGACACGCACCCCGGGGCCGACAAATGCCTGCGCTCCGATCCACACGCCGTCCCCGATCCGGATCGGCTCGTTGCGATACCGGAAGGCCGGATCCCGATAGTCATGGCTGCCGGTGCAGACGAACGCCCGCTGGGAGATGCACACCTGCGAGCCGATCTCGACCTCCGCGAGATTCAAAATAAAAACCTCCTCGCCGAACCAAACATGGTCGCCGATAACCGCCCGCCAGGGCATGTGGATGTTCACCCTTGGCTTGATGACCACGCCTTTGCCGACCTTCGCCCCGAACACCCTCAGCAAGCCCGCCTTGAACCCCGACGGCCAGGGAAGCGGACTCAAAAAAAACGCGCACTTGCACAGATACCAGAGCGCCTCATACCAGCCCGGACGCCCGCGCTCAAAGCCGGCCAAGGGATCAAATGTGTCAAGGCGTAAGCGGGTCATGGTGCTGAGTGAAAATGAAAAATGCGAAATATGGAATGGGAAGATTTCGCTCGGATCCGCTCCGGTAAAGGCGGCCCTCTGTCCTACTTCCTTCCCTTCCAGGCCTCGACGATTTGGCGGATGGTTTCTTCGAGGGAGATGGTGATGTTCCAATTCGGGAAGTGGGCGCGCATTTTGGAGAGGTTGCTGTAGTAGCAGATGTGGTCGCCGATGCGGTTTTCTTCGACGTAGGAATGGCGCTGGGTTTTGCCGCTGAAGTTTTCGGCGATTTGGAAGGCCTCCCAAACCGAGCAGCTGTTCTGTTTGCCGCCGCCGAGGTTATAGACTTCGCCGACGCGCGGGGCGGCGAGGAATTCCGCGATGAAGCGGGCGACGTCGTGCGAGTGGATATTGTCGCGGACCTGCTTGCCCTGGTATCCGAAGATGCGGTATTCGCGGTCTTCGAGGTTGCATTTGACGAGGTAGGAGAGGAAGCCGTGGAGCTCGACGCCCGAGTGGTTCGGGCCGGTGAGGCAGCCGCCGCGCAGGCAGCAGGTGGGCATGTTGAAATAACGCCCGTATTCCTGGACCATCACATCGGCCGCGACCTTGGAGGCGCCGAAGAGCGAGTGCTTCGACTGGTCGATCGGGAAATCCTCGTCAATCCCGTCGGCGAATGCGGGATCCGCGTAGTCCCAGCGCGTCTCGAGTTCGACCATCGGGATGGAATTTGGTCGGTCGCCATAGACTTTGTTTGTGGACATGTGGACGAACGGGGATTCCGGGCAGGCCTGGCGGGAGGCTTCGAGGAGGTTGAGGGTGCCGACCGCATTGGTGTCGAAGTCGTCAAAGGGGATCGCGGCGGCGCGGTCGTGCGAGGGCTGTGCGGCGGTGTGCACGATCGCGTCCGGCTTCACTTCTTTCAGCAGGGCGAGAACGCCCGGCCGGTCGCGGATATCGAGCTCGTGGTGGAGGAATGCCGGTCCAAGGTCGTCGACCAGGCGGGACTGGTTCCAGCGGGTGTCGCCCTGGGGGCCGAAAAATACCGCCCGCTGGTTGTTGTCCACCCCATGGATGCACCAGCCGAGGGCGGAAAAATGCCTGCAGACCTCCGAGCCGATCAACCCGGACGAGCCGGTGACAAGAAGTTTGTTCATGGGATTTTTTTAGTGGGCCGGATCCGGTGTGGTGCTGACTGGAGGCGGAGGCTTATCAGAGCCATATCCGTGTCGGGCGTGTTTTGTCAACGCGTCCGACACGGACGCGGCAGCGCGGTTCGTAAATCTGTAGCGGCGGCCGAACCGCGAACGGTTTTCGATGTCGGTTTTCGATTGAGTTTTGCCTACGAATGGCGTTCTCTCCGCGGATGACCGTCCGCACACGATTTGCGCCCTCACCCACCGGATTCCTTCACGTCGGAGGTGCGCGCACCGCGCTCTTCAACTGGCTTTACGCCCGCCAGAACGGCGGAAAATTCCTTCTCCGGATCGAGGACACCGACGAGAAGCGGAACACGGCGGAAGCCTACAAGGTGATCTACGACGGCCTGAACTGGCTCGGGCTGGATTGGGACGAGGGTCCGGACAAGGGCGGTCCGTTCGGTCCCTACCAGCAGAGCGAGCGCACGCCGATCTACGAGAAATACTTTGCGCAGCTCGAAGCGGGCGGGCATCTCTACGAGGATGGCGGCGCGATCCGGTTCCGCTCGCCGCGCAAGCCGGTCGTCGTCGAGGATATCGTCTGCGGGAGGATCGAGTTCGACATGTCGAACCCGGCCACGCACCCGGACATGACGATCCGCCGTCCGGACGGCTCGTGGATTTTCCATTTTGTGAACGTGGTGGACGACATCGAGATGCGGCTCACGCACGTGATCCGCGGCGAAGACCACCTGTCGAACACGCCGAAGCACATCGAGCTTTACCAGGCGATCGGGGCCGAGCCGCCGAAGTTCGCGCACATCCCGCTCATCCTGAATTCGGAAGGAAAAAAGCTGAGCAAGCGGGACGGCGGGTCGAGCATCACGTATTTTCTCGACCTCGGATACACGCCCGAGGCGGTCGCGAACTACCTCTGCCTGCTCGGGTGGTCGCCCGGCGAAAACCGTGAGGTTCTTCCGGTCGCCGAGATTCAAGCACTCTTCGATCTGGCCGGGATCAACCGCCGGAACGCGATCTTCGACCTCGACAAATGTTTTTGGCTGAACGGCCAGCACCTCCAGATCATGAGCCTCGATCGTTTCGAGGAGCTGGCGCTGCCGTTCGTGGACAAGGCCGGGATCCCGTACGGAACGCGCGAGGCACTGCGCCCCGCGCTCGCGATCGTCAAGCCGAAGGTCAAGCACCTGAGCGACGTGCCCGGCTGGATCGGATTTCTTTTCACCGAGGAATATCCGTTCGATCCCGAGGCGGTCGCGAAGAGCCTGCCGGGTGCGGCAGACCGGCTCGAGGCGCTCGGCACCGCGCTCGCCGCGCTGCCGGATTGGTCGCATCCCGCAATCGAGGCGAAATTGAAAGAGACCGCCGCCGCGCTCGGCGTGAAGACCGGCGCGCTCATCCACCCGGCCCGCGTGGCCGTCAGCGGGCGTTCGGTCGGCCCCGGGCTCTACGAGATGTTCGAGGTGCTGGGAAAAGCCCGCACGCTGGCCCGCTTCGAAAAAGCCCGGGGCCTGGCCGGGTAGGTTTCATGGCCTTCTCCGCCGAATTGGAAAACGCGCTCGTCCGGAAATCCGCGACGCTGAAATCCTTCGAGCGCCTGCTCGGGCCCGGCGGGGATCTGCGTGCGCTCGCAGCGGAAGCGGCGGCGTTGACCCGGCGGCATTTCGGGCGGACGATGAGGCTCTTCGCCCCGCTCTACCTTTCGAACGAGTGCATCAACTCGTGCGCGTATTGCGGGTTCTCGCGCGAAAATGCGATCCGTCGGGTGACGCTGGAAATCGGGCAGGCCGAGGCCGAGGCCCGGCACCTGACGGCCGAGGGGTTCCGGAACATCCTTCTCGTCGCCGGCGAACATCCGAAATTCGTTTCGGGCGGCTATTTGCAGGAATGCGTCCGGCGGCTGCGGGGATTTGTTCCCGGGATCTCGATCGAGGTCGCGCCGATGGAGGCCGACGGCTACCGGCCGATCGTCGAGGCCGGTGCGGAGGGGCTGGTTGTTTATCAGGAAACCTACCACCAAAAAACTTACGCGGAGATGCACCCGCACGGACCGAAAAAAGATTTTGGTTGGCGGCTCGACTGCGCCGAGCGCGGGCATGCGGCCGGGTTCCGCCGGATCGGCATCGGCGCGCTCTTCGGGCTCTGGCACTGGCACGAGGAAGCGCTCGCTCTGGCCGCCCACCTCGAATACCTGCAGCGGGTTTGCTGGCGCTCGCAAATCACCGTGAGCCTTCCGCGGCTGCGTCCGGCAGCCGGCAAGTTCTCGCCCCCGCACCCGCTCCCCGACCGCGAATTTATCCGCCTCCTCTGCGCGCTGCGGGTCACGTTTCCGACGGTCGGGATCGTCCTGAGCACGCGCGAGCCGGCCGCCTTGCGCGACGCGGTCGCCCGGTTGGGAGTCACGATGATGAGCGCGGGCAGCCAGACCGAACCCGGCGGCTATACCGGACAGGGACGCGACGCCGTCCACCTGACCGTCCGCGGCAGGCAGATCGATGGAGGCGGAAGCGGGCCGGCCACCGAGCAGTTCGCGATCTTCGACGACCGCAGCGCCGCCACCATGAAAAGCGCCCTCGAAAACATGGGCCTCGATCCGGTCTGGAAAGACTGGGACGCCGGCATCCTCGGAGCCGCATGATCACGGTCAACGGCGAGGAGATTCAGACGCAGGCCGCAACCGTCTCCGGGCTGGTCGAGGAAATGCGGCTTCCCGCACCGCTCCTTTTGATCGAGCTCAACGGCACGGCGCTCCGAAAATCGGAGTGGGAGAGCACGGTGCTCAGCGAGGGGGACCGGATGGAAATCCTGCGGGTCTCGGCGGGCGGATAGCCGGCTTCGCGCAGGAGCATCCATCGCAAACGGAAGGATTTTTTCGTTTGCGGGCGCTGAGGACCGCGCGGGCGACGAGGTAGGCGACGGCGGCGGCGACGGCGGCGGCGATGGTGAGGGCCTCGATCACAGGCGGCTCCCGACCTGGTAGATGACGACGGCTGCGGCCCATGCGAGAGAGGTCATGGTGACAAACGATCCGGCCGCCCATCCCCAGCTCAGTTCCTTGGCGATGACGGCGACGGTCGCGCCGCACTGCATGCAGAGCGCGAAGAAGACGAGAAGAGCGAAGACGACCGGCAGCGTGTAAACCGGCTGCCCGGCGCGCGGGCCGGAGCGCCATTTTTCGTTGGCAAGGATCGTGCGAAGGTCGGCGGAACCTTTGTCCACATCGGAGCCGAGATTGTAGATCACGCCAAGCGTCGAGACAAAGACCTCGCGGGCGGGAAAGCTCGAGAGGACGCCGACCGTGATCTTCCAGTCAAAGCCCGCAGGATCGAAGACCGGCTGCAACGCCTTTCCAAACTGCCCGAGGAAACTCTGCTCGATGTAGGCGCCTTCCATCCGGTGGGCGAGCTTGACGGAAAGCGCCGAGGCCGGATCTCCGAGCGCGCGGGCCATCTCGGAGGACGGCATCGCGGCGGATTGCGCGGCAAGGAATTCCGCCCGTGCGTTCTCCGCGACGGATGCGGGCCTCGGAAAATACAGCAGCGCCCAGATGATCACAGAAAACGCGAGGATGACGGTTCCCGCACGAAGGACAAACTCGCGCCCGCGCTCCCACATCCGGATCGTGACGTTGCGCAGCGTGGGAACCCGGTAGTCGGGCATCTCGAGAATGAACGGCTGCGTCCTGATCCGCAGGACGCAACGGTTCATGAACCATGCGAGCGGCATGGACACGGCCGCGCCGACGAAGTGCATGAGGAAGAGCGCCCAGCCCGCGACGAGCGGCCCGTGCACCGGCTCGACAAAGGCGCCGATGAGCAGCACGTAAACCGGCAGGCGCGCCGAGCAGCTCATGAACGGGGTCATGAGAATCGTGGTGATGCGGGCCTTCGGATCCTCGAGCGTGCGCGCGGCCATCACGCCCGGGATCGAGCAGGCGTAGCCGGAAAGCAGCGGCACAAAACTTTTCCCATTGAGCCCGCACCACCCGAAAAGCTTGTCCATGAGGAACGCCGCCCGCGCGAGGTAGCCGGTATCCTCGAGCACCGCGATGAACAGAAACAAAAGAAGGATCTGCGGCAGGAAGACGAGCACCCCGCCAACGCCCGCGATGATCCCGTCGGAGACGAGGCTCTGGATCATCGGCGTTCCCGCCAGCGCCGGCGAGACCGTCGACTGCGCCCACGCCGAGCCGGCTTCGATCAGGCGCATCAGCGGGCTGGCCCAGGCATACAGGCTTTGGAAGACGACATACATCACCCCGAAAAAGATGAGCGTCCCCCAGAACCGGTTCAGGAGGAGGGCGTCGATCGAATCCCGCGTGCGGGCGACCATGCCATCGCCGCCGATGACCCCCTCGAGCAGCGCGTCGAGGTGGCGGTAGTGGAGGACGGCCTCGGCGGACGCGGGATTCATGCCGTGCGCACGAATCACATCCCGAGCGGATTTGAGCAGGGAAGACACCTTGTCCTTGTGTCCGATCTTGTCCGCAAAGGCGCTGTCGGCATCGAAAATCATCCTCAAGGCCTCCGGCCCGGTCACGTCGTACGGCGCGAGTCCGTCGCGGACGATGTCGCGCGCCTCATCAATGAACTCCGGCCACAGGATCCGCGGCATCCGGCGCGGGTCCGCAAGCATGTGCTCGACCGCCTTTTTCAATTCTTCCAACCCCTGCCCGCGCTTGGCGATCGTGGGGATGACCGGCACGCCGAGGCGATCGGCAAAGAGCTCCAGATTGATCCGGAGGCCGTTCCGCTTGGCGGCGTCCCACTGGTTGAGCGCGATCACCATCGGAATCCCGAGCTCGGCGGCCTCGGAGACGAGCAGCATGTTGCGCTTGATATTCGTGGCATCCACCACGCACACGATCAGATCCGGTGCCTCGTGTCCGAGCCGTCCGCCCAGCTCGTCCATCACGACCCGTTCATCGGGCGAAGCGGCGGCGAGGCTGTAGGTGCCCGGAAGGTCGATCAGCTCGATCTGCCGTCCGCCCAGCGCCATCGCCCCGGTCTTTTTTTCGACGGTGATCCCGGGATAGTTCGCGATGTGCTGGCGCAGTCCGGTGAGCCGGTTGAAAAGTGTGGATTTGCCGGTGTTCGGGTTGCCCAAAAGTGCGATCCGAGTCGGGCGGGGCGGGGCGGCCGCCCTCATGCCACTTCCTTCACCTCGATGAGATTCGCCTCCGCGCGGCGCACGCTGATCTCCTGCCCCTCCATCTCGATGGAAATAGGATCCCCGAGCGGGGCGATCCGGGAAATGCGCACCCGGCGTCCGGGCAAAAATCCCAGCGCCGCCAGCCGCCCGGCGCGCCCGCAGTCGCTGGAAATTCCAACGATTTCGAGCATCCGGTCGTGGGGGATTTTTCCGAGTTTTTTCATGTTCGTTCCCAAGGTAACCGATAAGCGGACGTTCGCAATCGGCAATCAAGCCGCTGATCGTGCGGTGACAAGCGGGCTTCGTTCCCGGGCTTGCTCCCGGGAAGCCGGGCGGATAGGGTTTTTGCATGAAGGCGGTCACGATCTACGACACGACGCTGCGCGACGGCACGCAGGGGACGGGGATTTCTTTTTCGGTTCTCGACAAGATCCGCGTGGCCGAGAAGCTCGATGCGTTCGGGGTGGATTTCATCGAGGGCGGGTGGCCGGGATCGAACCCGAGGGACGTCGCATTTTTTGAGGAGGCTGCGAAGCGGGAGTGGAGGAACGCGAAGATCGCGGCATTTGGAAGCACCCGCCGGGGCGGGGTCGCGGTGCGGGACGACGCGCAGGTGCGCACGCTGCTGGATGCGAAGACGCCGGTCGTGACGATCGTCGGGAAAACCTGGCTGCTGCATGTGACCGAAGTCCTGAACGTCACGCCGGAGGAAAACCTTGCGATGATCGCGGAGACGGTCGCGCATCTGAAGGCGAACGGGCGCGAGGTCTTCTACGACGCCGAACATTTTTTCGACAGCTACAAGGACGACCCCGCGTATTCCTTGAAAACAGTCCGGGCTGCAAAAGAAGCCGGGGCGGATCTTGTCGTGCTCTGCGACACGAACGGAGGATCGCTCCCGGAGGAAGTCGGGAGGATCACCGGCGAAGTGATCGCCGCGCTGGGCTGTCCGGTCGGCATCCACACGCACAACGATTCCGGGCTCGGGGTCGCCAATGCGCTCGCGGCCGTCGCGGCCGGCGCCTGTCAGATCCAGGGCACGATCAACGGCTACGGCGAGCGCGTCGGCAACTGCAACCTCACGACGCTCGTCCCCACGCTCCAGGTGAAAACGGGCCTGCCGCTCGTGCCCGATCTCACCCGGCTGCGCGAGCTTTCGCGCTTCGTGGACGAGCTCGCGAACGTGCCGCAAGACATCCGCGCGCCCTATGTCGGCGCCACCGCGTTCACGCACAAGGGCGGCCTCCATGTCCATGCGGTGCAGAAGCTCGCCCGCAGCTACGAGCACATGGAGCCGGCGCTTGTCGGCAACGCCCAGACGATCCTCGTCTCCGACATGTCCGGGCAGAGCAACATCCTGGCCAAGGCAAAAGAGCTCGGTTTCGACATCCGGAAAGGCGCTCCCGAGGTCGCGGCGATCCTGCGCCAGGTCAAGGAAAGCGAGGCGGCCGGATACGAATTCGAGGCGGCCGACGCATCGTTCGACCTGCTGATCCGCCGGACGCTCGGTCGGCACCGCCCGCTCTTCGAACTCCGCGAGTATCACTGCTCGTTCCGAAGATCCGCGCTCCACGGGTTCACCACCTGCGAGGCGACCGTCAAGCTCCAGGTGAACGGTGTCCCGGAATACACGGTCGAGGAGGGCGACGGCCCGGTGAACGCCCTCGACGCCGCGCTGCGGAAGGCGCTCCGCCCGTTCTATCCGTGGATTGATGGCATCCGTCTCGCCGACTACAAGGTGCGCATCGTGGACGGCTCGCGCGGCACTGCCGCCCGCACGCGCGTCCTCATCGTCTCAACGAACGGCCAAGCCTCCTGGGGCACGGTCGGCGTCTCGGACAATATCATCGAGGCGAGTTGGCTCGCCCTCGTCGACAGCATCGAATTTTACGGCCTCTCGCGGCAGGACGCATAAAACCTACGCCGCGAACGCGAGCAGGGCGAGCGAGCGCAAAAGGCCGCCGCTGAAGAGAGGAGGAACTCGATTCCTGACGCAGAGGAACCCCCCGGCATTTTGGGATCCGGGATTCATTTTGATGCTTGGGATTTTTCCAGAACTTCCTGCCATGTCGTGTCCTTGCGGAGCATGGATGCGAGGTATCCGTTTGAGTCGGATAAACTGGCATCGAGGAGCTTTTCTGGATTCGTCAGACGTGAGAACAGGGCGTGCCGGATTTTTTTCAAGGGAACGGTTTTGATTCCATATCCCCCGGATTGGTTGCACGACCAAAACGTCAGGCTCTCATTCTGCCTTTCCAAAAAAAGAACGAGGTGCCCCCTTTCATTTTTTCCAACGGCATCCGTCCACCAGATTTTGAGAAAATCGCCGGGCCGGGCCCTGTTCCAATCGGTAAAATTGAATCCCGCACCTGATTCGGCGAAGAGGACAGCCGTGCCAGGGCCATTGGAGTTCCATCTTCCCCAGATCCCTGTTCCATCGGGCTGTGAGGACGGGAGCAATCGTTCCTTGCCCGGCAGGCGCCCGACAGATTCCTCCGCTGCTTTGATGAGAAGCGTGTAGGTGGCAGCCGAGCAGAAGGATGGCCCTTTGGAAGGCGTGACTTGAAGCCTTCCGTTCTTCATGGAAAAACTCCTGCGAAGTTCGGCTGATGCCCTCGGGCCGGTGGAATACCCGCCGTTTTGAGGCATCACGCCGCGCGCCATTTGAGTCAGGCGCGAATTCCAATACAGCTCTCGCTTTTGTTCCTCTCCGTCCCTCGCGTTGGGGGGGAGCGGCAGGGCTTCATTGGACGGAACCGCTGAAGAGGCGGCTTGGCCCAGAAGCGAGAAGGAGGTGATCCCCATCGCAGTTAAAGCGGCGAAAGTGCATTTTATTGGAAAGCCCATCGGACAATTAGAGCGGTTTTACTCCAGTTGCAGCCACGCCCGTGTCGGGCGTGTTGGCAAGGAGCGTGGTGAGGCGAGCCTCAGAGGCGCGTCCGACACACGGACGCGGCTGCAGCGCGTTCTTTTTGATGTGGCCATGCGCAGATCAATCCACACGGTTTCTCCCGCTGTCAATGGGCATTGCCTGCACCCTTGGACGGATCGAGCCGGGGAGCCAGTTCCGGCCGAGTTTCTTGAATTGTTGATTTTAGAGAAATCCTCAGGATTTTTTTTCGTCACCGTCAGGCATTTTGTCGAAGAGCGAGAGCAGGAGTTCGGGGTCTTTGTCTGCGAGGAGCACGGTGAGGCTTGTCAGGAAAAGGCCTGAATCTGGCCCTTGGGGCTGTTTGCTCAGCCAATCTCTCGCCGCGGAAAAGTTTTCATTGCTCCACTGTTGAAGCACGCGTGCTACGGCAAGATTACGATCCCGGCCCGGAGGAAGACTCAGCATGGGCTCCAACAAAGAACGGGGGTTGGTGATTTTTGACCGGTTGAAAATGGCAACGAAAACAGTCGCTTGTGCCTCGGTGGGCAGGGTGCCCGCCCATTGTGCCGCGGCATTTGCCACCTCTGGAATCTCCGATACGGGAATGGCATTGAGTTCCCGAGCCAACTCATTCCAATCCTTGCGCGAATATCCCCCGCTCGAAGCCAGATCCAAAAGACGGGCCACCTGCGGCGGATTGCCTTTGGCAGAGAGCGGCGAACCGGCGAACACAAGAATCGCCAGGAACGCGAGAATCCATTCACCCCATGTCAGACCTCGTCGCACGGGCTCATGATTCATTCGCATTGAGTGAGGCCTTGATCCCGCTCGCTCAGTAGCTTCGAACTTCCACCCCGGAAAGCCTGGAAAAATGATCAAGGTTGCGCGTGACCAATGGAAGCCGCTTTTCGATGGCGCTTGCGGCAATCCACAGGTCGTTGGCTCCGATCAATCGGCCTTTTGCTCTCAACTTTCTTGCCAGCCGGGCATAGATCCTCGCGACGGCTTCTGTCACCGGAAGAATCTCAAAGGAATCCACCACATGCAGGAAATTGGGATCCTCCAAAGATTCAAATCCCTCCGCGAACTCGCCATAGGCTGTCACGGGCAGAAAGGCGAGGCTTTCGGCGTGCGCTTGAAGAAACTCGTGGGCTCTCCCGGCCCCCGACCTCCTTTCGCGCTGGAAATCAATCAGGAACGTCGTGTCGAAGATCAATGCGTCCATTTGGATTCCGGAGGCATATCCTTTCTTTGCGCATCATCGAGGCTGTCAAGCACCGCTTCAGGCATGACGGGCAATCCGCGCGTGCGCGAAAGCAGGGCGCCACACCGGGGCTTTCCCGTATCCCACGATGCCCGCTTAATCACTTGCGAGAAAGACTCCTTCGCATCCCTCCGCGCGCGCGAGAGAATCCGATAGGCACTTTCATCAACAGAAAGTGTTTTTGTGGCCATACACAGAGCAATACACACGGCATCTCCCGCTGTCAATGGACATTGCCTGCACCCTTGGACGGATCGAGCCGGGGAGCCAGTTCCGGCCGAGTTTCTTGAGTTGTTGATTTTAGAGAAATCCTCAGGATCTTTTTTTCGTCGCCGTCAGGCATTTCGTCTCCCATCCCCGAAATCCCGCCCTGCACCAGCTCACTCTCAGAGATTTCTTACGGAACCTTTCTTGTCCGAGGGTTTTCGTGACGTTTTGCGGCTGTTCCAACTGCCGGATCGGGTTCGATTTCTCTCTTGCCGCATGAAATCTCTGGAATAGTGTTATGGTGTGTCCACCATTGTGAATATGGAAGAAACGATCGGGAAGTCTGTCGGCAGAACCTTTGCCAACGAGGATCCCTTCGTTCTCCACTCCCGATTGCTCAGGGTGGCGGGGCTGCTTGCCGTGACCACACCTTACCCGCGAGGGGTAGTTCGATTCTGGACCCATGAGAACGCCGACGCATGGAATTGGAAGCATCTGATCAAGGCGGCGAGGAAGAGTTGAGGTGCCGCACGCCCGGGGCTGCGGATCTGGTTTCGATTTGCCGGCGACTCAATGAGGCGGGCGCCAAGTATGTGGTCGTAGGGGGATTTGCGATCATCCAAGCGGGATTCCCCCGTTTGACCGAAGATATCGATCTGCTCATTGAGGTGGGCGAACCCAACGAAAAGGTCGTGCTGGAAGTGCTCGCCATGCTTCCGGATGCCGCGGCCGCGTTGGTCACCCCGGGCGAAGTTGCCAAATATGGCGTTGTCCGTATCGGTGACGAGGTGATGGTGGATCTCATGAAAAGTGCCTGTGGCGTCATCTATGCGGACGCCATCCGGGATGCGGTCCGGCGCGATCTGGAAGGCGTTTGTATTCCCTTCGCTTCGAAAGCCTCGCTTTGGAAGATGAAGCAAACCGTTCGAGCCAAGGACATCCCGGACCGCCTGTTTTTGGTCAAAGCGCTTTCTGAAGAAGGCATCCCCCTCGACCCGCCCCTGAAAGAGTCGGAAGACGATGTCGAAGTCCCCGCATGGATCAAATCCATCCTGCGCTGGCTCCGCGTCAAGCGCGGGTCTTGACGGGGCGAGAGAGGGCGAGGGCCGAACTCTTCTTCAGTTTGCCTGCGGATCGGCGGTCTTCTGCGGCGGGTGGAGGATGCGGCCGTGCTGGGCGGGCGGCTTGTTTGTCGCGTCCGTTTCCGCCGGGACATGCGGGATTTTTCCGCGGTGGAACCGGAAGTGCCAGGCGGGGTCGGGATGGGACTGGGGCCAATAATCGTGGCCGAGGAAGATCCCGGCGGCGAAGACGAGGAAGACGACGAGGATCGGGCGCATCAGATGGGTTTTTCGGGTGAGGGTTTATTGTGGCTGACCTGATTGATCGTGTAGCAGACGGCGCTGAGGAGGAGAGTGATCGCCAGCCAGATGACCTGTTTCGGATCCGAGCCGAGGACGGCCCAGAGGCAATAGCCGGTCGTGACGCCGATCATCAGGCCGAGGCCAATGCCGATTTTTTTGGCGATCCAGACGAGGGCGGCCGCGACATAGACATAGGCGACGAGCGTCATCAGGACGGCGATCGAGGAGATCACTCCGAATTCCTTCGAGGCGGTCGGCGAGATCGTCAGGAGCTGGGCGCCGGTCATCAGGAACCCGGTGATGATGAGGTTTTTCACCGGCACGTCGTGCTGGTTCGAGTCGCTGAAAATCTTCGGGAACAGCCCGTCGGCGGCGGCGGCCTTCGCGGTCTGGGCGGTGGCGAGAACCCACCCGCCGAGCGAGCCGAGGCAGCCGGCTGCCGCGCAGAACGAGACGATCGCGCCGCCGGTATTTCCGAGGGCAAGCTTCGCGCAGTCGGCAAATGGCGCGGCGGATTTGACGAGGTCCGCATTCGGGATCGCGCCCATGATCGCGGTGCACGAGAGGACGTAGGTGACGGCGGCGAGAAGGACTCCGCCGATCGTGGCAATGGGGACATTTTTTTTCGGGTTGTCCACGACGCCGGCGGCGACCGCGGCGGTTTCGACGCCGATGAACGAC
>Ga0194039_1000350_pt1 | contig 28974 bp, 23 predicted proteins | sample JunL228m_MetaG_FD_148679 | JGI IMG/M metagenome (GOLD analysis project Ga0194039, IMG submission 148679) | Anoxic zone freshwater microbial communities from boreal shield lake in IISD Experimental Lakes Area, Ontario, Canada - Jun2016-L227-8m | ecosystem: Environmental > Aquatic > Freshwater >... | reverse complement strand
CTCCAATACTCCATCACTCCAATACTCCATCACTCCAATACTCCATCACTCCAATACTCCATCACTCCAATACTCCATCACTCCAATACTCCATCACTCCAATACTCCATCACTCTACCGTCCTCCGCATCGCCTCTTCCGCCGCAGCCCAAACCCTGGGCGCAATCGCGTCCCAGGTCCAGTTCTTGAGGAAGGCGGCATAGGCCCGTTCGGCCATTGCGGCAGCGTTGGCTGGCTCTCGCATCAAAGAGATGCAGGCGGCGGCAAACCCGGCCGGGTCATCCGCCAGCAGCAACTCGCGCCCGTGCTCGACCTCGTAACCATAGGCACCCAACCGGGTGGCCACGACCGGGCACTTGCGGCTGAAGGCGTCGGCGACCTTCACTCGCGTGCCGGCACCGTGGCGCACCGGGATGATCATCGCAGACCAGGTAGCGATTTCGGCAGCGGGGTCAGCGACCCAGCCGAGGGCGTCCACATCTGGAGCATCAGGCTTGAGTGGTCCGTCCGTATATTTCCCCACGAGACGAAAGCGGGCATCCGGAACTTCGCGTTTGACTTGCCGCCAACAGTTCTGGAAGAACCAGCGGACCCCTTCCAAATTGGGTGGATAGCTGTAAAGCCCGATAAAGCCAATGCGCGGCGGGTTGGCCGGACTGGGAACCGGGCATTGGGCCGGGCGTTCGAAACCGTTCGGGATGACGTGAATATGCCTGCCACCGCCAAGATATTGGCGGTCCCCCTCGCTGCAAACCGCCAAAGCGGTGAAGCGATCTTTCAACCGCAGCTCGCGCCGCTTCAACAGGAGCATCTGCGCGCCCGCTTTGAACTTCTCTCTTAGCCCAGCGCCGTTCTGCCAAACCGTCCGCTGGTAGGTGCTTGGCACGTCGTCGATGTCCAAAACCGAGTGCGGCCAGCGCCATTGATTGAGAATATTCGGTGTGCGGGAGTTCGAGACCCACACCAGGTCGAATTGGTCGAGTTGGCTGAGAAGCCTCGTCCGGTCCAGGCTGTTGGCCGCACAGCCATGAAGATTCAGGTAATGGGGATCGAATGCCCAGCGAAGGCGCTGCGACAACCCACGGTTCGATCGAGCATCCACCCGAACCGGCGCCTCCACTCGAAATTCTGCGACGGCTTTGCGGATGACCTCCTCCTGCGGCGCATCCGAACTCACGACCGCCAGGGTGACCTCACCGAGCCTTTGCAGGGCGCGGCCGATCTGCAAAGTCCGCAGTTGGCCACCAAAAGCTTGGTCATGCGGCCAACAGGACGTCAAATAGAGTGTCTTTGGCAAGGGCCCTTTCAGACAAGCAACACCGTGTAATTAATGCTACATTCGCCATATCTGGTCAGCAGATGATTCACGGCTGGGGAAAAGCGCGAACAAGGGAGAAGCTGCGCGTTATGCCTCTTGGGATCCTGCTCCACTAAACCTCCAGCCAATTGAATTCACGAGCTTTGGGCCACCGTTCCTCTATGATCCCTCGGGTGAAGGGATCATTCTTGCAGGAAGCAGGCTCCACTTCCGGGAAAAACTGCTCGCCGACTCCCTTCTTCATGAAGAAGGCATTAAAACCGAACCGATGCGTGCCGATCAACCTATAGCCCTTTTCTCGACCGAGTTTGCACATGGCGCCCAACGAGGCTCCCCTAAAATCCTCTGACTCATACGAAAACTTAGGATCATACGACAGGGTTAAGGATTTATCGGGAGGGATCAGGTTGTGCGTCTCGCAGACGACGACCTGCGGCTGGATCACTGAGATTGCCTTCCATATCCAATAGTCCATTCCATCAATGTCCAAGCTTAGCAGATCGATAGGACCGCTGAGTCCAGACTGCTGAATCTGCTCATTCACATTTTCGGCCGTGACCCAAGCGTGGTTAAACCTCGGAGGATATAGAAAGGTGTCCTTATGCTTCGAAAAGAACCGTACGCCGACTTGAACATTGCGCTCATTGCCATCAAAAAGATGGCCCCACCAGCCGTGGTTGATAATGAGATTGGTCGTCATGCATTCCCGCCCGTTCCCAGCGCAAATCTCCACACACTTGCGGTTTAACGGTGGCACCAAGGAAAAAATAAAAAGCAGGATGCCGTCTTCCTCGAATTGAGAATACTTTCGGAAACCAACGTCCGTGAAGTGCGGAAGCCATTGAGTCCCTTGAATTGCGAGGATACGATACTGTTGCATAAGAGCCTTTTGAGACACAGTATCGTTGTGGAGAAATCTGGTGCCGAGTTCCATTTCCACCTCGTTGATTATCGGCTTAACGAGCAATCGGAATGCCTTCTTCAGGATTTCCTTCATGAGAGTCTTATGCGGCGTGCAGGTCGTACCATACATTTCCGTGATTCGAGGCCTGAACCCTCCTCCATTTCTTTAGCACTTCGGGTTGCGAGCACCAGTGGCCATCGCTACACCACGGTACCGGTCCAGAACTATGGCCGATTGCGAACAGACGCCCTTTGCGCTTGATGTACTGCGGTTCCGCGAAGCCTAGCAGGCGAACGGCCTTTCGCTCTATGCGATCACACAGATTGTTTTGGTGCGAGAGCTCGCGAAAACTGCACTGGTTAATTATCTTGAACCTGCTAAACCCGATTCCGGAGATATGCTTGATGAGGTCCTCAGAATCAAGCCCCATTTCAAAAGAAAGATAATCGGGCTTCGCGGCTTTGGTCAGGGCCATAACGCAAACTGAGTCAGCGCCCTCAATGTCGATCTTCAGATAACAAGGAACCCCATGTTGATCAAACAGTTCCGAGGCAGTTAGCCCGGGAACGGAATAACTGCCGATTGGGTTGCGATGTGCCACACTCGCTTTATAAATCGAACTTGAGCCAAGATCATCTCCGCAAACGGACAAAGTCACGGGGCGGTTATCGGTGCTGATGGCCACATTAAGCACCTGCAACCGACCCGAGTCGATGTAACTCGCCAACGAATGGCACGCTCGTTCGGCCAAGGCCGGATTGGCCTCAACGGCCACTACTCTAAATCCCTCATCGAGGTAATACGCCGTGTCTGAGGCATCGAACATTCCAATATCGAAGATCGTCTTCATATCATCATTGGAATCGCTGGCTACTCACAAAGACTCGAAGAAAACATGCGCCGGGCCAATCTAAGCCACAAAGCCGAGCGCAACAACGTAAAGCGTCGAGTAGAGTTATGACCCCAGCGACTGATCGTGGAAACGAAAGGCAAGTGGGCGTTGGTGGCTCCCGACGCTCCCTCGGCATATTCCGTGTGACTCATCGAAAGTGTGTTTCAGTTGGCCACCGCCACGGGTTCTGCGACTTGAGACGGTTTCCGTTTCCAGCCCAACTTTCCACACATTTGCGGCTCAACGGGAGAACGAACGCGAAGATATAGAGCAGTATGCCGCCTTCCTCGAACTGAGAACACTTACGAAACCCCACCTCATGGAGGCTCGGCAGTCGCGCTGTTGAATTGGCTGCCAGCAGGCGATACTGCTGCATCAGGACCTGTTGCGATACCAAGTCATTATGCCCGATTCTTGTGCCGAGCTCCATTTCGATTTCACGAATAACGGGCCGCGCCAGGTTTCCAAAGGACCGTTTGAAAAGCGTTTTACAAATGCTCACAGAGACTCAAAGAATTTGTGCAGATCGCGGGCATAGCGATCGATATTGTAGTGGCTTTCGGCCAATCGTCGGCCTTGTCGCCCCATTTCCTCGGATCGAGCTGGGTTATTGCCTAGGTATTCAATTGCCTCTGATAAGGCGACAGGATCTCCAATGGGAACAAAAATACCCCAGCCTTCCTTTTCAATGTCGATTTCTCCGAAAAGCGCAGGGGTGCGAGTCAGAATTACCGGCCTCGCCATCGCCATCACCTCTATTAGCTCGGTAAACCCCGGGACTGTCTGTTCCACATAGCGATGGTTCTCCAGAATAATTAAAGAGCCGGCACTACGGGCATAGTGCTTGTTCAAAAGATCGCTGTAACTAATCAGTTTGGCTTGAACATTCCAACCGCGCCCACCATCAATCAAGGTTACATTTGAAGGCCAATTCAAGTCTTTGTTCACCCCAGGGCAGACCACTTCGATCTGCTGCGTACAGCGAGCTGCCGCAAGACTAATTGTCCGATGGTCTCGCAGCGTAATACCGCAAGAGAAGAATGCTTCTGGCCGATAGGGGAGTATCGGGAAAACACTGAGGTCGGCGCCCCATCCCAGATGGGCTACCTTGGCACGAGGCGCGAGCATCTTGGCGTGCTCAGCACCTGCCGGCGTCAAAGTAATGATCCCGGTATGGCCGCGACTCGCCGGGAGGTCTTCACGACCGAATATCTGTGATACGATTGGACAGCGAATCAATCCCAATGACTTTAAGAAGGGGATCCAAAAGAGCACATTATGCCCGCAAAAAACAATCCCATCTCGCCCCAACCAGGATATTACCCATCTCAGCAAGCGCAAGTCATGCGGAAGAGGCTGGCGACGAGGGTTGAAATCTGGGAGGGGCTCGGCGAGCGCGACCTCATAGCCCATACGAACCAATTCTAGGCAGCCTCGTAAATGATGTGGTGGCACATCTCCCATCTTAATCTTCTCCCACATCGAACCGCCGCCATAGCTGTCGAGGTACACTACTCGGCGAAAGGGGCGCTTGCCATCAGGCGACAGGATGATCAACCCCCGCTCTTTCTTCTCAACGATTCCGTTCGTGACACTTTTGGTGCTGTCGGCAGAGAAGGTCGCGTAGTCAGACATACGTTACGATCGAGTGAACTAAACGTTTGAGGTTGAAGAACACGCCAACGTCGAAGCACGAATCTGCATTGAACGCTGTAGAAGGACTAACTTCCAGGCGCAATCGAAGGGGCAACATTCACAGTGGATTATACCCAAAGTGAATTCCGCTAGCACTCAGCAGCCCCGACCGCACAGAAGGCGAACCGCCGTTAGATCTGTCGCGTGAATCCTGGACCAAGCACAATTAGTCGCCTGCCTCAGTTCCCCTCGTTGCTAAGCGCGCATGTGTATCGTACCAACCTGGAACTTCGGCCCTGGTGATCCGCTCCAAGACACGTGTCGCCCACATCTCGATGTATCCTGCTCCCCGAAATCGCCGATTCGTCAATATACCGTTTTCCCCGACGAGATAATAGCCGATGCGAATCAGGCCGTATTGGCGAAGGATTTGAGCCTTTGACTGCCAGCGATCCTCCAGGTCCGCTCCGAACAAGCCTGATGATCCCAGTTCGAACCGGTGATCAACGTATAGGCCTTCTCTCGCAGGACGGGGAGGGTACTGTCCCACGATAGATGACTGTTCAACAGCCTGGAAATCGGAATATCCTAGTTCGCTTAGCAGATCAATTTCAGCCCTTATGTTCTTTAGACTCGTCTTGTCGGATTCAATGGAAACATAGTTGGGCCGCTCCTGAAAGCCCTTCAGCGCTCTCACGCAGAACATGTCACAACCTTCTATATCAACTTTCATGTAATGGGGAATGCCGTGCTCTCGAAGCGCCGCCGCAAAATCGACCACATCCACCTCGATCAACTTATTTGACGTTCCCAGGCTTCTATTGCGGTCTGCCCAGTCCGTGCAAACAGTTCCCCAAACGGAGTTGGCCTCGTTCTTATAAAACGCCACTTTGCTTTTGGTTGCGTTTGCCTGAGCATAGTCAACGATCGCTCCTTCGATGATCGTTAGTTGCCCCCGAAGAATAGCCTCTCTGAATCGTGTCCTGCAGAACGCCGCATTTTCCGGATCTGCCTCAAAGGCGAGTACCCGGAAGCCCTTTCGGAGGTAGAAGTCTGTATCCTCGCCACGATGCAGACCCACATCAAAAATAAGATCCTTTTGCTTCATCTGAATTACCATTCCGCAGACCGCAAGCACCGCTCGAGAACACGCGTTCCCCAGTTCGATCGCCGCTTTTGGGTGGCTCCTAGCAGTCTATGGATTATCCTTTCGGAAGCTGAGCGAGGGTCAGCGAAGTTAATCCCGGTGCATCCGATTGCGGCTGCCATAGAGTTCCAGTCCGTGTCCCATATCGCCAGTTTGCGGAAATGTTCTGGACCATGCTCATAAAGCATCTTAATCACTTCGTGGTCCCACCATGTCACGTCCTCGCTCTTTAGAGATCTGAAGTTGATTCCCGCCCGGTCATAACCCTCCAGCCACTCGGGTCTGACCGGATAAATCTCACTCTTGCCCCAACTACCATACATGTGATGATACTCGCGGAAGATCTCAAGCGGACTCTTCTTCTTGTGAGCGGTGTATTCCCACGCCTGATACCAACGGTGTTTGCTGACCATTCGGTTCCATGCCAAGTATTGGAAGTGCAGCACCACAATTTCCAACATGTCGAGCGTTGGGGCGCCAGTTGGGCAGGGCACACGGCGGTTGTGAATGCGGCCGCCAGTGTGTTCAGTGCCGTCGTCCACAAAGCCGAATGGTACCATTTGTGGCGGTATCCACGCTTCTTGCAATCCAGGTAAAAGGTTCACCCAACGAAACCGCAGCACGGTGCCAGGTTTGGCCTGGCTAATCATCCTCCATTCCTTGCTTTCAAGACAGTTAGCCGATAGCGCTTCATCAGCATCCAAGGCAATAAGAATCCTCCGTCCTGCGATCTGCCGTGCGCGGCCAACCAGCAGGCGTTGGCGGTGGAGTTCGTCGAACTCAGTATTGTTGATAACAACATCAACTCCCGCTGCGGCTTCAAGCTGCTGCAGGGTGCCGTCGGTTGACCCCTGATCGGCAACCACGATATGATTAGCCCAAAGCTTTGTCGCCGCGATGAAATTCCTAATGATCCACGCCTCGTTCCGAGTGGGGGTCAAACAGACCCGGCGGCAGTCACCGCTCGACTCGGCCCCCGGGCTACTGCCTGGCTCAGGTGTATTCATTACCCAATGCTTCAGTTGGCCGCCGCAACTGTTTCGCCGACGGGAGATGGGACCGCTTTTCGCCGCAACGCCAGGCGAAGATCGGACATCAGGCTTGACACCTCGACCCGACCGCCGGGTGTCGCCATCCATGCTCCGAGGAATACGACTAGCGCCACCACGCATCCCAGCGTAAGCGAGACTAGCATGGGAGCCGCTCCCAACTCGAAGCGTAGCCAAACGAGAGCCGCTGTCATGGTGAGACTTGCGACCACTGGTCGAACAATGGTCGCAAAGAACGAGCCGATGGTAACCGGGGACTCCTTGAAGCAATAATGCAAGGTCGGCGGGATCAGAACATAAGTTGCGGCTACGCCCGCTATCGCAACCCCAGCAGCGCCCCAATACACACCCAACGCCATAGCAGCGACCGTGACCATATTCTGGAGCGTGGTGAGACCAAGATAGGCTTTGGAACGCCCGCGAGCGATCAGGACGAAGGCAGCACAGCTCACCGGCTGCCGGATAAAGGCGCCGATGCTTAAGATCATCAAAATCGGGCCTGAATCGACCCATTTCCGCCCCAACAAGCCCCGAGTAATCTCGGTGGCATAGACCGCCACGAATAGGCTGAGCGGCATGCTCGCAACACAGGCTACCGTCAGCACCTTTTGATAAAACCGGCGGAACCGGGCGGCATCGGTCTGCAGCATGCTCAGACCGGGCTGCGTGACCTGATAGACGGGACTGAGCAATTGTTCCATTGGGAGCACCAGCAGTTGATACGCTTGCCGATACATGGCGACCGGCCCGGGTCCCCAAAACCTGCCGAGGAGAATGCGATCTGCGCCGCCGCTGATGCTGGCCAGGATGTTGGCGGCGGACAAATGCGCTCCAAAACCAATGAATTCGCGGACATCGGTTTTCCTGGAAGGGAGCCCCGGAATCCAGGGGCAGCAAAGCCACATGCCCACCGCGAGCAACGCGCACCTGGCAAACTCCCGCCAGACCAGCGCCCAGTAGCCGAAGCCAAACCAAGCCAGCAGGATGGCCAACGCAGTGCTGAGTACGCTGGCCAGGACTCGAACGGTTGCACTATGCCCCAACTTTAACTGTCGCGCCAGGAGCGCTTGGTGCTGGACCATCAGGCCGCCCCAGATGAAATTGGCAGCCAATACGCAGGTTAGGACCGTGAGGCGCGGCTCTTTGTAATAAGCCGAAATAGCCGGAGATAAGCCACAAATCACCAGCGTGATGAGCACCCCGGCTGAGACATTGATCCAAAAGAGATTGGAAACCTCTTCGTGACTGATTTCCTTCCGTTGAACCGTCGCGGTGGAAAGACCCAGGTCCCGAAACTGGTCAGCAATCGCGGTGACAGCCGTGACCATCATCACCAACCCGAACTGCTCCGGAAGGACTAGCCGTGCAAGTATCGCCGTGGAGCCAATGCGCAGCAGAAAATCGACCGCGCCCGCTGCCCAGGTAAATGCCGCCGCCCGGACGGAGCTGCCGCGCAAGTCCTTTCGGAGCTCCTGAGTGCAAGTCAGGCGTCTGAATCTTTCAGCTTTGTTCATGCGAGGGCCTCAGGCTCCTCAGAGAAGAACGCTTGAGGATCGCCGGCGACAAAACGCAGCGGTAACGATTCGCAGGTTTAAAATACGATGCCAGCCCTCTTAAAGGCCAGTTTGTGTTCTGGTGGCCGAATGTGTCGCCAGGCGGATTACGGAGATACGACGCGAAGACCGCCCGGTGGGGGCAGGCTGGCGTGCTTGCCGATCGGGAGTCCAAGAAATCGTTCCTGGGCTGGGATCATTCCGGTCACCGGATTTCGGTCGGGGCCGATGGCCGGCCATGCGTTTGTGCCCCACCAAATCGGAGCGCCGTTGGTGTAGAGCAGCGATGCCTGAATGTCGTGGTCCGCGATGCTCGGGTCCCACACTAAAGCGCCAGTCCGATTGGTATAAACGTAATTGCCATGCAGCAGCATCGTGCTTCGGTTGCTAAGCTGAAGCCATTGGTAATTATTCTGCCCCGCGACGTAGATTGTCCACCGGTTGCTGACAGACACGCTCATGTTCAACACGAGATTTGAGATCGTCCCTGCCGACATGGATAGAATGACTCCCCCGTTCGTGGCTCCCCAATACTTGTTGGTGTCGGAACCGTCCTGAAATATGATCGGATATATACTACCCACCGGAGCAGGAATGTTGGTGAAGTTGCCCCAAAGGATATTGGTGTTTAACTGATTGTTGGTAAAGGTGTAGCTGCCGTTTTGATACTGGTGGATCGTCGAATTGTCGGTCCACCAGAAGGAAGGACCAGGCCAGTTCCAACTCACATTACGACTGGTATTGTCGAAACTGTTATTCCCAATGTTGGGCCAGCCAAGCTCGAATAGACCGTACTGCGAATAACTCGACACATCGGAAGGCATGTAGCTGAAGTTGTAATTCATGCTGCCGCAGACATTCCCCACAACTTGCATATAAGTGATGAACCGTTTGAACGGGGTTGTCCCCATTAGTCTGTTTCTGAACAGCGTCTGGTGTGAAGCCGATCCAAAATAGCCGTCCATCTCGAAGGTGTCATTGCAGATGTTGGCCTCAAACAAGTTCATCAGCGGGTGCGAGTTGTGGCACAGGATGCTCGCGGTGTTGTTGGTGAAGAAATTAGCGAACACCGCATTGCCGCAGAAGCCATCGTTGAACTCAATGGCCGGCGAAAGGCCGCCGTCAAAAATGTTGTTCTCGATTAGCAGGCCCGAATCGTTGGCGACTAGCAGCCCACCATGATTGCTCCCGCCAGAAGCCGAGCCTGTGATATTGTTCGATGACACTTCGCAATTCACACAGTACGTCATCTCCAAGTTGTAGTTGTTTGCGATAGCAAGCGAACACCCGCGCACCCAGCAATCTTTAGCCCCGGACATTTGCATGATGCGCTGGCTGGTCCCCATCTCGCCGTTGTTGGTTAATGTGATGGATAGGTTCTCAACACCAGACCATACTATCGGGCGATACCCGTTAATCGAAACCGCCGTTTTCTGTTCCATTGAGGCCGAGTTTGTAAAGTCCCATACAAGTGGAGTGGTGATTGTGACGATGGTTCCGCTCACAGACGCGATGCACACCGGCTGCTTGATAATGCCATCAAATCCTGCCACGCTGATGACCTGCATCCGGTCAGACGTGTTCTTTGTAGAAAGGGAGTATGTATCACCAACCGTTGCGGTGCCGCCAAACTGACTAAGGGCCGTCCCAAGCGTTATGTTCGTACTGCCTCTTATCGCCGAGGCGACAGAAAATATGTGCCCCTGACCAGACTGCAACGATGACTGACCAACACTTAATGGACAACCAGAACATAGCCCCACGATTTTCGTCACAGTTGATCCCGCCCCGCGCACTGTCACTCCGCTCTTGTTCAACGACAATCCAGAGGCTCTCAACGTGTAGGTTCCCGCTGGCAGATAAATAACGTCATTCGATTGAGCCCCATTCATTGCTGCTTGAATTGAGGATGCCGCATCAAGAACCCCGGTCGGATCTGCGTTGTATGGGGATTTGGTCACGTCAAGCAGATTAGTTCTCAACGGGACGCCGCCACTCAACCCAACCGTCACGCCGGGAACCCAGGGCACGATTCGGTCGGGAGTGATGATCGTGCCGAGAGCTGAGCCAGCCAAAAATGGCACAAAGCCCAGGACGACTCCAAAGTGTGCAACCAAGCCGCAGGCGCGGGAGAACTTGAGATGCATCAGTTTTATCATACTTAGTTGCATGCAGGGAACTTGCCATTCTCAGCAAACCGTGCGCTACTGGGCATTTCCTTGGCTTTCCAAGCCTTTTGCGCAGCGCGAGGCGATGGCCCTGGGGTGATGCAGGTCTCATTTGACATAAAAACGCATGACAATGCCTTAAAACTAGACACAGGGGAGCAATGTGGCAACCAAATTCAGGAACTGCCTTTCATCTCAATCTTATCTTTCCAGAACGGAGGGTGCGGGACTCACGGCGTTCAGATTTCTCGCAGCACGGCGGTGATTCGGTAGCTGGTCAAGGTTGAACAAGGAGAGGCGCCGGGCGATATCGGAGGAAAATAAAGATGCGCCCTCCTGGTTCATGTGTTGGGAGTTGTAAAACAAGTCGCGGTCGCGGCAAAGTCCCGATTGGCTGTAGTCCCAAAAGGGGACTTTGAAACGGTCTGCAATCTCCTGAAACCGGCTAAACATCTCCGCGCGGTTCAAGGTTAATGATTGCATTTCGAAGTACTCGGGCGCGAAGACGAAGACAACTTGGATGCCCTGGCTCTGGCAGGTCTGGGCCAAGTCCTCAAGCAGTTTAACGGCCTGGGGCTGGATTTCGATCTTGACGCCAGCCGAAATGCTGGATTTGTAGCGCTCGAAGTCTCCGGTCCAGTGCAGATGCCGTGGGTTGTAGCCCAGGAAGTAGTCCTCCCGCGGGTTGATTCCGACGAGCCTCTTGACGGCGGTAATCCAAGTGAAGCGCATGTCTTCGACGGCATAACCGTAAAGGGGAATATATTTCCATTTCCATACGGAGGGGTCGATCTGGCGCAGGGGTTTATAAATCTCCTCTTCATTGAGGTACGGCAAATATTGGCCGGGGTCAAAGACCTCGCGGGTCAGGACAAAACTGTAAGGGTCAAGGTTATGGATGACGACCCGGGGTTTGGCGTTGTGCTTCAGATAGGCTTTGAGGAAGGCCCATTGCATGTCGGTTTGCGCGGCGTTCCGCCCAAGATTGAAGGCGCTCAAGCCGGTAATGCTCTGAATAATGCGTGGGTCATAGTGGACCAAGGCGCGCGAGGAACCGCTAATGACGACTTGAGCATTGACTCTCCCTGACATTATCGCATTCGAGGCGCCAAACTCCGATGTCTGGATGTGCCGTAGTCCGAAAGTAAAAGTCCGGTCGAGGCCGATCGCCGCCAAGCCGAGCAGCCCGAAAAAGCAAACAATGCGCAGCAGTGGGCGCAGAGGAAGTCTGCAACTCTGAGAAACGGATGCGGCCAGACGCGGCTGTGAATCGGGAAGCAGAGCGAGAATTCGCATCCTCTCTCCTCTCCGCTTCTCGCTAGTAGGCGACGGGGCAGCCACGCTCACATTCGTCGGTGCGAGACCGGTTGTGCCTGTGGCTTCTTTACTCATCCCAATCACGCTTAGAATTGGAAATAGATGAATTGGGCGTTGCGGAATACTCCGAACAGCACTACGAGAAACACAAAGCTACCGTATATCGCCCAGCGCGGCACGAGGGGCGCTTCTACGACGAGGCTGGCGAGCCGCACCCGGCCGTTGAGGAACTGGACGAGTTCGAGGAAAAGGATGGACCCGAGGGCGACCGGCATTTGGCGCAGGAGGAACTGCTCGGTTTTGATCGAGCTGAAGTCCCAGTTGCGCCAAAAGTGGGTCAGAATGTAGCCGGCGTCCCCCAGGTTCCGAGCGCGGAAGACAACCCACGCGGCGCAGGTCAGGAGAAAAGTCGAAGTGATGCCGACCGCGCGGCGCAGGACATTGGTTTCGCCCAGGCCAAGGGCGGTGAAGGCGCGCGCGCGCAGGCCCGCGGTTGTGTGGCCAGCCAGAATGTAAACGCCGTTAAGAACTCCCCACACAACATAGGTCCAATTGGCGCCATGCCAAAGGCCGCTGACGGCGAATGTGACGAGGATGTTGGCACACCAACCGAGCTGGTTTACCCGGCTGCCGCCCATTGGGATGTAGAGGTAATCCCGGAACCAGGTGGAAAGGGAAATGTGCCAGCGATGCCAGAATTCAGAGATCGACTTGGAATAGTACGGAGTATCGAAATTCTCCATCAGGCGGAAGCCGAGGACGCGGGCCGCCCCAATGGCTATATCGGAGTAGCCGGAAAAGTCGCAGTAGATCTGATACGCGAAAAAGAACGTGGCGAGGCTGAGCTGAAGCCCGTTGAAATTCTGCGGAGCGGCATAGACATCATTGACATAGAGCGCGAGGCGGTCGGCCACCACCAGCTTTTTGAAAAAGCCCCAAGCCATGCGTGTGAGGCCGCTGGTAATCCGTTCGGAATCAAAGTGTTGTGTCTCGTAAAATTGGTGGATAAGGTTCTGCGGCCGCTCGATGGGGCCGGCGACCAGTTGCGGGAAGAACATCACGTAAGTCGCGTAGGTTACCAAATCATGTTCAGCCTTTTGCTTGCCACGATAGACCTCGACCACGTAGCTCAGACTTTGGAAGGTGTGAAAGGATAGGCCGATGGGGAGGATGATGTGGATGAGCGGCTTGGAAAGCTGCCACCCAACGAGGTTCGCCACGCCGACGAAATTGCTGGTGAAGAAATCAAAATACTTGAAGACGAACAGCACTGCGCAGGTAGAGAGTATGCTCAGGACGAGCAACGCTTTGCGAGCCGTTCCCCGGCACTTTTCGAGGTATATTCCAGCGACGTAATCAATGCCGATGGTAACGAACAGGATAAGGATGTAGGCCGGGATAAAGGCCATGTAGAAAACGCAACTGACGGTCAAGAGCATCGGCACGCGCTGCCGCTGAGGCAGGCTGAAAAATAGCGCCACCACGAGCGGGAAGAAGACCGCAAATTGGAGCGAGTTAAACAGCATTAGCGCGTGAATCCAAGGCGATAGCGTCCGAAAACCCAGTGCGCGTCAGAAGTCGCCCTTAGTCTTGACTAGCTTATCAACCTCATCCACAGTGCCTAGATTCTCGTCAGAATACTTCCTCGCGAAAAGCACCTCACCCGCGCCGAAGACGTCGCCGAGCCAGACCTGCTTTTGTGCCGCAAAAATGGCTAAGTGCTTTTCGCTGATCATGGCTGGACGTCTTCCGCCGGCAGACCAGTCCTCGTAAAGCAGGTTCCTGCGGAATCGGAGTTTGAAGGAAGAATTCCCTAGAATGGTGTGGAAGAAAGTCTCCTCCGGTTGTGCAGCATACTCGAAATACCTTACAAGTTTCGGATGTTGATCGATAAACTCGATTATGTACTCACAAGCCCCTCGGGTAAGAGCCCACCAAGTATGGCCGCCATAAGGCGCCAGGTCCCCAAAATGTTTCCGATAGTCGCGTCGTACTACGCCCATCCGTGACAACGCCTTCACGATTAGCTGAAGGGCAGGCTTGCTGGATGGCACCCGGAAGGAATTGATGTGGGATAACGGCTTGCCGGCCTGCAGGTTGGGAATCTTCACGACATCCATGAACTCCTGCCCGTTGTTCGCTTCGAAGAATTTGTGGATATATTCCACGCTCCTCAGGGGGTATTCGCTCCCGCTCAAAAGCACGAAATAGTCGAATTTCTGTTCTGCTTTAATCCCATGCAAAATCAACTTCGTTATCGCCTTCACGCCGGAAAACTCAGCCCAATACACGGTCACTCGGTCGTTGAGGAAGAATACGTTGTTCCCTTTGATCCCGGAGAATTCCTGGAGGTTGCTCTTTCTGTCGATATGCACAAAGAAAGCCGAATCTACCGAGGAAAGTGCTTCTATCTCTCTTCGAAGAAGTTGGGGATTACTGTATGCGAAAACCAGATAAGCGATCTTCATGCTCGTAGCGATAAGTATGCCCTTGGTCAACGGAGGCAAGCCGCAAGTACCCCGTATCAGCCTCACGCGAAAACTGCCTTGTAAGCCAAATCTGAAATCCGAGACCGCCGGCGCACCACATGAAGTGCCTTGATTAGAATGAAAAGGAACACAGCAGTAGCCAATGCCATAATAATTACACCGGGTGAGTGTTGCGGTTTCCCTCCAGCTATCTTGATGACCGCTTGAAGCAAAGCGATTTGAGCCAAATATCCAAGTAGCGAGTATTGGCCCAAAAGAACCAACTGTCTTCCTGGCCACGCCTCTGTGTCGAGTCGAACGGCGTAGCAATACAACACGAGGACACTTGCCGTCGCTCCGAACATCTGAACTGGATACGTCTCACCCCAGAGAAAGCTGCAGAGGCGGTATGCTAAGTACAAGAACAAAGCCAGGATGAGCCCGCCCCGAGCGAAAGCATCAAGCGAGTCCAGGCTTATGAGACCGAGGGTCATCCCGAGGGTGCCAGCACTCAGTAACCCCAAGTTATTGGAGGACTTACCATTCAATTCCAACAACAGACAGATGAGGAATACACCCGCCCCGAAAAGCGCGACGAATCTAGGATCCCGGCTGCGGAGCCATAGCAGCAACGGCGCCAGCATGAGAAAATAGGAGATTGGCAGCAGCACTTCAAATATCCCTTCCCGGCCATTCCCTGAAACAAAAATGGCTGCTGAGCGGTCGCCAAATTCCAAAAGCCCGTCAGCAACGCCGCGCTCGAGCAGGATACAGTGGGTAATGTTAAGAACTAAGAAAATCAGGAGAAGCTTGAATCCCCGTATTGCTAACCGCACGTAGGGCTTCCAAGTTCGCAGATCGTACCTCGCCGCATACACTTGGCCAACCAGGAAACCTGTGATCAGAATAAAAGATGGCGGAAGGAACGCGAGGTACCGAAAGGCCAGCGGACGGAACGTCGAATAATTGATGGCATGATAGGCGACCATGAACAGGATGAGCGCACCTTTAGTCCAGTCGAGTGCGTCGATGCGTGTGGATGCGGCGGGAAGCACGGCGGAAGCCGGGGCCGGACGTTGAGTGCTAGCTGTAGTTGTTTCCAAGCTTGAGTTCAAGATTTTGGGAGCCGACCCCGAGTTCGTTGGCCTCATGCCTCACATTTTCGGGCCAGGGTTCTCCCCATCTCGCCTTTTACGACTGTACGATGCGCTGAAGCGCCTGGTGGACGGGCAGCACCGTCGCGCCGGACCAGGCGGCAGAGTGGACGATCTTGTCAAACAGCCCCGGGGTGCATCCGAAGCGAGTTGGCGCATCGCACACATCGTGCGTGGCAAAAATGAGCCACCCATTCACGCGGGCGCTCTCGTCGATGATTTGTTGGATGGCGCCGAAATTGTCTCTGCTCTGCTCGATAAAGAATGCCTTCAAGTAATTGATGTCCGCTGTCCCGGTATTAAACGTCTGCCCTCCGCCCCGGGCACAATCGTAGTGTTTGGCGCTTCGGCGCTTCGTCTGCGGTCGCGGATAACTGATGGGATAGGAAAGGCTGGCCAGCTTCGAGGCCGGCAACTCCTGCGCCGCGACTTGACGGTTCTGGAGGGAGGAGGCTTCAAAATCAGCCGGGGCGGTATCCCAGGCGTCGCAATGATCAAATGTATGACAGCCCAACTCATGCTGTTGTCGGACAAATTCCGGCAGATCTTCACGCGAGAAGATTTCGCCCGTAGGCGTCTTCGTTCCCATGAGCCCAAAAGAGGCGTAGTAGGTGCCGGCAAAGCCCTGCTCTCGGAGGATGGTGCCTCCCTGGAGCAGGGCTGACCGGGGAAAGTCATCAAATGTGAATGAGACGATCGGAAAGCCAGGCCGGACCAAACATGGACGCTGGCCCAGCCAGCGCGCCAGCCGGCGTTGGAGCGGCTTGGGGAACCTGGTCCAGAAGCCAGTGAACCGGGTAGCGAGCATCAAGGTAGCGCAGGCGTCTCGCCCGGGTGCCCGTTCGCTGCGGGCGGCGGGACCCGTCCGGGACTCGCAGGCGAGACGCCTGCGCTACACCGAACGGAGACTCGCCATTCGACGGCTGTTCCTTTGACCGCATTGCCCACGAAAGCCCGGGTCTTCCCGAGCCGCCGGCTCTCGGCCATTCCCCTGCGCGATACCCAGGCTTCCCAAAGATTCCCCAGGCGTCGGCGCAGATATCCGCTTCGTGTTCGCCAGGAACCTTCCATCGCATGGACCCCGAACTTCCCGAATTGGTGCCAGGACCGGTCGTCGCAAACGTCCTCCGGGAAAAGGACAGTCACATCTTGAGCCAGATTTGGATTCTCCGCCAACGTCCGCGAAAGCAAGCCAGGACCGGTGGTATTCAATACGTAAAATTCAGATCGAAAGAGGTGGGGAATGCCCTTCAACATCGGTTTTACCCAAGCTGGATCGCGTTGGGCTCGAACGCAATTCTGAATCACGGCGTCCAGAAAAGGATGCCCTGCCTCGGCCCCAAAGGCGTAATTCCCGATTTCCCAGTCCATCGCACAACGCCGGCGCAAGTAGCGGCTCAGGGTCAATTCCTCGAAGGGCAACACACAGGAGTGCAAGCAAAGTTCGTCCAAGCCTTCGGCCAGAAAAACATCGGTATCAAAGTAAAAGCCGCCGAGACGAAATACCGCGAGGTACCGGAAGAAATCATACTTTTGAATGCGGAAAGGAAAGCCCTCGAAGATCTCCCGATGCTGCGGAAACTCGTTTCGAATGAAAGCGTTGACATCTTCATCGTCGAAGAACTGGTATTCAAATCCGGGGTTCAGAGACCTCAGATTTGCAACGACCGCGCGGGCCAAGAGCGGCAGATCGCGGCTCCGGGCGGTTTGGATGATTCGGGGGCAAATTCGCTGGTCCATGTGTGGCTAAGGTTCAGAAAACGACTGATGCTCCCGTTTCCAGATTTGATTCCCCCGCCCGGCGATCTCCAAGAACCGGTTCAGACACCGTTTGGCCGGACGCGGCTGTGTCCGCGTATCCAATCGCTGCCAACAAAAACAGGAATCCCACCGGGGTCATACAGGCAAAATTCGATTCTGAGAAATTTGCGATGAGCGCGACCACAAAGATGGCAAAGCGGACCACGGAATAATCTTCGCCCCAGGCCAACGCGCTATTGATGCGCAAGCCCGTCGCGAGCACCATAAGCGCCAGGAAAAAAACGCCCACAAAGCCCCCGGCAAGATAAACATCTAAATAGCCATTGTGCGCGGAAAAGGCCACCCATTCTGGCAACATGGAACGGTAGCCCTTGTCGTCCCAGAAGCTCATGAATCCAGTTCCGAGGATTGGGTCGGTATGCACGCCCAGAAGCTCTCGCCAGACATCGGTCCGCCCGGTGAACGTCATGTCGCGTCCCAAGGCATGCACCACGGCTTCCTTAAACCCAAAAAGCTGGTCCAGCACGAAGAACCCAACTAATGCCGCCAGCGTGCAGCCTCCAATCATACTCAACCGGCTGCGAAACAAAGGCGAGCGCGTGGCCAGAAGGATGCAACCGCCGAGCGCCATGCACACGATTGAAGTCTTGCTGTCGCAAAGATACAGCAGGTAAATTCCCATCAAAAGCACGACGAGGTGCAGGATATTATCTGTTCGCCTCTCGCTCTTGATTTTAAAGTGGCGGTTTGACTGGAGCTCAAACCAATCCCAAAGCATTACGAACGCGCAGGTGAGCACCATGACGCCCAAAGAGTTCTTCTGGAAGGTAACTCCAATCGGCTCGAGTTCACCGGAATGCTCACTGTAGCGCCGCCCCAAATCCGGAAAGTAACGGATAAAGACCACCGAGAGCGGAATGAGCACGTATGCGCAGCGAGCAAATACTGCCCGGCAGGCCAGTAAGGGGTGAGCCTCGGTGAGGATCACAAGCAATACGAGAATGTTGCCAAATTCCTTAAACCATCGCTTGAAAGAGCTAAACGGGGAGTTAGCCCAAAGCACGCTGATCAGCAAGAAACCGTAAAATAGAAAAACCGGCCAGCCATTCCGAAAGACCGACGACCAAAGTATCCCGCGCCGCTGGAGCACAATACCTGCGGCAACGATCATTACCAGGAAGAAGAGCCGATCAACCGGGCTGCCATCAAGGGTGTCTGCTGCGCCTCCAAATCCGACCCAGGCGGAAAGGTTTCGTGAAGCGATGATTCCCACCCAGAGGGTGGGAATCCAGATGGCCGGGGAGAGGCCCTCCCGCTGGCGGATGTCCCGCCTGATTAGCCACCAAAAGAGGCCAAGCGAGACCAGCAATATGAGTTTGGGAAGCACGCGCGTCAGCTAGTTGAAAGTTGGTTGGGAGTTGATGGTTGATAGTTGAGTGACGGACGACGGCTACATTCTGCGTTCGCGGACGGGATTCAGCCTGGCGGCAGCGAGCAACCGGCCAACGTGATCGGCCATCTTGACGAGGTAGCGCATGAAGTAGTGATGGCCGGCTAACAGCAGCACCGGCAAGGCCAAGGCATAACCTGGAACCGCGATGGCCGATTTGAGCAGGTTGCGGGCGCGGTGTTTCGGGTGCCGAAATGTATTTTGGCCGCGAAGCAGCGCGCGGCTGAGCAGAAAGCGACGGCTCCAGCGGGAGGACGGCACCTCTTCGTAAGCGACGGCTTCATCGCACCAAATAAACCGGTGCCCTCTTTGGCTCATGCGCCGGAAAAAATCCTGATCCTCGCCCCCGGTGCCGAATTCGCGGCGGAAGGGAGGCTCAATAGCAGAGCAGTTGAGAGAGGGAGAGTCAGACAAGATGCTGCGGCGGAGAAGGACGTTGCCGGTGCGGCATTCCTGCCAGGGCATCAGGTAGCCGGTAGGATGGGTCGGGCGATTATAGAAGCCACCTTTGACCAGCCATTTCGGCGCACCATTCTCGAAGTGGGGTTTCACCGGACCGAGCACGCCGGCGACCTGGTAGGTCTCGCAAACGCGGAACAGGTTCAGGAGCCACCCCGCCATCGGAAACTCGTCGTCGTCGATGAACACGACGAAGTCACCGGTCGCGTGAGACAGGGCGGTATTGCGCGCCACGGCGATATTCCTCTCAGGTTCGACCGCATAGATGACTGGGAGGACGCAATCGCAGGCGAATTTCTCGACGACCGGCCGAGCAGATTCAGAGCGGTCATTGTCGGTGACAACAACGGAAATTGTGAAGGCGCCGGCGGTCTCCTGACTGGCGACTTCGCGGAGCAGCCGCGCCAGCATTGCAGGCCGGCCGCAGGTGCAGATGCAGATGGTGAGATGGGGGAGATGCGGTTGAGGGTTGGTTGTTGGTTGAGGGCTCAGGGTTGAGAGTTGAGGGTTTTCGTTCATTGGGGCCTCCTCTCGCCAGCTCTCTCCTCCCGGGGAGCAGTGAGGGGTTGCACTTCCTGCTGGTGGGTCGGCGAGCCTTGCGGGTCCAGGAGCGTTCGATGGAGGAGTTCGAGCGAGAGGAGCTTGTGGAGCTCCAGGGTATAGTTCGCCGTGCCCCTGAGATGGATCCTGACCATGTGTTCAAGGGCGGGCTCGTTGAGATATGGGCGGCTGCATGAACGCGAGTCCAGCAGGACGTCTTGAACGTATTGGGCGAGCTGGTGGCGGTACCACGTGCGAAAGTGACAGAACTTCTGCCGGCCGAGGAATAGCCGTTCGAGGCGCAATGGGGAGACACAGTTGTCGAACCGAGCCAGCCAATCAGGCATGCCGTAGTCGTAAGCGTATTCGGCCTTGGCGAGAAACTCCTGACACGAGCGGCGCAAGCGGTTGGCGGAGCGGCCAGCCTGGTACGTGATGCCGCGGTCGGTTGGGATGCGACCGAGCTCAGGGTTGCCTTCGGCAATGAGGCGCAATGACGGCTCCAGCCCGATGGCAGCCTCCGCCGGAGCCTGGAAGGCCAGGGCCACGAGGTCGTTATCGAGGAAAGGAGACCGCAAGGTAAGCTGGGATTGCTCTACGGCAAAGCGAGCGTAGTGGTGCCACGGCACCTGCTTAAAGGCGATAAAGGCGAGGCGATTGCCGCCAGCTTCGGCCGCGTAGGTGCGAGCGGCGTGGTGAAGCTGCTGAACACAGTCGGGCGAGAACACATCCGTCGGAAGGTTGCGCGGTCGGAAGGCGACGTAGCTGCGCAGGATTTCGGAGCCGTAGTTGCCCGTGAGCCGCACCGGGGCGATCTTGCGCGCGAGCCGGTTGAGATACATTTCGGCGGCACCGGTAACGTCCATGGTGCCATCGGTAACAAAGACCGTCTTTTCGGCGAGAGCTGGGAACTCGCCAAAGAACCCCTCCCCTACCGCTATGGTCTGGTGCGACTGGCCACAGGCGCGCGCTACTTTTCGCGCGATCTTTACATCGGCGCAATCGCGGAATGGGCCATTGAAGGTGTAACAGGGCAATTCGCCGGGGCCACGCCCGGACCAAGCCATGATCATTCGGCCATCCATTCCGCCAGTGAGCGACATGCCGACCGGCCGGATCCCACTCAGATAGCGTTTCAAAATGCGGGGGAATGTTTCTTTGAGCCGCGCATAGTACTCGTCCGGAGCAAAGGAGGGCAACGATTCCCACGAAGCTGGGTCGAAATAGCGGCCTTTCGTCAGCTTGCCATCTGCGGAAAAGGTCCAGACCGAACCGGGGGGCAGCAACTCAATGCCGCGAAACAGAGTGCGATTCTGCAAGACGCAGCCGCAGCTAAGCCATTCGCCCAGTCCCCGGGGATCGAGGTGCCTGGTTTCAGAGAGGACTTTAAGAAGGGATTTCGCTTCAGAAGAAAAGAAGAAAGCCCCCGGCGCCTGATGGTGGTAAACGCGGCCGAGCCCATAACGGTCATTAAACAAAATGGCGAGATGTTGGCGTAGATCGAACAAGAGACCGCTGAACCAGCCGTTTAGCTCTTTCAGGAAACAGGGGCCAGATCGTTCGTAAAGAGCTATCAAATGCTGAATTGTGTCCTGCTCGCCAGAGCCTCCGTCAGATTGTGGGTTGGAGGAATCGCCAAAGAGTTCACCGGCGAACAGCAAACCGACATCTTTGGAGTGGTTCCAGCCGCCAGATGGCCGGGAGGCGTTCGCGGAAACCCAGGCCGCCGAGGTGCCCAATTCGCGGCTGGTACAGGTTCCGCTGGTGTAGAACGGCTCATGTTTCATGCAGCCCAGCATCTGGCCGAGCAGCGACAAATCCGCCTCCGCCGGAGAACTTTTGATAAAACCTGCAATGCCGGGCATGGAGGGATCTTAGCGAAACGATTGGTCGGCGGGAAAGTGCGGCTGTAATCGTGTGCCTTACAAAATGGAGCCGGCGGGAGGAATTGAACACTCCACCTGCTGATTACAGATCAGCCGCTCTAACGTTGAGCTACACCGGCGCGAAATCGAGCGCGTCATTTAACGGACAGAATCGGGTCTGGCAAGCGAAATCATAGGAATCATGGGAACGCGGGCAAAGCACAGGGGTGCATCAAGCTCGGAAACCCCGTTCTTCATTGTTTTCAGTGAAATGGGGGAAACAGCGTCCCCTAACGCCCGCTCATCTCCGCAGCCCCACCGGAGCTTCGCTCGTTGCGGTTAGTCCCTTTGGAGCGAAGCACGGTTCGCGCATAGACGAACTGGCGAATTGCCAGCATAGCTGACAAGACGCGCCCCGGCAGCAGATTCTTCAGGCCGCGGTGGAGTCCCGTCGCCAGAGCTACCCTGCCCTTCAGGTTCAGTGGAATGTAATACCTGGGAAGCAGCAGTTGATGAAATCCATTCCGACGCTTGAATTCGGTGACCGGACTGTCGGCCTTCTTGTCGTAAATGTATTGGCCGTAGATCAATGACGCAGTGGTCCGCTTGCTGCAAATATCTACGGCCTTGGCGAGCAAGGCGTTGACCGGACGCTTATCGAAGTGGCAAAGCTTCGCGAGGATCTGCATAATCCGAGCAGTCGGCCCCACATACACCATCTTCAGGAACCCAACCAGTTCGTCTTTGTAGTAGGCGCCGATGAATTGGCTACGTTCCAGATAGCTGGAGTTCTCGCGCTTTACGGTTTCCAAGTCCTTGCCGTAATGCCAGAATCGGCGGCCTTGCCTGATCGGTGTCTCGTCATAGATATCCTTGATTCCTCGCACCAGAGCATCATTGAATTCGACGGCCCTGACAACCAAGCTCCGTCTTTCAGCTCGCCGGACGTTCTTGCGCGACTCCTGGGGAAGCCCATCCCACCATGTCGAGAAATCTGTGGTGGGGGCAACCGCGAGATTATCCCACTCGACCGCGTAATCGAATTTCCGATCGGTTTCCGGCAACGCCTGCGCAAAGGTGAAGAGGTCTGGCTTGGCACCGTAGCGTTTTAAGCTGGCGAGAAAAGCTTCCGGAGCCTCGACTGGTTGGCCCTCTATCCAGAATTCATCGAATATGCGGGCCACTTTGAGCCATGTGCCTTCAATCACAACCTCGCGGTCACCAATGCGCACGTTGGACGCGCCGCTGGTGCGCGCGGATGGTTTGTGCTCAATAGTTGCTAGTTCCATCACGTGGACAATCAAGTGTGGATAAGTCCCGTAACGGACTGTCGCAATCGAGCCATCTGTTCCGCACGGTGGAAGCTGATCAATTCGGCCGGGACAGGCCGATTCATCCTGGTGAGGGCAGCCCAGAGGAAGCCGGATTGGAAGTACAGACCGCCCAGGAGACGAGGCTTTGTCCGCATGCGAGAGATGCCGCGCAGCAATTCCCAGAGCGGATGGCCGCCGACGTAATAGGCCTTTTGGCCGTAACGAAAGTGAGCCATTAGTGCGCTGTCAGTTCCCGTGCCGATTTTCCGGTGATGCAGGCAAGTCTTCTCGAGGAATGTGCGGGTCTGCCAGCCTTTCATGCGGGCCGTGGTGACTGCAATCCAGTCGATGGCTCCCCCTTTAATGGGGACATAGCCGCCGACCTGCTCGAAGCACTCCCGCCTGAACATCTGGCAGGCGCCGGAGACGTGCTCCAGTTGAGCAAACCGGTGCGCGTAGGTGTGGCGATCGCGTTGGGTGGCGTCTTCGACGAAGGGCGTGCCAGCAACGCCGAGCTTGGGAAAAAGCTGAAATTTGGAAAGCAGAAAGCTGAAATACTCGGGGTCGAAGGTGATGTCGGCGTCCAGGTTGCCGATGATGTCCCACGAAGTTGAAGGCTGAGAGTTGAGGGTTGAGATACGGGCGTAGCCGGCGTTGAAGGCGTGGGCTTTGGCAGCGAACTGGCGGTCGCAGCGCTCGGGCATGCGCAGCAGCTCGATCCAGGGATGCTTAACCGCATAGCGCCTGACGACGTCGTCCGTTCCGTCGGTTGAACCGTCGCTGACGATAATCCATTTGGTCGGAAGGATTGTCTGCGCTACCACGGCGCGGATGGTGCCTTCGATGAGAGCTTCCTCATTCCTGGCGGGTGTGATTAGGACGTAGTTGAGGGTTGAGAGTTGACGGCTGTGGGTTGCGCCCTGAGGCCCCGGAACGGAGTTGAAAGTTGAGGGTTGAGGGTCTTCACGAAAGGCTGAAGGCTGAAGGCTAAGCGCTGAAGATGGGATCTGCACCGAAGGCGCAAGAGCAGAAGGTTGAGGGTTCAGACTGTTCTGATTCCTGAACTCCGACTTCTGATCTCTGACATCTGACTTTCCATGCTTGAGTTTCCCCAGGAGGTGGGCCAGGGCTTTGCACATAGTCCCCTGCCCCCAATGCAGCATCGGGGTCTTAATCATGGTCCAGCCGAGGTCACGATAGTAGAAGTGGCCGTCCGGGGCCTGCATGTTGTCGATGGTCCAATTGGCTACTCGCTGAGAAAGCCCAAGGGCCTCCGGGTCTTCATCCGAGAAGAACGCCAGCGTGTCTATGGCCTGCGCGGCGCATTGGATATCGGTGGGGTAGGTTCTGTTATGGTAGTACTTCGGACGGTCTGAGGGTTCGAAAAAGTTGGCTTTCAGGTAATCGAACCCGCGGCGCATTTGAGGTTCAAAAGAAGTGTCGCCGGTTGCCTGGATGTAGCGCTTTAAACTGTCCAGGTTATAGCCCGTGTGGAAGTTATCGATCCAGTGGTACTTCCGCTCGTGCCCGTACCACCATGAGCCGTCCGCATTTTGGCGAGAGACCGAGTAGAGCATGGCGTCACGCGCGAGTTCCATGCACTTGCTGTTCCCGATGGAGTGCCCAACCTGGCCGAGCAAGGCCGCGCCGAGCATGTTCGAATTGTGAATGGAACTTTGCTCGATCATCACATAGCTGAGGCAGGAGCCGGAGTCTGTGCGTTCGCGCGGCAGGGTCATGATCCACTCGCAAATGCTGATTGCAGCATCCAGGTGCTTGGGATCGCCGAAAACTCTGTGGGCTTCGAGGAACGCCTGGCCGATAAGGCCACTCCAGACGATGGTGGGCTCATGGGCGGGAATGGTGCCCGCGCGGGTGGTAAAAGCGAAGTGGTTCCCCCAACAATAGTTCTTGTAAGCAGGAGCGCGGTGCTCAACCAACCAGGTCAGGCAGGATTTAGCTTTTTCAGCGTAACTGCGCTCACCCGTTTGCGCGTAAAGCTTTGTATAGCCCCAGGCCATGTAGCCCATTCCCTTCGTGGAGATGTGCGGCGGGATGCCAATCCAAGGACGGATGTTGAAAGGGGACCTGAGCACGCCAGCCGTAAGCAACCTGTGAAAAAATGGGTGCCCCAGCGCAAGGGGCCGCAGGACGGAGAGCTGACCGTCCCCAGGATCGTAGGCCTTATAGCCATGGTCCTCGACCCAGTGGCAGAGGCGGCGAAGGCTTTGTTGGATCTTAGCGGTCATCCGTGGTCAGTGGTCTTTGGTCTGTGGCCAGCTTGCAGCGGCCGGCCTGCGGGAAGGCAAACGGGTAGCAGAAGGAGGTGACCGGTTCGCCGAGCTGGTGCTCGATTTCGGATTTGGAATTTTAGAGTTCAGATTTGATCTCAGGCCAATCGAGTTCGACGAGTTTTGGGTGGTTGACGGTATGCGAGCCGAAGTGGATGCCATGTCGGAGCAATTCCCGGACCTCATTCCAAGTTAAGAATGCAGAGTGCGGATTGCGGAATGGGAAATGGGAAGGAACCTTGAACCCTGAACCGTCGAACCTTGAACCTTGAACGGAGCGAGATCCCCCGATAAAAGCCGTAGGGAGAAAGACTGTGGCCGTAAAGCCATGCTCTTGCAGCACAGGAAACGCTTCCGTGTAGAAGTCTCGAAAGCCATCGTCGAAGGTGAGAACGACCGGTTTCTTAGGAAAAGCTGAAACGAGTTGGTCGAGGCTGATAGTGTGATAGTCGTGGTCAGCCAGGAATTGCATGTGCTGCCGGAAGACTGCAGGGCTGGTGTTGACCCGGTAATAAGGGGAGACGCCGGGCTCGGGGTCATCTGAGATGCTGTGATACATCAAAATGGGCACACGCCATTTTGAGTCCATAGTTGATCGTTGATGGTTGATAGACCGGACACGGCCGGCCAAACGATGGAATGGCCGCACTAAGTTGAGCGTGATGAAACGGTCTAAACGCACAGCATGAAAAGCTGAAAGCTGAAAGCTGAAAACAGAAATGGGGCAGAGCGGGTTGCTGACTGAACAGCGGATTACAGGATTAAACGGAGATTCAGGGGAGAAGCGGAGAGCAGAAACGAAAGGATATCCTTCACTCGAACTGCCGACCGGTCCAGTAGCCAGGGCGGCGGCTGGCGTGCGCCACAGCGGCGATCCAAATGGAGTCTGGCATTTCGAGGAAAAAGATGATGAAGGGGAATCGTTCCACGAAGTATTTGCGAAAGCCACTGTGTTTGTGCGGCGGCCAGCTTTCCGGGCTTGTTTGGATTGCCCTCACCGCTTGCTCCACCTTGGCCTGGAGATCGAGACCCAAGCCTTTGGCGCGGCTCTCATAAAAGAAGATAGCTGCATCAAGCTCTGCCTGTGCCTCGCTGTGGATGACAGCGGGCTTCACGAATACTTAGCTCGCAGTTCGGAAAAGACTTTTTCAGCCGGCTCACCTGCGGCGTGTCCGCTTCTGATTTGCTGGCCGCGCCGCTCCAACTCAACGTCCCAAGCCCGCTCCGCATCCGCCACTGCCTCTGGCTCTGCCGCGTGGTGGAGCGAATGGATCAGGAAGCGAGCCAGCTCCGCGCGGTCGGCTTCGCTCAGGCTGACAAGCTCGCTTTGCAGCCTCTCTGCTGTCGTGCTCATAGGTCAAGAATGCCTCGTTTTGCCAGAAAGTCAATGGCGGAGAACAGCAAGCAGAAATCAAGATTCTGACCGCAGATTACGCAGATAGACGCAGATGGAAAAGTTGTCTTCCGTAGCTATCTGCTCATGTCTGCGCCATCTGCGGTTGAATTATCGAGTGGAAACCAGGTTATCGACCAAGGCTAGATAATCGGCTTTGCGGGCTTGCCAACTGTTGCGAGCGGCGTAATCCAGGCCATTCGTCACCAAGCGGTCACGCAGGGTTTGGTTTCGGAGAACGTCAACCACTGCTTCAGCGAGGGCCTCTGGGTTGCCGGATTCAAAGAAGTGGACGACGGAGTCGTCGAAGTAATACCGGTCTATCTTGGTATTGGAGGCCACGACCGGGATACCGAGCGACATGAATTCCATGATCTTGGTGCTGTAGGCTTCGTTGCCGAAGGAGTCGGCGCGCTTAGGAACGACTCCAAGGTCCGCGTTGGCCATGATCTCGGCGACCTGACGCACGGAAACCGGATTGAAGAAGCGGACTTTGCCGTCAAGACCCAGCTCGTGGGAGAGGGCCACGAGGCTGTCTTTCATGTTGCCGTCGCCGTAGATATGCAGTTCGGCATGAGGAAGCTTGGAACTCACTTTGTGGAAGGCGCGGATGGCGATGTCCAGGCCCTGGTGCCACTGGAGGCCGCCGGGAAAGAGGACGATGAGTTTGTCGTCCTTCCGGCTGCGGGGGCGCGGCTGAAATATCTGCCCATCCACATTGTTGATAAAGACCGAGCATTTGCCGTTGCTGCCCGTCCGGGCCGCATACTTGTCGAGCCAGAGGTGGTTGGAGATGATCACACGATGGGCGAACCTGACCGATGCGCGCTCGATCCATTTCAGCATCTTTACGAGCCATGCATTTTCCCGTGCGCCGAACTTGCTGGCATAGAATTCCGGGACGATGTCATGCACGTCGAGGATAACCCGCGCGCCGGTGAGCTTCGGGTACCACGCAGCAAACACGAGAAAGTCCGGGATGTTGTGGATGTGGATGATGTCGTAGGGTTTTCGGGCGTGCTGGCGAGTTATCCAGAACGAGGAAACGACAAGAAAGCGCACCAGCCGCAAGAGGAACGCGAACTGGGACTTCTCCCGCTTGCCGAACCGCTTCTGAATCCGATGCACGTTGACTCCCGTAACGCACTCGCGAGGCTTGGTATCACGGCTCCGGCGGAGGCTGAAGACGTCCACTTCATCACCGCGTTCGGCCAGTGCCTCGGCATACCGGGTGACCCGCCCGTCGCTCTCATAGAAGGAGTGCGTGAGCATGCAGACCCGCTTCGGATGGTGGAGGCGAGGCACGGGCGTGAGCGTGCGCGCGTAACGCGCCACGTCGCGCGGGAGCGGATTCCAGAAGGTTGTTCCGTGCCGCTCGATCGCGTAGCGCAGGAAACGCGCGTAATGATCCACGGGATAGGTGCGCGAAGAGGCCGGTTCGCCTTCGAAGCGGAGGTAGTCCGGATGCACATTGAGCAGGGCCATGCCGCCGTGCTTGGCGATCCAATCGAGCTTTTGGAACCAGATGTCCGGATGGCGCTCGCGGAACAGGAGGAAGAGAGTCGAGTCCTGCGGCAAGGTGTAGGGCAATTCGACATAACCGCTGCTGAGTGGAGTGGTGGAGTGGTGGAGTGGCGGAGTGGGGGAATCGGAAGGGGGCAGCCCTGAACCTTGAACTGGGGAGCCGGAACCGGGAACTGGGAACTGGGAACCTTGAACCGTTGAACTTTGAACCGTTGAACCTTGAACTGGGGATCCGGAACTTGGAATTGGGAACTCTGAACCTGGAACGGCATTGGATGAGCGGGGCACCCAGAATGGGAAGATGGTGCTGACGCCGTCGGGCTGGGGCTCGAATGGGTCGGTGTCGAAGGTGGAACAGTCATACTGGATGTCCAAATCATGCAGCCAGTCGAGTTCACTCAACATGAAGCCGGAACGGAAGCCGGCGGCGTCCCAGTCCTTAAGATAGTGGTTAATCTTGGGGACATTGCGTCGGAACTCTTTTTCGGTGAGGAAGAGCTTGCCGTCGTGGTAGAGGTCGTGAACGCCGACCTCGAAGCCGTGCTCCACGAGCCAGGTGCGGAGGGTCGAGGGGACGGCGTAGTCGCCTTCGGGAATGAAGTTAAAGCAGGAGCGGAAGCCGAGTTCCATCTCCAGTTCTGCCAATTTCCTGACCTTTGCCAAGCCCTCGGGTCCCTCAACATCGTGCGTGAGGACGAAGGCGAATTGTTTGCCGTCGGGCCAGCCCGGCCAGTTGGCCGGCGGTTTCTCGGAGCTGGGCAGGATGGGCCCTT
>Ga0194039_1000349_pt1 | contig 28975 bp, 36 predicted proteins | sample JunL228m_MetaG_FD_148679 | JGI IMG/M metagenome (GOLD analysis project Ga0194039, IMG submission 148679) | Anoxic zone freshwater microbial communities from boreal shield lake in IISD Experimental Lakes Area, Ontario, Canada - Jun2016-L227-8m | ecosystem: Environmental > Aquatic > Freshwater >... | reverse complement strand
CAAGAGCGCTTGCTCCATGCTTCCCAAAGTCTGGAGCCAATTTGATCCCATCAAATCGGCACCGTCCCGAACACCCTCAAATCTTTTTCAAAATTATCCCTTGATTTGATCTGATACTACTGACCCCCAGTTTCCAGTTTTTCCAAGTTGACATCGGTGCAGATGTGACGCAATAGTGTCTCACGATGAAAACGGCCACGATCCGCGAGCTGAGATCCCATTTTCCCCGGCTGGAAGCCCTGCTTTTTGAAGGCGAAAGCATTGCCATCACCAAGCGCAAGCGCATTGTGGCGAACCTCGTTCCTGCGGGAAATTCGGCGAGGCCTGATTTCCGGGGTCGATTTGGTGGCGCAGTCCCGTCGGGCGGACGGATTGAGGATAGTGCCGTAACCGTGCTTTCCATAGAGCGGGGCGAATGACCTACTGCGATTCCAGTTTTCTGCTTGCCCTGCTTCTTCCCGGAGATTTTTTTCACCCTCACGCGACCCCGCTGGCAACGCGTTTCACCGAGAGCATTCCTTATACTCTTCTCGCGGAGTTGGAGGTTGCGAACACGATCCGCCGTTTAGTTAGGGAGGGCCGCATCACACGGGCGGTTCATGACGCCGCCTTTCGACAGATTGAGGCGGATCTTTCCGATGGAATTCTTGCCCGTCGCGACGTCCCGCAAAGCGAACACTTCAGAAAAGCGAGGGAACTGTCAAAACGGCATACCCCCGAGATCCCGGCCAGATCCTTGGACATCCTGCAAACCGCAGCGGCCCTCGTGCTCGCTGCGGACTCTCTCCATTCCTTCGATGCCCATCAGCGGCAACTCGCCAAAGCCTGCGGGGTGAAGGTCTTCCCGCAAACCATGCCAAAACAGGAGAAATGATCCCATGAATGTCTTGAAAGACGGCCTCTCGTCTTTGTCCTCACCTGCAACGAACGAAGAACACGCCGCTACGATCCCAACGCTCCTTCCGCTCTCAAGTCTCAGGTTTCAGCTTTCAAGTTTCTCTTCTCCCATTTCCGATCGAGCATGAAAAGATCCAAGATAAAGCGATTCGCCTGTGATGAGGCCGAACATCTGCCATCCGCCAAAATATCATAATCAATGCCTGACCCCTTCCGCAGGTTCTCATTTGAGATTCAGCTTGATATTTCTTTCTGTCGGAAGGATACCAAAAGGGGCCTGATTCTCCACCTCTCGACACTCGACTTCTTCACCTTTCAGCTCTCCGATTTCCCATTTCAAGTTTCTCTTCACTCTCCACCTTCTCTTCCTTTCCCTTCCCATCAAATTGCAAGAATATGCACACTGACCCGAATGCCACTAACTTAAGCCAGAGTAGAACAAGCGTCCCGCTTGTTTTCCCCGGCAGGACAGCGACCGGGACGGTCGCTCTCCCATCCCAAAACCGCCTTAAGTTAGCGCCATTCCACACTGACCCCCAGTTTGCCTTTCCCTTTTCAGTGTTTCCGCTTTTCTCTTCCGGGAAAGGCGCTGGATTTTCGAACCCTTGCAGTTATAATTAAAAAATGATCATCAAAGCGATTGTCCACAAAGCGGATGAGGGGGGATATTGGGCGGAAGTTCCAGCGCTTCCCGGCTGTGTCACCCAGGCGGAGACACCTGAAGAGTTGCAGGCAAACCTTCGTGAGGCGGTCGAATTGTGGCTGGAAGCCGGCGAGCACGAGACCTCGCCCGGCAATGAGGAACAAATTTTGGAACTCGCGGTTTGAAACAGGTCACCGGAAAAGCGCTTGCCCGTGCGGTTCAAGACTGCGGGTGGTCCTGTGTGCGCATCAAAGGCAGCCACCACGTTTTCACCAAAGATGGTCGCCTGGAACGCATCGTGATCCCGATACATGGCAACAAACCGCTGAAAATCGGATTGCTGCGTTCATTGATGAAAATCGCCGGCCTCACCGAAGATGATATCTGACCGAGCATCAAATAAAACCAGGCCCTTTAAAATCCATTTCCCATTTCAAGTTTCTCTTCCTCCCCTCCCATCAAAATGCAAGAATATGCACACTGACACCCAGTTTCCCATTCTCCATTTTGCATTTCTATGAGTTCCCCATTGTCTTTGATCGCCTTTGAAGAAGACATCGCCGCAGAATTCAACGCAACGAAAATCCGCGCTCCTGTCCATCTCTACTTTGGCAACGAGGAGCCGATTATAGAGGTGTTTAATAACATCCGCCCCCAGGACTGGGTGCTCTGCTCGTGGCGAAGCCACTACCAGTGCCTGCTCAAGGGAGTGCCTCCGGCTCAATTGAAAGCCGAGATCATGGCGGGTCGCTCGATATCTCTTTGCTTTCCGGAATACCGGATCTTCAGCTCTGCCATCGTGGGCGGGGTTGTTCCCATCGCCGCCGGGATCGCCTTGGGAATCATGCGAGCAGGGGAGGACTCCCGTGTTTATTGCTTCATGGGAGAAATGACGGCTGAGACCGGAATCGCCCACGAATGCGTCAAATACTGCCGCAACCACAAACTCCCGGTCACTTGGGTGATCGAGGACAATGGCAAATCGGTTTGCACCGACACCAAGGCGGCATGGGCCATCGAATCCCATTGGTGGGATCTCGAAAAAAATGCCCCCGATCTCATCTCCTACCGCTACGAATCCAAATACCCCCACGCCGGCGCGGGAAGCCGGGTGCAATTTTAGCTTTTCATGAAATATTTCGACGAAATCAAACGCAGCATGGAATGGCTCGCTCAGGATCCAAGAACCGTCTTCATCGGGCAAGCGGTCGAGGTTCCCGGCACGGCAATGAGCAATACGGTCAAAGATATCCCATCCAGCCGACGGATCGAGCTGCCAGTCGCCGAGGAGATGCAGATGGGAATGACCGTCGGCCTCGCGCTCCAGGGCCAAGTTCCGGTTTCGATTTACCCGCGCTGGAATTTTCTCCTGCTGGCCGTCAATCAACTCGTCAGCCACCTCGACAAACTGGATGTGATGTCAAACGGCGGCTACCGGCCCAAAGCCATCATCCGCACAGGCATCGGCTCCGAGCGCCCGCTCCACCCCCAGCACCAGCACATCGGCGATTTTACGGATGCTTTCCGCCTCATGTGCTCCACTGTCGAGGTCATCCGCCTCGACGAGCCGGACCAAATTTTTCCTGCCTATGAGAAGGCCCTCCTGCGCGATGACGGGCGCAGCACCCTCATCGTCGAATGGGGGGATTATTACGGAGAAAAATGAGACGACACGTGGAAACGGAGAAAGGAAAATAAAGGATGGGGACCTCTAAAAACGTCATCTTTAGCAGCATGGTGTTTGGTGAAAACTCAAATGGTCAATCATAGGAAAGCAAGAGGACTACCAAGTCTGCGTCAGGCGGCGGGCAGGCATCCTCGCGCACACCAAAAACAGGGCTATCGGTCTCTGTTTGGCGTTCGCTCATGCCGTCCTCCAGCGTTTGAGGCCCAGACGCTCGATCTGCTCGAACCTCACCATGTTGTAAACCAAATTCGTGAGGGCTATGGCCGCTGTGTTGCGTGCACGGCCCACGCATCGGTTCCACGCGGCCCTCATACTCATGACCATCGTCGCGAAGACGTGCTCCACCCTCACGCGGGTCCGAGACCTCGACCGGTTGGAGCGTTTCTGTTTTCCGTTCAGCGGCCTGTTGCGCCACGCCCGCTCGATGGGTTTGAACTCGACTCCCCGTTCCTCCATCATGGCCCGGCTTGGCTCTCCGTCGTAGGCGCTGTCGGCAAATGTGATCGGGTCGCCTGGCTCGACAAGAGACTCCAGAGCCTGACTGTCGTGGACAGCGGCATCGGTGACCGCGTAAGAGGTGATGAGTTTGCTCTTGCTGTCAACTTTCACGTGGTTCTTGTAACCGAAGTAGCGCCGCCCGTGCTTGCGGGCCCACCGCGCGTCCGTGTCCTTCTGGCGGGCTTTCGCGGGCATTTGTTCCCAACCTGCCGGGTTCTCGCCCCGCTGGATAAGCCCGTTTTCCTCGCGGCTGTTGCGCTGACGGGGCACCTCTACGAAACTGGCGTCGATCATCTGTCCTTTGCGCGCGATCATGCCCATAGACTCCAGTGTCTGGCCGAATGCGGTGAAGAGAGATTCGAAGAGGTCCGCGCGGTTGATTGCCTCGCGGAACGCCCAGATTGTTTTCTCGTCGGGGGCTTTGTCGGCGTCGCTCAATCCCAAAAAACGCTTGAAGCTCATGCGGTCGGTGATCTGGAACTCGGCCTGGTGGTCGCTCAGCCCGTAGAGGCTCTGGATTACCAGCACCTTGAACATCAACCCCGGTTCGAAGGAGGGTCTGCCGCCCGGCCCTTTCGGGTCGGCCTTAGGCAAGCGGGAAAGGATTGGCGAGAACACTGTCCAATCGACGACCGTGTCCAGACGGGCGAGCGGATCACCCATCTCGTGCAGCTCGTCGAGTCTCGCCACCTTGTCGAACAATGTTCCCTGAACCTTAGCCTTAATATGTTTACCCATGCATTTATTTTAGCAGTTCTCGTGCCACAATCGGGTCTGCAATTTACAAATATTTGTGTGTGCGGTCCTAATGATAAATGAGTTTTTAGAAGTCCCCGGATGCAAAAATTGCCCCGCGCCTCGCGTTTCAAACTTCACTTCATTTCTTTGCGCCAAGATTCCTCCGTCCAACGGGAAGGCACGTATTCAGTAATCTGATCCTTGGGCACACGGCGCTGGAGAGCTGGGTTCTTCCAGTGTGATATGGGCTCGAGGATGAAAAGCGGGGTCATCGAGAAAGCGAGGTTTTTGAACAGCATCCAAGCGAACTTCGTAATATGCATCCATTCGCCGGGCTTAGCCCACCAATTTTCTTGCAACTGAAACCATCCAGGGCCTTTCCGACGCCTAAGCACCCCAAGTATACTCGAACTGCGGAGCAAAATAAGCAGATTATAACGAATCATGTCGCGCATGAGTTCAATTTCCGAAGATTCTTCGGGGACGTAGGGCAGAGGCTTCCTTCTTGAAATCGGCAGGCCCATTTCAGAAAGTGCCGATACAAAATTCTCATAGTGTCCCTGCTTGTTAAAGCGACTGGACTTTACCAGATCGTTATACATTGGCGTGCCGGGATAGGGCATCAGATTGTTGAATTTAAAGTGCGTCAAATTCATTTTCTTTACGACTTTATAACATTCTTTTCTGTCGGCATGGGATTCCGTAGGGAGGCCGAATATCATAAACATCGCGACCTCCATGCCGTTCGCGTGAGCGCGGGCTATTGCTTCAACATGCTGCTCCACCGTCTCCTCTTTGTTTATGATGTCCAAGAGCCGGGCCGTCGCTGTCTCCATACCAAATCCCACGGAGGTGAAACCAGCTGCCGCCATAACCGGCACGAGTTCCTTGTAAAAATTATCGGCGCGTGTCTGGAGAGAAAACTCGCACTTTTGTCCAAGCCCGGATTCCCGGATCGCCTCACACAGCTCGATTGTGTGCGACCGTTTGAAGCAGAAATTGTCGTCCAGGAAAAATATCTGCCGTGCCCCAAGCCGGTTGACGAGCGTGTCGAGCTCCTTCATGACTACCGGGATCGGACGCCACCGGTAGGTGTTTCCCGTCATCATCCGCTGCGCACAGTAGCTGCACCGGAAGGGGCAACCTCTGGAAGTTACAATAAATCCCCAATCGTAGATTTTCTTGCGAGGGGAATTCTTGTTGATCCGGTCGAGCATGGCCACGAACTTGTCGTAGGGAAACTCGGGGAGTTCAGAGAGCTCTTTGATCAGCGGTCGCTCTAGCGTTTTTATAAGATTCCCGGATTTATCCCGGTAGGTCAGGCCTTGAATTTTCGCAAAATCGAAATTGTCAGCCCTTATCGCCGCATAAAGCTCGACAATGGTGCGCTCCCCCTCGCCACGGACAACTATATCCACCGGGCAGTGTTTAAACGGTTCCTCGGGAAGTGCCGTCACATGAAAACCACCCATAATGACGGAAGAGTCAGGGTATTTCTTCTTGAGCAACCTGCAGAGGTCATACGAGCGCGCAACCTGCGCGGTCAGAACCGTTATACCAAAGACATATGGCCGCGGAAGATCTTTAACAAATTCTTCCAGATTTTCCTCGCTAAGCTGCAGAAGCTCCTCGTCCCAGATCTCCACTTTGTGGCCATGCTGTTCTAATACGGCCGCCAGGCAGCCGATCGACATCGGGAGCGAAAGTGGCGTCCATCGAGAGAGAGAACCACCGTATTCAGCGTTTGCAGGATTGATCAGTAGCATATGAAAGATTATTGCACGGAAAATCAAACGGACAATTCAAATATCATTTTTCTGCATCAATGCGGGCATAACCCAATGCCATCTCTGGATTTACAGGCGAATATTTGAGTCTTAGGCATTCTGCTGACGGTTCCAATAAAACATCGCATCACGCAAAATGGTCATTAGAATTAGAACTCCGCTTTTATACTTGCCCAGTAGACCCGGGTGAGCATGGCTACCTTGTGGGCCTATGCGAGGCGGTTCTTCGGAAGGAATTTCAATAATTCTAAGCCCAAATCGTGATCCGCGAGCCGGGAGCATAACTTCTGAATGTTCGTTTTTATGTTTATCAATTTCCAGAAGATATAGGTGCTGCTTTTTAAATGCCTTAAACATGCCCATTGCATCGGTAAGTTTTGCACCGAAGCATAGGTTAATCAAACACGTAAGAAATCGGTTTGCAATGGCTGACATTAAGTCGTCGTCTCGTGATTTTGCAGTCTCTAAGTAGCGTGAAGCAATTACAATGTCATACCCTTCATTAATTTTATCAATTAGTTTAGGGATATCTTCTGGAATTGAATTTCCATCGGGCGAGAATGGAACGATGACATCTCCAGTTGCTATTTCGAAAGCTTCCCAAAAGGCAGCCTTAACACCCTTTTTCTTTTGACCTACAACCGCATATCCGAGAGATCGTAAAAAATCCTTTGATCCATCGGTGGATCCTCCATCAATTATCAAAATCTCATCAACCCATTCTCGATTGATTCTCGGCATGATTTCCCTAAGTCCATGAATTTCATTCATGACGGGAATAAACAAAGTTATGCTTAGCTTTTTCTCGGCTTTCATGGGGGAAGATAGATTCCTTTTCCTTTTTGCATGACCTGTTCCATGCTGAGGCGCTCGTTCAGTGTCGAGATAAAAAGGGAAACTTTCATGAGGTCATGCGCAAGCGCCTCGAATGGAAAATGTTGAATTTCATATGGCAATGAATCTGACAGGAGATCACTGAAGGGCATCCGAAATCAGAGGAATTTGGTGTATCACGCAAGGTGTTGTTTAGAAAGGAAAACGACGCGATTTGTCCAGTCCCTGCGCCTGCTAGCCAGCCAAAGGCGGAGCAACGCGGCGGCGATTCCCGCCGAGTCGTTCTGGGCAAAGGATTTGCTCGAAACAAACACGACACCCGCATGATCCTCCCCGGCCCGCGCCATCTCTTGGAGCAGGGGCGGGATGGTATTCACATCAAACGTCACAAGCGTCAGTTTCTCCCGCGCTGCCTCGCGCAGGATGCGCTCGTCATTTTGCCCGATGAGAAGCCCATCGCACCAGCCGTGGAGCGATATGACCGCAAATCGGGCGTTCAACGTGCGGGCGATGGGAACGATTTCCGGCGACATGTGCTCGTCGAGCAAAAACATGGCTATACGGAAAACTCTTCCAGGCGCGGCAGCTTTTTACGCAGTGCGGTTGCGTCGAGCAGGTCTTTCTCGTCACGGGCGATTTCCTCCGCGTATTCCCGCATGTAGCCGACTGCCGATTCGGCCGTCCAAAGCGGCCACCCGTAGTGCTTTGAGAGCCTGGACGGGTCAAATCCCCACTCGTGCGCCAGCTGGCACGCCAAAGCCACTTGCACTCTGGTTCCCTGCACAAAAGCCACACGACCGAGGGGGGTATCGCGGAAATCCACTCCTGGAAAATCCTCCTTGCGCCTCGCCTCCTCCAAAAGTCTTGCCGCCGTGCCGCCGACGCTGCCCCGAGCTTTTGCAAAACGCGCGAGCCAATTCCGCATGTCCTCCGAAACCCGAATGCTCAATGTGACTGAAGCCATGAAGTAATGATCCGTGAAGAGCGTGTGAAATGCAATAAAATATGACACGCCTGCCGAATGACGGTTCGGCAGCGCGATCTCCCTGCTGATTGGCTCACAAGGGGGAGGGTCGATTCCGCGCCAGAAGAATTACGCCAGCTTGGTTGGGTTGAAGGGGATTCCCGCCAATCTGGATGGCGACATGGTAACGAGTCTGCATCCAATCAATAAGTCTTCGTCCGGAAACTTCATCACAACCAAAAACTGCCGAACCAAATTCACGCAAGTCGCGGGAAATTATGACGATAAGATCTGGAGGGGTTCGGTCGAGATCGCCGATCAGCCTGTTGTGTCCGTAAAATGCAAGTCCGGGAGGAGTAAACTCGAAAAAGGGAGATGGGTCTTTCAGGCGGAAAAGGTAATTGAGGCTGACGCTGTCTGGAAAAACCATGAGAGTTTTTGCATCAGGGTGGTCGAGAAGAACGTGTTTGCGCAGGGTTTCCACGATGGCCCCCATGGGATTCACATTCTCCGAGTATGTACGGATGGTATCGCGTCCGCCAGCGACCGGAAAGGTTTTGAGATTCCAGAGGGTATGGGCGCGGACGCATAACCCGATGGCAACTGTTGCGACGATCAGAAATCCTGCGATGCGGGAGAGTTGTTCAGCTCCACCGAAGCGGCGCTGGAGGCGCGGCATGTCAAAAAGCATGAACATGGCCAGGTCGAGAGTGGCGGGCATGGCCTGAAAGAACCCGTAGTGTTCGATGCGGGGATTGAGCAACATTTTCAGGAGGAGCGCCGCTCCGAGGGCGGACCATAATGCCCGCGCCGCGAGGTGAGCCCGCTCGCAACGGGAGCCATCTGCACGCACGAAGCATGTGACGCGGAAAATCAGGAGGAGTCCGCTGGTGGCCACGAGGATATGGCCGATCTGGAGGAAATCTTTCCCCACCGTGACGAGGAGCCATGCGGTATAACCCAACAAGGCGACAGCGGCCATGATGGCGGGAAAGGGGGCGGATTTTCGATAGCGTCCGGCCACCAACCCGAGCACGGCGAGTATTGCGATGGCAAGCAGGCCGAGGCTTGAAGCGGCGGCCATGCGGAGGAAGTTCGCGCCGGGGTTGTCCATGCCCGTGAATGTCAGGGTGGTTGGGGCTCCTCGCATAGCCGTGCTACCAAAGAGTGCAACCCACGAATTGTGAATGGAGATCCATCCGGCACTACCAGGAATGTGGGCGACAAACCAGAGGTTGAATGCCAGAACGGGAATCAGCGCACATCCCAGCAAAACGAACCAAGGGAGAAAAAGGCGCCCAAGGTCAACCCTCCGGACAAGTATCCACGGACGACACGGAGGTCGTCCCTCCAGCTGGGATTGGCTTCCGATGGACGGTTTGAGTGCCAGCCATACCGAGGCAAGGAAAGCCAGCCCTGCAACAGCGACCGCTGCCACGGTGATTTCCGGTTTCGTGAGATAGGCGCCTCCAAAGGTCAGGCCCGCGGGGATCATCCATCGCAGCTTTCCGGACGATAGATAAGCCCAAAGTGCCGCAAGCATTCCCACACAAAGGTAGAGGCCATAGACGGTATCATGCGAGTAGGGGCTCACAAAGTTGTAGTTCCCGATGCCCACATAATTTCCGAACGCGAACGCGCACAGGAAAAGAAAAACCGCCAAGCCGGCAGTCAGCCGGTCGGTCATCCGCTTCAGAAGCATATAAAGCCCGATGGTGAACCCCGTTAGCATTACGAGGCTCGCAAGGAACAAAGTATCAAACCCCACTCCAAATACCCGGAACAACCCCGCATTCAAACTAACCCCTAATGGCCCATAATAATGGAGGATATCTTGATACAGCACCGCCCCCTTCGTGATCTGCCACGGGACGTAGAGTTCGCGTCCGTAATCGATGAGGAGATCCGGCCATTTCCGCCAGGTTGTCGCCGCCTGGAACCCCAGAAATAAAAGTAAAGCCCCCGCAATGGCCCAGTCCAACGAGCCAAAACAGCGAGGGGTCAGTCCTTGCTTTTTGACATTTTGGGTTTCGGAAGATTTTACAGCCTCGTCACGGGCGGGTCGCTTTTTCTTTGATTTTTTCATGCTCTATCAGAAAGGGAGATGAGAAACTTGAAAGAGGAAGGAGCGATAGGGTGGGGCATGGGGACGAAGGTTTTCAGTTTTTGTGTTCCGTTTTCAGGGGGAAGACTGCGAAGTCTTTCATCATCTCCCTTTCCAGACGCCAAGCCCTGCGGCCTCCGCAAGCCTCGCCTGATCTTCGTCGAAGGTGAGAAACTGCTCCGCGCCGACCTCGCAGGCGATGGCGACGTGGAAGAGATCCATCGCACGGATGGCGTGGTCGCGGGAATGCACGGCGCTGAGTTCGTTGGCTGTGCGCACAGCGTCGGTCCAATCGAATTCCACATGAGGCCAGTAGCCGAGGTGCCAGTGTGCATATTCTTGCATTTATCAGCGTGTTTTCTTCATCGGTTTATTTAATTTTTTGGAAAGGCGAAGTGTTCTTTCCAAAACCGGCAGAACCGAAATGACTTTGTCTCGGCCGGCAGCTCTCTTGCTGGCAATGACTCTGGAAAGAGGCAGAACTCTCATTTTATGGTTTTCGATCACGCTGATGCGGGAGGCTTGAAATTCTGCCGGGAACGACCGCAGGCCAACCGGCTTGAAGACCTCATTGATTTGTGTGCCATCCCGGAGTTCGTAGAAGGTGGGAGCACGCAGCGTGCCGCCCAGTTTTTGAACAATGGCATAGATGCGAACAACCTGGCGCTTGGGCAAATCCACCCAGAAATCATAGTCAATTGTCGAGCAGGGAGCCCCTTGCTCGACCGCCGCCATCATTCCGATCAGGATGGCGCTGATGCCCTCCGATTCAAGGGCCTGAAGGAATTCGACAAACGGGCTGACTGGAGGCTGATTCGACATCTTTCCGCGGGTGTTTTTGAAAAATAGATCGTGTGCTGAATCAACTCATCCTGCGTCAGCCCTCGTGAGCGATGTAAAAGCTGGAAAACGGCCCTTTCTTTGCGACTCCTGAACTGAAGCATGTAAGGACACTGAAATACTGGTCGGATAAAAGCGAGGAAAAATCTGCCATGGTCGAATGGTCGAAGGGAAACTGGGGTTCAGAGTGTCTTTGCGTGTATGTGCCATTTCAAGATGTCAGACACATGCTGACAATCCCGCATGGCTCAAGTCCACAAGACCTTGGCCTGATAGGCAGCGAATTTTTTGTCATGTGTGATGATCGTCAGATTTTCCTCCTTGGCCTGCGCGATGAGCATTCGGTCGAAGGGGTCCGAGTGGTGGAACGGGAGAGAGCGCAACCGCTCTCCATGGACATACCGCAGCGGCAACTCGCGGAGGCCTCTTGCAGGGATTTCGCTCCAGAGGCTTTGCGGTGCCTCCAGTTTCCCGATCGCTGCCTTGATGGCAATCTCGACGGCCGTGACCGCGCTCACATACACGGCCCGGTCAGGATTCTGAATGACCGCCCGGGCCTTGGCGCTCAAGCGTCCGGGCGCGGAAAGCATCCAAAGAAATACATGTGTATCAAGCAGGTAGTTCATGCGTTTTCGAACAGCGTCCGAATGCGGGGATCCTCCTCGTCAAAGTCGTCCGCGATCTTGATCTGCGCTTCCAAGCCTCCCAGCGTGCGCGTCTCGCGCTCCGGCGCATAGCGAGATAGTTTGGCCAGCGGCTTGCCGTGCTTGGCCAGCAAAATGAATTCCCCCGCAGCGGCCGCATCAATCAGGCGCGAAAGATGGGTCTTGGCTTCTTGGACATTGATGACTTTCATATTTTAAGTCTGGTCTGACCAGATCCGCATGTCAACTTGCCATTTTTTAAGCTCACTTCCAACTGCGGTATCCCCACTCGTTCATAGGGGAAACTGGGGGTCGTGCATAGTCCTTCATGCTCCCGTTCGATCCTCAGATTCCAAAAACATTTCCTCGTTAGTCCGTTTGCGCTTGGGCGATAGCGATGAGGCTCTGGCCGATGGGCGGACGAACAATGTTGCGCTCTACGGCATGAGCCAAGCGAAATACCGTCCGGTCATATAGACGGACCATCGCGGGATGAAATGTGCGGGTCTTCAGCAGTTTGAAGTTCAGAAACCACACGAAATATCCCGGAAAATTAAAATAGAACACTTTTTTTGTCTTGAAACCTGCCAGGGTCAACGCTTCCTGAATCGAGCATTTTGTGTACCGCCTGAAATGACCGAAATCCTTGTCAATCGGAGCATATATCTCCGGCCGGGCCGGGATCAAAATGCACAGGTGCCCTTTGTTTCTTTTTAGCAACGCATGATATTTGGCCAGCTCTTTGACGTGATCACGGATATGTTCCATGACATTGACACTAATGATCGTATGGCATGCGGCATCCGGAGGCAATTCATCAACCGTCCCCTCCACGAGCCTGACATTCGGGAGTTGTTTCCGGAAAACCCCTGCGAATTTCGGGTCTGGCTCGACTCCCAGGATGTTGCTTTGGCCGATTTCCTCGGCGAGGAGGGCGGTGAGTTGTCCGATGCCCGCGCCGATTTCGATAACCTGGCCGTGAAGATACAGTGCAAATTCCTTAACAATCGCCCGGCGATAGAATACGGCCTCGTTCAGAGCTTGAAACTCGAAATCCGCCGTTGTCGCGACATCATTAGGAGCGTCGTTCATCATGTCCTAACGGAGCAGCGCAGGAATCCCGTATTTCAAGATGCACCGGATGGCGCTGAAGCCGTCTTTCCAGTTGATCTTTTTGCCCTCCGCGTAGGTGCGGCCATAATACGAAATCGCGACCTCATAAATGCGAACCCCGCGGCGCGCGACCTTGGCGGTGATCTCGGGCTCGAATCCAAACCGATTCTCCTCGATGGGGATGCCCTGGATGAGATCCCGCCTGAAGGCTTTGTAGCAGGTCTCCATGTCACTGAGGTTCAGGTTGGTGAACATGTTCGAGAGGAGGGTGAGAAATCTGTTGCCGATGGAATGCCAGAAGTAGAGGACCCGGTGGGCTTCGGAACCGAGGAAGCGGGATCCAAAAACGACATCGGCTCGGTTCTCGAGAATAGGGCACAGAATCTTCGCGTAATCGCGCGGATCATACTCCAGGTCGGCATCTTGGATGATAACGTAGGGCGCTGTCGCGAGAGAAATGCCTGTCCGAAGCGCGGCCCCCTTGCCCAGGTTGACCGGGTGGCTTGCGACCCGCATCCGGGGTTCCCCGGCGGCCAAGGACTCCAGAATGCCAAGTGATCCGTCCCGCGAGCAGTCGTCAACGCAGATCAACTCGGCGACAAGCGGCTGCGCCAGCACCGCGCGCACGGCCGCAGCAACGGTCTTCTCCTCGTCATAGACCGGCATCACAACCGAAAGGCTTGGCTGGGAAAACTGAGCTCCTTTCACTTTGACATTTTGATATGGGGTGGTGGGTTCAATAGTTTCTGGGACGAGCAGGCAACGGGTTGGTCCACTTTAAGCCGGGAAACCGATCGAAATCGCGATCATTGCTGAAAAGAGTTGCGGCATTCTCGATCGTATGCGCGGCAATGAGTGCATCAGTTGTTAGGTTCCCGCCAAGGCCGCCCCCCTTGAGAAGATCGAAGAATTTATCCATTGTTCCGGGCGACGGGCACAAAACGCGCACATGGGGTTGCCCGATCCATTGCCCGATTCTCCGCCTCACCTGCTCTGTTGTAAGCGGATCCGCGCAGATGGTCGGGTGGGTCATCAGCCGGGTGAATGCCAGCACGACAATCCAGGGGATTCCAACTGGCCCATCGCCTGACAGCACTGCTTCCCACCATTTTTTTGCCGCGACGTGAAATGGCGATGTGGTATCGTATGCGAAAACCAACAGATTCGTGTCAGGAACAATCATCCTCAACGTCTCTCGGCTTCGATCTGGTCAAACAGTTGGTTCATGCTCATTCCCCGAAGGGCCGGCTTCACGCCAACAGCGTGGGGGGTGATGGAAATCTTTCTCCGGCGGCCCACTCCCCGGCTTAATCCCCGCTGGATGGTCTCCTCCAGAACCGCGCGAAACGGACGCCGCATGCTTTCCGATAGGGTTCTGAGTTCCTGCAAAACAGCATCACTGATGTTCAATGTCGTTCTCATTATGGCATCAGGATGCCTGAAAGAGGTAATAAGTCAACCCTATTTCCCTTGGCGGAAAACAGGTATGGAAACTGGAGCGCTGGGCGGGGAAACTAAGGGTCCCGCGTATTGTCATGTTTCGGAAAGTTGCGGAAGTTTGTCGGAGATTTGGAAACCACGGATTACGCGGATGGGCACGGAGGGAGGAGGATGGGCCGGCTAATTCACACCAGCAGGCATTTCCGCAGCCTTGAGGATCTCGGCGGCCAAGTCCGGCTTGCCTGCGGCGAGGAATTTCTCGGCGATCTGGCTGACAAGAGATTTCCGGATGTCGGGTGGGAGATCTTTCATGGCGGCGAGGGTTTGGTCGGCGGCTTCCCGGTGGCGTCCCTGCGAGAGGAAGAGGTCGACGAGTTCGATGCGAACCGGGGTGTTCGCGGGCGCAGCATCGAGGAGTTCCTTAAGCGAGATCTCCGCCTGCACCGGGTTTCCCTCGACGAGTCGGACAAAGCGGGCAAGGTGGAATTTCGCTTCGGCGAGGGATTGTTCCGGCACCACCTGGAGGAGCAGAACCTGCTGGTTGAGAGCCTTGGTAAAATCGTTTGGCGGAAAGATCAGCGCGCGGGCCCACGGCGGGATGACCTTGTCGAACAGCGCGCGCTTCCCAAAGGATTTTTCGTAGGATTTCCCCGGGACAGGCTTCGGGTAAAGGATTCCGAAATAGGGGCCGATGAAGTTCTCCCAAGTCATGAGAGAGACATGCGTAATCCCGTGCTTTTTCATGAAGGCGAGCGCCGCCTCGTCGCTCTGGGAGTTGAGGCCCGCGGCGGCAGCCTTCAGGCCCTCAACATTATCCCAGTAGAGAGTTCCAATCGTTTGGAACCCCCCGACAGCAGAGAGCAGGCAGGAACTGTTCGGGCTGCTGAGAAGGACAACCGGCTTGTTCCCGGCGCTGTCGAGGATCGTGCGTGCCATCTGCCGGTGGAGCAGGGCGAGCCCCTGGCCGGAAGTCAGGGGGATTTTGTCCCCGCTTCGGAACTGTGACCACGAGATAACAAAAGAGTTCTTGAACGATGGCTCGACAAAAATGTAGGCGATGCAAAGCAACAGGGCCATTGCGAAAGCTCTCACCGGGAGGGAGCGGGGAACAAGCCGCCAGACCTGCGGAACAACAATCCCCGCCAGCGCGATATAGAGCGGGCCCGCCAACATCCCCCAGCGAACCTGGTAAAACTGGAGCGCGGTGATCAGGAAAATCGGGATCGAAAGAAAAATCAGAACAGCTTTTGTGCCGCGGCCGGGACTTCTGGAAAATTGCAGAACCAATGCTGCGGCAATGAAGACGGGAAACCATCCGAATGCCATCACCCAGGTCAGTCCCCCGAGCTTGATGCGCGTCATCAAAGGGAGAAATTCCGCGATGTTTTGATGAAGATGCCACAAAAATGGATCCATGATCATATAGACAGAAGTCCTGCCTACAAACACCACTGCCGGGAGAAGAGCGCACGCGGCGAGCGGCCAGATGAGTTTTTGCCATGGGAACGGGTTCGCCCGGGAGCCAAGCCTTGAAAGCCAAGTTCCAAGCACAGAGATCGCCCATCCGCCGCCCAGCCACGCAAGCGCATAAAGCGGGTGGTTGACCTCCAGACGGATTCCCATGTTGAAAGGGAAGTATTCGAGCAGATAAAAAAACACGCTTCCGCCCGCGCCCCAGAGTCCCCAGAGTTTCCAAAGTTCCGGGTGAAACTGCGTTTTATCGTGAGAGCGTCCGTAAATCAGCACGGCGACAAGTGCCGCCACTCCGATGGCTCCCAGCACCATTGTTGCCGAGAGTGAGCTGACCCATAGCCCGGCAGCTCCGCAGACAGCCGAAAAAATCATCCCGTGCTTTGCCTGTTTGAGCGAATGCGGCGGGGCAAAGTCGGTTCCCTCCGCTGCCTGCACCCAACCGGCTCCCGCCCACGCGATGCCGAAGAGTATGCCGAGAATCGTAAAGGCAATGAGGCCGTGATGATCCGGGTAGGCGGGCATAAAGCCCTCGTAAAATGTCGGCACGGCAACCATGCCGATCGCGATCACCGCCCCGCAGAGCGGACCGAATCGCCGGGCGGAAAGCGTGCTGAAAATCCCGAGCGCCAGAACCAAAAGGATCGGGTTCGCCCAGATCGACGTCCGGAAAATGCTATTGCGGAGCGAGTCGCCGGTGGCCGCACGATAGATTTCCCCGAGCCCGCGCAGATACCAAGCGAAAGCGGAGTTCCAGTTGACCTCGCGGCCGGTCGGCGCGTTGTCGAAATCCGTATGCCGCAGACGCCACTCTCCGTTTTCTCCAAGATGCTCCGCGTGGCGGTTCCAAGTGTATCCGTCGAACGCGATCTCGTTCAGGAAGACGGGCATCCGCTTTTCCGCCGGAATGTTTCTGTCCGCCTGGTTGCAGAGCCGGACGGTGACCACATCCACAAAAAACGCATGTGCCGCCACCCAGGCGACGCAGGCAAGCAGGACAGCCGCAAACCCGATCCATGCCAGGGTCCTGGCGCGCGGCGAAGCTTCAGGTATTTGCGGCAACGAATCTTCCCTGTCGGCTCCGGATTTGTGCGGATCGGTTTTCTTCTTTTTTTGCTTGGAGCGTTTGGAAGCCATTCGGGTAAAGAGCAAAGCGGAAACACCGAAAAGCGGAAAGCGGAATCTTCAAACTGAGGGTCGCTTTTGATATGGGATACAGCTTGCTGATGTTCATACCCAGCAAGCGAACCTTACGCCGAGAATCCTTTTCCTGCCGGTATCTTTGCTCGATATGAGCGCTCAGGTCCGGCCTCCCAAGCTTGAGTTTTCGTGTGCGCTCATCCCGTTGCGATGGGCGTGCCTCTCGAGCATGTCGGCTGCCGCCGAGACAGGCGAGATGAACGCGGTGCTTGGGCCATTTCGTTTCTGCTCCTCCTTCCCCTGCACAGTGTTGAGGTTCACCAGCATGAGGACCTGCCCGGTGGAGGGGGTCCACAACTGGCCCTGCTGCCGGTTCAGGTGGATCAAGCGGCTTTGAACTTCGCGTGCGTGATGTTCCCGGCGACGGTCGGCATGATGCCAAAGAACGCCTTCGCGGCTTGCGGTGTCGCAAGCCCGTTGTAGTGGCGTTGGATGATCGCCGGGGAGTTTCCGGACTCGTAGGCCAGCTTTGGCGAGATCGGGTGCGACGGCGATGGATGTGGATGAGGTTCTCATGGTCGCCTGTGTATGTGGGGCAGTAACCCAGTAAGTAACCCGTCAGCAAGCGATTTCTTGCGACACTCTGCGAATGCAGCATTTTGATCAAGCCACCCGAAAAGCCTCTTATAAATGGGGTATAAGAGAGCGGAGGGGGTGGGATTCGAACCCACGGGGCCTTTCGGCCCTCCGGTTTTCAAGACCGGCGCAATAGACCACTCTACCACCCCTCCATTTAGTTCCTATTCAGCACGTTATGGCAGAAATTAAATTCACGGAAAGAAATATGTTGCCAGTATGCTGCCAATTATGCTATAGTTTTCTCATGTCATCCGGAGAAATCTACACTCTTAAACGGCAACGGGCGCATAATCTTGAAGCTGTCAAAGAAACAATCCGCGGTGTGTCCCGCTGGAAGATCCGGGGACTATACCGCGGGGGGAAGCGTGTCCGCAAGTTTTTCCCCACTGAGCAGGCGGCACTTCAGTTCATCGGCGACGAACTGGCAACGGTTCGCAACCTCGGCGAGCGGGCACGGAATATCCCCGGCCACTTGCACGAGGATGCCTTGCGGGCTTTTGACTTGTTGGAGGGCTGCGGGGTCACACTGGAAGAGACTGCGAAGTTTTTCAAAGCGGCGATTGACCGGCAGCAGAAAAGCAAACCGGTTCGGGAAATCATCGCGGAGTATGTTGAAAACCGAAAGCGCAACCTCCGGAGCGCCCGGCATCTTGAAGATTTGAAAAGCCGCCTCGGGAGATTTGAGCAGGCGTTTGGCGACACCATCGCCAGCGAAATCACACACCGCGACATTGACCGTTGGCTGGCGAAGCTGAAACCGGACAAGGGCGGGGGAAAATATAGCCCGCTTTCTGTCGTCAACTTTCACCGCGTTGTCCGCGGGCTGTTCACCTATGCCGCCGCGATGGGCTACGCTGGAAAGAACCCCGCAAAGAACATCACCATTCCCACGGTGAAAGAATCGGCTCCGGGGATATTCACCCCGGCGCAAATGATGGCGATCCTTGGTGCCGCCAAAGCTGAAATCCTGCCTTTCTTTGTTCTGGGTGCGTTCGCCGGGCTGAGATCCTCTGAGATTCAGCGTCTGGCTTGGGAGGAAATTGACTTGAAGCGGGATATGATTATCCCCCCGGCTGAGAAGACGAAAAGCGCGAAGCGCCGGATTGTGCCGATCCCCCCAAACCTCCGGCTATTCCTTTCCGACTACGCCGGGAGAAATGGCCGGGTGCTGCCGTTCTCCCGCCGCACCACATATGATTTGACAGCCCCGGCGCTACGGGCCGCCGGATTTGGGGCACCCGGCACAGAGACTGCCGAAGAGAAGGCGGCCGGGGTCAAACTGATCCCAGCGCCAGATAATGGTCTCCGGCATTCCTTCGCGTCATATCGCCTTGCGGCCACAAACGACGCGGCAAAGACTGCGATGGAACTCGGGCACCCAAACACAAAGCTGCTTTTCTCGACATATCGCGAATTGGTCACGCCGGAGGACGCGGCAACGTATTGGAGTATCAGCCCCATGCCCGCAAAGCCGGGCGTAGTTGTGGAAGGTGATTTCAGAAGGGCGGTCGCATGAAACCCGGCGACCCGGCGGCAAGGCCGCACGGCCACGGGGCAACAGGGCTGCGATCCCTCGGGGCGATTGCGCCAAAGGAAAAGGCCCGGCAACATAGTCTTTCGACCGGCTGCCGGGCCTCGGGGTTGCGGGGCTGTGTGGTAGGTTATGCCGTCTTCCACTCCTCCCCGGCGGAATCCTCCTCTTCAGAGTCAACGGCACTCCACCCCTCGTGCCGTGCCGCCGATTCAATCTCTGTCCGGCTGAGAAGAGGGTTGTTTTCGAGATCGAGAATCATATCCTCCTCCCCGGCTTCGACGCATTGTGTGATGCAGCATAGAAGCCACTCCGAAAGCGATAGATCCGATTCCTCGAATCGCAGGCAACGAAGCGCCCGGGCCGCAAGTTCATGGCTGATGTTCAGTGACAGGTTTGCTGTGTGTGTTTGTGTTGGCATAACAGTCACTCCCCGGCACCCTTCCGCGAAGCGGAAGGCGCGTGCGTGCGTGCGAAAGGCGCGAGCCACCGGGCCTGTGCCCTACTGGGGGCGCTGCCGCACGTGGGCATATAGTCTTTCACCCTCGCAAAAATTTTCCCCAAAAACCGCAGGGACAAAAAATCTATGCAAACAAACCCTGAAGAAATAACCGCGTTTCAACTCGCGCAGCTCGCCGTTCAACTGGACCCGAAGAATCCGGAAAATGCTTTTGACCGCGCCACCAATCTTTTCCGTCTGGCCGGAAAGCATATTGAGACAGAGGGAGATTTCGTTTTACGCGTAGAAAAGTCCCTGCGAGCAGGGCTGCCTTCCGAGGCCGAGTTGGAAAAGATGGTTTCGTTCAAAACGGGGCAAAGTTTGCCTATCGACCCCGAAAGTGAATTTTATACCCTTCTGCTAAGTCTTCTAAAATCGAATGGGGTCGCAAAATTCGGGCAGGGAAAGCAAAACGCTCCCACCACTGACGACATCCGGGGAAAACTCCGAATCCTTTCCAAAGTGGCATCCGCCGCGGCCGACGGCGCCGCGCTCCCAATGATCTTTGCTCGGGTTGCGGGGGCGTGCGGACCAGTTCTTTTTGAAAAAGTTGCCGGGAAACTAAAAAAGGCTCCTTGGTACGTAGTTTTCTCAGTGCCGGGAAAAGCTGGCAAAGGCCCCATAAAAGGAAGTTACAATTTGCCGGTTTGGGCTGCGTATGCGGTCCAACGAATTTGGGAAATCCCCGAACCGCCAGTGACGCCAATTACTAACTCAATGGCACACCAGGTAAAAAGCAAGAAGTTGAAAAGGCCCAGGCAGCAGAGGTCTTAGGCGCATATCTGCTTTCCTATCCGGCAGCGCGGCTTTCCTATCCGGATACTACAATTTCCTGTGCGAGGGTTTCGGGCACTGCCCATTACCGCTGTAATTTATAGCTGCCTTTCTGTCAGCTTAGTTGCGGCTTTACGCTCTCGGCGAGATGCTTGGGGCGTAATATGAATGCGACCACTGCAAACCCCGAGAGAATTCAAAGGCTCTCTTTTACCCGACAAGAAACCGCTGCCGCTCTCGGCATCACTGCACTATCCGTTGATCGTTTAGTGAAGCGGGGGCTGCTCCGCCCGTCTCGTGCGTTAAGACGCCCGCTTTTTGCCTGTAGCGAGTTAAAAAGGTTCCTCGAAGCAACCGCCTCCGCATAATGAGCCCGGTCACAATCCAACACGGCGGCAGGTCACTAACCGCCTACGCTTTCGGGCCTAGCGAATTCTTGGTTCAAGATCCAGAAGGGTGGAGAAGCCTCTATAAAAGCGGGCTGTGCCGCCGCTTGCGGGCGATTGGCATTTCGGACAGGTGCCCCAAAGACAGGACATATTCCGACCTGGACGCGGCGTTTCGCGCCATCCAGAAACAGGGCTGGATTGACGGGGTGGTTTATATCCCCGACCGCCCGGAAGAGATCATCCCCGACGAGGCAGGCAAGGTGTATCTGAACACCGGAGCTGGGCACCTGAACCCCTTTGACGACGGCTCCCCCAAGGAAAACCAGCTTTGCCGGGAATGGCTTTCGATGATCGAGCCGACAAAACTCGCGGGGATCTATTCTTCTTACGGGTTGAAGCACAAAGTCGAGAGGGCGGGCGGGGTGTACCGGGGATATGTGTCCGAAAATACCTTTATCGAGGAAGCCACCAAGGCGGGGTTTTCTCCCGATTGGATCTCCCCAACCCGTGCTTTCTTTAATATGTCAGAAAAATCCATCGAACGAGCAAGCAGCCCTCTCCTCACCCCCGGAGGTGCCAAATAATGAGCACCAAAATCAAACGGCTTTCTCAAATCGGGGTGAAGCCCTGCCCCGCAGAGGGGGCCGGGGTCCACAAATGGATTTACGGGGCAGCCTGTCTTTTAAAAGATGCAGGCGTTTCCCCCGAAGACGCTGTTGCCCTGATCGAATACTACATGACACGGCCTCCCTCTCCGGCAAACGAAGTGCAACAGACTGTGCGGAACGTCTATAACACGACACAGGGCAACAGGGTTGCAGGGTTTCCGAAAGCGGACCGCCAAGCAATCGGCAAGCTGGTGCGTTCCTCCGGTGTGGATTGCGCTGCCCTGGCCGCAAAGTCCCCGGATAAAGACCCGACGCAAGCCGAGGTGATGCGGAGCCTGTTCAAACCGGGCGACCGTGTTTGCACAGGTGCCGCTGTGGGCGGCCCTGTCCATTGGATCATGCCGGAAGAGAGCAAGGGGCTTCCTTACGCTCCGTCACGGGCTCAGTATATCGTCCCTAGCCCGATGTCCGCCCCGTGGGGCGTCACAAAGGCCGGGGAACATTCCAGACGGGCACAGTCAAACGTGGGGCCTCGTCGCTGGCTCGTGGTTGAATGTGATTTCAGCCCCGAGGACACGAGGGAATACGGGGCAGGCTCGACGTTCGATGTTTGCGCGGCGGTCCTTTGGAAGTTGGCGGAGTTTCGCCCGTTGGTGCTTGTGGTTCACAGTGCTGGAAAATCATGCCACGGGTGGTTTCCGGTAAATCCGGGAGAGGACGAGACCCCGGAGACATCCGAACTTTGGCGCTTCATGGCTTATGCGTGCCGCCTGGGGGCGGACCCGAAAACATGGAGTGTCAACCAATGGGTGCGCTGCCCCCTTGGTATGAGACGGGACTCAGAAGGAAACATCCTTACCGGCGCAGACGGCAGCCCGGTCATTCAGAAGGTGCTGTATTTCGACCCTGCGACCGCGAAGGAGGTTTTACTGTGAGCGCGGCAATCGTGAAAAAGCCCGTGACCACTGACGAGGCGCACGGCGAGGTTGAGAAATACCCGGAGCCAATGAACGCGGCCGATTTCCTCGGCAGCCCCATGCCCCTGCGTCCTGCCGTGATTTCGGGGCTGCTTCGCAAGGGCGAGATGGGAATCATGGCGGGCGAGAGTAAAAGCAACAAAAGCTGGGCCGCCATACAGGCTTCCGTTTGTGTCGCAAACGGCGTTCCGTTTCTCGGGAATGAAACAGCCGCTGCGAGGGTGCTGATTGTGAATACGGAACTACAGGAACCAACCTTGCACCACCGCCTATCCGAAACCTGCAAAGCGGTTGGAGATTACACGGGCACCACTCCAAGCGCCAAAGACATCGAATTGTGGAACCTCCGGAACACAAAAATTGGTTTCGGGTTTGGGGCGGAACTATCCCGCATTTGTGCGGGGGAGGGAATCGGCTTCGTGATCCTTGACCCGCTTTACCCGTTGCTGGGCGACAGGGATGAAAACAGCAACGGTGACATGGCGGCATTGCTGGGAGAGGTCCGGTCATACTGCGAGGAGTCGGGCGCTGCGGCCCTGATTACCCACCACTACGCGAAGGGCAACAGCGCGGCAAAGTCGGCTATCGACCGGGGCAGCGGGGCGGGAGCAATCGCCCGTTTTGCGGATTCCATACTCACCGTTTCCCGCCACACCAAGGATGACCATTTCGTCCTGGAGACCGCCCTTCGGTCTTTTGCCCCGTTCCCGGCAACCGTGTTAAAGTGGGACTTTCCATTGCTCTACCCGGTAACTGGGGAGGACGCGAAATCGTTGCGGGGCGGCAGGCCGCGTGAGGCCACACCGGCTGCCATCCTCCCGTTCTTCGTGGACGGGATTACCCGGAGCAAATGGGCGCGTGCCGTAGCGGATGCCGGGGTAATGGGTTACTCGACCGCCCGCAAGGTCATCAAAGAGATGATCGAAGACGGGGCCATCGAAGGGCGGGACGGAGGGCTGCACGAAAAAAGCGGTCCTTCCGTCTCCTTCAGGAATGGGGAAAAATGAACGTGGAGGTTTTGAGCAAACACGGGGGAAGCTCGGTGGAAATGGCTTGCTCGCACGCCAGGGGAGTTTTGAGCAACGCCCCCCCGGTCAACATGACTTTTACCATAGGAGGGCCGCTCGTGCTTGCTTGCTCACCCTAAAGGGTGGTGAGCAATCGAGCAAACGAGCAAGCAGGCCCGTTGCGTTTGCTCATAACCCCCTTTTGAGCATTTCGAGCATTTCGAGCAAGACCGCGATTCTTGCGCCCCGGCGGTGCGAAAAATAACCCGGCAGTGATGCCACAACCCGAAAGAAACCATACAATGAAAACGATCGAAGAGATCAAACGCAAATACTCAGAGCCCTACGTCGGAAGCGACGGGAGGCTTTACCGAAATACATTCGACCCCGCCACCGGCGAGGAAAATGGGGTTGCCTCCGAAACCTCCATCGCCCGCGACACTGTCGCCCAACACTCGGCCCCCGGCTCCTCGCCAGCCGGTTTGGAGGCGGCCCAGAAATACCTGGCTACAGCCCAGCGTCTCGACCCACTAGGCGCACAACCCGCCCCCACGGAAACCAAGGATCTGGGCAACGGGGTTACAGCCCGAGTGACTCCCGCCGCGCCGACCCCCAGTGTGTTTGCCGGTACAAACACACTGGACGACATGGCAGCGGGGTATCGGGCCGCCCTTGCCGCCAACGCGGCAAAGGGGGCGGCAATCACGGCACAGCGAGCCGCGAAGGACGCGGAAAACCCCAATTTTTTTGGGAATACCCTCCCCCCGTTGTCGGAATTCCGGGCAGGCATGGACAGGGACAAAGCGGTGGCAGCCTCGGCCCAGAAAGACCTCGACTTGGAGAATCAGGGACAAGCCCTCGCCCGGCTAAACATGCGGGCGCTGCGGTCGCATATCGCGTCCGGGCGAATCGTTCCCCCGGATTTACTCCAGAAGGCCCAAGGGTATCTCGCAGAGAGAAACTACGGGCTGGGACAAACCAACAATGTTGACGACCAACTCGGCTTCTTCAAAAAACGCGCCCTGAAACGCTGGCAGGGAGTCCCGGCAACACCGCAACCGATGTGAGGAGGCAAAAAGCATGAAGAAAACTCCCGTCCCGCTTGATACCGCCCGCCTCGCGTCCGCTCGTGAGTCAGTGCTTGCCGGGCTAACCATCCGCGAAGCGTCCGACCGGTTCGGGCTCAATTACGAAGCCGCCAAACGCCGGGCCTCTCGCGAGGGCTGGATGACGCCCGCCAGAGTACGGCGCGAAGTCGCACAGGTTCGCCTACAGACATCCGCCGCTGCGGCCCAAGCAGTTGCCGCAACCCTCGCAGAACGCGGGCAGGCATATCTTGGAAAGCTCGCCAGCGTGTCGGAGAAATTCGCATCGAGAGCGGAAAGCATGACTCCAGAGGAATTGCTCACCCGCGCCCGTTCCATCGAAACACTAGACAAGGTCGCAAGGCGCACTTTTGCACTGAACGACGACACCTCCCAAACTACAACAATCCTCGGGGTTATGGGCATCGCGGCGCTGGAAACGCCGGTGATGCTCGACCTCGGCCAACAAGCAGACGCATCACCAATCCTATGAATCCTTCCTACCTTCAACAATCCGCCGCGCAACTTGGGCTAGACCTCCCTTCCGAAGACACTTCCGGAGTGGAAAAACTCCTCGCTGACGGTGCCCCGCAGTCAAACACCCTCAAACGCCTTTCGGCAGCAGACAGAGGGGAGCAGCTTGTTTCCCTATACTCTTTGGCCGGTCAAAGGGATGCCGACATGGACGCGGCAGCAGACGCGGAATGGAACCGAAAAATGGACACAGCCCTAAAGGTAACAGCAACCCGCGAAAAGTTGCTTGCACAAAAGGAGGCGGAAGAATTTTTCGCAGAATCCGGAAAAGTGAACCCGGAAGACCCCGAATGGCCTTCGCATATCGCCACACTTGCCGCGAACAAGCCCCGTGGATTCAGTGACCCCCGCGTGCAGCAAGTCGTGGGGATGCAGAAGGCGATTCACGATGTCGCGCGAGTAAACGCCGAAAAGCTGCGGCTGGAAGAGGACCGAAAAACCGAGCAACAGGCACGACGGCTCGACACCGTCAAAGCAAGGGTTGCGGAGTTGCCGGAATCCTCACAGGGCATTTTTCATGCGAACGTGGCACAGGGCGAAGACCCCTTTGACGCCTTCGGGGTCGCACAGGGGCACAGTGCCGAGTTGTCGGCGCGGGCAAAGCTCGCAGGGCAAGGGCTCACCCCGGAGGAAATAGCCGCCGCCAGCATCAACCCCTGGAAAAATATCGACACCTCGCACCGGATGCTGGTTTCAACCCCCCGGCCAACCCTCACGGATGAATCCCGCGTTGACCCGGTGAAGGCTGCAACGGCGCTGAAAGCAGAAGACGACGGGAAAGTGCAAATGCAGGAATACCGCCTGGCACGGACCACGCTTGGGCAGAACGCGAGAGCGAAAACCTCTCTTCGGGCACGCTATGGGGACGCGCTTATCTCCGAAGAGGAGAGAGCAGCGGTCTTGCAGGACATGCGGGACCTCGACGAAGACAACACGCACCAGCGGGAGATTATCGGCTCTTACGAGACACAGCGGGGACTCGGCAAACCAGCACCGGCTGAACAGAAAACGAAAACACGCCCTGTTTCATACTACCTGAAAACAACAGACCAGGCAGCCGATGCGGGCCAACCAAAGAGGATAGCCGTGGCTGACTTGCTCCCTAAACAACAGCTCGCAAAACCTCCGGCCCCACCGATCGAGGATGCCGCCGGAAAGTCGAGGGTGTTGAGAAACGCAATCGAGACGGAAACCGACCCCACGAGGCGGACCGCGATGATACACGCCCTTCAGAAACTAGATGCTCTGAGCGCAGACCCAAAGCAGGCGCAGAACCCCGACGCCCTCCGGGTCACAGCGTCAACCCCGATTGTTACGACCAAGGAGGAATACGACCAAATTCCTCCTGGAACGCTGTATGTCAACCCCCGCGGGAAAAAGGCGATAAAGCGCGATCCAACGGATGAAGAAGGGGAACCCGCCTCCGACCCCAACAAGCTCACACCGGAGGGGATTGCCTCCACCAAGGCCCAGCGCCAAACCGCGCTTGATGCCGCTGCCCGCGAATGGGTAAGAGCCAACCCCAACGACCCGAGAACCCCCGAAATTCTCAAACGCCTAAACCTGAACAACGGCGCACTTTGAAAGACCCGGCGCGGGGGACGACTGCGGTGCTCGATTAAACCGGGAGCGGCCTTGTTCGCGGAGGGCAGATAACCCGCCAGTCTGGCTGCGGGTCTGCTTGTGCGAGCAAAGCGGCAGAAGTCCGTCGCGCTGCAACCGAGCAGCCCTGCGCCAACCACCATTCAATATCGCTTTCCCGAAATTTGGGTCTCCCGCAATGGCGGATATACGGCAGGGGATGCCGCTTCTGGGTCATCCAATTTTCAACGGCCCGTATAGAAGTGCCGAGCCGAGCGGCTACCCCGCGTTTGTCGTATAGAACCTCCCCGGCGGTTTCCGGCAGGCCGGAAACAGCAGCCAGTTCGATCGACACCCGGCCGTTCGGGAGAATGTCCACATGGAACGAACCGGAACATTCCAGCGTGATTTTTGGTGCAGTTTTTACCATATACCAATTTCCTTTCTCGATCCTCTGAAACCTGTCAATTCAATTTTGCCGCCGCCCGCCCGTGGTATGGGTTCAAACCCGTACTTCTGCTATGTGCTGTTGTTTTATCTGTCAGATTTATGACAAAAAGATTCTTGGGAATAGCCTTTGAAGCACTGTCGGTTTCGTGTAAATACTCCACCATGAAAACGCCTGCTCTCTTGATGTGCTCTCTTGCTCTTTCCATTTCGCTTCTTCGCGGGCAAACACCAAATTCAACGAGTCGGCAGAGAGATGTGATGGACTACAGGCAGGCGGGAGTGGACACATTTTCCGATGCCGCAATACTTGAACGCGCTGCGGGAACGAAACGCGCAGAAAGGGAGCGTATTCAAGATGAGTCCGCGGCAAGAAAGTTGGCACTGCGGCAAAGAGCCGCCGCCCTTCAACAAGCTGAAGCAGCTCAACTTGAAGCGCAGACTACAATCAAAGAACTCCAAGCGCTGGACCCCCAAGCACAAGAATACGATACGCTTGCAGTAGCAATACTGTCGAAGCACCCCGGCGCTTTCATGGACCCGGTAGTTCGCACAGTGATGAAGGCGCAGCGGTTCCTCTTTCATGAGCAGCGCAAAAAAGTGGCTGGGGGCTCGTTCCCACCTGAGAAAGCCGCGCAAATCGCGGCCGAGGAAGCGGCCTTCGATGCTGTCACGGCTGAAATCGTCAAAATGAGGGAAGCAAGCAATGCGAACTCAGCCCGCGATCAACAGACGCAATCTCTTGAATCCATCACTCGACTGAATGAGCAGCAGCTTGAAGAGCTGAAGAAGCAAAAAGAGGAATTGGAGCGAATCCGCATACAGCAATCCCAAGACGCGTTGGACAGAAGCAACGGCCGCAGGTAGAGGGTTGTCCCGTTTCTGTTTTTGATTGAAGTCCGCCACTGGTCGATTGTGGGTGTCCTTGAACTCCCGCCCCTGCGGGGCTGCGTAAAGGACCCCCCTTAGAGTGCCCTGATTATGTCCCCCAAGAGAATCACGTCGTCCAGCTTCCGATCCCGGTAATATGGATTTTTCCGCCAGATAGCGCAGAGCCGTCGCGATTCCGACTCGGTCGGGTTCAGATATACTCCATTCCTCTTTTGATCTTGAAATTTCCTCACGAAGTCGTTGTCCGACTTGCTTTTTATCCAGGACTCTACCCGCGTCCAATACTGTATCCGTGGCTGGGTCATATTTCAGTGAGACAAGACCGGGGGCCGCCTGTTCAACAAAAGATACCTCGGCCCGCAATTAAAGCCTCCACCCGCTGTTCGGTGTACGCTATGCCTTTCGGGGCGGAGTTGAGCCCGTCAGAATTTTTGAGTTGAACATTTCCCCCGTTTGTGGTGTCTTGATTACGTGGGCTTGGTCCCGGATCTCCTGATTGATCCAGCGGAGTGTTGACCCGCCAGAGAGCCAAGCCTTTTTCCTCCTGATCAACAGGGAGACGGAACACCCCGTCCTGTCTGCCCAGTGTAAACTGGGTGGATAGGCGGGTTGTGACGGTTTGATCTTCAAGGCTGCCGTCCGGACGCACGACCACCGTATGCCACTCGTCTTTACCGATCCGGCGAACGTAGTGAAGTGTCCCGTTGTCAGCGTCACGCAGTCGCGTTGTCGCATTTTGCAGGGTCGCTTGAAGGTGGAGCCGCAATATGGAGCCCCAGGGTCTCTGCGGCTAGATTTGGGGCTCCCTGATCATCCGGCAATGTAACCGGAGGCGGTTGGTTGATTTTTTCTTCGGCTGCAAAGAGTCGCTCTAGCAGTTCCTTCTTCAGCTCTTCTCTAACCGCCGGGAGAAGTTCTTGTTTCAGTTCTTCTCTGAGGGGTTCAAGTATTTCGAGGCGATACGCTTCTTGCTTCCCGGCTATCTCCCCGCGGATTCGCTCTCTCGCATGATTTTCTTCCTCTTGCCGGAGTTCTCTCAACCGCGCAACTGGGAGCCCCTTCGGGGCATCAATTCCGTGGTAGTTATCTATGACTTCCACCAATAAATCCACCAGCTCGGGGAGGACTTCGCGGCGAATGCCTTCACGCAAATTGTCACGGATGCTGTCGTCTATATCAGAATTGCTCATAGCTCCATTGAATATATCCGGAAC
>Ga0194039_1000345_pt1 | contig 29125 bp, 34 predicted proteins | sample JunL228m_MetaG_FD_148679 | JGI IMG/M metagenome (GOLD analysis project Ga0194039, IMG submission 148679) | Anoxic zone freshwater microbial communities from boreal shield lake in IISD Experimental Lakes Area, Ontario, Canada - Jun2016-L227-8m | ecosystem: Environmental > Aquatic > Freshwater >... | reverse complement strand
TTCAGTAGTAATATCGTACTTGGGCGAAGAGGAGGCGGTTGCCAACAACCCGATAGACCAGCCTGTGTTCCTGGGTGATCCGGCGGGACTAGGTGCCGCCCCCCAAGTGTTTGAGGGGTTCAGGCTTCAAAGCTGCCTGGCACGTTCCCGAGCAAAAAACTTTTGTGGTTATCTTTGTGCCGGATGAACGCTCCGTTGGGCGATACGATCCACGCCTCGGACGCGCCGGCTCTCAGGAGGAAGTGGTTGTCGTTTTCGGCCTGCTGGGGCGACTTCGCCATGGAGATGATGCTCACGCTGACGTCCGGCGCGGCGCTCCACGTCGGCTCGGTGCGCATGGTCTGCATGCGGGAATTGGAAATCCATCCGACATCGACGATCCGGATTCCATCGGGGGTTTCCACGGGCGCGTTGAAGACGAGTCGGCCTGCGGGAAGTTGATCGCAGAGGTATTGGCCGATCGCGCCAGCCTGGCGGCCGATCCGGCTGTCGGGGATCCCGACCATCGCCGCGGGCTGCCGCTGGAGATGCAGGGATGCCATGTAGCTTTCGCTTGCTTCCTTGGCCGATCCATCGCCGATGACGCGCCCGTCGTCGAGGACGAGGCCGCGCGTGCAAAGGTCCATCACGCTTTGAGCGGAGTGGCTAACAAAGAGCACGGTCACCCCGGAATCTTTGATCTCCGTGATTCGGTTCAGGCATTTCTCCTGGAACTTGGCATCGCCGACGGCAAGCACCTCATCGAGGATCATGATTTCAGGATCCAAGTGGGCTGCAACAGAAAATGCCAACCGCACCCGCATGCCGCTGGAATAGCGTTTCACCGGGGTATCCATGAAGTCCGGGATTTCCGCGAAATCCAGAATCCTCTTGTAGCGATCGTCAATCTCCTTTTGTTTGAGGCCGAGAATGCTTCCGTTCAGGTAAACGTTCTCTCTGCCGGTCAGTTCGTAATTAAACCCGGTTCCGACTTCGAGAAGGCTGGCTACCCGGCCTTTGAGGAATGCACAGCCGCTGGTCGGAGCCGTGATCCGCGAGAGGAGCTTGAGAAGGGTGGATTTTCCGGAGCCGTTCCGGCCCATGATACCCACGATGTCTCCCCGCCTGACTTCAAAGCTTACGTCGTGCAGCGCCCAGAAATCGTAGGGCGTCGGCATCCGGTCGGTGGCTTGCTCGAAAACTGACGCATGGGGGTCGGGCCGACCAGTTTTCCGGCAAACCCAGCTCTCGATCTGATCCACGAGCATCCGGCGGTTGATGACCCCCAGCCGGTATTTCTTCGAGAGATTTTCTACTTTGATGACGACGTCAGACATGGAAGGGGGAGAAAATGGGGAGATTGGAAATTAGAAATGGGAAATCGTTTAGGAGGCCACCCGGTTTTTTGTTCGGTTGATCATACTGGTCATAATGGCTATGAGTTCACCGGATTCCATTTCCAATGCCTCGGTATACTGAGGTGGAATCGCACACTCTTCCCTGAGTAGTTCCAGCCAGAGCTGAGACTCATCCGCCTCCTGGGTGCAGCCGCCGAGCTTTGATGCAAATTCCTGATCCGAGCGCGCCCGGGACGCCTCACGCGTATGCGCCGCGACGGACGTTCCAGCCCTCAGCAGCTGCCTGCCGCAAACCCGCGCCGGTTCATTGTCCCGTGGCAATGACGCATAAAGTCGGATGACCTGCACGGCAAAGCGCTTCGTCCGCTCTCGAAACTCCTCTGTCAATCGCGAGGCCATTATGGATTTCTCATTTCCGATTTCCGCATTTCTGATTTTCCTCAGACCATGTCCACGCATGTGCGTTCCATCTTGTTGAACAGGATCAGACCGAGAAAGACCACGACGATTCCCACCGCCATGCTGATAATGAGCTGGATCAGGTAAACGGTTCCCTGTCCCATAAAGGCGAAACGGAACGCCTCGATGACGAAGACCATCGGGTTGAGCGAGTAGATCCACCTCCAGTTTTCCGGCACGAGGCTCAACGGATAAACCACACAACTGGCATACATCCAAAGCTGCATGAAGAAGCCGAGCATGATCTGGAGGTCGCGGAATCGGGTGGTGACGGCGGAAACCATGCACCCGACCCCGAGTCCCAGGGCCGCCATTTGAAACAGCAGGACCGGAAGGACGATGATGCGCCACCCCATCCCTATCGGTGCTCCGTGCCAGTAATAATATCCGTAAAAGATCAGGAACATGCCCATCTGCATTCCGAAACCGATCAGGTTGACGATGAGCTGTGAGATCGGAACAACCAGGCGGGGGAAATAAACTTTATCAAACAGCCCGGCATTCGAGCTGAATGTCGTGGCTGTATTGGTAACGCAGGACGAAAAATATCCCCAGCAGACAGTTCCTGCCATGAAAAAGAGCATCGGCGGGATTTCGCCGGTGGAGATTTTTGCGATCTTGTTAAACACGAGCGTGAACATCAGGCTCGTGAAGAGCGGCTGAATCACATACCAGGCGGAACCCAGGATCGTCTGCTTATAACGCGACACGAAGTCGCGGTGAACAAGCCGCATCACGAGCTCCCGGTATTCCCAAATCTCGCGGAACGGGATGTGGAGGATGTTCGCGCGGGCGGTAATGACCGTCGTCCATTGGTCGTCGGCTTGCGGTGATGTGGAAATCGATTCGGACATGGGCGGAAGAGAATGGTGAAGACGAAACTGGAAAAGGGAAGTGAAGGATTGGCCACGGAGAGGCACAAAAACTCACGAAAAATGAAGAGGCGAGAGGGCGAGGGGCGAGGGGCGGAGAGGAAACTTGAAAGGTGAAGAGCGGCGAGGGAGCGAAGCCCAAAGGAATTCTCAGGCGTCAGTTTTTTGATTTTGAATGAATTGCTCGGCCTGAGAAATCGACTCGAGAAGCTTGCCTGAAAGGCTCAGCGTCTCCCGATAGACCTCCAACAGGTTTTCGGTGATATACTCATGAGCGATCAGATTTCTGAGATCACGGATGGAGATCATGTCGGCCGCAGATGGCAGAATGCCCAACTTTTCACAGAGATTCATGCGATCAATAAATGTCGGGGCATCCTCCCGGAGCATAAGCGTCAGGGACTTGAGAACTTTCTGTGTGAATATGTCGGAGATTCTTGAGAACTTGGAGGTTAGAGAGTCAAAACATTCCTCTTCTTCGAAAGAGAGATTCGCGGAAAGAGCTATTCGGCGGCATTTTCCCAGCGATTTTTCAAAGGAAGGCAGGGATTTTCTCAGGAGGCCCCGATTGCTTTCCAGCAAGCGCTTAATTTTGTCCGTTTTCATAATCTGATTGCTGTTTCAAGGGCGATTTCTTTGAACGGGTGGGTGCTGGATTTAGAAAAGTTCACGAGATCAATTTTTTGCTCTCCGATCTCATTGATTATCATCCTCCTCATTCTGCTGATAAGGGTCAGTGGGAGTTTTTCTTCGGTCAGGAGGAGCAGATCGATATCCCCGCCTTTTGCCGCATCGTTTGTGCGAGATCCAAAGAGCAGCAATTCAGAGTCAGGCGCCAATGTCTGCACCGCATTTTTAATACAGGATACTGTCAAAGGAGGGAGTCTCATGCAGGCGAGGGAAGAGAAGGCGGAAGGATGAAACCTGAAACTTGAAGGCTGAAGAGCGTCGAGGGGGCGAGCGTCGAGAGGCGAGGGAGCGGAGGAAGCAAACTTGAAGACTGAAGAGAGTCAAGTGTCGAGGGACGAGCGTCGAGGGCGGAGAGTGAGGAAACTTGAAGCGTGAAACCTGAAAGCTGAAGAAAGAAGGGAGTCGCTGTCGTCAGTGATTACTGAGCCGAGCCTTTTGGGAGGTTTTGCAGGTTTCATAGATGACGATCCCCACGCGCTGGATGTGATCCAGGAGGCTGGGGTTTTTGATGGATGACACGAGGGAAAGGTCGATCTTGTTGGGCAGGAGGAGATCATCCAGCCGGGATTCCATCTCGAGCCGCTCGTTCTCCGTCACGCCGGACCCATCAACGGTCAGATCAATATCCGAGCCCGGGCGGTAGGAGCCTTTGGCCCGGGAACCGTAAAGCAAAACCCTGCGGATCGCAGGATATCCGGCAAACACCCCGCAGATCGCTGAAAGTGCCGCTTCGGATAGCCCGATTTTCTTTGCTGTGAAATCAGCGGTCGCCTGCACGGGAAAGCTCCTTCATTTTCTCTCCAAGGTCCTGGAACAGCGCGGCGTATCGGCTGGCGATCGTTTCCGCCAGCCCGTTTGCCGTTTCCTCATCGTAAGTATGTGCGGACAGGTTGCGGCTGCCGATCGTGGCCATCCAGGCCTCTCCGTCGCTCACAAGGCCCCTGCGATAAGCCTCCCGGATCGCATCCCTCGATCCGGCAATTCCCGTGCTGCCCTGGTATTCGAAATAGTCCTTCATGACATTCCATGCCAGCTCATGCGTGAACTCAAAGGCTTTGATCAGCCCCTGCTGTTCCAAAGTCGTCAGCCTCCTCTGGCGGGATGTTTCCACGGCTTCGGAAAACTGATTCAGAGCCCGGAGATAGTTGTTCAGCCGCTGCTTCCAGCGGATGTCAGGGTTTTCCATTTTTTACCTTATGAGTTGTAGGATAAAATGTGAAAGTTTCCAAAAACCTGGAAATCCGCGTCATTGTTGCTGATGATGGTTGAAATCCCATGGGAGGCGCAAGATGCCGCCAGCATGGTGTCAAGAAGTCGCTTGCGTCCAAGCCGATGGTCCCGCAACCACGCGATCCATGTGGTCATTGTTTCCCCATCGGGATAAATGCGAAGAACTTCGCGGGCTTGCCACCAGTGCTCGGCTCTCGCCAGGGCATCATCCATGGATAACGGCTCTTTCATGCGTTTTGCATCGGTGACCACATGGACAAATTCGCCTAAAATTTGAGGTGCCACGGCAAACTCGTGGCCTCCGTCCAACAGGCGATTCAGCAGGGCATCGGCAGACTTGTGGAAAATATGGTCGCGGATTTCAAGCGCCACCAGAAAATCGGTATCAATCGCGTGCGTCATGGAGCATTTCTCCAAGCAAGTCTTCGTCGTTGCCAATTGGCTGCAAGGGAGCGCCGACACTCGCCGGGCGACGATTGCGCAGCGTCGTTTTCCTCAAAATAAATCGCTGGTGGTAATCTTCCATGGCGCGGCGAATCAATTCCGAAGCACTATTCCCAACCTGTTTGGCATAAATCGAAAAATCACGATAAATCGGATCAGATACATTGACGGTGATGGTTTTCATACATCCCAAGATACTTATCTTTGAAAGAGCGTCAAGCGGCAAAGTTGGCAGGAGGGAAGAAAATCGGAAATTGGGAAATCGGAAATGAGAAAGGCGGGAGCCGGAAGCGGGCGGAAAATTAGAAAGCGAAGGATTGGCCACGAAAAGGAGAATGGCTGGCAGACGAAGACGCTATGCAAAAGGAAGATTGAATCGAGCGGAGCCGTTTTCTGGATTTTCCATTTCTGATTTCCGAGTTTCTCGTTTTCTGTGAATCCTCGTGCCTTTTTGCGGCAAAAGAATCGTTAATGCGATCCGGCCAGCGGCAGGGAAGAATCCGGAAGGTTGGCCACAAAAAGGCGCGAAGGATCACGAAAAGGAGAAGGGCGCGGCGAATCGTGGGATGAGGGCTAATGCTCCGCGACAAGGCTCCATTCGTCTTCAAGGCCGAGGCGGGCGACCCAGCGAAGAAGTTGCGTGTCATCGGCGAGGCAACGCGCGTCCCTCATCGCCCGGATGTCCTCGAGATTAATCTCCTGCATAGCCGGTCACAAAAATTCTTCGCGTCCTGGCTTCCAATGCGGGCTCGGTCCAATCCGGGTGCATGGATCTCAGGCCGCTCTTTTTGATTTCCCAGGCTGTCTTGTAAAGAGACAACGCGGTTTCGAGGCGTCGCGCCGGGGACATTTTCCGGATCAGGTCGTTTTGGATTTCTTCCGCTTTGCGAAGGTGGTCGGGCATGGGAAGAAAATCGGAAATTGGGAAATCAGAAATGAGAAAGGGGAGAAGCCGGCAGTATTCAGTCGGCAGTTGGCAGGGAGGGAAGAAAATTAGAAATTGGGAAATCAGAAATGAGAAATCGGAGGGGTGGAAACGGCGGCGCTCCTACACCAGGATATATTGGATCAGGGAGGGCGAGTTTTCTCCGATCAGCGATGGGCGGATTCGGTGGTCGAACGTGGCCAGAGTCCCCTGTTTCCTTTGGCAAAGTTTCAGGAGATAGGCATCGGTGGATTGCGCGGATCCCAATGGCACCTTGCGGGCCGCCAGCCATTCGGAAAGCGAATAATCGTCGCTCCAAAAGGCATGCTTCTCTGAAGCCGCCTTGAATTCCTCCAACCGGCCGGCGAGATCCGACATCGGCAATGGGGTGTTGGGATAAGCGGGATGCGAGAGGATTCTCAACACTCCGTTTTCTGTAATCGGACATGTGCTCCAACCGGTTGCGCCGGTCTGCGGGAACCATTCATGCGCGGCGACATGGTGGATGTGTGCCTCATCGAACAGAGCTACCAACACATTGACATCCAGAAGGTATGGCATCCCTATTCGTCCCTCAGTTTATTGACGATATCGAGCGTGACAGACTCGGCATCTGGTCTCCGGGCAATGATTCTGAGACCGTTGCGCACAACTTCATTGTGCACAGGAGATTTGAGGCTCTTGCGGATGAGGTCTGAAACCGCCTTGCCAAGACTCAACCGCTGATGCCTGGCTAAACTTTTGGCCACTTCCAATACATCATTTTCGATATCCAGCGTCGTTCTCATCATCACATCATCGCATCAAGTGCGATGATGTCAAATGTGTATTGATATAACGGAGCGCCTGTAATGGAAATGATTCAGGCGCTATGCGGTCCCTCGCCCGGCATCCGTCGTTGGGCGACCGATCTGCCGGTCTGACCCGAGAAAATCCAGGACCTGGGAGGCGAGTTCTTCCGGGGTGTGCGCTCCGGCGTCGAGGCGGATCTCGGGCGCCTCGGGTATTTCGTAGGGCGAGTCAATGCCGGTGAAGTTTTTGAGTTCGCCGCGACGGGCTTTTTTGTAAAGCCCCTTCGGGTCGCGCTGTTCGGCGATATCGAGCGAGGCGTCCATGAAAACCTCGATGAACTCACCTTCTGGCATCAGAGAACGGGCCATCCGACGCTCGGATCGGAACGGCGAGATGAATGCGGTGACCACGATCAAGCCGGCATCCGCCATGAGTTTCGCGACCTCGGCGATGCGTCGAATGTTCTCGACGCGGTCTTCGTCGGTGAACCCGAGGTCCTTGTTGAGCCCGTGGCGGACGTTGTCGCCGTCAAGCAGGTAAGTATGCCGCCCGAGCGCGTGGAGTTTCTTTTCGACGAGATTGGCAACGGTGGATTTCCCGGAACCGGAGAGGCCGGTGAACCAGAGGACGCACGGCTTCTGGCCCTTGCTGGCGGCGCGGGCGGCCTTGTCCACATCGAGGTGCTGGATGTGGATGTTGTGCGACCGGCGCAGGGCGAAGCGGATCATTCCCGCGCCGACCGTATTGTTGGTGTAGCGGTCGATGAGGATGAACCCGCCCGTATGGCGGTTCGTCGCGTAGGGGTCGAATGCGACCGGGCGGTCGAGCATGATGTTGCACATGCCGATGGCGTTGAGTTCGAGTTTCTTCGCGGCGGTGTGCTCGAGGGTGTTCACGTTCACCTGATATTTGATTTCGGTGACCGAGGCGGTGGCGGTGGTGGTGCTCATCTTGAGCAGATACGGCCGCCCCGGAAGCATCGGTTCGTCGTGCATCCAAACCAGGGCGACCTCGAACTGGTCGGCCACCTCGGCTGGCGCATCGGCGGCGGAGATGACATCCCCGCGCGAAATATCAATTTCGTCCTCAAGGGTGAGTGTGACCGACTGCCCGGCTACAGCTTCGGGCAGATCCCCGTCGCGCGATACGATTCGCGCGACCCGGCTTTCCTTCCCGGATGGCTGAACTCTGATCCTGTCCCCGGCGGAAATCGAACCGCCCGCGATGGTGCCGACGAACCCGCGGAAATCAAGGTTCGGGCGGTTCACCCACTGGACGGGGAACCGGAACGGTGCGCTTCGCATCCGTTCGTCGTCGATTTCGACAGTCTCCAGGCACCCCATCAGTGTCGGCCCGTGATACCATGGCATGCGGTCGCTTGCGGTCACGATATTTTCCCCTTTCAAGGCCGACACCGGAATGAATGTGATGTCCTCAATCCCGATCTGCGCCGCGAATTTCAAATAATCTTCGGAAATCCGGCGGAAGACGTCCTCGCTGTAATCCACGAGATCCATTTTATTGATCGCCACGACGAAATGGCGGATCCCGAGGAGCGAGACCAGGTAGCTGTGCCGCCGAGTTTGCGTCAGATTCCCCTTGCGGGCATCCACGGTGAGCACCGCCACGTCCGCAGTCGAGGCCCCGGTGACCATGTTGCGCGTGTATTGCTCGTGCCCGGGCGTGTCGGCCACGATGAACTTCCGCTTGTCGGTCGAGAAAAACCGATAGGCCACATCGATCGTGATCCCTTGCTCACGCTCGGCCGCCAATCCGTCCACCAGCAGGGCCAGATCCATCTCGTTCCCCTGGGTCCCGAATTTTTTTGAGTCCGCCTCGACGGCGGCGAGTTGATCCTCAAAGATCATTTTCGACTCGAAAAGGAGGCGCCCGATGAGCGTGCTTTTGCCGTCATCCACGCTGCCGCACGTGATGAAGCGGAGAAGACGCTTATGCTCGTGGGCGTGGAGATACTGCCCGATGTCGGTCGCGATGAGGTCGGAAATGTGCGCCATCAGAAATAGCCTTCCTGCTTTTTCTTTTCCATCGAGGCCGCCGCGTCGTGGTCGATCACGCGTCCCTGCCGCTCGGAGGTTTTCGTGAGAAGCATTTCCTGGATGATTTCCGGGAGGGTGGCGGCGGCAGACTCGATCGCCCCGGTAAGCGGATAGCAGCCGAGCGTCCGGAAGCGGATCATTTTCATCACCGGCGACTCGCCGTGGTGAAGCGGCATCCGGTCATCATCCACCATGATGAGCGTCCCGTCGCGCTCAACGACCGGACGCTCGGCGGCGTAGTACAGCGGCACGATCGGGATGTTTTCCAGATGGATGTATTGCCAGATGTCGAGTTCTGTCCAATTCGAGAGAGGGAACACCCGGATCGATTCGCCCTGGTGCTTTCTCGCGTTGTAGAGGTTCCACAGTTCCGGCCGCTGGTTCTTTGGATCCCAACGGTGCTGAGCGGACCGGAACGAGAAGACGCGCTCCTTGGCCCGCGATTTTTCCTCGTCACGCCGGGCTCCGCCAAAGGCGGCATCGAAGCCATGTTTCTCCAGGGCCTGCTTGAGCCCCTCGGTCTTCATGATGTCCGTGTGGATCGCCGAGCCGTGGGTGAACGGGTTGATGTCCTTCTCCACTCCCTCCGGGTTGATGTGCACGATCAACTGCATTCCGGACTCCAGGGCCATGCGCTCGCGAAGCGAATACATGTCGCGAAACTTCCAGCGCGTGTCCACATGCAGGAGCGGAAACGGCGGCACGGCCGGGTAAAAGGCCTTGCGCGCCAGATGCAGCATCACCGCGCTGTCCTTGCCGATCGAATACATCATCACCGGATTCGACGTTTCCGCGACCACCTCGCGCATGATGTGGACGCTCTCGGACTCGAGCTGTCGAAGGTGGGTCATGGTCGTAAACGGGAAGCCGAGACTTCACCAAATGGTTTTGCAGCCGTAGGTCTTGAAGGGCTCATCCGGACTGATGATGGCCAGATCATACACGAGGCCCTCGGCTGCAATGAGCCGGTCAAACGGGTCGTTGTGACCCGCAGGCAATTCGATCGAGCGGTAGAGGGATTCCCGAACGAGATCCAGGATTTCAATATTTTGCAGCCGGACTTGCTCTTCAATCCAGTAGCGCGGAAGCTGGGGCAGAGGAAGCTTGCCGGTGCGGTATTTCAGGGAGATTTCCCAGACCGATGCGAGGCTCATGTGCCGCGCTTGGCCCTCCTCCCCGAGCTTGCGTGCGGCTTCTGCGCTCAGTTGGCCCGGCGCGCTTGTCAGCCAAATAAACGTGCATGTGTCCAATAAATACCCGCTCACAGGCCCCACTCCTCCATCTCCTGTTCGCTCAGGGGAGCGAAAGCATCCGCAGGGATCTCAAATCCGGCGGATGTCGGCACGCCCACAGGCGGGTTTTTCTTTGCTACTACTATTGCCGGAACAATCTTTGCCACAAGCTGTTTCCCCCGGCAGACCAGAACTTCCTCCCCTGTCTCCACGGCATGAAGTATCCGAGAGAGATGCGTTTTTGCTTGGTGAACAGTAACAGTCATTGGAGAAAAATAGATTTAGTCATGACTAAGTCAAGTTTTCTGTTTTCCGGAATCTTGCGGAGAGGGCGCGTTCGAAGCTCGAAAGTTCGCGGAGCAGAGAATTATAACGCGAATAGGCATCCCCTCCCTCGTTGCGCAAAATGCGGTAGAGGGTCAGTTCCCCCTGCAAGAAATGAGGAATGAAGTCGCCGGGGACGAATGCGGTTGCCTGCAGCTTGGGAAGGGCGACCACAGCCAGGCAGGAACTCACGGTCGTGCGGCGGGCAAGGAGATCCTTGATCCCGGCCCGGATGATTCCGGCACCAGGCAGTCCGTCAAGATTCCACGCCTTGCGGCAAGGAACGTCACTTTGGCTGGCAGAACTCATATACGGATTCGGCGAAGCCAGGAATATCAATCGCCGGATAACGAATCAGACCGGGTCGAATGCTTTCAAAGAGCTCCAGCAAGCGCGGGGAACAGATCAACTCCCGATCCATCATGGCGCCGACATCGGCGAGATCCCGCGCGTGGCCGCGCTCGAGCTTTGCAAGGGCCTGGGCAAAGAAGTCGTAGTGATAAAAATCCAACAGGCCGGCCCGGGCGATCGCATTGCCCGCCGCAGGCGGGCAAGCTGCCGCCTTTGGTCATCAGGGGGATTTTGCCCCCGGGCCATGCAACTTTTTCGGATTTTCTTTCCTGTTTTTCACAGGGCCGCGCGGATCCGGCGGGTTAGCTTACCAGAAATTTCAGAATCCAGGGCATCATTTTCTGTCCGCGCTCCATCCAATGTTTGAGCCGTTCGATCCGCTGGAAAGTAATTTTTTTGTCATGCTCGTTCATGAGCATGGCCTCGGTCTCCATGCGCTTGATGCGCTGGAGGGCCGTCTTCATGCGGGGGTTCAGCTCGTCCTTGATAAACGAGGTCGCGAATTTGCTGAGCTCGAGATCCGCAACGTAGTGATCCCGCCGTTCACCGGGCATATAGACCACCTTGACTGCTCCCACCGAGCGGAGAAGCTTCAGGCCCTGGCTCGCCGCCCCTATGCTGATCTGCAGCCGCTCGATCAGGTCATCCATCGAAAGCGCGCGCGGCGCCACGAAGAGCAGCCCGTAAATCTCCCCCACCGACTTCGGCAGACCGAGCAGCTTCAAAAAGCCGATGAACATCTCGATCGCTTCGATGTCCAGCTCTGACAAACGCGCCGGTTTTTCCAAAAGGGAATTCATCTATTTCGCGATCTTTTACACCCGCCCCGCGAACTTTTCAATAAAAAATGAAGAAAATGATACGCGGAGGATCGGGATCTCGTTTTCTTCTGTCAATTTCTTCTTGCCATGGGGGCGATTTTTTGTTGTTTGTATGCGCCATGAAAGCCGTTGCCGCCCTCCTGATCACGTTGATGTTAACGTTTTCCGCCCATGCGGACATTCAAGCACCACCGGCATCGGATCAAGGTCCGACGCGGAAGCTTGGGCGCGGGCTGAGCAATATTGCGTTTGGGGTCACGGAGATTCCGGATCAGATCATGTCGGTGAATTATGCGGAGGGGAATTCCGCCGCGTGGAGCTACGGTTTGGTGCGGGGGGTGGGGCGGTTCTTTGCTCGGCTGGGATACGGGGTGTATGAGGTCGCGCTTTTTCCGTTCCCGACGCACAAAGGGACCTACTATCCGCCTTACCGTAGCGACATTCCCTGGATCAATTCCGGGTATCAGGAGTTCCCGCCGGAGCTGGGATTTGACACCCGATACAACTACGTCCGCGACTACCAGCGGGATCCGAACTGATCGCGCGATCGATTTTTCAGCAGCCGCCCGCAGCCTGACTGCCGGCGGCTGTTTTGTTTTGCGAGGGGATCCACTCGGTTTCGAGTGTTCCGCTGAGCTGGTTCTCCCGCCTGGCGAGGAGGTAGAGGAAATCGGAGAGCCGGTTGAGGAAAACGAGCGGCTGGCGGGAGATCGGCTCCACTGCGGCGGCGGACACCGCCTCGCGCTCGGCCCGCCGCGCAATCGTCCGGGCGATGTGGATCTGGGCCGCGGCAGGGGATCCGCCGGGGAGGACGAACGCCCGGAGCGGCGGAAGTTTTTCTGTGAGAAGATCCATTTGGCGCTCGATCCGTGCGATGGACTCGTCGGTGATCCTCGGGCATTGGCCGGGCTTCGGAGCGGTGGCCAGATCCGTGCAGAGATCGAAGACAAGGAACTGGAGGGCAACAAGAGCCTCCTGAACCTCGGCGGATGGCGCGGCCGCCAGGGCGGCTCCGAGAACCGAGTTCATTTCATCCAGCGTTCCATAGGCCACCACGCGCGGGTCGGCTTTTGAGACGCGCTGCCCGGAAAACAGGCTCGTCTCCCCGCCGTCGCCGGTTCCCGTATAAATCCTCATCGGAACCGGCGGCATCGCATGCCCGGCCGCCCGGTCCGGCGGCTACCAGTCCGCATTGGTTCCCCGGGTGTCGAGGTGGGTGAATCCCGGATAGCGTCCGACGCCGCCCTTGAAGAGCCCTTGCTTGCGCATGTCGCGGGCGGTGGCGGAAACTTTTCGCGGCGAGCAGTTGAAGCGCACATCGATCGCATTGTTGCGCATGTGGTAGGAATGGCTCTTCGCCCCCGGGCAGGTTGCGTTGTAGGCGGGCGACCGGTAAACCGAGATCACCTCACCCACCGGCTCGCCGAGCCGGACGGCCACCTTGTCGAGCGCCATTAGCGTGCTGCGGATATTCCCCCAAAGCTGGCGCGGAGGCAGCGTGTTGTGCACCCGTCCGTGAGCCTTCGCGTGCGTGTCCATGATGTCCTGCACGGAAATTTTCCGGAGGCCGATGCGGTTCAAAAAATTCCGGTAGGCCTCGCCGCCCGGACCGATCACCCCGCGCAGCGAGGGGGGTATGTCGGAGTTGCCGCCCGGTTCCTCTCCACGAAAAACGTCCAAGATGTTCCACATGGCATCCGCTTTGCCCGCGCCCATGAGCAAACCGGTGCCGGTACAAAAGGCCAGCCCCAGCAGCCGACGGCGCGGGATATGAATTCCAGTTGTTTTCATCATCTCTGTATAAAACAAAGCACAAAACCGCGTTCGTCAAAGCGATTTTTTGAAAAAGTTAAGCACATGCCGTGCCACGAACCGCCTGAGGGAAAGAAAATATCCGGCCCGCGATTTCCGGTTGGCCGGAGCTGCGGTGTTTCCGGTTGGACAAACCGGTCGGCGGGGATCCATGATATGCGGCATGGTGGAAAATGTCAGGCGCACGATTTTGGAATTGCGGAGGGACTGCCGCACGGGGCCGCTCACCTGCCGCGTGGGCGGGCAGATCGAGGAGTTGACGAAGAAGGACTCCGCAAACGGAAAGCCGTATTGGGAGGTGAAGCTGAGGGACGCGACGGATGTTCTGACCTTGCGGGCCTGGGTGGACACGGCGGCCTTCGATGCCTGCGAGGGCCTCGCACGCGGCGCTTGCGTCGAGATCGAGGGCGAGTTTTTGATCAACGGGAGTTTCGGGCTCGACGGCCGGCGCTGGCGGATGAGGCCGCTTGCGGAGGAGGAATCCGCCGCGCTTTTTGCGGGCACCGCAGAGGAATCCGCTGCCGCGGAAAAGGATCACGCCTGCGTGAGGGACTTCGCGGAGAGCCTGGCGGATCCGCGGCTGCGCGCGCTGGGCCTGCTTTTTCTCGATGAGCACGGCGAGCGGTTCCGCCGGGCGGCGGCGGCCCGGGTGAACCACCATGCCCACCGCGGCGGGCTGCTGCGGCACACCGCGCAGATGATGCGCCTGGCCGACGCGCTCTGCACGGTCTATCCCGGGCTCAACCGCGATCTTCTCCTGGCCGGCGTGCTTTTTCATGATACCGGAAAACTCTGGGAGATGTGCCCGCCCGAGCTGGGATTCGAGATGCCGCGCGAGATCCGGGGCGAGCTTCTCGGGCACATCAGCATCGGAATCGAGCTGGTGAACACGCTCTGGCGGAAGCTTCCGCTCGAGGAGTGGAAATCCCTCCAGCCGGTTTCGGAGGATGTGCGCCTGCACCTTTTGCACCTCGTGGCCGCGCACCATGGAGAGCTGCAGTTCGGCTCCCCTGTCGAGCCGAAGACGCCCGAGGCGGTCGCGCTTCATTTTGTGGATAACATAGACGCGCGGCTCGAGATGTTCTCGATGGCCTACGCCCGGCAACCGGAAATCGCCCCGGGCATCCACGAACGCGTCCGCCCGCTCAATACCTCGCCCGTCCGAGCACTCGGGCGGACGGTCTGAAATCGGGCCCGGCCCGGCATAGAAAAAACTTTCCTTTTACGCAGAATTTTTGTTGACCGCTGTGGGGAAAAGTGGTGAAGAGTGGGGGCAAAGGGTAAATCATGTCACTCCAAACCTAAACAACGATGGGACAGGAATCCACATCAGCCGTTCTCTATGCGGGCACATTTTCGCGTTCGTTGGATGCGAAGAAGCGTGTGGCGATCCCGTCCGCCTGGGTCACCGGCGAGGGGGAGGAGTTCCATGTGGTTCCGCATCCGAATGAGGGGCAGCTGATGGTGATGGGGCGCGAGGAGCTCGCCCGCTGGGAACAGCGGTTTCTGGATTCGCCGACGCTGAGCTCCGGCCAGAAAAGGGTTGCGATCCGGATGTTCTACGGGCAGGCGCATGCGGTCACGACAGACAAGCAGAGCCGGATTCTTTTGCCGGAGAAGCACTGCGAGCGCGCCGGACTCGGCGGCGATGTCGTGTTTGTCGGCGCGCGGAGCCGGTTCGAGATCTGGTCGAAAGAACGCCACGAAGCGGCCGCGCCGGAAAACCTCACGACCTACCAGCAGGCGGCGGCGGAGGTCGGCCTGTGATTTTTTTGAACATGAAAGGCAACCCACAATGAGGGATCGGGACTGATGGCGAAAGGCGTCCGGCCGTTTTTCTTCGGTTTCCACGCCGGAAAGAGCGGCGGAGGAAAGCCGCCCGGACACGTCTCCATCAAAATCCGACCCCGAAACGCATATGAGCTTCTTGGACTGCGAAGACCTGCTGGAACTTCCCTTGGAAAAGCCTGAACAGAGCGCGCGCATTTATCATGTGCCTGTGATGCCGGACGAGGTGGCGGCGCTGCTGCGACCCGCGCCGGGCATGCTGTTCCTTGACGGCACGATCGGCGGCGGCGGGCACAGCGAGCTTCTTCTGGAGGCCGGAGCGGAGGTCATCGGGCTCGACCAGGACGCCGAGGCGCTGAGCGAGGCCGGCAGGCGGCTGGCGCGGTTCGGGTCGCGCCTGCGCCTTGTGGAAGCGAATTTCCGCGAGGCGGCCGACGTTCTGGAGGATCTTGGGGAGCGCCGCGGACTTGCGGGCGCGCTGCTCGACATCGGAGTTTCCTCGCACCAGCTCGACACCGCGGAACGCGGATTTGCCCTCATGAAAGACGGCCCGCTGGACATGCGCATGAGCCTCACCGCGCCGACCACGGCCGCCGGGCTTGTCAACACGCTGCCGGTGGCCGAGATGGCGCAGCTTTTCCAGGAGTTCGGCGAGGAGCCGCGCGCGGCACAGGTCGCCGCCCGGATCGCTACGCTGCGCGTCCAGCATCCGTTCCAGACCACATTCGATCTCGCCGCAGCCGTCTCGTCGGTGGCTCCGCGCACGAGCGCAAGACATCCGGCGACGCGGATTTTCCAGGCGCTCCGGATCGCGGTCAACGACGAGCTGGGGGCGCTGCGCGAGGGTCTGGAGACGCTTCCCGCCTGCCTCGCTCCGGGCGGGCGGCTGGCCGTCATCACGTTCCACTCGCTCGAGGACCGGATCGTCAAGCGTTTCTTCCGCGAGCGCAGCCAGGAGTGGGTGGACCGTCCGGAGTGGCCGGAACCCCGCCGCAATCCGGATCGTATTTTTCGCCTGCTCACGCCGCATCCGATCGATGCCGCCGTCGAGGAGGCATCCCACAACCCCCGCGCCCGCAGCGCCAAGCTGCGCGTCGTGGAAAAACTTCAGGAGAACACGCCATGAATTCCAACCGCAGAAAACAAGTCAACCCGATCCACCTCTCCTCGCTCGTCTGCTGCCTTCTCGTCGCCCTCTTCCTGGGTGCGGGCGGGCTGTTTTTTGTTTACATGAAAAACCAGCAGTTCGCGCTCGCGGAGGAGATCCGCCAGATCGAAAAGCGGATCGCGGCGGTGCTGGCGCAGAACGAAAGCCTCCTCGCCCGGGTGACCGAGCTCTCCTCGCGCCGCGAGCTCCAGAAGAAAATTGACGACAAAATCATCGTCATGAAGCCGATCCAGGACAATGTGATCGCCCGCCTCACGCCGCCGGCCTCCGCCGTGGCGGACGGCATCATGCGCACGGCCTTTGCCGAGAAGAGGGGACGCCCATGAAGTGGACGGCACGCACACGCACCAGCCTGGCCTGTGTTGCCGTTGCCCTGATCTTCACCCTCTACTCGGCGCGGCTCGTCCATCTGCAAGTGGCGAAGCACAATGAGTATTCGCGTCTCGCTGCGGAAAAGCACACGATGCGCCTCGTCATCCACGCCAGGCGCGGGCTGATCTTCGACCGCAACGGCGAACTGCTGGCGTCGAACCTGCCGGTGCGCACCGTCGTCGCCGACGGCTCGCACATCAAAAATCCCGATGCTGTCGCAAAGATCGCCGCGCCGTTTCTGGAGATGGCCGAAAAGGATCTCGCCCAAAAAATCTCGAGCGACAGAAAATATATCGTCCTCCGCCGCGAGGTGTCCGAGGAAAAGGCCGTCGCGATGAAGAAGGCTCTACAGGATGCGAACCTGCTGCAGGGGGTGGATCTCGAGCAGGACGCCGTGCGGATCTATCCGAACGGCCAGATGCTCGGCCACGTGCTCGGGTTTCTTGACGACAAAAACGCGGGGGCCCAGGGCATCGAGATGACGATGGAAAGCCACCTGCGCGGGCGCGACGGATACCGGTTCAGCGAGCACGACCGAACCGGGCGGGAGATCATGCTTTATCGCGGACAGGAAGAACAGGCCGAGCACGGGCTCAACGTCCGGCTCACGATCGACATGAGCCTGCAGGCGATCATCGAGGACGAGCTGGACTCGGCCTGCCGCGATAACCGGCCCGATATGGCGGTCGCCATTCTTGCCGATCCCGCGACGGGGGAGATCCTCGCGATGGCAAGCCGTCCGTGCTTCGACCCGAACCGCCCCGGCGACGGGAAGGACGAGCAGAAAAAAAACCGGGCGATCGTTGACATGGTTGAACCCGGCTCGACGTTCAAGATCGTCGTGGCCTCGGGAGCGCTCACCGAGGGGACGGTCAAGGAGAGCACCGGGATCTATTGCGAAAACGGGGCCTTCGCATACGGCGGGAAAATTCTCCACGACACCCACCCGTATGGGACAATGAATGTCCACGACATCCTGGTGAAATCCTCGAATATCGGCTCGGCGAAAATGGGGCTCATGATGGGGGATGCGAAATATTATGAATACGTCCGGCGATTCGGATTCGGCGAGAAGACGGGGATCGAGCTGCCCGGAGAGATCGTGGGCATGGTTCGTCCGCCGCACCGCTGGGACAAGCTGACCCTCACCCGCATGCCGATGGGGCAGTCGGTCTCCGTGACCCCGCTGCAACTCACGATGGCCATGGCGGTCATCGCCAACGGCGGGCATCTCATGGCCCCGCGGATCGTCCGCTCGGTCGAGGACACCGACGGCCGCGTGGTGGATGAGAAGCCGCCGAAAGTCGTCCGCGAGGTGATCCCGCAAAAGACCGCCCGCTTCGTGAGCAACGCCCTGAGCGGGGTCGTGGGCGAGGGCGGCACCGCCCAGCTTGCAAAAGTCGCCGGATTCACCGTGGCCGGGAAGACCGGAACCGCGCAGAAAATCAGTCCGGCAGGAGGATATTTTGAGGGAAAATACGTCGTCTCGTTTGTCGGCTACCTTCCGGAAGAAGACCCCCGATTCGTCTGCCTCGTGCTGCTTGACAATCCAAAAATTGCGTCGGGGGTTGCCTATGGCGGGCTCGTGGCCGCGCCGATTTTTTCACGCATCGGCGAGCGCGCCGCGCGCCATCTCGATCTCATTCCGGTGCTGCGGGCGCAACCGGCCGGGCCACTCGCGTTCGACGCCGACGCAAAAAGCGGGAGCCGAGGGCAGCCATGAGGCTCGGCGCGCTTCTCGCATCCGCCGGGCTTCCCGGCGGACTGGCCGATCCCGAAATCTCGTCGCTGTGCTACGACTCGCGCCTGGTCACAAAGGGATGCCTTTTTTTTGCGCTTCCGGGGCAGAAGGCTGATGGCGCGGAATTCCTCCGGCAAGCCGCGGCAGGGGGTGCGGCGGCGGCCGTGGCCGTGGCCTGCGTCGCGGACGCGAGCTGCCCGGTCGTGCAGGTCGCCGATCCGCGCGCGGCGATGGCCGACATCGCGGCCGCCTTCCACGGGCATCCCGACCGCTCGCTGAAATGCGCCGGGGTCACCGGCACGAACGGCAAGACGACGACCTCGTTTCTCATCCGGCACATCCTGGATTCCGCCTCCCTGCGCTGCGGGCTGATCGGGACGGTGAAGTATGTGGTCGGCGGGGAGGAGATCCCCGCGCCCAGGACGACTCCGGAATCCGTGGATCTGCAGGCGATGCTGGCGACGATGCGGGACACCGGCGGGCGCTCGGTCGCGATCGAGGTTTCGAGCCACGCGCTCGTCCAGCAGCGCGTCCGCGGGATGGCATTCGACGCGGCGGTTTTCACCAACCTCACGCAGGACCATCTGGATTTCCACCGCACGATGGAGGAGTATTTCGAAGCGAAGGCTCTCCTCTTCGAGGCTCTCGCCGCGCAGACGGCAAAGAAAGGCCGCGCGATTATCAATGCCGACGACCGGCACGGACGGCAGCTCATCGAGAGGTTCGGGAAGCGGCTGAAGGTGCTCACCTTCGGGCGCGGGGTGGGAGAGGATTTCCGCGCGAGCGCGATCCGCTTCGATGCGGCGGGCGCGACGTTCCAGCTCGATGCCAAAAGAAAAAGCTTCCTCGTCCGTCTGCCGATGATCGGGCTGTTCAACATCTACAACGCGCTGGGCGCGCTTGCGGCCGCAGCCGCCTGCGGGGTCGAGCTGCGGGCCGCCATCGCGGCGCTCGCCACCGCGCCGCAGGTTCCGGGACGCCTCGAACGCGTCGCGTCGAAACGGAATTTTCAAGTCTATGTGGATTACGCCCACACCGACGACGCGCTCCGGAATGTGCTCCGCACGCTGCGCGAGCTGAACCCCGCGCGGATCCTCACCGTCTTCGGATGCGGGGGCGACCGCGACCGCGCGAAGCGACCGCTCATGGGCGCGGCTGCGGAGGAGTTCTCGGACTGGATCATCCTCACCTCGGACAACCCGCGGAATGAAGACCCGGAGGCGATCCTCCGCGATATCGAGTCCGGCCTGCGCGGATCCCGGCACGAAAAGATCACCGCCCGCGAAGCCGCGATCCGACATGCCATCGAGCTCGCGCGGCCCGGAGACATCGTGCTCATCGCCGGCAAGGGTCACGAAAATTACCAGGAGTTCGGCGACCGCAGGGTTGCGTTCGACGACGTCGCCGTGGCTGGCCGTGCCATCGCCGACAAGAAGGGGGAAACCTGATGGATCCGCTCGCACTCAAGGACATCGCGCGGATGGCCGGGGCGAAAATCGTCCGGGGCTCCGGGGATGTTGTGGTTTCGCGCGTCGGGAAGGACACCCGTACGATCCAGCAGGGCGACCTCTATGTCGCGCTGCGCGGCGAGCATTTTGACGGCAACGCCTTCGCGGTGGATGCGGCATCGCGCGGGGCAGCAGCCGTGCTGCTCGACGCGCCGGAAGCTGTGGGAGCGCTGCCGGAAGGTTTTCCTGTGCTGCTTGCGGACGACGGGCTGGCCGCGCTCACCCGCCTCGCGGCGGCCTGGAGGGCCCGGCTGGATCTCAAGGTGCTTTGCATCACGGGCAGCAACGGAAAAACGAGCACGAAGGACTTTGCGGCCGCAGTTCTCGGCGCGCGCTTCCACGTGACAAAAACCCAGGGCAACCTGAACAACCACATCGGCCTTCCGCTTTCGATCCTCGCGGCCGGCAGCTCCGACACGGCGGCCGTCTGGGAAATCGGCATGAACCATCCCGGCGAGATCGCCCCGCTCGCGGCGCTGGCGAGGCCGGATGCCGCGATCATCACGAACATCGGCGTCGCTCACATCGAATTTCTGAAGTCCCGCGAAGCGATCGCCGGCGAGAAAGGCGCGCTCGCCGAAGCGGTGCCGGCGGCCGGTTTCGTCGTCCTCTCCGCATCCGACGACCAGAGCGCGGGGATCGCCGCTCGCTGCAGCGCCCGCGTCATCCGCACGGGCCTCGCCTCCGGCGACATCACCGCCGGCTCGATCGAGGAGTCCGAAGATTCGTGCGCGTTTGTTCTTCATGCCGGAGGGGAGGAGCGCGGCGCGCGAATCCTTTGCCATGGTGCGCACATGGTCGCCAACGCGATTCAGGCGGTTGCGGCCGGGATCGCGTTCGGAGTGTCCGCGCAGGAGGCCGTGGCGGCCCTCGCCAAAGTGAAGCCCGCCGGCGGGCGCCTCGAGCGCCGGACGATCCGCGGGATCTCGTTTCTCGACGACACCTACAACGCCAGCCCGGACTCGATGGACGCCGCGCTCGCCACGCTGCGCGCGCTGCCCGGGAGCGGCCACCGCATCGCGCTCCTCGGAAAAATGGGCGAGCTCGGAGAGCACGCCGCAGAGGGATACCGCCGGGCCGGGATCGCCGCCGGAAAATATGCGGACATCCTCGTCGCAGTCGGCGCGGAAACCGCCCCCCTCGCTGAGGCCGCACGCAAAGCCGGACTCGGCAGAACCCACGAGGTGGCGGACTCCGCCTCCGCCGCCCGCATGCTCGCCCAGCTCGCGAAACCGGGTGATATCGTTCTCGTCAAAGGCAGCCGATCCGCCCAAATGGAAAACGTCCTCAACAATTTCTGATGCTCTACTATTTATTCCAACTCGATGACTGGGCGCGGGCTCGGGGGATGGACGGCGACTTCTGGAAGGCGTTCAATGTTTTTTCCTACATCACGTTCCGGGCGATCTGCGCTGGGATCACGGCGTTTTTGATCAGCCTGGTTTTCGGGAATTTTGTCATTCGGAAGCTGATTTCGTTGAAGTTCGGGCAGCCGATCCGGAGCAAGGAGGAGGTGCACAAGCTCTTTGAGCTTCACGGGGCCAAGAAGGGCACCCCGACGATGGGAGGGATCCTGCTGGTGGGCGCGGTCGTGATCTCGACCCTCCTCTGGGCGAAGCCGGAAAACCCGTTTGTGTGGCTGGTGCTCTTCAGCACGGTTTTTCTCGGCGCCATCGGGTTCTACGACGACTGGCTGAAAGTCACCAGGAAGACCTCGGTGGGGATCAGCAGCCGCTTGAAATTTGCGCTCCAGTGCGTGCTGGCCGGCGTGTTCACGGTCTTCTTCCTGACGAACCCGAAAGTCTCTGGGATCGCGCAGCAGCTCTTCATCCCGTTCTCGAAAGAGCCGCTCGTCTTCAGCCTCGGCTGGGCGACGTTTATTTTTTATCTGCTGGTGATCGTGGGCACATCGAACGCGGTGAACCTGACCGACGGGCTCGACGGACTGGCCACCGGATGCACGGCGACGGTGGCAGCGGCGTATGCGGTGCTCGTGTATCTTGCCGGCAACATCAAGGCCGCGACCTACCTGCAGGTGCCGTTCGTCGTTTACTCGGGTGAGCTCACCGTTCTTTGCGTCGCCCTGCTCGGCGCCTGCCTGGGCTTTCTTTGGTGGAACGCGCACCCCGCGCGCGTCTTCATGGGCGACACCGGCTCGCTGGCGATCGGCGGGATGCTCGGCGCGGTCGCCATCTGCTGCAAGCAGGAGCTTCTTCTCGTGATCGTTGGGGGAGTCTTTGTGATCGAGGCGATGTCGGTGATCCTGCAGGTCGCGAGCTTCAAGCTCACCGGACGGCGGATCATCAAAATGTCGCCGCTCCACCACCATTTCGAACTCAGCGGATGGAAGGAAAACACCGTGATCGTGCGGTTCTGGATCATGTCGGTCCTGTTCGCGCTCCTCGGTCTGGCCACACTCAAACTCCGATGATTCACAGCGGAAAAAAAGCGGTTGTTCTCGGGCTCGGCCACAGCGGCGAGGCCGCCGCCCTGCTTTTGCGTGAGGAGGGGGCGGCGGTGACCGTGTGCGAGAGCGGCGACAGCCCGGCGCTCCGCGCCAAGGCGGACGCGCTGGCCGCCCGCGGGATCCGCGTGATCCTCGGCGGTGCGGCGGACAGCGATCCCTGCGCCTATGACATCGCGGTACTCAGCCCGGGGATCGACCCGGCGGTCCCGCTCGTCCGCAATGTGATTTCCAAAAAGATCCCCGTCATCGGGGAGCTTGAGCTCGCGTTTCAGGAATGCTCGTGCCCGGCGGTCGCGATCACCGGCACGAACGGTAAGACGACGACCACCGAGCTCACCACCGCCATGCTGCGGGGCTGCGGCGTGCGGACGATGTCGAGCGGGAACATCGGCCTGCCTTTTGCCACGGCCGTCCGCACGAGCCACGAGCTCGATGTGATGGTGCTCGAGGTCAGCTCGTTTCAGCTCGAGACGATCCGGTCGTTCCGCCCGCAGGTTTCCGTCTGGCTGAACCTCAGCGCAAACCATCTCGACCGGTATCCGGGGATGCGCGAATACCGGGAGGCCAAGCTCCGGATTTTTGAAAACCAGACCGCGTCGGATATTGCGGTCGTGAACGCGGCCTCCGAGCTCCCTTCGCTTGCGGCGCGGAAGATCACGTTCAGCGCCTCGCGCGGCGACGCGGACTTCACGCTGCGGGGAACGGAGATCCGTTTCCGCGGGCGGACGATCCTCGACCAGGCGCGCACGAAGCTCCACGGGATCCACAACGCGGAGAACCTGATGGCCGCGCTGGCGATCGGGCATGTGCTGGATGTCGAGTTCGAGATCATGGCCGACGCGGTCACCAACTACTGCGCGCCCGCCCACAGATGCGAGTTCGTGCGGGATCTCGACGAGGTTCGCTGGATCAACGACTCGAAGGCCACCAACCTCGACGCGATGGAGATGGCGATCCGCTCGCAGGACCGCCCGATCGTGCTCATCGCGGGCGGAAAGGACAAGGGGTTCGAGTTCGACGCGATCGCGCCGCTTGTCCGCGAGCGCGTCCGCGCCGCCGTCCTCATCGGGGAAATGAAAGGGCGGATCGCGAAATCCTGGGCCGGCGTGGACTGCCGCAAAGCCGCGACACTCGAGGAGGCGGTGCGCGAGGCGCAATCCCTCGCGCGCGCCGGCGACACCGTCCTTTTCTCGCCGGGCACGTCGTCGTTCGACATGTTCCGCAACTACGGCGAGCGGGGGAATATTTTCAAATCCAGCACCAACCAACTCACACCGCAGAACCGCTTATGAAAAACAGAACCACACGCCCGCCCGTGACGCGCCGTGCGCCGCGCAGAATTCTCCGTCCCCTGCACGCGCGCGCCGCGACACGGGAGGAGGAAGTCGAAGACTACGAAGGAGGATCCGAGCCGAACATGAAGTTCTCCCACGCACTCATCGTGGTGCTGGTTCTTCATGTCCTGGCCGTCGGAGGGGTCCTCGCATTCAACATGCTCAAGACCACCCACGCGCTGCCGGCAAAACAGAAAGCTCCCGCCGCGGAGAAGCAGGATGCGCGCGCACAAGCCGTCGCCGCAACCGCAGCGGCACCCGCCGCAAAAAGCTCCGCAAAAACGGAAGCCAAGCCGGCGGCGGCAGACGTGCACACGGTGGCGGCGGGCGACACGCTCACCAAGATCGCGTCCCAGCACAAGACGACGGTCGAGGCGATCGAAAAGAGCAACGGGCTCGATGCCGCGACGCCCCTCCGCATCGGGCAGGTGATCAATGTCCCCTCCCCTCTTCCGGCGAAGATCTCCGCCCTGAAGGAAAGCGCGCCCGCGTCAAAAACCTCCGAGGCCAAGCCGGCCGCAGCAGCCGTGGCGACCACGAAAACCGTCGCCGTGAAACCCGCTGTTCCGGCCGCAGCGGCCGACACAGCGGAGAAGACGGCTACGCACGTGGCGAAGGCGCCGGTTCCCGTGGTGCCCCCGAAAGCTGTCGCCGTGAAACCCGCTGTTCCGGCCGCAGCACCCTCGACTGCGGAGAAGGTGCCCATCGCAGCTCCCGTCGCAGCGGCGAAGGCGGCGGCCAGTCCGGAGCCCAAGCCCGCCGCGAGCCCGGCAGCCAAGGAGCAGACGTCGAAAGGCACCCACACGGTCGCGAAGGGGGAAAACCCTTACTCGATTGCAAAAAAATGCAAGGTCAGCTACAGCGAGCTTCTGAAAGCCAACAAAATTGAAGATCCCACAAAACTACAAATCGGACAGAAACTGATCATCCCCTGACATCCGTTCCGGGCCGGCCCGCAGCAGCGCGCCCGGGGCCGGGCGGAAGGGTTCTCGCATGCACAAGCACGGCATTCATGTTCTTCTCCTGACGGTCGCGGGCCTGGTGGTCCTCGGCCTCGTCATGCTTTTCAGCACGAGCGCCTTTGCCCACGACAGCCACGGCGACATCTATTTTTTCGTCAAGCGGCAGGCCGTGTGGCTGGGCGTCGGGCTGGTCGTGGCTTTCGCGGCGGCGTGCGTGGACTACCATATTTGGGAAAGGTGGTGGTGGGCCATTTTTGCGCTGGCATTTTTCTTGCTTCTCCTCTGCTTCGTGCCCGGGATCGGGCTGCGCCTCAACGGCTCGTCCCGCTGGCTCCACCTCGGGCCCGCCGTACTGCAGCCGAGCGAACCCGCGAAAATCGCGGCCGTCATCTTCCTCGCGTGGTGGTTTGAAAAATTCGCGGTGCAGTCGAAAGGTTTTCTGATGGGTTTTGCGGCGCCGATGGGGGGGCTTTCGCTCCTGCTCGTTCCGATTCTGGCCGAGGTGGACATCGGGAACACGGCGCTCATCGGCGCGACGGCGGTGGCGATGATGTTCGTGGCCGGGGCGGCGCTGCGCTGGCTTTTTCTGATGGGTGCCGCCGGGTTGGCGGGAGTCGTATTCCTTGCGATGCGCATCCCCGAACGCATGGGGCGGCTTCTCGCATTCATCGATCCGGAAAAATATCGCCTCGGGGAGGGGCTGCAGCAATGGCAGGCGCTCATCGCGTTCGGATCCGGCGGCATCGAGGGGCTCGGGCTCGGCGAAGGGCGCCAGAAGATGCTCTACCTCCCGTATGCGCACACCGATTTCATTTTCCCGATGATCGGAGAGGAACTCGGCCTGAGGATCACGCTGCTCACCGTGGCCGGCTACCTCGTCATCTGCCTGTGCGGATCGCTTGTCGCCGCGAACGCCCGCGACCGTTTCGGGCATCTGCTCGGGATCGGGGCGGTGATGCTGATCTCCCTGCAGGCCGCCGTGAACATCGGAGTGACAACCTCGCTTCTTCCGAACAAAGGGATGCCGCTGCCGTTCATCAGCTACGGCGGCTCGAACCTCGTAGTCTGCCTTTTTCTGACAGGTCTCCTCGTCAACATCCACCGCCATGGAAACCCGCTCGTACCGCGGCTGGCCTCCGCGTTCCTCCGCGGGCGCGTGCAACCCCGCCTATGAGGACGACCCCTTTTCGCGCGGTGATCGCATGCGGCGGGACGGGCGGACACCTGTTTCCCGGGCTCGCCGTGGCCGAGGCCCTCCGCGCGCGCGGCCACGAGGTCGTGCTCTTCGTTTCGGAAAAAGAGATCGACGCCACTGCGCTGAAAGAGCGCACCGAGTTCCGCTCGGAAAAACTGCCCTCGATCGGCATGCCGAGCATGATCGCTTCGCCGGCATCGATCCGGTTTTTGCGGCGGTTCTGGGAAAGCTTCTGCCAATGCCGGAAGTTCTACCGGAAATTCCGTCCCTCGGTGGTGCTTGGCATGGGGGGATTCACGTCCACAGCCCCCGTGCTGGCGGCGCGCCTCCAAGGGCTCCCGGCATTCGTCCACGAGTCGAACGCGATCCCCGGACGCGCCAATCGCCTCGCCGCAAAATTCGCATCGGAAGTGCTTTTGGGGTTCGGGGAGGCGGAAGAGAGATTTCCCGGCGCGTCCTGCGTAGTCACCGGCACGCCGGTCCGCGAGAGCCTCGGGAAGCCGCTCGATCGCGGGGAAGCCAGCCGCGCGTTCCATCTCGATCCGGACAAGAAAACTCTCCTCGTGACCGGTGGCAGCCAGGGGGCGGCGGGCATCAACCAGCTCCTCTTCAAGGCGGCCACGCTGCTCGCAGGATCCGGGGTTCAGATCATCCACTTCACCGGCGAGCGGGACGACCGGCTCGCCGCTGCGAATTACCAGCGCGACGAGATCCCGCACTACGTCTCGCCGTTTCACCACCGGATGGAGGAGGCGTATTCGGCGGCGGATCTCGTCGTCTCCCGGGCGGGCGCCTCGAGCCTCAGCGAGATCTCCCAGTTCTCCCTCCCCTCGATCCTCATCCCCTACCCGTTCGCCACCGACGACCACCAGACCGCGAACGCCGGGATTTACGTCCGCGCCGGCGCCGCGGAAATGTTGACGGAGAAGGGCGCGAGCGCCGAGAATCTCTCCGCGATGATTTCCAATCTCCTCTCCGACGACGCACGGCGCGAACGCATGTCGGTGGCCGCCCGTCAAATCCCTCCTTCTCATGCCGCCGAAAATGTTGCCAGCGTCTTAGAACGGGCGGTGAAGGAGGCCGGGACATGACCGCCCTGCAGAAGGCGTTAACGGGAGGCGCGCCGCGCCGCGTGCATCTGATCGGCGTTGCAGGCTCGGGGATGAGCGGGATCGCCGCGCTCCTCCTCGCTCTCGGGCACGATGTCAGCGGATCGGACAAGGTCGTGACCGTCGAGGTCGAACGCCTGCAAAAGAAAGGCCTGCGGTTTGACTCCCCGCAGACGGCGGAGAGCGTCCGTGACGCCGACATCGTCATCTATTCCTCAGCGATCAAGCCGGGCAATCCGGCCTACGATGAATCGAAGCGGCTCGGCCTTCCGATGGCCCGGCGCGCCGATGCGCTCGCGGCGGTCATGGCCGTGAAAAAAGGCATCGTGATCTGCGGGATGCACGGCAAGACGACGGTCTCCGCGATGGCGGCCCACGTCCTGCGGGCCGGCGGCTTGAAGCCGTCCCACTATGTCGGCGCGGAGATCCCGATCCTCGGAGCGAACGCCCGGTGGGATTCCGAGGGGGAGTATTTTGTGGCGGAGGGGGACGAGAGCGACGGAACCCTGATCAACTACCGTCCGACCCACTCGGTCGTCCTCAACATCGAGCCCGAGCACCTGGATTTCTACAAGGATCTCGAGGCGATTGATGCGGTTTATTCCAAGCTGATCGCGCAGACCTCGGGCCGCGTCTTCTACTGCGCGGACGACGCGGGTGCCCGTCGGGTCTGCTCCGCGCACCCCAGGGCCGTCTCGTACGGGCATTCCGAGGGGGCCGCCTACCGGCTCACCCGCCTCGAAACCGAGAACTTCCGCTCGCGGTTTTCCGTCTCCCGCGAGGGCCGGTCCCTCGGGAAAATTTCCTTGAACATTCCGGGCGCGCACAATGCGTTGAACGCCCTGGCGGTGGTGGCGCTTGCCAGCGAGCTCGGGGTTCCGTTCGAGCGGATCGCCGCCGCCCTCGAGTCGTTCCGTGGCGCGCGGAGGAGGTTTGAGATCCGCTACGAGTCGGCCGTCCACCTGCTGGTGGACGATTACGGGCACCATCCCACGGAAATTGCCGCGACCCTCGCGACCGCCCGCACGGGCGGATGGAAGCGGGTCATCGCGATGTTCCAACCCCACCGCTACAGCCGCACGCTGGCGCTGAAGGACGCGTTCGGCGAGGCGTTCGATCTGGCGGACCATGTCTTTGTCGCGGACGTTTATCCGGCGGGCGAGAAGCCGCTACCGGGAGTTTCGGGCGCGACGATCGTCGAGGCCCTGCGGGCGCACGGGCACGCCTCGGCGCGGCACGTGCCCGACATCGCTCACATCCACAGCGCCGCCGCCGCTGTGATCGAGGAGGGGGATCTCATCATCAGCCTCGGCGCCGGAAACATCCACGAGGCCGGCGCGCGTCTCGCGCAAGATCTCGCCACGCGCGAAAAACTTCTCGCCGTGATGGGGCCGGGCGGCATCAAGCTCCACGAGCCGCTCTCGCGCCACACGACGATGCGCGTCGGCGGGCCCGCCCAGTTCTGGGCTGAACCGGAAACCGAGGAGGGGTTTGCGGATCTCGTCCAATTCTGCTTCGACCAGGAAATCCCGCTCATGGTGATGGGCCGGGGCTCGAACCTGCTCGTCCGCGACGGTGGGATCCCGGGCGTGGTCGCCCATCTCGCACGCGGGGAATTTCTCCGCCACGAGATCGAGGGCGACGAGATCACCGCCGGGGTCGGAGTCAAATTCCAACAGCTCAGCGCGCTGGCCCGCTCGGCAAACCTCGGCGGCTTCGAGTGGATGGAGGGGATCCCGGGCAACCTCGGCGGCGGGCTCCGCATGAACGCCGGCGCGATGGGAGCGCAGACGTTCGACCGGGTCGTCCGGATCCGCCTCTGCGATCAGGACGGCAACATTTTCACGCGCACCCCGGCGGAGATCGATGTCCATTATCGCAGCGTCCCGATGCTCCGCCAGAACTGCGCCCTCTCCGCCGTGCTCAAGGGCACGCCATCCACGCGCGAGGACATCGACCGCCTGATCGAATCCTCGTCCGCCAAACGCCGCGCCTCGCAGCCAGCCGCAGCCAGCGCCGGGTGCATCTTCAAAAACCCGGAGACCGTCGCCGCCGGCCGCCTGATCGAGGAGCTCGGGTTTAAAAATTTCGCGGTCGGCCGGGCGCGGGTTTCCGAGGTTCACGGGAATTTCCTC
>Ga0194039_1000344_pt1 | contig 29137 bp, 32 predicted proteins | sample JunL228m_MetaG_FD_148679 | JGI IMG/M metagenome (GOLD analysis project Ga0194039, IMG submission 148679) | Anoxic zone freshwater microbial communities from boreal shield lake in IISD Experimental Lakes Area, Ontario, Canada - Jun2016-L227-8m | ecosystem: Environmental > Aquatic > Freshwater >... | reverse complement strand
TCGGTTGAACACCTGGTCATCGCCTGACCCCTCGACTTTCGCGATCCACCAGATGCAACGCTCGGGAATACTGCACACCATCGACTTTCGTTCCTGGCTGACCGTCCGGTAGTTGATCGGTTTCTTGAATGACGATGTAGCCCCTTTCAGGATCTCCTGCATGTCCTCAGACAGCAGCTTGTCGTCGAAAACAATCGCGGTCCCGGGCTTCAGGTCGTCCATGTAAAACAGGGCCTTGTTCGACATCGCCCCTTCCAGCCGGAACCGTTCCGGGACCTGGAGGAGGATCTTGTTGAACGTGTCACTTTTCCCTTTCCCGCTCTCCCCGCTGACTGAAACATGGAGGCCGTTGTTGTTGTCCACATACCGGGAAGCAAGGCTGACAATCAGGCATTCGGCGGGGACTTCATCACCCACATGGTCAAGGGCGAAGGTGGCAAGCATTGCCTTCAACGGGTCTCCGTGCTGTAGCACCGACATTGCCTCATCGTACTGCGGGATATCTGTGATGACGGTTGCCGAGGTCGGAACTGGAGGAGGGCCGCCTGGTGGCCGTTTTTTACTAACAGTTTTGCGCTCTGCCGTCGGTTCGTAGCGGTCCCGTAAATCTTTCCAGCGCTGATCGCCGCCTCCACACGAAGCGTGTTTACACGCAGCAAAAAGTCCGCCATCCGTGAACTGAATTGCAAAGGCACCATCTTTGTGGGCAGATGAGAACGGGCACTCATCGAGGTTGTAAAGTATCCCCCCCTTGATGTCTTTCTGGTTGGCTACACCGATACCATGCTGGTCGAGCCATGCTGGCAGGCTGAGTGTGTGTTCAGGCTGGCTTCCGGCCTTGGGCCGGGCCGCTGCCGGTGCAGCGGGGGCGACCGGGAGGGCGCCGGCCAGCCGTTCGAGCAGTTCCTTACTTACGACCTCGATACATTCCGGGCTAGTAATTACCCGGGACCTTCGGTGTGGTCTGGTCTTTGTATTGTCGCCCTTCCGCGATACGGTCCCATAGAGTTTCCAGATCCTTGCAGCGTTGTGGTTCGCCGTATCAATATTGGCAACGTCGTCAGAGAATAGTACGGAAAGCGTTTCCAGGCATTGCTTTACCAATTCAAGTGAGGTCGGATCATTCGGCAGGTCAACACGATAGAGCAGGTGTGCGCCATTCCCTGAGTCTGCCAGCAGTGGTTCGGGGAATCCCCATTCAGTAAGGAAACAGCCGATTATTCCCGCCCGGTCAAGTGCTGCCTGGTGCTCCTCATCGGTGGATGAAACACCCGATGGCCGTATAGGATCGATATCAACCGGGAACCACCGCCGCCGGATGATATCGGCATCGGCCGTGGTCGCGTCCTTCTTCGAAAGACGCATCTTGATCCGGTTTGCCCGCCGGGAAAGAAGCGAGGGGTTCACTTCGTTCAGGGTGACATAGACCCCCTGGACACTCTGCACACCCTCCAGCACGGAAACTTTTGCCGCCAGTTCATGGTGCGAGTCAAAATAACCGGAGGCCATGCCGTCGTCGGTGATTGCCCGCACTTCGATTACATGATCCGGGGCAAAAAGGACCGAGGCCGATGAGATGAGGTCATCGGTCATTATCCCCCGTCTCTGGCAATCCACCTGGCCCGTCAATGATCGAACAAAACCAGAACGTTTCGTCCATAAACCGTTGCGGGTACGCGGCGTAACAAATCTCACCTTTACAGAAGACGGTCCCCTGCGAGTCGGATATGAACGGGCAGACCTTCCGGGTCATTGCTGCACCCGGTAACTCACAGGCCATTATCAATCACCTCGCAGATCCCGCCAGTTAAAATCGAATAGAAGCGCCACCCCTCATGAGGAGTCCAGACCCATAGTTCCATTGTTGAACCAGTCGGTCTGGCCACGGCACGGAGTGCCTCGATGTCGTGCCTGTATGTCTGTGCGACACGTGCAGTCCCGTCGAGAAGGGTGTTACTCCGCTTGACCTGCACGAAGAGGGGATGGCCAGCATCCTGCCATGCGACCAGGTCGATCGGCGAGTGAGACCCTGCACTGCGGAGGACCTGGTAACCTTTGGCGACCAGGAGGTCCCGGGCGAGATATTCCACTTCCCGCCCTTTGGTATAATTTGTCCGGGCTGAAATATCGATCAGCCCCTGGGTATTGCTGCGAGCGGCACAGAACCGATCTGCCCCTTCGCGATACGGACGAATAAACACCGGGGGACCAGGTAAGCCGCGGATGCCAAGCGAATAATAATTCCGGTTTTCGATGATGTCGGATAGATGGTGGCATCACCGTCGATGATGCCGTCGTGCTGTCTCAGTGGGGACTGCCTGCCGAAAAATAATAGCTCCCGGATCTCTTCACGAGAGAGGCAATAACGGCCTGCTTCCGTCTCGATGGCGATATCCCCGTTGCTACACGCTCTCACGATGCCTGTTTTTTCTGGCATGTGATCACCGGGTCTGATTGGGAAACTTTTTGTCCCCTTGTGACAATAGAACTAATGACCCTGCCCTGTTATTGTTGCATGTTTTGGTAGACACATCTTTAATTAGGCGGGTCATTTCACGTTTCTTCATCAGCATTCCTCCGCATACTCGAGAAGTCCTTCCTTCACAAAGAACTCCCCAATGCCAGTGAATCCTGTCCGGAGTTCATAGGCTCGAACAACCTCACGTGATACACGCTTCGGTTTTATTTCGGTTTTCAAAAATACTCACCTGAATGCAACAACAAGATTCAAGAACAGAAATGATGATTTTTTTCTGGAAGGTGGTGTTGTTGCTAATCATACAACACTTCCATGGCTTAAATAAATTATTCTACTTTTATCCTTGCGCTTCATACCGGGCTATTTTTTCCTGATGCGACAGAATCTATGTATCTCTTCAATGAATCGCCATGCTGAACAATATATTTCGCTATCTCTTCAAGTTTCATCACACCAGTCGGGTCAAGAGGTTCTCCGCAGGTATAGCAGGTAGGTGCAAACGGGGGGTTGATTGCAGAGCAATGCAGGCACTGCCGGGGCCTGATGCTATCTTCTTTATCGTTTTCCTTTTTGTCAACAATACCATACACACGCGCAATTTCTGTATCGATGTCCTGTCCGGTCATATGCACGTATGTCCTCCACATGGATGTGTCAGGCTGTCCCCACATCATCATCTTAATTGCCGATTCCTGCATCCCCTCCTTAATCAGGTGGGTTATTCTGGAGTGCCGGAAGATGTGAGCGGTTACGTGCCGTTCAATCCCTGCACGCTTTACAATTCTCTGGATTCTCTTTGAAATGGTTGCATGGGTAAAGGGGTTTTTCAGCCCGTTTACAAATACCAATGCATCGCTTATTGGCTCACCCGGGTAATCGGCCTTCCAGACCTTCAGATATTCTGCAGCCATCATTACCCTGACATGGCGATAGTATTTTGTTTTGAAGAGGACCCCGACTGATGCACCATCACCCACAAACTGGATATCCCCCCAGGTCAGGGTGGCAATCTCACCGATACGGAATCCGCCCTCGTAGAGTAGAAGGATCATCGCCCGGTCACCGCTTCGTTCACAGGCTTTTATAATCAGGGTAATCTCATCGGTTGTCAGCAGGTCGGTCGCTTTCTTTGTAACTGTCTCTTTTTGCGGGTTTTTTATCCTGGTGATTTTCTTTTCGGGGATCTTGCTGTATCCTTCCTCGATCATCCAGAGGATGAATTGTTTTAGAATTATGACATGGTCGGCAATGGTATTCGGTTTGAATGGTTTGTTCCGTGAGCTGATCCCTTTCTTTAGGGCTTCGATCCCGGTATATACGTCAACGATGCCGATTTCACGGAATTGCCCGATAAAGCGACGCCAACTAACGAGTGTGTAGGTCAGTTTATTTATCCGGCCGGATGAAAGGTTGGCCGATGATCGACGTTCGATAAGAAATTCCCCGATCAGATCGGCATCATCCTTCGTAATGGTCCCGTTTTCAACGGCTGTTTTTAAAGAATTGTCAGAATATTCAGGTTTCACCGCAGAAAAATAACCTGCAGGTATTGATGTTCGGGTAGACATGAAGGAAGATTGGCATCTACGGTTAGAAAAAGCATCCCATGGGGAATCGAACTTGTTGTCGTGATGCTGCTATGGGGATTCGAACCCCAGTCGCGAGCGTGAGAGGCTCGCATGATTGGCCGGACTACACTATAGCAGCGATGTAGGAATAACTGCTCAAATACATGGGTAGTGTAGTTACTTAAATATGTCTGTTAATCGTCGTTTCCTGCGACGAAGTCGGTTATTCATCGTTAAATGTACCCCTGATCAGAACAATGGTCAGGTAATTTCTACACCCACAACTATATGTGAATGATCCAGCCAATAATAGCAAGAATGAGTGGCCTCGAGGATCAAATCAAGGAGCTGGAGGATGAGCTCCAGAAGACACCTTACAATAAGGCCACTTCCAAACATATCGGCCGGATAAAGGCCAAGATAGCGAGACTACGGGACGATGCTGTTAACCGGGCGATGAAGTCAGGGGGTGGAGGAGAAGGGTACTCAGTTAAAAAATCCGGCGATGCAACAGTGGTCCTTGTCGGATTCCCTTCTACCGGTAAGAGTACCCTGCTTAACCAGCTTACCGGCGCGGAGAGCGCAGTTGCGGCCTATGAATTTACCACGTTAACAGTTGTCCCTGGGGCGATGGAATACAAGGGCGCAAAAATCCAGATACTTGATATCCCAGGTCTTATTGCAGGGGCCGCGATGGGAAAAGGCCGTGGAAAGGAAGTAATCGGTGTCGTCCGAAGTGCAGATATGATCGTGGTCCTTGTTGATGTATTCAACCAGGGTCATGTTGATGTGCTCATGAAAGAACTCTACGATGCAGGTATCCGGATAAATAAACCCAGGCCCGATATCACGATTAAGAAGACTTCACACGGGGGTGTGCGTGTCCACAAGGTTGGCACGCTTGAACTGAATATTGATGAAATACGGGCCATCATGAGCGAGAGTAAAATTATGAATGCCGATATTCTCATCAGGGGAGGAGCCACGCAGGAAGACCTGATTGATGAGGTAATGGGCAGCCGTGTATATGTTCCCGCATTTATTGCAGTCAATAAAATTGACCTTATAGATAACGAACAGGCAAATGAGATAGAGAACACTCTTGCGGAACGTTTCTCGATGCCGCCAGTGATGATCTCTGCGCATACCGGTTATCACATGGAAGAGTTAAAAGAGGAGATATACCAGAAACTCGGGTTCATGAGGCTCTACCTCCGTCCCCAGGGTGAAGAGGCGGATCTCGAAGAACCACTGATAATACGGTCAGGCAGCAATGTTGAAGCAGTATGCAGGAAACTGCACCGGGACTTCGTTGATCGCTTCAGGTACGCCCGTGTCTGGGGTGACCATGTGAAACATCCCGGACAACGGATTGGTCTTCCCTATAAACTCCATGATGGAGATATTCTCTCGATCATCATCGAGCATTAATTCCGGAAAAGTTCCCTGCAAAAAATCCGGGGAACGATTTTTTTTCAAAATGTTGATCTGGCAGGGAAATAATCAGGGCCTGCAACTATCTTTTAACAATCCCCTTTTACCGCTTCAAGAAGCAGGTGAAGGGGGGCGGTTGTTTTTACCCCGGTACCAAGGTAATGGCAACGGGTTGCAGGAAATCCCATGGCATGGATCCTGCCAAGCAGTTCCTCTATGGGTGGTGGTGAGCGTCGCTCCCGTTTCGCAAGCTGGTGGTAGTCGTAAAAACCTGCCGTTGGAAGTTCATTCCTGCAGAGTACGAGAAGAGCTGCCAGTTCCCGTGAAGTTCCGAGCGGGATCAGCGGTACCTTTTCAACCATACTATCAACGACTGTTTCTGACTGGATCCCCCCCAGCCACAGCGGGCCGACTGGAATAAGTGGGACGTCACAATATTCACACACCGCGTGCTTTGGCAGCATTCCGTGTTGTTCAACGCGGGACGGGCATTTCGGGCACTGCATGATGTAACCGATAGATGAAAGTGTCCGTTCAGCTGCGGGTGCACCTCTCCTGATCAGGAGGTGCAGGCGGACAAAATGCTCATGGGCAAAGCAGAACTGCGGGACCAGCCCTATATCATATTTCAGCGCCTCACGAACTACGAATCCAAGGAGTGTCCGGAGACCGGTCTCGCTATGGTACTCATTATTCAATGGCTGGGAAAAATACCTTCTCATACCTGCCTTTTTATGGGCACCACAAAGTGGTGCGGTATCAGTTGCCGTAACCATGAGGAAACGGCGTGCACTCCGTATCGCGGAATCGATAAACGGTGCCGGAGTACCAAAGGGGTCCAGGTCGACTGCATCGAACCTCTGCCCTGAGAGGAGGACATTCACATCGTTTTTCGTTACCGTGATGTTGTCAAGCCCTGAATGGGTAATATTTCTCTGGATCAAATCAACAGCCTGGGTGTCGCGGTCGTTTATAACTACTTTAATTCCACATTCCTGCGCAATCCTGAGGCCCCTTACACCGGTTGCACCCATGGTATCGATATAATCCTCAGGGTGGATTACCTGGAGCAGGAGTACCGTTGCATCGCGGTTTAACTCCATGCGCCTGTTATAAAAAATCGGGGCAGTGCCGGGTGGGAAGGCGGAATCTTCGTCCTGCCCGGGGATGAAAAAACGTGTACTCCCCTCTACGGCCTCTATTAATTCCATAATCCCTAATATCATGAGTTTCGTTAACCTTATACCTATCCCTTGTCAATTCATATAGGCGAGGGCGTGTGGCTTAGCCCGGACATAGCGTCAGCCTCCTAAGCTGAATGCCGGGGGTTCAAATCCCCCCACGCCCGTTTTTCATAAAAAATCCTTCACCCCCTCAATACGCAGTCCGGAGAAGATCTTCATCATGACAATCATGGGTTACTGGCGGATTATCAGGCCGGTAAATTCTATCGTAGCTGGCCTTGCCGCAGCGCTTGCCTATCTGCTTGCAACCGGCACGATCATCCCCGGAGTAATCCTTCTTATTGTGATTGTGGTACTGATTACCGGTGCAGGAAACACTATTAACGACTATTTTGACCTTTCTATCGACAGGGTTAACAGGCCTGAAAGGCCTCTTCCCTCCGGGACAGTTACCCCCCGCGGGGCCATTATTTTTGCCGGTACCTTGTTCACCATTGGTATCCTGGTCAGTCTGTTCACAAATCCGTACTGTGCCTTTTTTGCATTCTTTAATTCACTCTTACTTATCGCTTATGCAAAAACTCTAAAAAGTACCCCGCTTGTGGGAAACATCTCGGTTGCTTACCTTTCCGGGAGTATTTTTCTTTTTGGAGGGGCATTTGCAGGTATATCCGGCCTGGTTAACAACCTGGTTATCGCGTTGATTACCATCTTTGCAATGGTTGCAAGGGAGCTCCTGAAGGATGCTGAAGATGTGCCGGGAGACATCGCCGCGGGTGCAAAAACAGTTCCTGTTAAGTATGGAGTCCGCCCAACCGTAGTAATCTCCATTATTTTTACCATAATCGCAGTAGTGGTAAGTTTTTCCCCCTATTACCGGTGGGGTTCCTGGTATCTTGCAGGTATCATTCCTGTGGACATCCTCATCCTTTACAGCGCATGGCTGGCAATCGGTTGCAGAAGTCCGGAATGTATAAAAAAGAGTCATGCAACGAATTACCTGAAATATGGAATGTTTACCTCGCTGATCGTGTTTACCCTGGCGGAACTTTTTCTCGCATGAGTGATTTGAATCAGGATCTGGTTGTAGAATTGAGATGAAGTATGTGGCCCCTGGAATGGGGCAGGGGACCGTCCCCATATTTTTGTTTCAAGAACCCTGCCTCATGTTAATGGGTTGGATATAACTTAAAAATTCGATTCCTATTCCTGCATCTTTTGCAGGATAAAAGGATTATCGGTGGTTTCAGGGGCCAATATTACCTATCAGAAAAAACACTGGGCTGGAATAAAAAATCAGAAATGTTCGAGGGTATGGAACCAGGGGGATACCTTCACCTCGTCAGGTACTGATGCCGGGTCAATACCCATCAGTGCCACGCCGAATACATCATCCCAGTTCACCGACGTTTCAACACATCCTTCCCGCTCAGTTACCACCCCGAGTGCAACAAGGCCAAGTTTGTCTGACATATCAAGGCCTTCCTTCACCTCAGAGAGGCATCCAACGCCGATGATCGCCCTTGGGCGATACTTCTTTACCATGCGCTTGATAAAGGATGACCCCGGGACAATAAAGAGCCTGTAGCCGAGTAATTCAAGCAGCCTGATCGCATCGGTAACAGTACATTGCCCGCAGTTGATGCATTTCAGTCCCTCGGGTGTGAGATTTGCAGGACATTTTGCAGACCTCAGGCATTGTGGGAAAAATATTGCCCGTTCCCCGACCGGGATTGCCTCAAATGCTTTCCTGCTCATCGTGTTGTGGACCCTGATGAAAAATGTCATCATTTCCTTGTCTTCAAGACCGAAGAGGCTGAACAATGCCTTGGAGAGCCCTTCGACCAGTACCAGCCCTGCTTTTAAGAACCCCGGGAAAAATAGTTTGCCTTTCCGTATTGAATAAAATGTGAGGGCCACAAGAAAAAGCGCAAGAAAAAACAGCCCGATGAGGACAATAACTGTAATTTCTCCGATAACAAATATCACGCTTGACAGGAGCGAATAATCAATTGTTTCAGTGTTAAATGTTTGAAATCTGATCACCCCGGCGATGTGTATTCTGCCGTTTCCATGATCTCCCGCATTTCATATGGTGCGGTTATGATACCCCTTTCAGTGATAACCGCGGTTACCAGACCCAGTGGTGTCGCGTCAAATCCCGGGTTCCTCACCGGTACTCCATCTGGAATTGTTTTCCGGCCAAAAAACGATGCTACTTCTTCCCGTCCACGTTCTTCAACGATTATATCCTGTTCCATTCCTCTGAAGTCAAATGTGGATACAGGTGCTGCAACATAGAAAGGAATTGTATGGTATTTTGCGCACACTGCATGCATATAAGTCCCGATTTTATTAAAAACCGCATCCCTGGTGATCCGGTCAGCACCGACAATTACACTCCCGATTTCACCTTTTCGCATTAGCATGGCTGCCATGGAGTCGGTAATCACCGTAACATCAATATGATCACGGAACAATTCCCACGCAGTAAGACGTGCACCCTGCAGGAGAGGCCTGGTCTCACAGGCAATTACCCTGACCTCCTTGCCAGCTTCAACTGCCGACCGGATAACCCCCAGCGCTGTACCCCATTCGCTGCATGCAAGCGCACCCGCATTGCAATGTGTGAGCACGGTACATTGGTCCGGTAACAATGCCGCACCGTGTTGTCCAATTTTGCGGCAGATTATCGCATCTTCCCGGGCTACCGTGAGCGCTCCGAAGAGTGCGACCTCTTTCGCATGATGGATTGATCCTGCATCCCTCATGCAACTGAGTACCCGCTGTACGCCCCAGGAGAGATTCACAGCGGTCGGTCGCGTCGCTGAGAGACATTCGGCATCCGCCTGTACCTGGTCACAAAATTGTTCATACCTGGTCTCTTTCGATCTCCTCGCGGCTAATGCGACCCCTAGTGCCCCCGCTACACCCAATGCCGGTGCTCCGCGTATTGCAAGGGTTTTTATTGCAGTCCCAAGTTCTGCAATGGTTGTGCACCTGGCGATCTCAAATGATACCGGAAGTAACGTCTCATCAATAAAGGCGATACTATCGGTATCCTCTTCGTACCACAGGGTTTTAATTTGCTCCATTGTCTGTTAGTCCTGCGTTGACCCAATGAACGAACGCATTGCTGCGGCTCCCGCGACGGCCACACAGTCTGGAATATCTTTCGGGGCAACAGCCGCCCCGGCGATATAGATGCCAGGTCTGTTGGTCTCTACGATCCCCATTTTATCATCAAGAGACTTAAAGAAACCCGACGAATCAAGAGATATACCCAATTTTCCTGCGATTTCAGCACCCTGAGAAGATGGGCTGATACCTACGGCGAGGATGACCAGGTCCGGTTTTAAGTCTTTTAATTCTCCTGTCTCGCTGTCCTCGACAATAAGGGACATTGCTCCTTTATCACCACTAATTCCGCCCGGCATGCCGCGAAGGAATGTTATTCCTGCCTCCTCTGCCCTTTCACGAAATTCCTCGTAACCTTTGCCATATGCCCTGATATCCATGTAGCAGATCGTCACATCGGTATCCGGTGATTTTTCCTTGATAAGGATTGCATTCTTTATTGATGCCATGCAGCAGACACAGGAACACCAGGCCCGGTTAATTGATATATCCCTTGATCCGACACATTGGATGAACACCACGCGGTCCGGTTTTTGTCCATTAGAGAGGCGCCTGATATGACCCCCAGTCGGACCGCTGGCATTCATCATCCGCTCGAGTTCCAGGGTTGTGATGACGTCCGGAAATTCCAGATAACGGAGTTGTTTTTTTAAGCCCGGGTCAAAGACCGAATACCCTGTCGCGACAATAATACTCCCGGCATGGACCTCGATGAAGACCGGGTCATCCTTTTGCTTTACGGCATCAAGCAGGCATGCATCATAGCAGAGGCCGCATTCCACACAATGAACCGGGTCTTTCACGACGATATCAGGGACTGACTGCGGATTTGGTTTATAGATCGCCCTTCGTGTTCCCATCCCTGCATCAAACTCGTTATAGACTTCTACAGGGCAGATTTGTATGCAGTCACCACACCCATTGCAAAGGTCTTCATGTATAAAACGGGGGTTTTTCCTGATTATTACCCTGAAATTCCCTTTTTCCCCATCAACTCGGTCAACTTCTGAAAGCGTGTAGACCCTGATATTCGGGTGCCTGATTACGTCTACCATTTTTGGTGAGAGTATACACATCGAGCAGTCGTTCGTAGGAAAGGTCTTGTCTAACTGGGACATGTGACCTCCGATCGATGGTTGACATTCTACGAGATGTACGATAATACCATGATTGGCAAGGTCGAGGGAAGCCTGGATCCCTGTCACTCCTCCCCCGATGACAATCACTTCATGCATTCCTGTACCTCTGTGCAAGTTCGACGTAACTTTCCGCATTGTGCACAATGCTCTTTTTTTGTTCGGGGGTGGTTGGCCTGATTACTTTCCCCGGCACCCCAAGCACGAGAGATCCCGGGGGGATATCAGCTCCTTCTGTTACTACCGTACCTGCACCCAGGATTGTATCTTCCCCGACAACGGCACCGTTGAGAACGACGGTCCCCATACCGACAAGCACGCGGTCATGTATCCGACAACCGTGCAGTATCGCACCATGACCAATCGAGACCTGGTTACCGATATAGGTCGGAAACCCCTTACTTGTATGAATAACTGCATTATCCTGGACGTTTGAAGATTCTCCTATGTAAATATCATCTTTGTCCGCCCTGATCACGGCACCAAACCAGATGCTTACATTTTCTTTGATTGTCACAGAACCAAGGACCGTGGCATTTGGTGCAATAAAACCGAAAGGACCGGTGCGTTTATCCATAATCATAATACTATAGCAGTTTAACGATTCAAGCGAATGAAGGTTATGGTAGGTGGTACATTTGATCCGCTGCATGATGGGCATAAACAACTCCTGGCCCGTTCATTTGACCTTGCAACCTCCCATGGCGTCGTAATACTCGGCCTGACCACTGATTCATTCGCGAGAGCTAAAAGCCACCCGGTACGGCCTTATAAAGAAAGGGAAAAAAATCTGAAAACATTCATTAAAACCCAGGGATATACAACAGACTGGTACATCGAACCCTTATCCGATCGTTATGGTTCAGCGCTCGATGAGGATTTTGATGCAATCGTCGTCTCGGAGGAGACCCTTGCGGCCGCAACTGAGATCAACCGTCTCCGTCATGAAGCAGGACTGCATAAGGTCGATATTCACCAGATTACCTGTGTGCTCGCGGAAGACCGGCGCTGGATCTCCAGTACACGGATATACCGGGGTGAAATCGACGAGCATGGGCACCTGACCGGTGTAAAAACTGCCTGAACGGTATATGATCTGATTAGGAATGACTATGAATCTGATGAAAGAAGTGCTGATAGTCGAAAATGATGAAATAATCGCGCACCTTCTTGAGGGGATGTTATCCAGTAAGGATTATATCATTACCGGCAAGGTATCGACCGGTGAGGAAGCGCTTGTGTTAGTTGCCGAACACAACCCCGATCTCGTCCTCATGAATGCCTGGCTTCCTGGAAAAATAGATGCCATTAATGCGGCATATTACATGAACCATGTTTTTAATACCCCTGTCATTTTTATTTCAGAAAAAAGAGATGAAGAGATTATCAACCGGGCCCTGTCCACAGGACCCTATGGATTTGTCACGATCCCTTTCAACACCACTACTATCATTACAAATAGCGAGATTGCCATCGCCAACCATGAAATAATGCTGCGGTTCATGGGGTTTGAAGGCCGGGTCTCCCAAAATATCATGTCAATGCTTGATGCAGTCATTATTACCGATATAAAAGGGCGGATCCTCCTCATGAACCCATATGCAGAGAGGTTGATAGAGGTAAAGCGGACACAGGCCACAATGGTTTCATTAAATCAGCTTCTCACGCTTATCGATACGAGGTCCGGGGAACTAATTGATGACCCTGTAAGGGATATCATCCGCGAGAGTATGGTGATTGGTATCGAGAACTATCTCGCGATACTATCAATGAAGGGAAAAAGGAGGGAGGTTGCGCTTAAGGCCCAGCCAATTACCGATAACAATGATAACGTGATCGGGGTATTCGTCCGGATCCATGAAAAATCGCACAACGAGAAAAAAATCCAGCGGCAATCCTAGTTCCTGCGAGCTGAATCTTTCGGGTCCCGAATCAATTTATAGTTCCGAAACGAGTGTATCCGCGGTTAAATCATATGGCCCGTGATGTCATTGGTGATCAGCCAGTCGCAGTACATGCAGTGCAGACCATTCGGCAGAACTTCAAACCTGCTGCTGACCGGTTCATGCGCGTTTGTTATACACCCGGGATTCGGGCACCTGACCACTCCCAAGAGAAATTTCGGTCGTTCAACTCCACCTTTTGCATATACTTTGTAATCACGGATAATGTTGATCGATACACGGGGGGCGATCAGTGCAATACGGTCCATCTCCTCTTTGCGGAGTTCCCGCTTCTCAATTTTTACAATGTCTTTCTTTCCTATTTTTCCGCTTGAAACATTTGTGGCAACACTCACTGATTCGGTTGTTGTCCCGGTAATCCCGATTATTTTCAACACGTTCAGGGCTTCCCCTGATGTAATATGGTCAATAACGGTGCCATTTTTAATCGGGTTAATCAGGAGTCCCTCAGCCGGTGGAACACGAGGGGTCATTTTAATACCTCCTGGAGCATGGCCATCCTCACCGGGACACCGTTTCTCGACTGCTCAAAATACCGGGCATAGGGGAGGTCATCTACCTCAGGTTCAATCTCGTCCACGCGGGGGAGCGGGTGCAGCACGATGAGGTGGCTCCTGACACCTTCGAGAAGATCGGTGGTGATCTTGTAACTTGAGGAGACATCGAAATATGATGCCGAGTCAGGGAAACGTTCCCTCTGGATACGGGTTACATAGAGAACATCTAGTTCCCTGATGATGTCCTCAATATGCTCATGCTCTATGACCTCGGTACCACGGTCACGGAGCTCCCCTATTAGTGCAGGAGGGAGTTCCAGCCCTTTCGGCGATATCACATGGATCCGACTGCGGTAAAGGGAGAGGGCATATGCCAGTGAATGTGCCGTCCGTCCATACCTGAGATCACCAATCATTCCCACATCGATCCCGTCGAGTGGCAGGGACTGTTGTATTGTATAGAGGTCGAGCAGGGTCTGCGACGGGTGCTGTCCTGCACCATCTCCTGCATTGATGACCGGTACAGAGGCGAATTCACTCGCAAGTCTCGCTGCACCCTCCTTTGGGTGCCGAAGAACAATTGCATCGGCATACCCGCTTACCACCCGAATGGTATCGGCAAGAGTTTCTCCCTTAGCCATCGAGCTCGCTTCGATACTCCCAACAGATATTGAGGTCCCCCCGAGACGGGCCATTGCTGCCTCAAAAGACATACGGGTCCTGGTGCTTGGTTCAAAGAAAAGAAGTGCAAGGATTTTATCGCTTAATGAATTCGCATTAAAATGCTGTGATGCAATATGGTTGGCGTGGTTAATCAGTTCATCGATAAACGGTCGATCAAGGTCACGAATTGATATGATATGCTTCATTCCAGGTTCCCATTCCCGCAATAGTCCACTGAATATCGTGCTCCCTCGCGTCACATGGCAGGAACACTGTCTCTTATCACACACCGGTGATTTTCCATTGTGGCGAAAAATTATCATGTTGCTATTATCCCGCCGTGATTATGAAGATATGGAATCATGTGTCCGGATAGGTTCCTGGTGCCCAGGTAAGGGAAATACTTACGAGGAGCAGGATCATAAAAAAACAGGTGAATTGAGCCTCATACAAGCGGATTGAGATAGACTGAGCGGGTAAAACTATCTACCTGCGAGGCCATATCATCAAGTTCCCGTTTATCGGCTGCAACCTGGTCACGGTACATACTCGGGTATTGTGTTATCTCCCTTTTGTTGATAATATCAAGTGCATCCATTATCTGGAATTTTGCCTTCCTGAGCTCGGCCTTCATTTTTATCGGGTCCCCGATGGACACGTACTGGGTGGCGTGCATTACAGAGGCCAGTCCCTCATATTTCAGAATAGTGTAATTCGTGATTTCAATAAGGATTTTTGTATCATTTCTTTCGTTATCATTCACGGGTTTTACCTGGTTCAGGTCAGACCGCACGAGGTCGATCTTCTGCACAGTTTCAGGAACCAGAAGGTATCGAAGGTAATTGACGTCATCGCTCTTGGATAAATCCAATTTCAGGTACCGCTCATTTGTGTCAGAGTTAATGATCCGGAGTGTTTTCCAGGCTTTTTCCAGTCTCTCATTATTATTTATTTCAATATTCCCGTGATTTGGTGGCTCTGCCGCAACCTGGTTTGCAGGGGGTGTACTATTTGGTAGAGTTGTCATCGTGGCAGGGTCCACGACTGGAAGTTTACCCGAATTATTACCCTCAAGTGTCCAGTTGGTGCCAACACATCCGCAGAGAAGGGTAAAAAGAAGAAGAATAAGGGCTAAACTACTCAGGTAGAAGTAATTATTATGTCTCTCGGATGGCATGCGGATTAATTTTCTTCGTGTTTGTCAATAAACATTCTGGAATGACAATTTTACCTTTAGAACACCTATTTTTAATATCGCGCAATATACCGAATTTTTACAAATCTTCGTTAAATTTTTTTTATAGTTACCGGTTTTCGAAAATGAGGGTATTTTCGGTGACGAAAAGGTGTTTGAAACAAGAGAGGAAAATTTACTATATTGGGGTTTTTCCGAGGGACCATGTACAACCTGTCTCATCCCTTCATATTCCCTGGCATTTCGCTGGTCATCTTCTCGCTGGACTGTTCCCGGTGGGCACAATCCTTGTTGCCCGCGTTATAAGGAGGTTGTAGGAATCGTGGTTCGGGTTGTACCGGACAAGTACTCCTGAAATGTCAACCAGGTCAGTATAACCTGCTTTCATGATGTATTCATTTTCTGATGAAAGATGATACGAAGGCATCACTGCATAGACCGGTTTTTGTGGTGTTCCGTCGCATAACTTCCATAGGTGGGTTTTAGTGTTACCAAGGTCACCTGACATCACTGCAGCACCGACATTGATCCGGCGGTCTAGATGGCGGGAAAGGGTCGATAATGGTGCCGTTTTTTTCCGGATTCCTTTGGTGTTATCTGTTGTCGTCCGGGAGTGACTTTTTCCCAGGACTGCATAGGAATATTTAATGTCCGTATTGAGGAACCGGTATGCTTCCTTGCATGAAGCTACCATCTCCATTAAACGGGTCGGCTTTAATGGTGGTTTTTCAACGAAACTCCAGCAGTGCCGGGGATTACATGTTTTCGTCCATCCAGGGTGGCATGGTGCAGTGACAACGAGTCCGGACATGGCGAGTTCCTTGACTGTCTGTCTCAATTCAGAAGAATTTACCATATCTGCGGGCTCGGTGATCACAATGACTCCATCCGGTGACAACACTTCTGCCAGGGCAATTACCCTTTCTGCCTTTTCCCTGATTGTCAGTCCTGTGAGTTCATTCAGGACATTCTGGAATACAAGCAGGTCAACATCAGTTGGAAGGGCCCGGATAGGAACTGCAGTAAGATCATCCGGCAGGGGGTCTTTTATGGTGATCCCTGCAACGCCATCTGAAAATCTGCTGGTAAGGAAGGTAAATGCCTCGCGTTGCTCCCCTGCGAGTTCAACAGCATGAAGCGTGGCATTACCATGCCCGGTCCGCGAGAGGAAATCTATCGTCGCCAGTGCTGCTACACCCGGGCCGCTGCCAATGTCCAGAATTGTCATGTCCTCTTTCAGTAATCCCGATGAGGCAAGCATTCTGAGGATATGCTCAAACTGGATAAAATATACCGGGAACTGGTAGGCTAGATATGCAAAAATACGATATCCCTGCTCGTAATGGACCTTTTTGTTCTTTCCTTCACGCCAGTAATCTCCTTTCTGTGCGATAACTGCCTGCCGTATCCTTTCAAGAATGACGGGGTCATCCCACTGTTTTCCGGTCTTTTTCGTGATATACTCCCTGATTAGTTCGTCAAGCGGCCGCGGGACTTTTGGCTCCTCAAAAAATTTCCAGAGTCGCTTCTTATCATCAGGAGTAAGTACCAGTTTCTTTTTTACCGGTCCTTCCGGACGTGTGGATAGTTCAAAATCATTTCCGACTTGTTTCATTGAAAGGCCAAGTTCAGGACGTTTTTTCTTAATTTTTTCAATAATATCCAGGGTGGATCTGTCTTTTGCAGGGTTTAAATCCGGAATGATCTCGGATAGCAAAAAGGTGGTTTTCTCTTCCGATATACGGGTTATTTTTGAGAAAACTTCTTCGTCCAACATCAGCAGTACATGAACGAGCTTAGCGGATAAGGATAATGGTTGCCAATTACGTGTCCAACCAGTCAATCACAATCCTGAATCCCGCTAATAGCCGTATGGTGCTATCGTGTGAAATGACACAGTGCGACAGGATTACGCCCGGATATAGTATCCAATATTCCGGCTATCTATGTGCCAATTCACCTCGTATGAATTTGAAGGATGGGATATTGGTTAGAAAAATCAGTGAATGTGCCAGCAACCAACACTGCCAATTGAACATGATCCCCGAAACCGGATCCAAATGCAACAAATTCAGAAATTTATACAAAAAAATTCATAATACCCCAGAAAAATCAATAAACGTGTTTCTAAAATATAACAGATGAAACTGCTGAATTATTATAATGTGTCGTTTGTTTTTTGAACGAGATGGGATTGGGGTGTATCAGTGGTATTATCTAATTTTCGATAAATCATAAGAAAGATGGACTCGAAAGAATTATCCAGCAGGATACAAAAAGTATTGTTGATGACGCATATTTTTATTATCTAGGATAATGAAAACATTGCAGATAGCCTGGCTTATTTTATCAAGTACCTTGCTCATTATGATACCCTTATTGCAAGTTCAGCGGAGGTTGCGTATGACACCCTTATGAAGGGTGTATCTCCTGACCTGATCCTCCTTGATGTTAAACACCCTGGGATGGCATTGATTTCCTCTCCATGATCCACCGGGACGCCCGATTAAAGGATGCAAAGGTAATAATCTATACTGGTATGCCGGAAAATAAAGTCCGTGAAGGACTTGAAGCGAGGAATATTTTTGTTCATCACGTTATAGAAAAACCTGCAAGCCCCTCTGGTTTAATTGCATTTATTGATCAGGAACTCAAGGGAAAATAAATTCCGATCGATTTTTTCAGGTACCTAAGTCATTACGGAGAACCTCCGGAAATGAGAATCAATTTGGTTTGTAACCCTCTTGGTTTTATAAGTAAGGCCCTAAAGGTAGTTTTGAAAGGTATTTTTCGTTTGTATCTGGAAAATCTGGATGAAAATTATCTCTTTTCATGCAATGGATGAATATTTCACATCGTTGCAGTCACACTTTGAAAAACCATGTTTCGCCGGATGCAGGCTTTAGCGACACTGAAAAAGTGCTATTTTCCCGGGGACATCAGGTATGCACCTGCACCGAGGGCCCAAATGATGAGCGGGTAGGTAATCATCCGTTCCATGCCCCCAGCCCCAAGCCCGATATACAGTTGTGATGCGAATAGTATCGCTGCAACCAGTGTTATAATACCAAATAATGGTGATAATAATGTAAAAGGACCCCTGAACACCTTGTATCCGGTAATGGCACAAAACCCGCCAAATAAAAATACCATTGCCGCTGCGATTGCATGTGAGGTCCCCAGGTTTTCCGGAACAAGTCCGACAAGCACTGCCCCTAGCCCTGCCAATCCGAGGAGTAGGGTAAAATACCTGTTTGTCCCGATATTCAGGAGCAGGTATGCGCTGATAATGATGGATATGCCAAAAATAAAAATGGTCGAATTGAAAAGCCATGCTGTTGGGCCCACACCAAGGTCGCTTACCATCTGTGTTACATGGTAACCGGGATAAATGGCTTCGGATATTATAATTCCAAAAAGAAAAAATGTAGAGCCGATAAAAATCAGCATCCCTGCGAGTATTTTATTTGTATACTTCATGAAACCCACGAACTCCAGGTTTAACGGTGATTCTATCTGATATTAAGGATTGGTATGGAGGGAACGATCTGAAATAAAGTTTTTAGGGGGTCAGCGATTTTAGAAGAGATTTTGCAGGCTACAGCTGAAACTTACATATGAGGCAGTTATTTACAGGTGATAGAATATGAGAATTGAAGGTGCATCTGGCTATGTGGTAAGTCGGGCAGCCATAGGATTACGTAAATTTTCTCGATGATAAAAGAGCTATAGCCGATTTGAACCATGTATGATAGAGCCGCTGGAGGGATTATCATAATACTTCTAATCCAACAGAAATTATATATTCTTTAACGAGTAAGTAATGGTATGGAGCCAGAATCACGATTCACCGGAACTAAAACGCAGTATGAACGGTATATTGACAATATCTTTTTCGAATCGGTTAAAGATGGAAGGATAACCCCTGATGATAAAAAACTGATTGAACTGTTTATAGTGAAATCGGAGAAAGCATCAACAAGCCTATCAATGGCCCGGAAATATAAACTGATTTACACCCTGATTGGTGGTCGTCACCGCTACCTGAAAAAACCATTCGCTGATGTGAATAACGATGAACTTGACGCGGCAATTTCAGCGATTAAGGCCGATTCAAGTATAAAGCAGAATACAAAAAGCGACTATTGTAGGATTCTAAAACGGTTTTACCTGATTCTAATCAAGAATAAGAAAATTAAATTAAATCTTGGATCTGTCAGCGAAATCAAAGTACCACGGTTTGACCGGATGACTAAAACCGCTGAAATGATGCTCACGGATCAGGAAATAGAAGATATAGTCCTAAACTGCCGTAACGCCCGGGATAAGGCTATAATTATGCTGATGTCAGAAGGTGCTTTCCGAGTGGGTGAGATTGCATCGTTACGATGGAATCAGGTTAAATTTGAAGACTGGGGTTTAATTATCAATGTCGATGAAAAGACGGGTAAACCCCGGCTTGTGCCCTGTTCAGGGAATGGCAGAGCGTTCTTGATTGGTTATATGAATGATATGGGGATTGCCAGCCCACCACCACCGGACGAACTGGTATTCTTCTACCGGGTAGGTAATGAAAAAGTTCAGATACAATATTCAAACATCAGCCAGCGGATCAAAGAAGCAGCGGAACGAGCAGGGATACAGAAACACGTCACCCCCCATTTATTCAGACATTCAGCAATTACCCGGATGATTGAAGATGGATTAGGCGAAACGGTTGTAAAACGAATTGCTTGGGGGAATGAAGATTCCGAGCAATTGTCAACCTATACCCATGTAACCGATAACCTGATTATCGACAGCGTAAAGGCAAGATGGAAGATTGATGCGGAACCCGTCAAATTAAAAGAGCGAAAGACATTCGGCCCCGTTCAATGTCAGTGTGGGTATGTGAACCCACCCGGTTTAAAATTCTGTGGGCAATGCGGCAAAGGTTTGACGCCGGACGCGATCAGCGAGATTGAACGGGTCGACGCATTGGTAGGAATCGATCTTAATAAACTAATCGAAGAGAAAATTGAGGCCCGTATGCGGCAAATGGGATAATTTATCCCCTTTTTTAATTTTATACTTTTTCTCCATCCACCGCTTAGCCATGAACGTGACATAACACCCCCACGCCAACATGAACGGGTATGGGAATTGTTCAATATAATCCCAAAACGGGGGTAACCAAAGTCCCCGTAACCGTTGTGATCGATGAAAAATTGAGAAATCTGTCTCGGATGAATGGGGTAAGCATGTCAGCCACCTTGACCCAAGCGCTTGAACTCAAATTTAAGGAGTCTCTATGAAAAGCGAGGTTGCAGAGGGCCACGTCCAAGTAAACCCTCATACAGTGACCTATACTTCAAAAGGTCTATGTAACACATCGGGTTGTCAGGACATAAACGTTCCGCCGACAGTCACGATTGAAGCGGTTCGTGCGTGGGCGTTGCAGCGACACGTCAAAGAAATTAATGCTATTCGTCTGATCGAACTGAATGGCGGACGTATCACTTACGACATCAACGAGGTGAATGCCTGATGCCCCGGGATTACGTCACCCCCTTTATCACCGCTGATAATTTCGCCGCTTTCTGTGATGCCCTGTCCGATCTATCGAATGCGTCACCGGACGAACGGGTCGCGGCCCTGCGCCTTCTCAGGGTCAAATTACCCGCTGACCAGTATGATCAAATTGTAGAGGCGATCTCATTCCCAGAGGATTTCCCTTATTCTGAAGGGTATCGAAAATGACGATCTGTTGTCCGGAGCCTGAGTCCACAGGCTTGTCACTAGTGGACAAAAAACCCGTGATAGTGGACAAACCACTTGTCCCCATTCCTCCAAAGGGGACGGCACTATCTATGGTACTGGTTTCACTAATGAAGGACGATCCTCAAAAAGCATTCAGCCTGAAGGAACTGCAACAGCGAACAGAATCTACCCGTGACGCGGTAAAGAAAGCATTAAGCCGCCTTACCGGAACGGGGAAATATAAGGGCGCGGTTATGAAGAAATCGCACGGGTATTATGGTTATGATCCCACTTGGGAAAACAAAAAATTGTCGTCGTTCTTCAAAAATCCACGGGCCTTGTATGAGAACGTAACCCTCCGGAAAACCTTGTCACCTTTGGGGGCACGGGGGGTAAAGTGGACAAGCCCTGATACAGCACCCTTAGACCCATCCGAAGCAATCCCAAAAACAGGATTTCCCCGCAATCTGGTTACTCAGCAAAAGATCACGTGGGAGTCCTACCCATCGACGGGCACGGAGATGATCCACTTATGCGCAGACGGTGGAAAGGGTTTCGGTTTAGACTTGCTCATCAACGTGATACACGATCTAAAGAAATATGGGTTTGTACCTGCGGAGTGGGATTTCGTATCTTATGAGGAACATATCGAGTCACAAAAATACACAATTGAGTGCGGGGTAAAGTATCAGGAAATAGAGGGTGCGATGTGGAAGGCATATGTCCACGGCAATTCTTTACGGGTCGAATATGCAAACAGGACAAAAATTCCAGCGGTTGAAATGCTAGACGCTTTGGAGGAAAGGGCAAGGATACAGAACGGGCCCTCTGTGCTAAGGCGGCAGGATCAACTTGAACTCGACCAGAGGGAAACGGATCAACGAACCCGAGAAATTTACAAAAAGATCGATTTGCTAATCGACAGGTTAGAACGAAAAGGAGTGATTTAATGACCGAGCAAGGGATCGTATACGGCTGCGTACTCGTGCCCGGATTGGCCGATTGCGACCGAACAAGGGGTGAAAAACTTCTCACCGAAAAGGAAATCCAACGTATTGCACACAAGTGGATGTCTGACTATCGCAACATCGATATCCGGCACACACTCAAGAACGTCGCTGTTCCTGTAGAGTCATACCTGCTACCTGCACCGATGCAGGTAACCTTAGAAGGCCGTCAGGTCACACTCCCAAAGGGGTCGTGGATTCTCGCATCGAAGGTAGAAGACGCCGCTGTTCTGGCTGAAATCAAGGCAGGAGTCCTCAAAGGCTATTCTGTTATGGGAATCGCGTCGAGTAAATGCCCATTACTCAAAAGGTCGGGTGTCTGATCGTGTAGCCCCCCAACGCTATCACATTCAGGCCCCGGCATTCATCAAATGATGCACCGATTTACGAACAACCCATTATCAAAAGGAGATTAAAATTATGGCAGCACTAACACAACATCTTAAACCAGAACTCACCCCGGAGAAGATTGCAGAAGACGCAGAACGAAAGAAAGACCCGTCGTCCTGGCGGACGCCGACCTATGGAACAGGAAGACCCTGTGCCCGATGCGGATCGTATCAGGTGAACAAGGTCTATGTGCCTCTGCATACAGTCCCAAGGAACCAAGATTACATTTGCGATTCCTGCCATCAGATACTGGCGATCAACTGGGAAACCCAGAAAATCCCATTCCCGGCCCCGATTGTCGAACAGACTCAAACGCCAGTCATGGCACCTGCACCCGTGAAGCGTTCACACGCCAAGAAGCAGATCGCGGGGTGACGCATGATTGAAAACATCCCATTGCCCTCCGGCGCTCGTTTTATCGGGCCCGTGGCAGAGCAGCGAGTCAGAGAAGATGAGCAGGAGATCGAAGGGAGACAAAATGCCGCGACTATGCACTGTTTGCAGCCATCTTGACTGCTCCACGATTAACGCCGCAATAGTGGGCGGGGCCTCGTTGCGGAGTATCTCGGGTCAGTGGGGAATCTCATCAACAACCCTACAGCGGCACGCTCAGCACCTGCCAAGCCATCTAGTGAAGGCTCATGAGGCTCAGGTGGTTGCGGAAGCCGGAACCCTGTTGCAGCAGGTGACAGCCCTCTCGGAAAGAGCAACCAGTATCCTCGACCAAGCAGAGGAAGCGGGAGATCGCCGTACTGCGCTCGTTGCCATTAGGGAAATCCGATCAATCCTCGAATTGATTGGAAAGGTCACAGGCGCTATACAAACACAATCTCAAATCAGTATCAACACATCAGCAGAAATAACAAATCTGTCAGATGAAAAATTAGCAGAACAGCTCATGAAGAGTGCGCGAAAAACCCCGAATTGAAGAGATATTCTTCAATCCGGTTTTAATTGATATTTATGTGCCTGTATCAACTTGCAATCTGAATTGACCAAGGCCCGCTTGCTGTTACATCCAAATAATATTTTCCCGTTGTAAGTTGTTCGGATTTCTTACCCGAATAAGATCCGATTTCATTCGCAAGCAACGTAAGGTATCCCCCATTACCATCTTTCAGAATCACTGCAAAATTTGACGTCCCTGTATATCTCATTGTAAAAATACGTAGCCCTGTACCCGTCGCAGCGAAATTCACCACATCATCACCGTTGCCGGACAGTGTTGCTGGAATTGTCGAACTTGAAATGTAAGTGATAACAGGTGTGGAAACTGATACTTTTGGCTTGCACTGGCCACGGTAAAGTGCCCACTCCTCACAGGAGGTACCATCTGGAAATGTACACATGCCATATTCTGCTCCTGTTGTGTCCTTCTTGATAATATCCGTCCCACCTACTTGGCTACAATAAACCGAGGCAGGGTTGGCAATCCCTGCGGTATTTTGATTCGTTAACATATTAGTTGTCGGAACTTTTTGCGTCGTGGTTGGAGTTACGAGAACGGTGACGTACACAATTTGCGGTGTGGGTGTCGGAGTTGGAACATCTGGGGCCGGGCTTGAACTTGTGCAACCGGCGAACATTACCGCAACAAAGGCAACGGAAATCAAGAGTATCAGATATTTCTTCATGGTGCTGATACAGTGTCGCAAGACAATAATGTATTCCCGGTTCTGATCGTCCACCTATGTGTGGAGAAAAACCCGTAACGATGACTCCCTCCATTTTTCAATTAAAAAAGACAGAATACACCACATATCGGGCCATTGGCTATAAAACGAAAAAAAATTATCTTTAGATTGAATAAGTATCAAATAAATATGGATATTCCTGCTCCGCTTCATTAATTTCCATAACTATGGTGGGGGAGCTTGAAGGGACATACATATCACTTCCATACATTATTTCGATGTTTTGAGGCTCTAGTGTATAATAGGTGCCCGATGGGGTCACATTGTAACCCCTTACCATATATGGCAAATCCGAGCCGGGATGATATCTTGGTTCATAATAAAATGGATATTGCAGATCGCCTATAATATCGCCCTTTTTATATTTTGGGGTGGTTGATTTGACCAATGTAGGTATTGACCCCGATGACGATGTGTAAGAATTTGGAATATTATCTCCCGTAATACTATCCGTTTTTAATTCCATTCCTTCATAACTAGCACTTGTATATGATTTCCAATCAGCCGGAGAGAATTGTGCCTTCATGACAAACTCTTTTTTAACTGGCATTCCGACCTTAACAGTTCCAAAGTTTAGAGTATTTTCATCAAGAGTATTTCCTTTATAAATTAATTTTACATGCGCTTGAACATTTTTAGCATCGAAATCTCCCATATTTGTAATTTCCAGCGTGACCATTGTTGTTACAGGATTATGGGACTTAGCAGGACCGTCTACCAAATAAAACCCAGTTTCATCTACCCGAGTTATAGTCTCGGGGGTCGATGTGGGTGTAGTTATTACCCCAATAGGGGCTGTGGATTGAGCAACACATCCTGCAAGAGTTGCAGCACATGCGACTAGAACTATCGCAGCCAAAAAAATAAAAGAAATCCTCTTCATCATAATACATATAGATGATGAGGGATAAACGCGCCTATTTCAAAACTTGAATGATTGATTGAATTAACCCCTATTTTGCAACTCTCGCAACGATACCGGGCTTTGTGACGTTGGCTGATCCATCACTGTCCTGTAAAAAGACCCTCATATGAGAAACTCGCAGAACTGCTCATGAAGAGTGGGCAAAAAACCCCGAATTGAAGAGATATTCTTCAATCTGATTTTAACCACTGCTTCCACTGGAACAATGCGCGGAATTTCCACTGGATAACATACGCTTCCACTGGAAATCCTGCGATTAAAGCACCGTTCCTATCATTTTCTCAATTTCGCTTCCACTGGAAATACGAAGAAGGTCGCTTATTTTTATGTCAAAAAATAGTAACATAAAGGAATGAATATGTTATATGCTTAAGCATCCCATTATGTTATATGGGTTTAAGTTACTATGAACTGCACAAAGATTGGATATGTCAGGGTTTCGACAACGGAGCAGAATACCGACAATCAAAAGAATATCCTGATTAAAGAGGGTGTCGCGGAAGACTGTATTTTCACTGACAACGGAGTGTCCGGAACAGTCCCGGCACTGAAGAGACCCGGGTTTAAGAAACTCATGAATTTCATTGAGATCCACCCGGAAGTAAAATGCCTTTGTGTTTATGAGTTATCCCGGTTAGGGAGAACCACCTATGAAACCATTAGCATCATTCAGGTTCTCGAAGAAAAAGGAATCTGTGTCTGGAGCCTTTCACCCAACGAGGGATTCACCCGGAGCGAGGACAAGGCAATGAGGCAGTTAATGACCATGATACTTTCATGGGTCGCGGAAAGGGAACGGGCAAACCTTGTAGAGCGCACGAAGGCAGGTCTAGACAGGGCCAAGGCAGAGGGTAAGAAGTTAGGGAGGCCAAGAAATGACATCGACTGGCAGAAGGTAGAGGCATGGCGGAAGGATGGTCTCTCATGGGTGCAAATAGCCGGGAAATTAAAACTTTCTCCAATGCAATTACACCGGAGAAGGAGGAAGAACGGGGACCTAAATTAACCCACAATTAAAGCCATATATCGCAAAGATAAGCAGGTATCCAGAGAGGGAGGCATAAATAGCAGCGGGCCAAAGAGAATAATTCCTTTCCCGATTCAAGCCCCATAGCGCAACAATACCGGACTTTATGGAATGGACTCAAAATTAGTATGCAAGGGGCATGATTTGAACATATGAAACTTTGAGGGAATAGGCCCATTTTTTCAGCATTCTAAAATTTCGAGAAAATAGATCTTCCGGGAAAAATCGCAATTTTTTGAAAAGAACAAGGATGTAGGAGGAAGTATTTCTCCCTTATTTCCTTATTCCCGTCTCAAACTCGTCTAGAGTAAAGACATACCAGACTGGTACTTGATGTCCTTAGTGAATCCGGAGATCATACCGTTAACACTTGAGGTCTCGGAGTAAACCACGTCTTCGCTTCTAACGTTGTTGGTTGTTCCTCTTGCTTCCTGGATGTGAGACTTCACGTAAGCTGATGCCGAGCCGACTGCCGGGATCTGTCCGGCGGATGTGCCGTATGGCTTAACGTTGATGTTGTAGTTCAGGACGACAGGCATGGTTGCATCAGTACCGACAAACCTCTCGTTTGCAGCGGTTGTAACTGAGCCGAATGTCAGGTCGTATGCACTACCTGCCTGGATGATGTTGCAGTATGCTGGAATGATGTTAGCGCCTGCGGATGAGAACGGACAGAGCATAACGTCTGAAGCGGTCTTGCCGTTGGCTGCACCGTCGAGCATCAGGTTCTCGCTACCTACAACGTTTCCACCGTCACCGGTTGCAATGAAGGTAAGTGCGGTCTTGGCGTCGAGGTTCGACTGACCGATTACCTTGTTGCCGGTGTTGAGGTTCTGGCTTGCTACAAGTGAGGTCAGTCCAGTCTGTGCGACGATGTTCTTGTCGTACGAGGTGGTGTACTGCACCTGTCCTGTGTTGAGGATACCCGTGTGAATGCCGGAGTCGATATCGGTTACGATTGCGGTTGGGTTAAGTGATAGTACGAGAGCATACCACTCACCCCATGTGCCATTATATCCACTGGCTCTTTGCACATTCATTAATGAATCGGGGATGGTTATTTCGGTAAGTTCATGTAAAGCATTGACCTTATATGACCCTCCCGCTGCGATTAATTGATCCCGATCGGCTGGCAGCATAATCCAATACCACCCCGGAATTGTAGCCATAAGCGCAGCTGCGGCACTAACCTTGTGCATTTTATAGGGATTATCAGTCAGAGTCCATACCCCTGCGTCGGTTTCCATGACGAGACCGTCTACATTTGCAACGGTTGTGGTAACAATACCCTGTGTTTCAGGGACTGCCGGAACGACACGATCTGCTGAAGCAAAACCAATAAATGCTATCAACATTAAACAGGCAATTATAATAACGCCAATTTTCTTCAAATTTTCAACCTCCAAAATCTCCCAGACTATTTTTAAACACCATGATCTCACACAAAGTATGATATTTAAAATTACCCCTGGTAACAAAAACTTCTTGTTTGACTATATTTATAGATTGCTCTATTGAAACCGAATTTCTTGTCATAGAAGAGCAGCGAGCCAAAGAGAATAATTCCTTTCCCGATTCAAGCCCCATAGCGCAACAATACCGGACTTTATGGAATGGGGCCGTATCTTCTCTGCCCTGTGAAAATAGGGTGTTGGATTAGAACAATTACGACAAGCCGCTGGAGGGATTTGAACCCTCGACCTGCTGATTACGAATCAGCCGCTATACCCCTAAGCCACGGCGGCAAAAATGCCTCTTATCTATAGTAGTTCTGCATTTATTAACATTTAGAGTGGTGTGCAGGAAACTGTACTAAAAAATAACGGTATCAGGAGTAACCCCTGATGGTGGTCACATTATCAACCGAAGGGCGCTCACCTTTTGGCTCAATTTTCCCGAATTTTGATTCAAAATCGGCCATTGTTTTCTCAAGGACTGCGAGGAGGTTCTTTGCATGGGTGGGGGTAATACTCACAATGGCCTTGGCTCTCGCCTGGTTAACACCGGGTAACTGGTGAAGGAAAACAAAGGTGAATTCATCCTCCTTGTAGGCTATCTGGATCATGTTGCTATAGACCGGGTCAAGTGTCTGTGGAATATTTACGGATATTTCCTGATTCGTCATATCAAATACTATTGTTCTGAATTCATAAAAACAGTACTGACTCAATTTTGTGGTTTTCGGGATATTACTCTTCAGGTGTGGATATGGTTATAATATCCATAATCAGTTCCTGAATTTAGCTTGATAATCATGTATATGGATGATAGACCTCGCCCAGAAAACTAATTGATTCTCTCGTTTTCATAAGGAAAAAATTTAGTTTCCTATTGCGTGAAGATAATGGTATACATTATTATGCATCACTGGTAAAAGATTATTATAGTTAAGAGGGATGTATTCATCATGACTCATGATAGTGAAACTACGAAAAGAAAAGAGATCAGGATACAAATTCCTATTTTCTTCAAACTCATGATCAGCATGCTGTTTGTCGCGACAATCCCGATATTTCTCCTGGGAATCGTTTCGATGGGGGGCACCGCAAGCATAACTGCAAGTTTAGGGCTCCAGACAACAATCATTCTGCTGACCGTTGTCACCCTTGCCATTGTCCTGATGTGGAGTTTCTTCCTTGCCAGCAGCATTACGAGTCCTATCGTCAAATTATCAAATATTGCGCAAAATATGAGCCAGGGGGAGATAAAAACATCAGAAATTGATGTCATGTCAAATGACGAGATAGGTGAGCTTGTCGTATCGTTTAATAAACTCATCAACACGTATCGTATTCTAGACACACTCGCAAAGGATGACACGGGGAATAAAGAAGTCTGAATATCAAGTTCAGATTTTTTTTGGGAGACCTTTCAAGTTACCAGCGCTGATTCCACATCATAAATTCGTTGATATGAAGCACCAGAACCTGCTTCCCGGCTGGCGGGTGCCAAATCCTGGGTTTGCAATTTTTTTATCTGCAGAGGATAGCGAAAAACCCAAGCTTACATTTTTATCTTAGAGTATCGAATTAAAAATATGGACACATTCCGGGACTACTTTTTTCATCAACAATATTCGACATTGGAGGAATTGGGA
>Ga0194039_1000343_pt1 | contig 29172 bp, 19 predicted proteins | sample JunL228m_MetaG_FD_148679 | JGI IMG/M metagenome (GOLD analysis project Ga0194039, IMG submission 148679) | Anoxic zone freshwater microbial communities from boreal shield lake in IISD Experimental Lakes Area, Ontario, Canada - Jun2016-L227-8m | ecosystem: Environmental > Aquatic > Freshwater >... | reverse complement strand
GTCCCCCACCCCCGCAAGCACGATGCCCTTGACGCCCTTGCTGACCAGAAAATCAACGGTCTCACCGCCGAGGTTGACGTGCGAATAGACGATCTCCACGCGCGGCAGATCGTTCGTCTTAAACCCGGTCACCGAAAATTCACTCTTGGTCGTGTGCCGCGTCGTGTTCTGCGAATAGAAAAATGCCTTCCCCGTGTTCATCATCCCGGCAATGCCACGATTTGGCGAATGAAAGGTGTCCATCCGTGTCGTGTGCATCTTCTGCGACTCGCGGGCGTAATGGATGGTGTCGTTGAGAACCACCAGCGGACCGCGGCCTTTGGCCTCTGGATTCGCAGCGAGAGCCACGCCATTATAAAGGTTGATCGGACCATCCGCGCTAATGGCCGTGGCGGGCCGCATCGAGCCAACAAGCACCACGGGCTTGTCGCTCTTCACAATGAGGCTCAGAAAATACGCCGTCTCCTCCATCGTGTCCGTGCCGTGCGTGACGACAATGCCGTCCACGTCACTTTGCCCAAGCAATTCATTGCAACGAGCCGCGAGTTTGAGCCAAACCTCGTGGTTCATCGTCTGGCTGCCAATGTTGGCGATCTGCTCACCGGACAACTCGGCCACATTCTTGAGCTGCGGAACAGCCTTGATCAGGTCGTCCACCGAAAACGTCCCCGACTTGTAGCCCTCATCAGCCTGCGTAGCCTGCGCGCCGGCAATCGTGCCGCCGGTGGCGAGAACTCTTATCTTCGGTAATCCCCAGGCGGCCGGCGTGGCCGCAAGCATCGCGGCAAAAATAAGGGCGACGATCTGAGTTAGTCGGTTTGGCGTCTTCATGCTCTGTCAGTAATCAGTAATCAGTTACCGGTAATCAGTGATCCGTGGCAACAGCACTGAGTCGTTGCCGATTCCGCGGACACTCGGCCCCGCACCAGCAAGATTGCAACCGGTCATGGTCAGGAGGTTAGCGGCCACGAGCCTGCCATGTCAACCAACCAGAATCGAAATGCGACAATCATCGTTGGCGCGCTTGATCCATTCTACGGTAGATCGGTGGTTTTACGCATTTACTACGACGGCCTCGACAAGCCGAGTGTGCAGGTCCCCATTGGTGATTTCTTTGGGGTCGGACATGGCGCACACCGGAGTTTCACTTCCGCGCCTGTAAACGTATCCGCATACGGCCTCTCGCGTTCCTGTTACTGGCGGATGCCTTTCCGGAAACACATCAAGGTGACCCTTATCGTTCGATCGAGCGCCCGGATTGGATCAGTTCGGTCGCCCTCTGGTATCAATATCCGCCGATCCCGATGGAGGAGTCTTTGCCAGCCGCCACCAATCGGGTTGCGCCTTACCAGGTCCTGGCGGTAGGCAAGCTGGCGCACCGCGCCGAGCCGCCGGCGCTGCTCAAGCCATCCTTCATCGTTCCTTCACGTTCGAGTGGCTGACCCTTTTGCGATTGGAGGACATGGCGGGCTACCACCAGCTCTATGATGAAAAACGGAAGGCCGTGAAGTGAGCGCGGGTCCGGCCGGCGTGGTTCGGGAAACACGATTTCTGCTCAACGGCTTTGATCTCAAAAGCCAGCACCACCATGCAATCGAAAAGCAAACGTTGGGCAAAAAAGGACCCTCATTTCATCGCACGCAGCGCTTTGGCTTTTTCCCGACAGGGCGCGATGGTATAAAGAAACCGCTTCACCAACTCTCGAAATCCGTCGTTGTCGCGGTCTTCCGCCAGCCATAGCCGCTGGAACTCGGTTTGGAGCGATGCGAATTCGGTTGCCACCGCTTCGAGCTCGCTTGCCACTTGCAGGCGCGGCACCGTCTGGTCGTTGTAATGACCGAGCGCCACTAGTTTGTGGCCAAGCGCCACATAACAGCGCACGCCGAAAATCCACTGGTCCAGGTTGTCGCGGTTTCTCGTCGCCCGCAGTGTTTCGGCAGAGAGGGCAGCTAATGCAGCCGTGGCCGCATTGACGATCAATTGGCCAACAGCCCCTGGGTTCGCAATCCGCGTAATGTCAGGATGTGCGAATGGATCGTGGACGAATTCCCAAATGTAGGTTGTGGAGATTTGAGATTCCTTCCCGTCTTTGTCCCGAATCTGAATTGGGATGGCGTTCACGTCGCTCGCGCTTTCAATGGCGTGGATGGCGCTGTCGTTGCGCAAGCCGTACACGATGCGAGCCACCGCCTTGCGGAAATAATCACGATCCAACCGGGCACCCGTCCAGGCGCACGCGCCATGGTATAAGAAAGGCAACCATTCCTCCCCAACAAAGTGAAAATGCCCGGCATCGCCCCAGTCGGTTGTGATGCTGCCAATGCCGCCGTGCATCGCTCCGCGCGACACCTCCAGGTCCGAAAATGCCGCCGCCGGGTTCACCCAGGGCGTCAACCAGACATGGCTATAAATCCATGCCTGAGCGAAGAAATCAATCCGCTTTTCCTGGAGTCGAGGGAAGTCCTTTTCCCAGGCCGGCTTGTAAGGCCCGCCGGCACAATAGTAACTGCCAATGATGATGTCCTTCGGGAGCGCATCGAGCTTTGGCCCCATGCCCGCCAGGTGTCCTTGGGAATCGAGCGGCCCCTGTGCAATCATGAGGCGTCGGCCATGTTTCCTGACCGCCTCGTTCAACTGCAACACATAGCCAAATACGAGGTCAGTCGCCTGGCTGATCGTCACGCCGTTTGTCTGCAAACCGTCAACATCGATCTCAGTGATATCGACGTTGAACAGTTCGCCCGGAAATGTCTCGCACAGTTCGTCGATCATCTTCGTTACCATGCGGACAGCCTCGGGTTTTCGAATGTCAAAGGTCATGATCCAGGGCGTCTTCTCGCACGGTCCGACCCGCAGATGCTGGTACTGGGGTTTACTGAGGATGTGATAGGAATGCCCGAGCGTTTGAAGTAGCGGATGCACTTCCACACCGTTTCCAGCCGCATGAATTGATAGATCGCGGCCTTCCGTCGGAGCTAAACCCTCAGGCGGTGAGATGTCCGGAAAAGCCTTGTACTTGTACTCATGCTCGATGTAGAGTTCGAGCTCGTTCATTTTCGACAGGGCCAGCACCTCTGCGAGGCGATTAAGTGTTGCCGGCTTGGGCACTTGCCCGCGCGAGATGTCCTGCTGGGCACCTCGATATCTGAGAACCGGCCAATCGTAAATCGTCATGCCTGGCAAGAGCGTGCGGTCGGCGGCAATCTGCGCCAGCGTGGTGATGGCATGGCGCATCCCCGGGACGGTCCGGGCTGCGAGCACTACGGCTTTGGCGTCGATAACCAGCACATATCCCTGCTCGCCGACTTGTTCGAACAGATCAACACCCAAGCCGGTTGCTCTTGCCAACTGGGCGGGCGTGGCGAGCAGTTCAAGTTCGAGCGTCCGCCCTGCGGGGTGGCCTTTGAGAACCGGCAGCCGCACTCCCGAGGCGTTTGCCACGAGATCAGCGGCCCGCTGCCCCAAATCAGATTGGCTCGCGCCGACTCCCCTCAGCGTGATCCCCTTGCATTTGTTGAGATCAAACGAGATGCCAGGATGCGGCCGGACTGCTTTGGGCTGGGCGATGATCCACGTGTCAAGCAAGGCGAGACGTTTGGCCACGGCTTCAGGGGTGGTTTCAAATTCCCGCTGAGCGGTTGCGCCCGTCAAGTTGATCGCCACCAATACCCAGAGAACAGTAGTTAGCCGCAAGTGTTGCACGAACTACTCGTATCGGAGTGCTTGAATGGGGTCAAGTCGGGCAGCATTGAAAACGGGGAAAAGGCCAGCAATGATGCCGACCGCGGCACCGAAGGTCACGTGATAGTTGGCGCTACCAAGAAGCACCTCATGACATCCAGGACAACCCGGCAAATTGAACGCAGTTGACAGATTCAGAATGGTGATACATATTGGTATCACGATGAAAACAGCCACCGTCAGAGATTTGCGAAATCACTTTCCCCGGGTCGCCGCCTGGATTGCCGAGGGCGAGCCGGTGGAGATCACCAAGGCAGGGAAATTGTTTGCCCGCCTCGTGCCACCCGCGCCCGTCAAAACGCCCAAGCTCGTCAAGCCCGACTTCATGGCGCAGTTGAAGGCCACTTGGGGCGACCGCATTTTTTCCGCCAGGGAGGTTGCTGAAATGCGCGCGGCGGAATTGAAAGGCGAAGCAGGATGATTGCCTTTCCTGACACGTCGTTTCTGTGCGCGCTGTATGTGCGGCAGGACAACTCGCTGACGGCAGCGGCCCATTTTCAGAAGATGCCGGAAGCGTTGGCCGTCTCCGGCCTGCTGCTTTACGAATTTCGCCAGAGCGTCCGCTTTCAAGTCTGGCTTCAGGCGCGGGACAAAAGCAGAGGCTATCCCCAAAGCATGGCGGAAGTGGCGCTCGCCAAACTTCAATCCAATCTGGACACCGGCGCGCTGGTGGTGGTCACTGCCGACTGGCCGGACGTTCACCGACTGGCCGAAACCCTTTCCAAACGCCACACCATGACGGGCGGGCACCGCAGCTTGGACGTGTTGCACGTTGCCACCGCTTTGCACCTGGGCGCGCGGGAATTTCTCACCTTCGACACCAACCAGATCAAACTGGCCCTGGCCGAAAAATTGAAGGTGAAACCTTGACCGCGCCGACGCCAAACTGCCGGGGCATTGTTTGTGCAAGAAGTTCGCGGTTTGATTATGGCTCAGGGATGCCCAACACATCATTTGGGATTGGAACAGGACGATCTTTTGGCGATGTCGATCTGGAGACCGAAATCATGAACGGACTGCTGCATCAACGCAGCCTTCCCCTGCGTTCTCGTCACGAACCCACTTGCCCTGATGGCGCTACGGGCCGACCAGCACCACCGCCACTCCGTTGAATTCCAATTCCGCTTCACAACCAGCTTTGGACTGCACCTTATACGTATCTTCAGCGACGGAGATGTTCCCAGCTCCGTTAGGAGCGCCATGTTTATAGTAACGCCCACCCCGGATGCTCGGCCAAGCTCCTTTAGGAGCGGCATGGGCTGTGGTGCTGATCGCCTTCCACCCGCCCAATGGAGAGTGTTGAATATCTGATTAACGTCCTTTAGGTTGAGTTCGACGTGATGGACCTCGCCTTGGGTGGTTGAGTTCTCAATCATGTTTCTCAAATTAATCGATGCAAGCTAAACTAAACCGGCAGGACGTTGCTCCTTCACTGCTCTGGTTTCGCCTCGACCTGCGTCTGGCGGACAACCCCGCGCTGCACGCGGCGATCCAACGCGGGGGGGCCGTCATCCCCGTATTTATTTACGCGCCCGAGGAAGATGCGCCGTGGCAACCGGGCGGCGCGTCGTTGTGGTGGCTGCATCAATCGCTACGAGCTCTCCAAATGGACTTGCGTGCCACCGGTTCAGCCTTGGTTATCCGCCAAGGTCCGTCGTTGGCGGGATTGAGATGTCTCCTGAAAGAAACCGGCGCGGGCGCGGTGTTTTGGAATCGCCGCTATGAACCCGCGGTGATCCAGCGCGACCAGAACATCAAAGAGACGTTGCTGGCCGACGGGGTGGATGTCGAGAGTTTCAATGGTGCGCTACTGCACGAGCCATGGACGATTCAAAATCAAAGCGGCAAACCGTTCCGGGTGTTCACACCATTCTGGCGACACTGTCTCACCAAGCCCCCGCCCGACGCGCCGCCGAGTGCGCCGCTGAGAATCCTCACGCCAAAGGATATTCCAGAATCCCTGGCGCTCGATGCGCTCAAGTTGGAGCCGAGAATCAGTTGGGCTGAAGGACTGCGCGTCGCCTGGCAGCCGGGAGCGGTCGGAGCAAAGGCGCAACTCCAACGCTTCCTCCGCGAGGCCGTGTCGAATTATGGCGAAGACCGCAATCGCCCCGACCGGGTAGGCACATCGCGGCTCTCGCCCCATTTGCACTTTGGCGAAATCACACCGCGCCAAATCTGGAACGCCGTGCGCCGGCACGCGGAGGCGAGCCAGATTCCAGAAACGACGTGGCGGGCATGGCAGTTCCTCACCGAAATCGGCTGGCGTGAGTTCTCGCACCACTTGCTTTATCACTTCCCGAACACGCCGGTTGAACCGTTGCGTGCGGACTTCAAGCGCTTTCCGTGGCGTAAAGATGCTGCCTGGCTCAAGGCCTGGCAGAAAGGGCGCACCGGGTATCCTATTGTGGACGCCGGCATGCGCGAACTGTGGACCACGGGCTGGATGCACAATCGCGTGCGAATGATTGTCGCGTCGTTCCTCGTGAAAGACCTGCTCCTCTCGTGGCAGGAGGGCGCGGCTTGGTTCTGGGACACGCTCGTGGACGCTGATCTCGCCCAGAACACCCTCGGCTGGCAGTGGACCGCCGGTTGCGGGGCGGACGCCGCGCCTTACTTCCGCGTGTTTAATCCCATCAGCCAGGGCGAGAAGTTTGACCCGCACGGAGACTATGTCCGCCGCTGGTGCCCGGAACTCAAACAACTCCCCGATGCCTGGTTGCACAAACCGTGGCAGGCGCCTTCTGAGATATTGGCTCGCGCCCGGGTGGAACTCGACCGAACTTACCCCCGTCCGATTGTCAGTCACGCCATTGCTCGCGAGGTCGCGCTGGAAGCGTTTTTCAAGATTCGCGGTGGGCAGGATGGAAAACACGGCCAAGGAGGTATTGCCGCGAAGGTTGGTGGGCGGTGACTCCCTTCATCAACTGCAAAAGCTGCTCTCACTCGAAACGACAACCAGTTTGTCTCTGTTTCCTCTGCCGGCCAGCAACTGACTCGCATGAAACTCACGAGCGGCGAGCAAGCAATCGTTGGAAGCGCACCCGGTTGTAACGCTGGGCGAGGATACACGGCAGATTTGCCGCCAGCGCGTAGATGACCATGACCAGGTCGGCCCACCAGGGATTCCAGAGGAAGAACACCGGAGCACAGCCAATGGCGCACCAGTGACAAAGTTCCCCGCGCCAGGTTTCACGGATGAAACGGCGCAGGTAGTCCGCATGAGTGCCAACAAGCGTGCTTTTGGCAAAACCGCCGCCGAACCAGCGCGCAGCGTCGGGCAACCAGTCCTTCCAGCGCTTGATTCCAATCACGCCCTCGTAGAAACGCCCCCCTCGCTCCCACCCGCGCGCAGCTCCCGGATTGAACCAGGTCACCGGCATCCGCGTGAAGGCCCAAGCCAGGCCGAACTGAATGACCGGCCAACCAGCCAGGTTCAGCACGACAATCCATAAGATGGGCAGTTCAATCCGCAAGAATCTCGCGTCCTTTCCATTGAACCCGCTTGCCTGAGCGCAGTATCGACCACGCAAACACAACGAAAAAAACGATTAGCGGCACCGGATAGAGCACCGCCGTGAACCAGCGGAAGGCTCCTACCAGCCGGCTGAACCAGGCTACCTGCAAGGCGCAGAGCAAATAGGCCGAGCCCCAGCCGAGCCAATCGCCAGTCACCAGCCAACCCAAGGGAGGCAGCATCAATCCAATCATCCACGCGACCACGAACACCATCACGCCGCGCGGGGTCTGGCCCGCCCCAGACGCAAAACCTTTCGTCCAGCCGGCGATCAATTCGCGCAGTCCGTTCGGATACATGCGGATCGAAATCACGCCGCGCCCGGTCACGCTGCGAGCCGGTATGCCAGCGGCGCAAAACTGTTGTGCGAGGAAGCAGTTTTCCAGAATCCGGCCTTTCACCGCCTCGTGCCCGCCCACACGCCGGTAGCTTTCGCGGTCCACGAGCAGCATTTGTCCGAACAATCCGTCTGGCAACGTGCCAATGGTCATGTTGAAGTTGAAGAACAGCGACAAATCCTCGTAGGCCCGTCGCACCGCGTGGAAAGGTCCGACCGAGAACGCGCCGCCGTCGTAGTCCGCCAGCACCCGCGCCAAGCCGCCCGGCTCGAACCACGTGTCCGCGTCCAGGAACAGCAGCAACTCACCCGTCGCCGCTTGCGCGCCTTGGTGACACGCCCACGTCTTCCCGCGCCAGCCTTCGGGCAACGGCTGCGAGTTGACGACGCATGCGCCAAATTGTTGCGCAACTTGGCCGGTGCGGTCGGTAGAGGCGTCGTTGACGACGATGATTTCGCATGGTTGGGCGGCTTGCACGGTGATGGAACCCAGCAGTGTGGGAAGGTTTTTCTCCTCGTTCCGGGCGGGAATGATGATGGAGAGTTGATCCGCCGAAGCCGTTTTGCCCCCACCGGCAGCCCCTTTTCTGACGCGCCCAAGCACAATGCAACCCGCCCCCCAGAGCGCAAGCGTGATCGTCAATAGGATGCCTTCGATGTTCATCAGGAGATTCCTATTACACGTTATCCGCGGATGGCACAACCGGCAACCCTCTCGCCAACGTCCGGCGGTGGGTGGGCGGACGGTTTGTGTTCGTTTCTAACCTGCGGACCGGATAGGCTGTGGTGGTGAAGAAAATGATTATCCTGTTTGTCATGCTGTTGATTGGTGCGGGATTGATTTTCGTGGGTTGCCAGACCACGAGGAGCGGCTACGAGTCCGCCCCCTACAAGGTGGGTCGCACCGACGGCAAGTTCGAGCTGCGCGATTACCCGGCATTGACGGTCGTCGAGACGCCAATGACTCCCAGCGGCAAGAGCGCCGACGGAAGTTTCATGCGCCTATTCCGGTTCATCACCGGCGGGAACGAAGCCAAACAAAAAATTGCCATGACCACGCCGGTGTTCATGTCCGGCAACGACACAAACCGCACGATGGCGTTTGTGCTGCCGGCAAAACTGAAGGCCGCTGAAGTGCCGCGGCCTGCCGATGGCGCCGTGACGGTGCGCGAGTTGCAGGGCGGCCGGTTCGCCGTGCTGCGCTTCAGCGGCGGGCGCAGTGCCAAGCGGGAGTCGGAAACGCTTGCGCTCCTCCAAAACTGGCTCGCGGCACAAGGCTTGAAAGCGTCGGCGTCGCCGGTGTATGGCTATTTTGATCCGCCGTGGACGCCGTCATTTCTGCGGCGCAACGAAGTGATGCTGCGAACCGAGGCAGTGAAATGATAAGTCTCATCCGGCAAATCGCCGGGCACACAAGGAGTTGATCACTTGTCCCAGGCGGCCACTTTCCTGGCGACGTTCTGGCCGCAGAGCACCACCATCGGCATCCCGCCGCCCGGGTTCACCGAGCCGCCGACGAAGAACAGGTTCGGGTAGAGCGTGCTTTGCTTGGGCGCTTTGAACGCGAGATTCTTCCAGCGGTCGCTCACGACGCCATAGATCGAGCCTTTGTTCGAGTTGTATTGCGCGCGGATGTCGAGCGGTGTCCAGAAGTGCTCGAAGACGACGTGCTTCCGCAAATCTCTCAAGCCCATGCGTTCGAGTTTATCAAGAAGGCGCTCCTTGAGCTTGAAATAGTCCTCGCGCGTCAATGGGTGCGCGTCGTCAATGTGGGGAATGTGCGGGAGAATCTTCAGGCAGTCGCAGCCCGCCGGCGCGACGGTCGGATCGGTCTTGGACGCGGCCACAAGGTAGATCGTCGGGTCATCGGGCAACTCATATCGCTCAAAGACCTTCGCGAAATGCTCTTTCTGATGGCCGCTGAAAAAGAAATTATGGTGAGCGAGCTGCGGATACTGGCAATCGAGGCCCAGCTCCACCACTAGCCCGGAGCAGGTTGGCTCAAGTTTCTTTTCCAACGAAACAATAAACGTTTTGTCCTCGCGCAGCAACTTTTCGTAGGCGGGAATGACTTCCATGTTCGACACAATGATGTCCGCCGCGTGAACAATTCCATTCGCCACGATGCCAGTGACGCGGCCGCTTTCGCGGCGCACTTCGCTGACCTCGGCGTTGAGATTGACCTTGATGCCGAGTTCGTCCATCAGGCGCCGCAGGCCGAGGGCGATGTGGTAAAGCCCGCCGTCCACATACCAGAGGTCGTAGCGGAACTGAATCGTCGGCATGGCATTCATGAACGCCGGCGCGCGATACGCCGACGAGCCGACATATTTGATGAAGAAGTCAAAGATGTCGCGGAAGTAACGCGTCTGAAGATGCGACGCCACGCCTTGGTGCATCGTGCGAAAGAGATCGAACTGGAAAAACTTGAACAAGCCGTAGTGCTTCGCAAATCCCTGCCAGTTGTCCAGGCCCTGCTCGAAATAACCGTCGTTTGTCAGGTCATAAAGACCGGCCGAGTATTTCAGGAAACGCTCGATGTTCTCCGGCGGTTCACCGACCTTGCGCGCCTCGGCGGCCATCCTCTCCGGCTCGGGATACAAATCCAGCGTGACGCCGTCCTCGAAGAAATTCCGCCAATGCGGGCGCAGCGCGCGGATGGAGAAGTAGTCAGTCATCTTCTTCCCGCTGCGCTCGAACAAACGCTCGAAGATATGCGGCAGCGTGAGAATGGACGGGCCGAGGTCGAACGTGTAGCCACACTCCTTGAGCACGTTGAGCTTGCCGCCAATCTGGGCATTCTTCTCGAACACCTCGACGTCGTAGCCCATCTGCTTTAGCGAAATCGCGGCGGACAACCCGCCCAGCCCCGACCCGATGACAATGACTTTTCTGCTGCTCATACTTGCCTCACGTGTTTTCCGAAACCCGTTTCAGACCTTCCTTTGCCAGATGACCCGCCGGATGCAGCGCCAGTGCTTTGCGGAAATAATCCACAGCTTCAGAAGTGGCCAGGAGCCCAATCAAAATGAAAATGAAGTTGACGCGGAGCATTGCTCCTTCAGTTATTACCCGATAATATGGCATTGCTCAAGCCGATTATGGACTTTGCCGCCACCAACCAACGTCAGCGCGCCTTTTTTCAATCAGGCGCCACCCGGTCAGTGGAGTTCCGCCGCGCCCAGCTTGAACGGCTGGCCGGCGCATTGGAGCGGCACGAAGCCGCCTTGCTCTCCGCGCTGCAAGCCGACCTTGGCAAATCTCCGAGCCAGGGCTATGCGTCCGAGTTCGGCCTGGTGCAAATGGAAATTCGGCACGCGCTCCGCAACCTTCGCCGCTGGGCCGCGCCCAAGCGCCGCCGCACGCCCTGGTTTGTCGCGCCGGCACGCGGCTGGGTGCAGTTCGAGCCTTTTGGCCTGGCGCTCATCCTTGGCCCGTGGAATTACCCGGTGCAACTGCTCGTCAGCCCCCTCGTTAGCGCCATCGCGGCCGGCAACTGTGTCGTGCTGAAACCTTCCGAACTCGCGCCCCAGACGGCGGAGGTCATTGTGACGCTCCTGCGGGAATGTTTTGCCGGGGATTACATCTCCGTGGCAACTGGCGGCGCGACCGTGGCCGAGGCTCTCTTGCGCGAGCGGTTCGACAAAATCTTTTTCACGGGCAGCACGCGTGTCGGACGACTCGTCATGGCGGCGGCGGCGAAACACCTGACGCCGGTGACGCTCGAACTCGGGGGCAAATGTCCCGCCATCGTCTGCGCGGATGCGTCCCTCGCGCTGGCCGCACGGCGCATTGCGTGGGGAAAATTCATGAATGCCGGGCAAACCTGCATCGCGCCTGATTTCGTCCTTGTCGAGCGCGAAGCACGCGACACTTTCGTGGCGGCGATGAAAAAGGCGCTGCACGAATTCTATGGCGACGACCCAGCCCGGTGCAAAGATTACGGGCGCATCGTCAATCACACGCACTTCGAGCGGCTAGTAAATTATCTGCGGGACGGGAAAGCCGTCCACGGCGGCCGGCATGACGCGAAGGATTTGTTCATCGCACCAACGCTTTTGGCCGACGTGTCCCCGGACGCAGCGGTGATGCAGGAGGAAATCTTCGGGCCAGTATTGCCCGTGCTGGAATTTGACAAACTCGACGACGCGCTCGCCTTGCTGCGCGGAATGCCTGCACCGCTGGCGCTGTATGTCTTCACTCGCGACCGTGCCACCGAAGCCCGCGTGCTGGCGGACGCGCGGTCGGGCGGCGCCTGCGTGAACGATGTCGTGTCGCACATGATTGGCACACGCCTGCCATTCGGCGGATTGGGCGAGAGCGGGATGGGCGCGTATCACGGACGCGCGGGATTCGAGACGTTCTCACATCAGCGCGCAGTGTTGCGTCGGGCAACCTGGCTGGACCTGCCGTTTCGGTACCCGCCCCAAAAACTTTCACTGGCCGGACTGAAGCGGGCGATGCGTTTTCTTTTGGGCGACTAATCTTGCTCCTATCGCCGATCTTGTTTAACCATTGAGCATGTCACGGCCCATTATCATCATCGGAGCAGGCCCGGGCGGGTTGGCAGCAGCCATGTTACTCGCGAAGGCTGGAGCGGATGTCACCATTTTGGAAAAACAGCCGCGCGTGGGTGGGCGCACTTCAGTTATCGAGAGCGATGGCTATCGCTTCGATCTTGGCCCAACGTTTTTCCTTTATCCGCAAGTCTTGCAGGAGATTTTCCAGGAAGTCGGACGCGACCTTTACGAGGAAGTGCCGATGACCAAGCTCGACCCGCAATACCGCATCACCTTCGGCGCGGGCGGGGAGTTGAATGCCACGCCCGACCTGGAACGTATGGTGGCCGAGATCGCCAAACTCTCGCCGCAAGATGCGGAGGGGTTCCGCCGGTTCATGGCATACAACCGCGTGAAGCTCGAGAAGTTCGCGCCGTGCCTGCAAATGCCTTTCCCGGGCTGGACGAGCTTGCTCAGCCTGCGCCTGCTGAGGGTGTTGCCCTTTCTCAAACCGTGGAAGTCGCTGCACACCGAGTTGGCGGGCTATTTCAAAGACCCGCGGCTGCAACTCGCGTTCACGTTTCAATCAAAATATCTCGGCATGTCGCCATTCCAGTGTCCGAGCTTGTTTTCCATCCTGTCGTTCCTCGAATACGAGCACGGCATCTGGCATCCAACGGGCGGCTGCAATTCCATCTCGCACAACATGGCGCGCGTCGCCCAGGAACTCGGCGTCAAAATCCAGCTCAATACCGCCGTCGAGGAAATCCTGTTTCAAGGCCGCCGCGCCGTGGGCGTGCGCACCGCCCAGGGCGAACAGCGCGCCGATGCGGTGATGGTGAACGCCGATTTTGCCAGCGCCATCACCCGGCTCGTCCCGAACCATCTGCGCCGCCGCTGGAGCGACGCCAAGGTCGCAAAGAAAGAGTTTTCCTGCTCCACGTTCATGCTCTATCTCGGGGTGGAAGGAACATTCGATCACCTCGCACACCACAACATTTACGTCGCGAAAGATTACCGCCGCAACCTCGATGAAATCGAGCGGCAGCACGTTCTGTCCGAAGATCCGTCTTTCTACGTGGAAAATCCCGTGCGCACGGATGCCACGATGGCGCCGCCCGGTCACAGCGCGTTGTATGTGCTGCTGCCGGTGACGCATCAGCATCCGAACGTGGACTGGAATCAAGAGCGCGCCCGCTATCGCTCGGTGGCCCTGCGTCAACTCGAAAAGCTCGGCATCTCAGACATCGAAAAACGCATCCTCTTCGAGCGCGTGATCACGCCGGCGGATTGGGAAAGCAAAGTGGACGTGTATCGCGGCGCGACTTTCAACCTGGCCCACAGCTTTTCCCAGATGCTGCACCTGCGTCCGCAAAATCGCTTCGAGGAATTTGACCGCATGTACCTGGTGGGTGGCGGCACGCACCCCGGCAGCGGCCTGCCCGTCATCTTCGAATCCGCCCGCATCAGCGCGCGTCTGCTGCTCGAAGACTCGGGCCGGGCAACCTGAACCCACCAAGCGTCAACCGAACTCTTGTGGGCCTTTGGGTATCACTCGTAAGGCCATGCGATAAGCCCAACGTTTCAAGGGTGGGAACCATCGCCCCCCAGCACGATAAGTCCCGGACGGACGACTATTGTCGGCCATCCCTCCGGGATGAGGAAGGTCAAATCCGGGCGGCTTTGGACGAGAATGTGCGCTTCCCACGCCGGCGCGCGCACGGTTGCGGACAAAAATGTCCGCGCTCCGCAAACAATCGCGACCGCTGCTCAGCTCACTGACCTGAGGGCAGGACAGAACGGAACCCGATGTAAACGCTGCTGAACGTCGGGTTGATGCCGCTGCGAGCCGCCGCCCGGCAGTAGAACGCAACGGTGCCCCAACCGCCTCCCCGACTCACACGGCCCGAGCCTGAAGCGGGACCACGAGGGTCGGTCTGCGAGCCGCTCGAATACCCTCCATACCAATCCCAACAGCACTCCCACACATTCCCTGCCATGTCATACAGCCCATACCCGTTAGCCCCAAAATAACCCGCCGGACTCGTATAGGGAGTCCCTCCGATCTGACCGACTGCGTTGTACCCGCTCGGTCCCAAATCGTAGCTGTAACTGTTGGTATTCGCGAAATAGTTGGCCTGGCTTTCGGAAACCGTGTTGCCCAACGGAAACCGCTGCCCGCTCAACCCACCCCGCGCTGCCTTCTCCCACTCCGCCTCCGTCGGCAACCGGTAGCCGCTGCTCCACTTCACCCAGTTGGTCTGCACAGCGGTCTGCCCACTCCGATACACCGTCGTCTGCCCCGCGCTGGTGTAATACGCCGGCACCCGCCCCTCCCGCTCGCTCCGCGCATTGCACCACTTCACCGCGTCATACCACGTCATGTTCTGCGCTGGATTATTGGTCTCCTTCCCCTGCCCCGCATACTCGAAACTGTACCCGTGAGCGACGGCCCACTCATGCACCGTGTCCCATAGGCTTTTGGTCACCTCATACTTTTCGATGTAAAACGCGCTCACATATACTGTGTGCATGGGCAGAGCGTTAGTGTCGTTATCCAGACTATCGCCCATCGTAAAGCTGCCGGCGGGAATGAGCGCCATGTCGGGTGGCACGGGCGGCACCGGACTGTTCGTCCCGAGCTCCAGCACCCGGTAAAACCGCCGCGGCGCTGGCGGCGCGTCCACGTCCACAAACCAGTACGGGCTTTGCGTCACCACCAGGTTCGTCAACACCACCCAATTGGTCTGGTTCAGATTAGAACAGTACTGTATCTGGTTGGTAACCCCCAGATCGCTCTGGATGGTAAACCTGGGCACCATCGCGGTGTCGGTGATAACTGGCGCCGCCCCCTGCGCCGCCATGCCGGCCCCGAGCGCCAAAGCGCACAGGCCGATGCTCATTGTTCGTGATTTGGTTTTCATGCTCATGCTCTTGCTCATGCTCTTGCTCTTGCTCATGCTCTTGCTCTTGCTCTTGCTCTTGTTCTTGCTCTTCATTATTTGATTTCGCGTCCGTCATTGAGGCGTGCCACTCGCTGCGCTTCAGTGCCAATGAAACACAAGCAGCGTTTGCCGACAAACCTAATCCTTCGAGAAATCGGGGCTTAACACCCACCCCCGCCGCCGCCGCCGCCTGGAGCGGCGGAAATCCGAATACCGAAATCCGAAATCCGAATGCCAAAACCCGAAGGTAGATGGCAGGAGAAGTCAATTATGGCGTTGGAGTTTGGACATTTTCCGCGGCGCTCCATCCCGAAAGGATGGCATGACTCGGCCCAGCGTTGCGCCTGCCAATCCCGAAGGGATTCTATCACTCAGCCCGGGGTTGCGCGTGGCGCGCGACCTCGCAACCCTGCTCTGAGTGATTTCTTCCTTTCAGGATGAGGGTCGAACCCGGGTGGCATTGGTCATGGGGTGCGCTTCCCACGCCAGCGCGCGCACGGTTGCGGACAAAAATGTCCGCGCTCCGCAAACAATCCGACCTTCTTCTCGCCTTCGGCGCTTCTTGATTGGGGTTCCCAAAAAAGGATTGGTGAGGTAGTCTTAGCGCATGAGTAATACTGGGCTCCTGTCCCTAACGGTGAAGTTGGCCCCAGAGGATCATTCGGCGGTGTGCGCGAAGTCAAACCGCAGTGCCTGGGTGCGAAATGCCATCAGCGAAAAGCTGGAGCGGGAAGTGGCGCAGCCAGCGCGGCCCCGGAGCACGCTGGGCCGCAAGCTGCTGGCCGCACGGGCCGAATATGCACGGTCCGGCGGACGCGTCTTGTCCCTGGGGAAGTGCGGCAGGAAGTGGCACGCCGGCGAGGCGAGCGATGAAACGGACCTGTCTCGACAGTTCGGTCCTTATCCAGGCGGACGTGAACTCGCTCATCGGAGTGCTGGCTCAGAGTTTGGTCCTAATGCCGCAGGCGCGCAGTAAGCACCAGCCGCGCAGGGCTTCGAATAAAACGAACACACCGAAAACCGCCAACGTCACGCCCAGCCAAACTGAAAGGAAGTAGCTGAACCCGGCTCCGACGAGCAATCCCACCGCGCCCACGCCGCGCACGAGTCGGCCGGTGTTGCTGATGTTGCGAGCGAAGAGTGATTTCATCGCTCAGCCCTTTTTGCGGGCTTGCGCAGGTTGTCCGGGGTTGTGCTTGGACAATTGTTCCACACGTTTAGCGGCCGATGTTCGGCGGTTGAACCAACACAACTGAAGCGCAAAACAAAAATAGAACCATGAAAACGAATCGATTCCTCACTGTGGCAGCCCTCGCCGCTGCCGTCACCATCATCCGCTAGACCTTTTCCGGAACCTCGAATGGTTGGCGGTATTTGCGCGAGACCAGTTGATTGGCCTGGTCGTTATCTGCGAAGCGTTCTTTCTGGGGATCGAACTTCAGCGGCAGGCCGAGTTGCACGCTCTCCTTTGTGCAATCGACGCCGTTGGCCTCCAGATGTCCCGCCATGCGGTCGAAGGCCTCACTCAGGCTCTTGTTGCCTTGCAACGATTCCTTGATTTCTCCCGACGGCTTCCGCGCGCCGAGCCGGTAGGAAATATTGCCGGTGTGGACCAGGCCGGCCGAAAGATGCCCTTCGAGAATGTCCGCGCGGAGATCCTTAATATTGCGGCTGCGGATGGCGGCGATCCAATTGCCATGATGTCCGCCGGACTCAGCCGATAAACCGGTTGGGGTTTTCACGTCCTCTGCCGGACCCTTCTTCTTCTTTCCGTCGAACCGCGTAATCTCCTTGCCGTCCTTATCCTGAATGATCGCCTCGGTATAGCTCGGGATCACCACGCAGCCATTTTCGCACTCGATGACGTTACCCACCCCCACTCCCCTGTAGTTGTCCATCTTCCAGCCTTCCGTCTGCGAGGCTCTATTGGTGGGCAGTCCGCGCACCTCAAAAATCATCGGCGTCTTGTATCCATGATAGACCGTCAGAGTGTTCGGCGTTTCGGCCGAGTCCTGGTAGCCCAACCGGCCGCCCACCGCCATCGAGAACGGGGCGATGGCCTCTTCCCCGAGGAACCAGCGGCAGATGTCCACCTGGTGGGGACCCTGGTTGCCGTAATCCCCGTTGCCGTACGGCCAGAACCAATGCCAATCATAGTGGACGGTGCCAAACTTGCCATTGCGCCGCGGCGGTTCCTTGGGAGCCGGCCCGCACCAAATGTCGTAGTCGATGTAATCGGGCACGGGTTGCGGGCCGTCCACCAAACCGATGCTCTGGCGGGCTTTGTAGCAGAAGCCCCGGACGATAACAATCTTGCCCAGGTGACCGTCCTGGACGTATTTGACGGCTTCCTGAAGTCCCGGCGAGGATCGGCACTGGGTGCCGCACTGAACCATTCGATTATACTTGCGGGCCGCCTCGACCATCTGCCGCCCTTCAAACAGGTTGTGGCAGGCGGGCTTCTCGACATACACGTCCTTGCCTGCCTGACAGGCCCAGACCGTGGCCAGGGCATGCCAATGGTTGGGGATGGCGATGGACACGGCATCCACATCCTTTCTCTCGAGCAGCTTGCGGATGTCGGTATAGGTCGCAATGTCGCCGCCAAGTTCCTTGGCCTTTTTGTCAAGCACGTGCTGGTCCACGTCACAGAGTGCGACCAGCCGCACGCCTTTGGTCTTGGTCAGCGCGCCGATGTGCCCGGCCCCCTGACTGCGGAAACCAATCTGGGCGACGCGAATATCGCTGTTCGCGCCGGCAGTCTGGCCCCGGGAAAACGCGCGGGTGCTGAACACCGCCGCGCCAACGGCTGCCGTCTTGAGGAAATCTCTGCGAGTGAAGCTTTTCATGATGTTCTAAAACAGTTACCCATAACAGTCGTCTGAAAAATAGGGGGAACATGAATCAGGCTCAATCTCTTTCTGCTCTTTCTCTGCAATTCGCAGACACAATAACTGACTTTCGCGCTGGCCTTGCGGACGGGGATGATGTAGTTTCCGGCGAAATTATTCGCCGGCCAGCGCCGGTATGCATTATGCCTAGCCTCTGATCCAGATCGAAACGCAACATGAACCCCCGACTCGCAAGCTTTGTCCTCCTGCTCGCTCTTGGCCTGTCCACCCCGCCGCCGGCGTCAGCCGCCACGGACCCGTCCACGACGCCTGATCGTCTCGATGCCCGCATGATGCGCCAGCCGGCGGTCTCGGCCACTCAGATTGCCTTCGTTTATGCCGGCGACATCTGGCTCGCCGACAAGAGCGGCGGCGTGGCCCTGCGCCTCAGTTCGCCGAAAGGGGAGGAGTCTTTTCCGCGCTTTTCGCCGGACGGCGGGTGGCTGGCCTTCACTGGTGACTACGACGGCAATGAAGACATTTACGTCATGCCGGTGACCGGCGGTTTGCCCCGGCGCATCACCCATCACGGCGCGCCGGACCGGATGCTGGGCTGGTATCCGGACGGAAAAACCATCCTTTACGCGACCTCGATGACCAGTCCCAAGAACCGCTTCAACCAGCTTTACAAAGTCTCGGCCCAGGGGGGGCTGCCCGAAAGGCTGCCTGTGCCTTACGGCGAGTTCGGCGCCATTTCCCCCGACGGCAAGACGCTGGCCTACGTGCCCATCAGCGTTGATTTCCGCACCTGGAAACGCTATCGCGGCGGCATGAACCCGGACATCTGGCTGTTCGATCTCCAATCCCTCACCGCCCGCAATCTCACCCGCTCGCCCGCCGCCGATTCCAACCCAATGTGGCACGGCGACAATACGCTCTATTTCCTTTCTGACCGGGACGAGAACAAACGCTTCAACCTTTGGGCCTGCGATCTCAAACACGACAAGGTGCGCCAGATCACCTTTTTCAAGGAGTACGATGTCCACTTCCCGAGCATCGGCCCGAGCGACATCGTCTTCGAAAACGCCGGCCGTCTTCACCTGCTGGATCTCCAAACGGAGAAGTCACACCAAGTCGATATCCGGGTCGTGACCGACCGCGCCACGCTCAAGCCGCATTATGAGGATGTTTCCGGCCATATCCAGGCGGCCACAATCTCGCCGACCGGCAAGCGGGTGCTGTTCGCGGCGCGCGGCGACATCTTCTCGGCCCCGGCCGAGCACGGCGTGGTGCGCAACCTCACGCGCACGCCGGGCATCGACGAGCGTTTCCCGGCCTGGTCGCCGGATGGCAAATGGATCGCGTGTTTCAGCGACCGCACCGGCGAGTATGAACTGACGGTCCGCAGCGCCGACCTCAGCCCCGGCACCAACCAGGTCGGGGAGGAAACTCTTACGAAGCTCGGCCCGGGCTTCCGCTATGGCCCCCAATGGTCGCCCGACAGCAAGAAAATCGCCTTCATCGACAAAGCGATGCGCATCAACCTGTTCGACTTCGAGGCGAAGACCAACCAGGTGATCGGCCGTCAACTGTGGATGTATCACGATGAACTCAACCGATTCAACGTGGGCTGGTCGCCGGACAGCCGCTGGATCGCCTGGGCCCAGGACATTGATAACCGCAACTCCGCCATTGCCCTCTACGACTGCAAATCCAACCAGTTCCACCAGGTCACATCCGGCTTCTACAACGACGATCTCCCGGTCTTCGATCCCGATGGCAAATACCTCTTCTTCCGCACCGGCCGCACATTCAGCCCCAGCTACAGCGATCTGGACAACTCCTGGATTTACGCCAACTCGGCAGTCCTCGCCGCCGTGCCGCTCCGCAAAGACGTGCTCTCCCCGCTCGCCCCACGCAACGATGAAGAAGGCGACAAGGCCAAAGATAAAAAGGACGATGCCAAAAAGGATGACGAAAAGAAATCCGAGGATAAGAAACCGGCCGATGCCGACAAGAAGAAGGATGACGCCAAGGCCGAGGCCAAAAAGGACGAGAAGAAAGACGAGAAGGTCAAGGAAGAAAAGCCCAAACCGGTCGAGATTGATCTGGCGGGCTTCGAGGAGCGGGTGGTTGTGCTGCCGCCCAAAGCCGGGCGCTACGACGGCCTCGCTGGGGTGTCCGGCAAGTTGCTCTTTATCCGCCTCCCGCACGCCGGCGCCGGCGATGAGAAGAAGTCAGTAATGTTCTACGACCTTGAAAAGCGCGAAGAGAAGACCGTAATGGAGGACGCCGGTGACTTCGAGCTCTCTGCCAACCGCGAGAAGCTGCTGGTCCGCAAAGGCAGCGACTACGCCATCATCGAACCCAAGGAAGGGCAGAAGATGGACAAGAAGATCAGCACAAGCGGCTTCGAGGCGCAGATCGACCCGGTGGCCGAGTGGCGGCAGATCTTCAACGATGCCTGGCGCCTCGAGCGCGACTACTTCTACGACCCGGGCATGCACGGCGTCGATTGGAACGAGATGCGCCAGCGCTATGGGAAATTGCTCGACGACGCCGTGACGCGGTGGGATGTCAACTACGTCATTGGCGAACTGATCGGCGAGTTGAACTCCTCCCATACCTATCGCAGCGGCGGTGACGTCGAGAAAGGCCCATCGCTCGGCGTGGGTTACCTCGGCTGCGATTTCTCGCTCGAAAACGGCGCCTACCGCATCAAGCATATCGTAAAGGCCGCGCCCTGGGATAGCGAAGTGCGTTCCCCATTGCTTCAGCCGGGCATAACGAATGTTTACGAAGGCGATTATTTGCTCGCCGTCAACGGCAACCCGATTGATGTCACGCAAGACCCGTGGGCCGCCTTCCAGGGTCTCGCCGACAAACCGGTGTTCCTTACCGTCAACGGCAAGCCGGGCATGTCTGGCGCGCGCGAGGTCCTCGTCCAGACCCTGGGCAGCGAGGACCGCCTGCGCAACCTGGCATGGATCGAGGAGAACCGGAAACGCGTCGATCAACTCAGCGGCGGCCAGATCGGGTATGTCTATGTCCCGGATACCGGCGCCAACGGCCAGAACGAGCTGGTCCGCATGTGGCGGGCGCAAGTCACCAAACCGGGTCTGATCATCGACGAACGTTTCAATAGCGGGGGCCAGATTCCGGACCGCTTCATCGAACTGCTCGATCGGCCTCTGCGCAACTACTGGGCCGTGCGCGACGGCAGGGACTGGATATGGCCACAGGTCACGCAGCTCGGTCCCAAGGCAATGCTCGTCAACGGCTGGAGCGGCTCGGGCGGCGACTGCTTCCCCTTCTACTTCAAGCAGTCCGGCCTCGGACCACTCATCGGCATGCGCACCTGGGGCGGTCTAATCGGCATCACCGGCTCGCCGCCTCTGATGGACGGCGGAGGCGTCACCGTGCCGACGTTTGGCATTTACAGCACCAACGGCCAATGGATCATCGAAGGCCACGGGGTGGACCCGGACATCGAGGTCGTGGACGACCCGGGGGCGATGGCCCGCGGCGGCGATCCCCAACTCGAACGCGCCGTAACTGAGGTTCTCAGCGAGCTCAAAAAACACCCGCGACCGGAAGTCAAACGCCCCGCCTATCCGAAGCGGTCAGGAGCGTAGTTGCTTCCGAGCTTGCTCAGAACCTGACTCGAAGCGGAGCCATTGACTTTTCCCGCGGCATACAGTTGATTTGAGCCGTGCCGCGAGACATCATGAAGACATTACGATAGGCACCACCAACTGGAGCAGCGTCACCAATCTGCCGGCTGTCGTTGGCGGCCAAAATCAAGTGGTCCTTTCCCCACCAGTCGCCAACCGATTCTATCGTCTCAAATCCCCTTAAACCGCGGCACTCCAGCCGATCTGCGGTTCCATTCAGGTCTCACGGCTCCACGTACACTGGCATTCCGACCCAAACCAATTTGATCAGGTGCTCCGCGTTCCAGTTAGCCAGGCGGAAGCAGCCGTGCGATTCGGTTCGGCCCACTTGTTCCGGGCTGGGCGTGCCGTGGATGCCGTAGCCGGGTTTGTCCAGCCCGATCCATGCCACGCCGACGGGGTTGTTGGGTCCGGGCGGCAATACCAATTTCATTCTCAATTGCCGCGCCTCGGCAGATTCGGGGAATACGTCCGGGTCAAATGTGTAATTCGGATTTGGCGCGATCACCGCGACGTGTAATTCGCCGGCGGGCCGTTTCTCGACCCGTTGCGCGATGCTGCACGGGAAATGCGCCAGCAGATTTGTCTTGGCGTTAAATGCCTCGAGGCTTCTGCCGGCCAGGTTAATGGTAACGAACGCCGCTTTTGCGTCCACCTCGATATATGCAACGTCAGGCAGTTGCAGGGTCGCGCCCGCAGCCACATTGGCCCAGTCAACCGCCGGGTTCAACCCGCGGATCAGGTTCGGGTGCGCGTGCCCCTTCTCGGCGACCAATTCCAAGATCGTCTCGTAATCGAGCGCCGTCTGCTGCGATTTGCCAAGCCACGTGCTGCTCAGGGGCTGTAATCTCGCCAGATCATTCGTGGTGACCGTATAAGTCGAATACGGAGGAACGGTCAGATTCAACTGCTCTTTGGTCGCCGCATCCAGCTCGCCGGTAACGGTCAGACGCTCCTTTTGCTGAAAAGCACGCAATGCAGCGCGGGTTTGCGGGCCGATGCGTCCGTCGATGGACCCGGATGAAATGGCTTGGCGCGCCAAAGCCAGTTGCGCTTCGAAGACATTCTGGACCGGTCGCGGAAATTCTCCGAGCTGGACTGGGACTGGCTCAGGGTTGGTTCTGGTAATGGGGCGGGGCAATGGGACCGGCACAACCGGAGGGGGCAGGTTGGTTGGCAGCGCTTCCGGGACCGGTTTGGGTTGTATCGGAGGTTCAACCACTGGCACTTCGGCAGCCGCCTTCGGCTTCAGAGCGGGCGCCTGGGTCTTGCCCGACTCCCACCAAACCCAACCGACCACGACCAACCCCGTCAGCGTGAGAATCCAATAGAAAACCCGCGCGACCCTTTTCCGGGAACGCGACGAGCGATGTTTCACAGGGCGGCGCACAGTTGGGTTTATGTTCCAAACTGCCCGAGCCGCAAGTGGCTGTCGTTGTTGGTCTCCAAGCCAACCTGCCTCATTACAAGAATTTGCGCGGCCATCCCGGCTCCGGCAGCCCCCTGCAACCAGTTCAACTCACGCCCGGTCGAACAACGCATCTCCAATCATCCGCGCCGCCGTCACGTAGGGGACGACATCGGTATTGATAACCACATGATAGAGCAGCGGATCGTCAATTTCCAGGTTGAAGTATTTCTTAAGGTAACGTTGGCGCCCCCGGTCTTCCTTTTGAATTATGCCCAGCGCCGCCTTTCTCTCCAGCTTGTAAAACTCCTGCATGTGCTCCAGCCGTTTCTCGAGCGAACCGACCAGCCGGACGTGAAACACGTAATCCAGGTTGCGGGTGATGATGCCCGCGCCCCGTCCGATGATAATCACCTTCTCCAGCTCGATCAGATGCAAAATGGTCTCCGCCGTTTGCCGCACCAGCGTCGAAGACGGCGGGTGGAGTCCGAACAACTCTTCCATTGTATCCTCAATTCCCGAGATTCGGTCTTCGGCCAGAAACCGTGCCATCCGCTCCGGCAGATGATGCTCCTCCAGCACCTTTTCCACCAGGTTGCGGTCAAACACAGTCCAGGCTGGAACCTCTTTCGGAGCACGGCTTTGCAGGTATTTGGCCAACTCCTCGGCCACCAGGTGTGCTCCGGAACCTGTCAGGCGCGAAATGGTTACCGCACGCCATTGCGCTTGTCTTTTCGCCGGTGCCGGCCTCGGACCTGCCGGCTGCATCTGACAGTCGATGAATGCCTGGCATCGCTCAAAACTAGGTTGCGCCATCATAATTTCTTGCCTTTCCCGGTCTCCACTTCGTGCTTCAACCGGCTTCTGCTTCAAGTTAATAACCTATCGGTCAGGCCAATCCAAGCCCTCAAAGATGATTTGATTGGCGGACAGGGTGGTTTCAAGAATTCGTAGCCGCCGACGGCAGTCGGCGCTAACACTCCGATAATCGAAGAAAAGTGCGCCAACTCCCGTCAGCGGCTACAGATTTTGCAGGTTCATGAATCCGCCCTGAACTTCACCCAGGGTGGTTTCAAGAATTCGTAGCCGCCGACGGCAGTCGGCGCTAACACTCCGATAATCGAGGAAAAGTGCGCCAACTCCCGTCAACGCCTACAATTTTGCAGGTTCATGAATCCGCCCTGGACTTGAGTCAGGGTGGTTTCAAGAATTCGTAGCCGCCGACGGCAGTCGGCGCTAACACTCCGATAATCGAAGAAAAGTGCGCCAACTCCCGTCAACGCCTACAATTTTGCAGGTTCATGAATCCGCCCTGAACTTCACCCAGGGTGGTTTCAAGAATTCGTAGCCGCCGACGGCAGTCGGCGCTAACACTCCGATAATCGAAGAAAAGTGCGCCGACTCCCGTCAACGCCTACGATTTTGCAGGTTCATGAATCCGCCCTGAACTTCACCCAGGGTGGTTTCAAGAAATTGTAGGCGTTGACGGCAGTCGGCGCTAACACTCCGATAATCGAGGAAAAGTGCGCCAACTCCCGTCAACGCCTACAATTTTGCAGGTTCTTGAATCCGCCCTGATTGGCGGACGACACTCTGGCTTTTCCGCATCCAGCTTCGCACCAGCATTTTGATCATCCATGTGTCTGCCTCCAGAAATTATTTTAAAACGCCCGAAAAGCTGTTTGTTTGCTCAGACCTTTGAGTTTATGCTTCTGTCGGGCGGATGGCAAGTTTTTTCTTCGGGTTTCATTCCACCGAATTTTGGAAGCGCGCGTAGGTCTTGCCGCACAATGTTCAAATCCACCTGGTACCGGTTCAGGTCAGGACGAACACGGGCGTGGCCACGGGGCTTTACTTGATCACGAACCAGTTCATGCCCTGGGCCGGGATTTGCACCGGCAGGTTGATGTTGAAGGCGCGGTCTATTTTGAACGACTTGGGTTTTTGGCCTTGCTCGCTCACGCGGGCGGCGGCAGTGAGGCCGGTATAGTAGAGATTGACGCGCAGGAGCCTGGCCACCGGTTGGTTCAATGGGTTGAATACGACAAGCATCCCTTTCTCCTTCAAGTTCGGGTTGACGTGCAGCATCCAGTCCAGATCGCGCGCGTCGGCGCGGCGGCCGTGGATGAGGTCGCTCTCGAGGATGTCGCGGTGGGCTTTGAACCAGTCCACCCAGCCTTTGAGCATCGTCCGGGTGCGTTCGGTGTCATAGAGGCGGGGACCGCGGTAGCAGGCCTGAACGCCGAGGGCGAGATTGCTCACCAGCATGCGCTCGTAATGGTCCAGGTGCGCTTCCAGAGGTTCGATGGTCGCGACGGCGCCGCCCCCTTGATACTCCGTCAGCGGGACGAACATCCAGCCCATGCTGGGCGTTTTTTCCCAGGTGCCATCGTAGATATTCTGGCGCGTATGGATCACCTGCTGCTCGCGGGGAAGCGACCAATTCACCTCGCGGTAGCCCATGCCGGTTTTGCTGGAGCCGTCGAGGAAGTAGTGGTCGGGCACGTTGAGGTAGATACCCTGGCCGCGGCACCAGCGGTAGAAGTCGGCGATTGTTTGCCACTGGCGCCACCGCGAATCGGCCAGGCCGCGATGGCCGGGATGTTTGTCGCTGGCGCAAACATCACCCGGATAAGAGCCATCGTGCTCGAGCAAGGTGAAGCCGCTCTGGCGATAAAATTCATAAAGCCGTCGGAAATAGTTGGTGCCCCAGGCGCTGCCAATGCACGGTGAGTTGCCGAACGCCGGGCTTTGGCCTGCGGGCATCACCACGTCATTGCCGTCGCCGATGTGGCGCGAGGCCAGCAGCGAGTAGCTGCCAATCTCGATGCCCTCGCGCCGGGCGAATTCGGCGTATTTTTGCGCGCGCGCCAGCGTGGCCGGCGCTTCGTTCTCCATGTCAAATCCGCTGCCGAAGCTGAGAATGACCATCTCGAAGCCTGTTTCGGCGCATTGGCGGATGGCATTGGTCACGGTGCGTTCGTCGGCGCCGCGGACGTGCATCATCAGGGGGTTTTCGGTCACCCAGGGCGCGATGACGCGATTCATGCGTCGAACCGCCAGACCGCAGCGCTCGCGGTCGGCGCTGTCCAACAGCAGCATCCAGGCCCGGAACGACTCGAAGACGCCGCCCGGCGGCACTTCCTCGGCTGGCCCGAGGTCGGGGCCAACGTCCAGAAGGCACGGAGTTTTCTTTTCATAGTTCACCTGGGTGTGATAGTCTTGGTCCGCCAGCCAGCGGTAAGAGCGTCGGTTCGCGCCGGCGGCCATCATTCCGCCAAAGGCCATGTCGGTCTCGACATGGATATTCGGCGCCTCTCGGCCCGCCGTAAGTTCATCCACTTCAGAAACGCGCTCGACCGCCGCGAGCACTTCGCTCGAGAAATAGTCCAGGCGAATCGGCTTGTCCGTTCCGTTGCTGACCGCAAGCCATTTGCTGTAGCACGGCAGGCCGTCGTAAAGCTCGTAGTGGACCGACAGCCGGAGGCCGCGCAACTTCTGGCCATTGGTCCCCAACGGGGGTTCGTAGTCCATCCGCAGCCACGCGCCGGCGGGCGGCCACGTCACGTCCGGCGCATGATGCCGGACCTGCTTCCATGCGAGCCGCTCTTTTGGCGGGCCGGTCTCGAAGCCAACAAAACGGAACGCCGCAGGGTCGGGTTGCAATTGCTCGATCCATTCGGGGCGCAGAAACGCATAATTCGGCTGCCCTTTGAGTCCGCCAACCTCATGGCGCGTGCCGTCAATCGCGACGATGGCTTCGGGTTTGACGCCCCGCAGGAGCGACTCTCCGGTGACCAGGTTATCGAGACCGATCGTGGCCGCATTGGGTGCGAGCCGGAAAGTGCGGGCGATCAGCCCGTTGCCCAGAACCAGCTCGGCGGGATGCCCGGTGCGAAAGACGCCCGCCCGAAACCCGCGCCCATCCATCAGCCAGTCTTTCGCCGGCGCCGAAACGGGTTTGGACCAGGCCGGCAACTCACCTTTTCCCGAACTGACGGCGGCCCGCGGCCAGGCAGCCAGGTCGGAGCGGGCATTCAGCGCCGGCTCGGGCGGCGACTGGCGCTCGCCTGCTTCCGCCGACATCTGGAGTGTCCGCACGGCGAAAAACCCAAGGAATGCGAGATAGACAATGTTCATTGCGAATGGTTGTTGGCGGCCGGTTTACTCGAAAGGGTTGTTCGGCGTCAAGAACAGCACGACAAAATGATTCCAGGGTGGTTTCAAGAAATCGTAGCCGCCGACGGCAGCTACGATTTTTCAGGTTCTTGAATCCCCCTGAAATGATTTTGGTGTCGCTCACGGTGGTTTATGGTAAAAAGGAAGCATCCCGTTCGTGCAGGTGAGTTTGGGCGAGTGGCGGAATGGCAGACGCGCGTGGCTTAGGACCACGTGGGGCAACCCTTGCAGGTTCGAGTCCTGTCTCGCCCACCACACCAATAAGATCAAGACTTCCAGATGTTTCGATGGGTCAGTCCAACGGTTGTCCATGATTGGGAACGCCCCGGAAATCCGCGCCCTAATTCATAAAGAGGCAGAGAATCTCGGTTCATTCGGTGGGCGCCTGAAATTGATACGTTCCGGAACCCACGATATAGACGGCCACTCTTTTTTCGAAGCGCTCCAAACGGAGAGCGGGTCTGCTTTGGACGCTTTTCCGCGACGCGGCCGGCATGTGGATGGTGGCAGTGCTATTTGCGGGGACGGAGACCTTCAACTCGAAGATGCCGTTGGTGTTCGTCCAACTCACGGCGATGGGGCCGCGGACCGTCTGGATGCTGGCGTTCACAAAAGAGAGCGAACTGGGGACAAACGGTTTGATGAAGAAATGCTCGAACCCGGGGTGTTGCTCATCGAGCTGGATACCGGCAAGAGTTCGGTAGAACCACCCGTCGATGCTTCCCAGCATGACATGATTATGCGAGCCGTGCAAGTCCCAGAATTCTGACAAGGTGGTCCGGCCTCCTTCCAAGAGGTGTGCCCAACTGGGGTAACCGGTCTGGGTGGCGAGAGTATAGGCAGCGGACGATTGGCCGTGCTCGGTGAGGGCCTCGATCAAGTACTTGGCGCCGAGGACGCCCACGTTGAAGCGCCACTTCCTCCGCGCCAAATCCTGAAGGATGTTTTCAAGAATGGCCGCCTCATCCGCCGGGTTGGCCAGACCGAGGAACAGGGGAAACGCATTGCCAAACTCCGTTCCCTGCGCGTATTGCTTCTTTTGCGGGTCAAAAAACCTTTGGTTAAAGGCGGTGCGGATCTGCTTTGCCAGGGCCTCATATTTTCTTGCTTCCGCAACCCGGCCCAGAGCCTGAGCCGCTTTCGCTGCAATGCGCGCATCGTAATAATAGAAAGCGGTGCTCACGGAAGCAGGCTCGCCTTCTTTCCAGCCGTCCACGATTGTGCCCCAATCCCCAATCCAATACTTCGGCAGGATATGATTCGTCGCTTGGGTGCCCAGGAAATCCACGTAGCGCGTCATCGCGTCGAATTGCTGTGCGAGGAACTCGCGGTCGCCGTAGTGAACGTAATATTGCCAGGTCATCACGAGGTAGGCGCTGCTCCAGGTCGGGTCCGGTTCGTCCGGCATATACGGCCGCGGCGAGACGATTGAAATATCGCCGTTCGGCGGGTTCTGATTGAGTCGCACGCCGTTGAGCCAGTGGGCGTAGAAGGCCGGCATATCAAAATTGAACAGGGCCTCCTCCATCGAAACCATTGCGTCCCCAAACCAGCCGAGCCGCTCGTCGCGTTGCGGGCAATCCATGGGATAGCCCATGAGATTGCTCCGCTGCGACCAGACGGTGGCGCGATGGATACGGTTCAGCAGCTCGTTGCTGCAGACAAATGAACCGGTGTTTGGGCAGGCCGAATGCACCACACATCCCAGCAGGTTGGTCAGTCCAGGTTCTCCCGGAAAGCCGGTCAGCTCCACATAGCGAAACCCATGAAACGTGAATTTGGGTTCATACCTTTCCACCCCCTGCCCCTTCATCATGTAGGTGTCCGCTGCCTCGGCGTGCTCGTTGCTGGTCACGTCCAGGCTGCCATCCTCATGGACGTCCTCGGCGTAGCGCAGGTGAATGCGGGTGCCCCGTGGACCGCTGACGGTTAAGCGGGACCAGCCGGAGAAGTTCTGTCCAAAATCAAAGACTTGAACCCCGGGTTTGGGACGCCTTACTGCCACCGCCGGGAGGTATTCGATGACTTTGATGGGCGGCAT
>Ga0194039_1000340_pt1 | contig 29350 bp, 15 predicted proteins | sample JunL228m_MetaG_FD_148679 | JGI IMG/M metagenome (GOLD analysis project Ga0194039, IMG submission 148679) | Anoxic zone freshwater microbial communities from boreal shield lake in IISD Experimental Lakes Area, Ontario, Canada - Jun2016-L227-8m | ecosystem: Environmental > Aquatic > Freshwater >... | reverse complement strand
GTTACGGGGAGTGTCACTTCTGTGCCATAACTGTTCACGAGGGGCGCACGGTCAGCTCCCGCAGCGAAGCGTCCATTCTCCGAGAGGCGGCGGTGATCGCTTCCCTACCAGGTTTCAAGGGGTACATCCTCGACGTGGGGGGACCTACGGCGAACATGTACGGATTTGAATGTAAAAAGAAGCTCGCCCAGGGTGCCTGCCAGGATCGGCACTGTCTCTATCCCAACGTCTGCGAAAACCTGCATCCCGATCATGGCCCCCAGATCTCCCTCCTTGGAAAGCTCAGGAAGATTCCCGGCGTCAAGCAGGCCATCGTCGCCTCAGGAATCCGTTACGACCTCCTACTTGCCGACAGGAAGCACGGCGTTCCCTACCTCCGCGATGTCGTACAGCGCCACATTTCCGGACAGATGAAGATCGCCCCCGAGCATTCCGAGGACCGGGTCCTGCGATGCATGGGAAAGCCGGGAACGGGATCACTGCTCATTTTCCGCGACCTCTTTCGCAAATTTACAGCAGATGCAAATAAGAAACAGTTTCTCTCTTGCTACCTAATCGCCGCCCATCCCGGCTGTACACAGGCAGACATGGAAGCCCTCCGCCGCTTCGCCGAGCGGGAGTTAGCTCTCCACCCCGATCAGGTCCAACTCTTCACCCCGGCCCCCTCGACCCTCTCCACATTGATGTACTGCACCGAGCGGAATCACCTGACCGGGGGAAGTCTTTTTGTAGAAAAAACAGCCGCCGGTCGTGAGCTTCAGAAGCAGATTTTAGTTGTGAAAAACTCCCGTTTCGGGTATGGAAATCCCAAAGATCATCAAACCAATAAGGAGGGGAAATCATGGGTAAAGACAAGGACGTCAAGAAAGAAAACAAGAAGAAGCCTGCCAAAACGATAAAGGAAAAGAAGGAAGCCAAACGCCTGAAGAAGACGGGATAAGATCTTCCGGGCGGTCTATATCGGATGGTTTGCATAGTGAAACGCTCAAATGACGGGCAACCGTCAGTTCTCAAGATTCAGCTCCATCCTCGCGGCCGTCCCGATCTGTTCCAGAATATACGGTTTCCTGATATAGGCGCCGACGCCTAAGCGCTGCGCTTCCCGGACCCGTTCCGTTTCCGAAAAACCACTCGCAATTATGGCCTTCTGACGGGGATTAATTGTTAGGACGTGCTTATACGTATCCAGACCATCCATGCCCGGTTCCATGATCATATCCAGAATCAAGAGATCGACGGTATGCTGTTTTAAGTATGCAATTGCCTCTTCGCCGCTGGATACTGTTGATACATTGTAACCGAGGCTGGTAAGCATTATTTTTGCCAGCTCCCTTTGCTCCTCAATATCATCGACCACCAGGATGTATTCTCCTTTTCCCAGGATATTTTTGCCGGTCTCATTTTTCTCGAATGAAGGGAGAGCATCTCTTGCGGCCGGCAGATAAATGGTAAAGGTGGTTCCCTCTCCTTCTTTACTCTTTACATCGACGTACCCATTATGGTCCTTTACGGTCCCCCAGACAACTGCAAGCCCCAGCCCGGTGCCGCTTTTACCCATAACCTTTTTTGTATAAAAGGGTTCGAATATATGCTCAATATCTTCCGGATTAATGCCATGTCCCGTATCGGAAATCTCCATGACCACGTACTCCCCTTCACGAACATCGTCATATCCAGCCACCGGCTTGTCTATATACTGATTACTCGTCGCTAAACGGATAGTTCCCCCTGCAGACATGGCTTCAACAGCATTGAGCACCAGATTCATAATCGTTTTCTGCAAATGAACAGCCGACCCACGAATAGGAAACAGGTCTTCAAATAAATCAACCATAACATTGATATCCTGGTGATCGTTCACCAATCTTTGCTGCTCGGGACTGGCAAGGTATTCCGAAATCAACCGATTCAAATATGCAACATCGTCCGTCTGCACCCCGCGGCGGGCCAACGTCAACAGGTCCTGGACGATCGCCGCCGCTTTCGATCCGGAATTATGAATGGTCAGAAGGTGACGCCGCATCGGACTATCCGGGCTCAACTGCATCATTAGCATTTCCGGATATCCGACCAAACCAACCAGGACGTTATTCAAATCATGGGCGACACCGCCGGCGAGAACTCCCAAGGCTTCCATTTTCTGCGCCCGTTGCAGTCGAATTTCCATCCGTTTGTATTCGGTCATATCCTGAAGTGATAGGATAACAACATCTTCATCACGAAGACTAACCTGCTCCGCCGATATCAGGCATTCTCGAATATCCCCACCCTTAGTAACGACCCTTGAATATTCATCCCGCAGAAAACCCGTCTTTCTGAATTTTTCCAGGATACCTTTCCATTCGTCTTTCTTGATCTGAAAAACATCCTCACCTTTTTGCCCCAAGATCTCATTCTTGGCGTATCCGAATAGTCTTGTGAATCTCTCATTGACATCGAGCACCGTTTCATCCTTTGCAACAACTAATGCTTTGGGGGTGGGACTTGCCTTAAAAACCGCGGAAAATCGCTCTTCCGATTGCCTCAGGGCAGCTTCGGTTCGTTGTCTTTCCTCAATCTGTTCGAGCAGCACCTGATTGGTCTGATATAAGGTACTGTGGGTCTCACGAAGCTGTTGGGTTGATTCCTCCAATTTTTCGATCATCCCGTTAATTTCGCTTCCCAGTCTTGTCAGTTCATCTTTCCCGGCAACTGTTATCCGGGCTGAAAAATCAGCGTCCGTACCGATCTTGCCTACATTCTGACCGATCTTGACCAGCCTGGCAATAATCGATTTTTTTAATAACCAGATGATGGACAAGGCGAAAATCATGAACACAACAAGGGAAGAGGCAATTAGATACCGGGTGGTCAGCTGTTCCTGCATATAAACAGGCCGAGGCATACGAACGCTAAGCAGATAGGCCGGCGTCCCATAGATATCAGGGATCTGTGTATTGCCCTCGATGATATCAGAGCTTATTTCTTTGACTATTATGTCTGCCGACATAGACATCGCTTCTTTTTTCTTTCCCGCTCCATCGTTCGGCAAAGGTTGGAGTGAAAGCGTAGTCCTGGTCAATTTTGACCATTTTTTGATGATGTCCTCATCAAGATTGCGTCCCATGATCAGTGTTCCCATGATCGGTCCCGTATACTTACTCGTCAAAATCGGGCGAGAGGCAAGGATGACGCCACCATTTTTTAAGAGTAAGATTCCCTTTTTATTGCTTTTGATGCTTTCATGAGTGGCCAGAAAGCTCCCGATACGGGCATGCTCCATGATCTCATTGGAAAGAGCAATCTGCTTTTCTTCCTTGCGATCATAGCCCGTTGAAAATACGACTTCTCCTTTTTTGTTTAGGATAATAACGATATTCACCTTTAATTGGGCAAAAGTCGTATTATTCATATTCGCATTGATGTACTTTTCATTCCTCTTCTGAACAAAGACATATGTGTCGTCCCAGCCCGCGTAATCTCCCGTAGTCGTATCCACTGCTTCGTATTCATTATCGATGGCGCTCCGGACTCGTTCGACATTGTTCTTGATGCTGTCGTCCTCAATAACATCAAAGCCCTTCGATAAGATATTTGAGGTAATGAAATATAAAACAGCCATCAGGCCGATAAAGGTTACACTAACAATAATAAGGGTTTTCTTTGATAAGGTCATTTCTTACTAATCCCTATATCCTTTTTCAGCCCAGATCGGCCCCTGAAAACTTCACACCGCACAAACTACCGAGCGTCCCGGTAACAGGGCCAAGCGATATTTCCGTACGGAAAGGTGATCACGTGACAATGTATTGTTTATTTCACTTAGTGTTTTAAAAACGTATGAATTTTTCTTAATTTCATGAATGAGATCAATGAATGGTTGATTCCAGATGCCCCCCTCGACCTCCGCATGAACCGGGAGGACATGGAGGCCGCCGTCGGCCAGCAGGGAAAGAATTCTCTCCCCAGCCGTTTTCACTCCCAGTTCCTCAAAACAGGGCAGATCGGATGGAATTTCCGGTATCATCAGTCCCTCATGGAGAAAGGGTTCCCTGGTCCGCGTACAGCTCAGATAGTTAAAGCCGTATTCGCCGACGATCTTCAGAACCCGATCATCTATCAGCCAGGCCGGGGCGCCGAAGGAGGAAGCGTTCAGCCCCGTCAAGCTCCGAAAGGCTGTCATCCCCTTATCAAACCAGTCTCTTATCCATTGCTCAGATCGCCGGGGCAGGCCGTCCTGCCAGCGCCGGTGATCCCAGGCATGAAATTGAACCTCGTGGCCTTCCGCCATGATCCGGCGGACCAGCTCCGGAAAGGACAAGGCAATCATCGGCGACGGCAGCAGGGTCCCGTAGAGTGCCGTTTTGAAGCCATACAAACCAGGGGCGTTGCTGCGGAGCATCTTTTTTAGGAACCGGGGATTCTTAACGAGTTGCAGAACCGCCAGACCGGAGGCATCCGGGCCCATGCTCAGATAAAAGGTTCCCTTGATCGCGAGCTTCGAGAGGCTATCCAGGAGGCGGGGGACACCCTTTTTCATTCCCTCGTAGGTGTCAACGTCGATCTTCAGTCCCAGGGTTCGCTTCATTTTCTTCCAGAAAGGAGTAAATAGTTCTGGTCAGGGAATCTTCCAAGTCGATCTTCGGTTCCCAGTCGAGGAGTTTCCTGGCCTTGGCGATGCTAGGTTTACGGGTGTAAATGTCCTGATAACCCTTTCCGTAGAATTCCACAGCCGGGACCTCAATGATGTCTGAATACACATCGTCCTGACAATGGCTGGGATGGGCCATAAAAATCTTTTTCATCAGGTGGGCCAATTCCTTGACGGAGCAGTCGTTTTCCGGATTGCCGATGTTAATGATCTCGTTTTTACAGCGATCATCCTTGTTCTCAAGGATTTTCATGAGGGCGGCAATCCCGTCATCCACATAGGTAAAGCAACGTTTCTGGTGACCCCCGTCCACCAAAGTGATGGGACGCTTCATGAGGAGCTCGGCAATAAACTGGGTGACGACCCGGGAGCTGCCTTCTTTGGCGGTATATAGGGAATCGAGGCGGGGGCCGACCCAGTTGAAGGGGCGAAACAGGGTAAACTCCAGGTGTCCCCGGGTGCCATAGGCATAGATTACCCGATCCAAAAGCTGCTTGCAGCAGGAATATATCCACCGTTCCTTCTGGATGGGACCGACGACGAGGAAGCTCTCATCTTCGCTGAATTCTGGATCGGGACAGGCCCCATAAACTTCTGAGGTGGAAGGGAATACTACCCGTTTCCGATACTTGACGCACTGCTTGATGATATTGAGATTCATCTCGAAGTCGAGATTGTAGACACCGATCGGATCCTCGACGTAGAGCTTCGGCGTGGCGATGGCCACTAGGGGCATAACAATGTCACACTTCTTGACGTGATATTCTATCCATTCCTTGTTGATGGCAATATCGCCCTCCAGAAAATGAAAACGCGGGTTGGACAAGGCGCGATCGAGGCGGTCGTCGCCGAGGTCCATGCCATAAACGGTCCAGTCCGTCGTTTCCAGAATACGGTTGGTCAGATGATGTCCGATAAAACCGTTAACCCCTAAAATCAATATTTTCATAATTTATCGTACTCTCTTTTCTTCCTCCCCTTCTATGGGGATTATTTCAGCACCGGCATATTTTTATATTGCCGGAAATATTGCCATATCGCGCCGTTTTTGATTCTAATACCATTGATTTCGATATCCAGCAGGCGGATTCTCCCGGCACCGGATACGACATAAACCTTTTCTTCCGCGTTATCAACTATTACAGTTCCCACCTTACCGGCACCCGATGCCTCCTCCGGCACACCCCACCAGACAAGCACCTTCGTTCCGTCCGGCAGGAAGGAGAAAGCCCCGGGATAGGGATCGGTTACGGCCCGGATGAGGTTATAGATCATCATCGCCGTCCAGGACCACTTGATACGACCATCTTCTGGCTTTCTTCCCCCGAAATAAGAGGCCTTGCTCACATCCTGAGGAATGCACGGGGCATTTCCGGTCCGGATCAGAGGCAGGACCTCGTCCAACAGCGCCGATGATGCTTGACATAGCTTGTCATACAAAGTAACCGCCGTATCTTCAAAGGAAATATCCACCGCCCTTTGACCTACCATATCTCCGGCGTCAGGTTTAGCAACCATATTATGGAGGGTTACACCGGTCTGCTTTTCCCCATTCACTAAAACCCAATTGACTGGAACGCGGCCCCGGTACGCTGGGAGCAGGGAACCGTGGAGGTTATAGGCCCCGGCCACAGGTATATTGAGTATTTCCTGGCAGAGCATTTTTCGGTAGTAAAATGAAAATATCGTGTCCGGGGCCAAGGCGGCGATATGCCTGATCCACTCCTGTTTGTTGACATCCTCGGGAGATAAAACGGGAATATCCTTGCTCTTTGCCCAGTCGGCAACAGAGGCGAACCAGCATTTCTCAACCGGATCGTCTTCGTGTGAGAATATCGCCCCGACTTTAAATCCTTTGCGCAGGAGGGCCTCCAGGCCGGCGACACCCATGTTGTGGTAGGCAAAGACGACGGATTTCACGACCCGCTCCGGTCTTGTGATTCGTGGATATTGGCAACGACATATTCCGGCCGCTTTCTGACTTCCCGATAAATACGTCCGATGTACTCCCCGATGACCCCCAGGGCAAAAAACTGCAATCCCACAAAGACGAAGAGAATGGCAAAGAGGGTGAATACACCCTGGGCCGCCCAAACCGCCCCGTAAGCAAGGCGGGCCACGGCAAGAAAAACGCCGAAACAGATCCCCAGAACAGACATGAAGATGCCTCCGTACATGAGCATCTTCATGGGATAATCGGAAAAGGACGCCACCAAGTCAAACTGGAGATTAATAAGTTTTGTTAAGGGATAATTAGACTTGCCGCCATGCCGTTCCTCGTGGGCCACTTCGATCTCTGTAACCCGTTTGGCGAAAACCGTCGCCAGGGCAGGGATAAAGGTGGCATGCTCGCGACACTCGATCATGCGATCCACAACGGTGCGGCGGTAAGCCCGCAGCATACAGCCCCAGTCCGTCATGTGAACGCCGGTAATGCGGCGCGCCACAATATTGATCAGGCGTGAGGCCCCCAGGCGGAACGCGGAATCCTGTCGCTGCTTGCGGATGGTGCCGACAACGTCATATCCCCCTGCTTCCATTTCCCTAATGAGCCGGGGAATCTCCTCGGGCGGGTTCTGAAGATCCGCATCGAGGGTAACGACTATGTCACCCCGGACAATGGAAAAACCGGACATTATGGCGGCATGCTGGCCATAGTTGCGCGTCAGCTCCACAACCCGAATATCCTGATCCAAGGCAAATCCCTTCAGGATCTCCAAGGATCCATCACGGCTGCCATCGTCGATCAGGATGATCTCATAAGGTTTCCCCATAGATTGCATAACGGGCCGGAGGCGGTCGATCAGGGCATCCAGATTCTTCTCCTCATTATAGACGGGAATAACAACAGATATCAAAGGGGGCATTATATTCATGTTTTCAGATTTTCGTTAATTCTTTGTCTCCCTCCCCCTCAACATGAGGGTCGGAGGCCGCTTCGCTTTGTCTCCCTCCCCTTCAAGGAGAGGGTCAAGGTGGGGATGGGGCAGGAATTTCCCGACAAGCGCCCTTATATTGAGTCACATTTCCCTCCATTAGGCAAGTCCTATATCCGCTCTATCCCCTTCTCTATCCCTTCCTCAGAATCTCTTTGATCGCATCGCATACATAACCGACGTCATCATCTATCATGCCGGGATATAGCGGCAGGGAAAGAATCCGGTCGGCGGCCCGTTCCGTCTCCGGAAGCATCGCAGCGAGATCTCCGAACTTTTCCTGGAGATACCTGAGGCGATGGGTCACCGGAAAATGGAGGCCATAGCCGATGTTATACTCTGAAAGCTGTTCCATGAATCGTCCCCGTCTCATTGCCGTCACCTTCACCACAAAGAGATGCCATGGGTGAACATGATCATAGTCGGGGCTTTCAGGCAGCTCAATACCGGCGACATCTTTCAGCCCGGCCAGGTATTGACCGGCCAGTTCCGACCGGCGTTTATTCAGGACCTGCCACTTGGACATCTGGGCTACACCGATGGCGGCTAAAACATCCGGGAGATTGTACTTGAAGCCCGGTTGCTGGATGTCGTAGTCTGGGTTTCCCCCCTTGCCGTAACGCTTCCAAGCGTCCCGTTCAATGCCGTGAAACCGCAGGAGGCGGAGCTGCTTTTCCAGTTCAGCATCATACAGGGTGATCATACCCCCTTCACCGCTGGTTATATTCTTGATGGGATGAAATGAAAACACCGCCGGGCACTCAAAACCGCCGGCATGTACGCCTTTATAGTAAGTACCGATGGCATGGGCGGCGTCTTCGATGACCAGGAGCCCGCGGCGCCGCGCGACTTCCAGAATGGTATCCATATCAGCGGGAGCCCCGGCGAAATGGACGGGGATGACGGCCTTTGTCTGATCAGTAATCAGTGGCTTCAGGAGGGCCGGATTCATATTCAGGGTCCCGTAGTCAATATCCACAAATACGGGCCTGGCGCCGCGCATGACGATCATGTTGACCGTCGAGGCAAAGGTCAGGGAAGGAGTAATGACCTCGTCCCCCGGCCCGATTCCCAGGGCCGTCAGCAGCAGGTGCATTGCCGCCGTCCCCGAAGTGAAGGAAACGGCATGACTTGCCGCCGTCAGTTCACATAACGCCTTCTCGAAGTCCTGGCAGACGGGACCGGTGGTAATCCAGCCCGACAGTAGGCAGCGGGTAACGCCTTCGATCTCTTCCTGACCGATGGCGGGTTTGCTCAGGGGCAAAAAATCTTCACGAATCTTCATAAATCTTTATCATTCATGCCTATTTTATTGATTACAATTTCTTTGATCTTCTAAACCGGATTAATGTTCGCCGTCAACGATTTTCTGAGGGTGATTTATCTTGACACCGCTATTGCCGAACCATATATACATGCAGTAAATAAACTGTACAAATCAACTATCTGATATATAAGGAAATATGGGAATAATATGGATCAATGAGGTTTCGGTTAGCTTCGGCGGGCCGCTGCTCCTCGATGGCGCTACGCTCCAGATCGAAGTGGGTGAAAGAATTGGCCTTTTGGGTAGAAACGGTGCGGGCAAGTCCACCCTCATGAAATTGCTCATGGGGGAAATTGCCCCTGATACTGGCGGGATCATCCGCAACGGTGAGGTCAGAATCGCCATGTTACCCCAGGACGTTCCAGACAACCTGCCGGGAACGGTCTATGACGTTGTGGCCTCCGGCGGCAGGGAGCACCTGGAACTGCTCCGGGAATACCACGATCTCACCCTGCATATGGCCCGGAGCGGCGATAGCACCCTGATGAAGAAGCTCGAACGGGTTCAGCACCGGCTTGAGACCTCCGGCGCCTGGCTTTTTCATCAGCAGGTGGAAAAGATGATCGCCAAGATCGATATTGATGAGAATGCCGAGTTTCGGCTCCTGTCGGCAGGGATGAAACGCCGGGTATTTCTGGCCAGGGCTCTGGTTAACGACCCGGACCTCCTGCTCCTGGACGAGCCTACAAACCATCTGGATCTAAACACCATCCTCTGGCTCGAGGATTTCCTCCTGAAATTCGAAAAAACCCTTATGTTCGTGACCCATGACCGGGTGTTTCTCCAACGACTGGCGACGCGCATCGTAGAAATCGACCGCGGCCGCCTGATTGCGTTTCCCTGTGATTACGCTACATACCTCGAACGCCGCCAGGCCCTGCTGGAGGCGCAAGAGAAAGAGTGGGAGGAGTTTGACAAGAAACTGGCCCGGGAAGAGACCTGGGTTCGGCAAGGGATCAAGGCCCGCCGCACCCGGAACGAGGGCCGGGTTCGGGCGTTGGTGCAACTGCGTCGAGAGCGGGCACGTCGACAGGAGCAGGCGGGCAATGTCCGGCTGACGATCCAGGAGGCGGAACGTAGTGGTAAACTGGTTGCCGAAGCGACAAAGATCAGCTTCGCCTTCGACAAGGAAATAATCGTGGCAGGGTTCTCCACCGTAATAATGCGCGGCGACAAGGTGGGCATTATCGGGCCCAACGGCGCCGGCAAGACAACGCTCCTCAAGATCCTCCTCGGTGACCTTGAACCGCAGCAGGGCCGCATCCGCCTGGGAACTGGCGTCAAGATCGCTTACTTTGATCAACTCCGCGCCCAGTTAGACGAAAACAAAACCCTGAAGGACAATGTCGCCGACGGCAACGACATGGTCATCATCGGCGGCATCTCGCGGCATATCATCGGCTATCTCCAGGATTTCCTTTTCCCGCCGGAGCAGATCTTGTCCCCCGTCAGCGCCCTCTCGGGGGGTGAACGCAACCGCCTCCTCCTGGCGAAGCTCTTCATGCTCCCCTCCAATGTCCTGGTCCTCGATGAGCCGACCAACGATCTCGACGCCGAGACCCTCGAACTCCTCGAAGACCGTCTCCTCGATTACAGCGGCACAATCCTCATGGTCAGCCATGACCGGGCGTTTCTCAATAACGTGGTGACCTCGACGATTGTCTTCGAAGGTAATGGGCGGCTTCAGGAATACGTCGGCGGTTACGACGACTGGCTCCGACAGCGACAGACGCCGGGTCGAGTTACTCGGCCGACAAGGCTGGGAGATTGGGGAAGCGTCTCGGGCTCGCTCGCACCGTCCCGGGTATCAGGACAGACCCCACGCACCGGAAAGAAGGACAAACCCCCGCAAGAAAAGCAAAAATTGTCCTTTAAAGAAACCAGGGAGTTGGAAGCATTGCCGCAGACAATCGAAGCCCTGGAGGAGGAGAAGGAGCGCCTGATTACGACCCTGAATTCTCCCGCATTCTACGTCAATGCCAACAGAGACGGGGTCGAAATAAGCAAGTCCTCTAACCGCTTGGAGGCCTTGGAAGCGGAACTAAACGAGGCCTACGCCCGCTGGGATGAACTGGAGAATCTGGCAGCAAAATTCGGTGGCAAAACGGGGTGACGACAATCTCGCCTGGATGATGTCACCATCATGGAAGAACAATTCTGCTTTATCCAGGAAAATGGCATTCGCCGGCAGACTGACAGGCTGCTTGTGGATATGGATGCTCCCCCGCAGGAAGGAGAGCAGGAGACGACCGGCGGTGGCGGCCTCGCATAATATTATTCTTGGCTTTACCAACCATTGCTCTGCGTAAATTGCATGCGAAGTGGCGGCTTCCTTAGAAGTCGGGTAACGGTAATCAGCGGTATAGACAAGAGGTGCTTTTGTAGCAGATATCTCATGGTAATGCGCAATTCTGATCAAAGTAGCATTAGTATACGTTTCTTACGCATATCACCTACAAAGCGTTAGAAACTTCGGTCGCCGATGCCCAATGCTTTCCATTTGTAATGGAGTATGCTGCCATCTGTATTTTTATCCGAACCCCTATTCTTGGTCCAGCACCTCACGTATCTTGGCAGCCAGATCTCTTCTGGAGAACGGCTTCTGGATAAAATAGATATCTTCATCCAATACGCCGTGGTGGGCTATGACATTGGCCGTATAGCCAGATGTAAACAAGCATTTGAGATTAGGGTATAGGGAGAGCATTTTTTTAGCCAGATCCCGACCGTTCATTTCCGGCATCACCACGTCAGTCATCAGCAGTTGAATCTCTCCTTCCTTCTCCTCCGCCAAGCGGATCGCCTCGCCTGGCGTGCCGGCGGTCAGCACCCTATATCCCTGCTTTTCAAGCATGTACTTACTGAGATCCAGGAGGGTTTTCTCGTCCTCCACCAGCAGGATGGTTTCATGGCCACGCGCCACAGGTTTCGCCGGAGCTTCCCTCTGCATCTGGGTGGCCTTGCCCACATGCCGGGGCAGATAAATCCTGAATGTCGTCCCCTGATCCGGTTCACTGTATACATTGATGAAGCCTTTGTTCTGTTTAACTATGCCGTATACTGTGGCCAGGCCGAGACCCGTGCCTTTCCCCACACCCTTGGTGGTGAAAAAAGGCTCAAAAAGCTTGCCGAGAATCTCCTTGTCCATGCCGCAGCCGTCATCGCTCAAGGTGAGCAGTACGTACTCTCCCGTAACAAAGCCCGCGTGATCGATGCAATAGTCCTCGTCGAAGGTGATGTTTTCCGTCTCGATGGTCATTTTACCGACGTCAGAGATCGCGTCCCGGGCGTTTACACAGATGTTTGCCAGAATCTGGTCAATCTGGGACGGGTCTATCTTGATCGGCCACAGGCTGGCGCCAGGCTTCCATGAGAGGTTGATGTCCTCACCGATCAGCCGCCGTAGCAACTTGAGCATACCTTCAACAGTATCGTTCAAGTCGAGTACTTTGGGGGAAACCACCTGTTGGCGAGCAAACGCCAAGAGTTGGCGCGTGAGATCGGCGGAGCGATTGGCCGCCTTGCGGATTTCCTCCAGATCGGCGTGGATCGGCTCAGCCTTGTCCACCTGATCAAGTGCCATCTCGGCATGTCCGAGGATCACCCCCAGCAAATTGTTGAAATCATGTGCCACACCGCCTGCCAGACGACCAACTGACTCAATCTTCTGAGCCTGCTGGAGCTGGCCTTCGAGTTTGGCCTTTTCCTCTCCCGCCCGTTTGCGCTCGGAGATATCGTTAATGCTGGAGAGAATGCAGGGTCCGTTGTTCAGTTGGATCGCCTGAGCGGAGAACAAACCTGTTATGATCTCATCGCTCTTCGTCCGGAAATTGATTTCCTGGCCCACCACGGCCCGGCCTGCTCGAAGATCGGCTACTACGCGCTGTCGATCATCTTCATTTACCCACAGCTTCAACCCGATGGACGAGTCAGCGAGGGCTTCTTCGCGAGTGAACCCCGTCATTGTGGTGAAGGCGTCGTTGACCTCGATGAACTTGCCATCTTCTGGGTGCGTGATGGTGATGGCATAGGGCGAAGTCTGAAAAACCTTAGAGAACTTTTCCTCACTCTGATGCAACCCCTTCTCCGCCTGCTTGCGGTCTGTGATGTCTCTCAAAAAAGCAACCAATTGCCCCTCTTTTGAGGGCTTATATTGGACGCTGATTTCGACTTCATATACACTTCCATCCTTGCGGTGGTGCCAGGTTTCAAAGCGATCCTCGCCCAGAGTCATCACTCTTTGCATGTGCGATGCTGTTTCGGTATCCGTCTCAGCGGCCTCCAAGTCGGAGAAACTCATGGTAAGTAGTTCATCTTTGCTATAACCGCTCATCCGGCAATAGGTCTCACTGACTTCCAGCAAACGACCTTGCGTGTCCACCAGCCAGAATCCGTCCATGGCCGTCTGCATGATCGTCCTGTGCCACTCCTCGCTCTCCCGCAGAGCTTCTCCCCTCTTCTCCAAGGCTTCCAGCAGGTGATTGAAGCCGCCGATCAATTCTCCGATTTCGTCTTGCCTGGTGATGGGCAAGGGCTGCATGGGCTGGTCTGTATTTGACAGGGCGGCCAGTGATTTAATGGTAGTAAATACAGGCTCAAGCTGGCGTTTCAACATCCACCAGGTCAGACCACCCGCCAGCAGGGTCAGGAAGATTGTGGCTAACAGCATCCGCTTTTGCATGGCGCGAATCGGAGCAAAGGCTTCTGCGGTGGGCATAATCGCTGCTGCGTACCAACCGGAAACAGGGACACCTTTGACAGAAGATAGTATCTCTACTTCGTTGCTCGGTCTGATTGTGATGCCGGAACCCTCCCAACCTTTCATGGCACGATCAATCAATGGGTTGAAGCCGGGACCGGGCAGCACTTCCATGATGCGCTTTTTGTCCGTTGCATAAACAATCGTTCTGGTTTCCGGTGCAACCAGCAAATAGCCTCCTGTCTTGCCATAACTATTATCCGTAATCCTGCTAAGGAAATTAGGCTTGGCGAGATCGACAGTTCCAGTCAAGGCGCCGATCACTTTACCTTCTGTGTCATGAATCGGCGTTGCTATGCTGAAAAGCGTTGATCGCAGCGCCTTGCCCATAACCGGACTTCCAATCGTTGTTTTCCCTTCCTTGAGTGCACCGCTTGCATATTTTCTGTCCATGAAGTTGAGACCGCGCCGCCCTGTTGAGAGAGGAAAATCAGCAATCGCGGTGCCATCATGCAACAGCACAAAGATACCACCGTTAAACATCATCTTAAGAACTGTACGCCCTTCGATGAATGTCTGCGTGGTCGCCGCATTGCCTAGAATGGCCGGGGTAATGAGTGCGGCAACTTGTTCCAGTGCCCTTATCCTGTCGTCTAACCCGGCATTGATCTCTGCCGCTACAATGGAAACTGTTGAAAATTGTTGTTCACTCAATGTGCGTTGCATATCCTCGCGCAGCATCTGACTGGCATAGAACGCCAACGACCAGATGCCGACCAGGAAAAAGGCCAGCGTGAAGATAGTCACTCTTGTCTTGAGCGATCGCAACTTAAAGATTCCGCTGAATGTCGTTGATGGTCTGCGTGATGTGTTTGTCATTTGCAGGTTCCTTTTACTTCCTACTAACCAGGGCTTGACTGATTGCGTCACTAAGTCCTTTGAGCTTATATGGCTTACCTAAGAAGACCTGGGGCAATTCGGGATGGTCGCCTGCCATGACGTGGGCTTCGTCATATCCGCTGGCCAGGATCACCGGGAGGTCGGGTTTGATTTTGCGCAGAGCCGTCAAGGTCTCCCAGCCGTTCATGCGCGGCATGGTCAGGTCGGAAAGGACGCAAAGGATTTCATCCTGGTGTTTCCGGAATACTTCCACCGCCTCGACGCCGTCCTTCGCTTCCAGAACCGAAAAACCCAGACGCTTGAGCATCGCTGCGGCCATGTTGCGCACCATTTCTTCATCTTCGACCAGCAGAACCGTGCCGCCCCTTTCCATCTCGATGGGGGACACCGCACTAATCAAGAGGTCGTCAGTGTCCCCCTCTTTATCTGGTTGCCGTAGAACTTCTTCCCTAGATACTGGAATAAATACCCGGAAGGTAGTCCCGCAGCTCGGTTGGCTCTCCACCGTCACAGCACCGCCGTGTGCCTTTACAATACCCAGGACCGCGGCTAAGCCCATGCCCCGACCGGTGAACTTGGTGGTAAAAAACGGGTCGAACAGCTTCTCGACATCCATATCCTCAATCCCGTAACCTGTGTCATTCACTTCCATACAGGCATAGGCAGACTCCAGCGATTGCCAGTCGATGGGGTTACGGTATGCTGCGGCGATTTCTATCGGTGAAACTGTTTTTATTTTCAGACGAATGGTGCCCCGACCGTCACCGATAGCCTCCCAGGCATTAGTAATAAGGTTGCTCAGTACCTGCTGCATCTGCGGCGCGTTTGCCATAATGATCGGTCCGGTTGAAGGCAAATCGGTTTCCATGATCACATTGCCTGGTATAACGGCCTTCAGCAAGGGCAGGCTCCTACGGCAGGCATCGGAGAGATCCAGCGGTTCACGTTTGTCGAACGATTGACCGAGGTAGGTCAGCATCAGACCGCTCATATCCGCCGCCTTCCATGCCGCTTGCATGGCTGTGGTCAGGCTATTGATGGGTTCAGCACCTTGTGGCAGGACGTCAATAGCCATTTCCAGGTTCCCGACAACCACTCCGAGCTGGTTGTTGAAGTGGTGGGCAATGGCCTCGGCCATGCGGCCCAGGCTTTCGGCCTTCTGAAGCTGCCGGTTTTGTGTCTCGAGTATCGCCTTCTCCGCTTCCACCTGCTTGCGGGAGGTGATGTCTCTGCCGATTCCACGATATCCGATGGAATGACCGTCTTTGTTTTTTATAAGCGAAATCGACGCTTCAACGTGTGCCTTCGTTTTATCCTTTCTAATTACCTCGTAGCTGATGACTTTTGATGGTATATGCCCCCCGTATACATCTCGGAAGTTTCTCTCTACGCTTTCTGTGTTTTCAGCATCCATGTACATCCGGTGATTCATTCCCATCATCTCTTCCGGAGAATAGCCAAGGGACTTTGGAACCATGGGGTTGCAGAAGGTCATGTTGCCACGCAGATCCGTCTCGTAATAGCTGTCATTCATGTTCTCAAGGATGTTGCGGTATTTCTCTTCGTTAGCCCTCAGCGTCTCTTCCACTCTCCGTTTTCCCGTGATGTCGCGGGCAATTCCCCGAAAGCCAGTCGGTTTCACCCCCGGATTTGTAATAGGAGATACGGAAACCTCGAGATGCCTTCTTGAGCCGCTCTTTTGAATAATCTCCCACTCAAAACCTTTTTTGGGAATTCCGGAAGCATAAACCTCGCTAAAAGCTTGGAAGACTTTTTTCGCATTTTCGCGGTCCATAAATACTCTGTTGTTCATACCTGGCATGTCTTCCCTATCGTAACCGAGGATAGTGCACATTGAGGGGTTGAAGAATGTGAAGTTACCGACAAGATCGACTTCATAGTATCCATCCTCAATGCTCTCCAGAATGTTTCGATATTTTTCCTCGGATTCGCGGAGCTTTGCCTCCGCCTGCTTGCGGTCGGTTATATCGCGAGCCACGGATTGAAATCCGATTACACGGTCACCTTCCATGATCAATTGCATATTCTGCCCAATCCACAATTCTTGGCCGTCTTTCGTGATAATCGGGTACTCATAGTAAGTATTTGGAATCTTTTTTATCAACTGATTCGTGAAGAACGTAATGGCTGTTTTGAACACTTCGGGACGCAGAATCATCTTATAGTGCTTTCCTATAATATCTTCTGCTTCGTATCCGGTAATACGTATCACCGCCGGATTTACGAAGGTGAAGTATCCATTTCCGTCCGTCCTGTAGACCATATCACTCGCATTTTCCACCAATGTCCGGTATTTTACCTCGCTCTCTCGCAGCGCCTCCTCCGCGCGCTTACGCTCGGTAATGTCATAATTTGTGCCGAACAGTTCCGTAGGTTGCCCCACGGCATTGCGATGCACCTGGGCACGGGCGGCGATGTGGTGTATGGTTCCATCTGGCCAGACCACGCGGAACTCAGTGTCGAATTCCTTTTCGCCGCGCAGCGCCATCTGAACTTCTGCGTCGCTTCTCATTACGTCTTCCGGATGAACTCCCGCCTTCCATGTCTCGTAGGCACCGCCAAAATTCTCTGGTTTGATCCCATAGAGATGAAACATCTGGTCATCCCAGGTCAGGTTGTTATTGACAACATCCAAATCCCAGATACCCACGCCGCCTGCCTTAGTGGCTAACAGGAGGCGATCGGTAACCTCTTTTAGCGCCTCCTCTGCCCGCTTTCTGTCGGTGATGTCCTGAATCGTTCCCAACAGACGTGCTGGTGTGCCGTCATCACTTCGGAACAATTCAGCCGTGGCTTGGAGATAGATCTCCGTTCCGTCGGGACAGATCATGCGGTGCTCGAGATCGTGCCTGGCAGTGCCGGAAACCGCAGCACTCAGGCTCTTCTCAAGACGCTCCTTGTCATCGGGATGAATAAGATCCATGATCTGGTCCAGCGTGGGCGTTCTGTCGAGATGGTAGATTTCCAACGCCTCTTTGGAGAGAACCAGGTCATTGGTCAATAAATCCCAATCAAGGTATCCCACTCGTCCGATGCGCTGAACGGCTTGCGACCGTTCGTTGCTTCTTTGCAACTCTTGTTCAGTTCGCTCTCGCTCGGTAATGTCATGCGCGAGTGCAAACATAACCTTGCACCCTTTCCAACTATACGGCCCTCCTACAATCTCAACCGGAAAGACCGTGCCGTCCTTCTTCTGGTGATATCGGAGAGGAATAAAGATCGTACCCTCCCGGATAGCCTGCTTGGTTGCCGTGTCAGATACTTGATGTTCCGCTGTAATATCGTGGATGGTCATACCGGTAATAAGTTCTTCTCGGCTGTAGCCATATATACGAGAGTAGGTGTCATTTACATCGAGCAGTGTGAGCGTTTCAAGATCAAAGATACAAATCGCATAGATTTCATTGTTGAAAATAACGCGATACTTTTCCTCGCTCTCCTGCAGCGCTTCCTCGGCCCGTTTGCGGTCGGTTATGTCCCGCGAACTCTGGATCACTGCCGTCACTTCACCATGATCATCCCTGATAAAATCGCCCACTGTCTCCAGCCAAATATAATGCCCCTCCGCATGTTTTATCCGGTATTCACGCTTTGCGGGCTTTTTATTGACGAGACCCTCTGAAAACACGTTGATGACATATTCCAAATCATCAGGGTGTACAATATCAAAGGCCGATTTACCGACTCGCTCTTCCGGCTTATAGCCGAGGACATTGAAAAGAGAGGGACTTGTATATAAATTAACACCCTCCAAATCCGTTACTCTGATCATATCAGACATGTTATCCGTAATCAGTTGCAGCGTTTTCTCAGCCTGCTTTCGCTCGGTGATGTCCTGATATATCACTTGAAACTGTCTTTCACCCCCCCAAAGCACTCTTTTACGGAAGACCTGGAGATAACGGACTTCACCATTTTTTCTGACGATGCTTACTTCGTATTCGGACGGTCCATAATCACCCCGTTTTCTTTTCTCCCTCCTTATCTTAAACTCTGCATAGCTCTCCGGAGTATAGCGCTTCTTCACGGGGGTTGATATCAAGTCTTCGACGGTTTCGTAGCCATGGATATCCAGAATCGCACGGTTGGCATAAATGGTCTCGCCTTCTGTGGTCACGATACGAACACCCAGAGGAAAGTCCTCCACAGAACGGCGGAAGTTCTCTTCCGTCCGTCGCAGCGCCTCCTCCGCCTGCTTCCTTTCGGTGATGTCTGTCATGACCGTCAGCAAATGCTTATCATTGTTAATGCTCATCATTACAGCGTTGAATAATCCATCTCTGAGCGCTCCGCCTTTTGTCCTGACTTTCATTTCAAGGTTTTCAATGCGGCCTCTTTTGTTTAGTTCATTGAAAAAAGATACTCTTTGTTCTTCTGTAATAAATCCGATTTCTGTCGACGTATGCCCGACGACTTCATCCCGTTTACGTCCCATCAGGCTGAGAAACGCATCACTGACATCAACAAATCGACCTTCCTTCAATGTTGTGATGGCCACGGGTATCGAGTTTTGAAGGAACGCTTTTGTGAACTTCTCATGATTTACTCTTGTTTGCTTGATTTCTTCTTCGAAACCTTTTAATTCAGCTACACATTGACGCAATTCATTGAGCTCTTCGATCAGTTTTCTCTTGGTCTTCTGGTCATCTTTCATGGTAAGCCCTTAATAAATAAATGAACCGTGCCGAAAAAGGAAAACCCCGATATCTTCTGAGATACGGGGTTTATTAGAATAAGATATCAAAGCCTCACGATACGATATGAGTTGTTGGGAAAATGATCACGCCAATCATCTTATGCTTTTCTTTAATAACATGAGCTATAATCATAACCAATCGAAAGCATGCATTTTCTATGAGGTTGACGTTTTGTGTAGTACAGGAAGGCAACCAGATTTTACATCCACTAAAAATTGGCTGACTACCACTGCTATGTTTCTACCCGTACTGTTCAGGTAAAATCAAGAAATATCTGAACTGTGCAGGTTATCGCCGCCACCTACGAGTCAGTAAAAAAGCAACTCTAAAAAAACAATGAATGCCGTTTGTAATGGAGCATGCACCGTCTCTATTTTCTGTCCGACTCCTATTCCTGATCCAGCGCCACCCGAACTTTGGCCGCCAGTTCTTTTATGGAGAAGGGCTTCTGGATGAAGTACACCCCTTCATCGAGTACGCCGTGGTGGGCGATGACGTCGGCCGTATAGCCGGACATGAACAGGCGCTTGATGTGCGGGTAAAGGGATAGCAGATTTTTGGCCAAGTCCCGGCCGTTCATCTCGGGCATGACCACATCTGTCATGAGCAGATGGATCTCGCCGGAGCGCTCAAGGGCCAGACGGATGGCCGCGCCCGGGGTGCTTGCCGACAGCACCGTGTAACCTTGCTTTTCGAGCATTCTCGTGGTCATTTCGAGTATGCTCGGATCGTCTTCCACAAGCAGAATTGTTTCGTGGCCTCGGCTGTCCGCTTCCAGCGGGCCTCTTGTCTGAACTTGCGCGGTCTTTCCCACATGCCGTGGCAGGTATATCCTGAATGTCGTTCCCTTATCCGGTTCGCTGTAGACGTTGATGATGCCGTTGTTCTGCCTGACAATGCCGTAGACCGTGGCCAGCCCAAGGCCAGTGCCCTTGCCCACCTCTTTGGTCGTGTAGAACGGTTCGAAAAGATGGGACAGCGTTTCCTTATCCATACCGCAGCCGTTGTCGCTGACGGCGAGGAGTACGTATTCGCCGGGTAGAAATCCCGTGTAAGCGGCGCAGTAGTCTTCATCGAAGGAGCATTTTCCCGTCTCGATGGTCATTTTCCCGACATCGGAGATTGCGTCCCGGGCGTTGATGCAGAGGTTGGTCAGGATCTGGTCGATCTGGGACGGGTCCACCTTAACCGGCCACAGATTCGCGTCCGGTTGCCAGTTAATATGGATATTCTCACCGATGAGCCGTTGCAGCATCTTGAGCATGCTCGTCACGGTTTTGTTAAGGTCCAGCACTTTGGGAGCGACCGTCTGCTTGCGGGCAAAGGCCAGTAATTGACGGGTAAGGTCGGCGGCGTGGTTGGCCGCCGTGCGGATTTGCCCCAGATCGGCATAGAGCGGCAGCGCCGGGTCCACCTGATCCAGTGCTATCTCAGCGTAGCCGAGGATCACCCCCAGTTTGTTGTTGAAATCGTGGGCCACGCCGCCTGCCAGCCTTCCCACGGATTCCATCTTCTGGGCCTGCTGGATCTGGGCTTCGAGGCTGACCTTCTCTTCCTCGGCCCGCTTGCGGTCGGTGACATCAAGAATTACGCCAATCAGCCCCGCCACTTTGCCTTCAGTATTAGTAAAAGTAGCCTTGTTGAAGACCACGTCGTGGAGTGTTCCATCAGCATAGACGACTGAAGCTTCGTAGGTTTGAACGCCGGGGTTGTTCAGTAACTCTCTGTCGGCCTTGTCGTATTTCTCGGCCAAGTCCGCAGGTGAAATTTCATACACGGTCTTTCCAACGAATTGCTCCTGCGACAGCCCCAAGTATCGCTCGAATGCCTTATTGCCTCCGACATAGACACACTTTGCGTCTTTGTAGAAGATGGGAGAGGGAACCGCATCCATCAACACTTGCTGGAACCGGATTGTGGTTTTTTTTACTTCCTCCGTCCGCTTGCGTTCGTCGATGTTGCTAAGCACGACGTGGCTTATGGGCGCTCCATCAGCGTCCTGCGCGGCGGTGGCTTCCAGATGCACCCATAATTCTGTGCCATCCGTTTTCATCATCCGCAGATCCCACGTCTGTGGTTTGTCGATCTGCCTTGAGCCTGGTCGAAGGGATCTTGCCTGTACCGAGCCCTGCCGAAGTGCCACATTGGTCTTAAAGAGCTGTTTGCGGTGCAGGTGGTAGATGTCGGCATCCTCGGGGAGGATAAAACGGGATAAGGGCTGCTTGATTAGCCTGCCTCTCACAACCCCCAACAAATTAGCGGCAGCGAGGTTGGTCTCCAGGATGAACCCCTCTTCGTTGAGGGTGACATATCCCACTGGGGCCAGGTCGTAGAGGTCGAAGTAGCGCGCCCGTGCGGCATCCAGTTCAACCTGCGCTCGGCGCAGTTCCTCATTCTGCATCGTAAGCTCGATTTGATGCACCCGCAGTTCGTGGAGCGTCCGCCGGGTTTCCTCAGGCGACAGCATATCAAAGTTCTCCGGTGAATGGGCGGCCTTTTCTTCTGCCTGCTTGCGTAGATCGGTCTTTTTACCAGTCACGGTTTTGTCTCTCACACAGTGCCACTGTCAATTACCTTTCACCATGAAGGATATTCTCCACTAAATATTCCATTCCTTCCCTCTTGAAAGGCTTCGTCAGCGCGCCTTGAAAGCCGTAATCGCCGTAGTTCTCAATGACGGGATCATCCGCATACCCCGAAGCAATGATGGCCTTGACAGATGGATCGATCTTCAACAGCCCCTCCATGGCCAACCGGCCTCCCAATCCCTCGCGCACCGTCAAATCCAGCATCACCAGATCAAAGGGCGTCCCGGACTGGAGAGCTTTTCTGTAACTGTCAATCGCCTCCTGTCCATCCTTCACATCCGTCACCTCATAACCCAGTCGCTCCAGATAGGCCCGCTCGATTGCACGGATGTGATGCTCATCGTCCATGATCAGGACCCGCACCGCTCCGGTTGATAATGTCTTCTTAACCGCTTTTCCTTTGTCCGGATCAGCTGCCGGGTCCACAGCCAGATCCGCCCGCGCCGGCAGATAAAAAACAAAGGCAGCGCCTTTCCCCGGGTGCGAATTCACCGTGATATGGCCGTCATGATTCTTCAAAACAGAATAACAGACCGTCAACCCCAATCCCAGCCCATTCCGGGCGCCCATCTTCTTCGTCGTAAAGTAGGGATCAAAGACCTTTGAAACAAGTTCCTCAGGGATGCCGATTCCCTCATCGGCAAATGTGATTTTGAGATACGATCCTTCTTTCAGGTCAAGAACTTCTCCTGCCGTTACCAGCGAATTCTCTGCCTGAATCGTCAGATTTCCTCCCTTGGGCATTGCCTCCACGGCGTTTGTCGTTAAATTGTAAAACACCTGCTTAATCTGGAGGTCATCTACCTCGGCGGGCCAGAGGTTCTTCATAAAGTCGAATTTCACTCTGACCTCAGTTCCCTTTACGGTACTGTGGACGGCATCCTGGAGGGTCTCTGCAACATCACAGATCTCCCGGCTGGGACCCCCGCCCCGGGAAAAGGTGATCAGCCTGCTGGTCAGATCCTTTGTCTTGTCAACGGCTCGTATCGCAGTCAGGAGCCGTTGACGGGAAACGTGACCAGAGGGCAGATCCATGAGGGCCAGATCAATATATCCCTGCACGATCGCCATCAGATTGTTGAAATCATGGGCAATTCCCCCGGCCAGAACGCCCAGGGATTCCAGCTTGTGAGCCCGGAGAAGTTCCTCCTCCATTCGTTTCTGGATGGTGATATCATTTATCACGATGCGGCACGTAGGAGCGACATCGGCATTCTGCACCCTGGTCGCCTCGATCCGCACCCAGAGGGAGGATACGTCCTGTCGCAACATGCGTATTTCGTATCCCTGCTGCTTACCGGTCTTAAAGAGCTGTTTGCGGTGTAGGTAGTAGATGTCATGGTCTTCTTTGAGGATGAACCGGGACAACGGCTGATTGACCAGTGCGCCTCGGCTCGCTAGACCCAGCATGGTGGCGGCGGTGAGGTTTGTCTCCAGGATGAGCCCCTCTTCGTTGAGGGTTACGTAGCCCACCGGGGCCAGGTCGTAGAGGTCGAAATATCGGGCACGTGTGATGTCCAGTTCAACCTGCGCTCGGCGCAGTTCCTCATTCTGCATTTCCAATTCAATCTGGTGGACCTTCAGCTCGTAGAGCGTCTGCCGCATTTTTGCGGGCGACAGCGCCTCTACGTTTTCCGCCCTCCCGGCTGCTTTTCCCCGGAATACTTCCTCCGCCCGCTGGCGCAGGGTCTGCGCTGAATCTTTCGAAGCGGAGATGTCGCCGTCCGAACCTAATTGCTTTTCTTTTGTCACTGGCGTCTCCTCCTTATCAAGGACGACCTGAATCAATACTCAACGGCCGGAGCCTTCTTCACCCAGGTGCTAAACGGGGCGACAAGGGCCGCCATCCTTTTCACCTTTGACGAGGGACTGAAAAAAATCTGGGAAAGATAATCAGTCACTTTTCAATGCTTCCCGCTCAATCGGGAGGCAGCCTGACGATGGTCAACCAGAAATCTTCAATGGCTTTCACCACGTGGATGAATTGATGCAGATCGATGGGTTTCGTGATGTAGCAGTTGGCGTGAAGATTGTAACTCCTTAGAATGTCCTCTTCTGCCTGCGATGTTGTTATGATCACCACCGGGATCCGCTTCAATTCATCATCCGATTTGATTTCAGCGAGCACCTCGCGGCCGTCTTTCTTGGGCAGGTTCAGGTCCAGCAAGATAAGGTCGGGACGCGGGGCCCCCGCGTGCTTTCCGGTCCTACGCAGAAAAGCCATCGCCTCCTCACCATCGCCGGCCACACTCACCGTGTTGCGTATCTTGCTGTTCTCCAGGGCTTCCATTGTAAGATCCACGTCTCCGGGGTTGTCCTCCACCAGCAGGATCTCAACAGGTTTTCCGAATGTTGTTGCAGACATTGTATTGATATCTCCTTTTCCCTATTTTGGGACTGTGAAGAAAAACGTCGAGCCTTTCCCGGGCACGGACTCGAACCATATTTTGCCGCCGTGCCGTTCCACTATCCGTTTGCACACCGCCAGGCCGATCCCGGTGCCTGGATATTCCTGCCGTGTGTGCAGGCGCTGGAAGATCACGAAGATCCTGTCCGCATACTGCCGCTCAATCCCGATGCCGTTGTCCCGGACGGAAAAGACCCATTCGCGGCCCTCGTCCCGGACGGACACATGGATGTGCGGGGAGTTCTCGCCGCAGAACTTGATGGCGTTCGCGAGGAGATTCTGGAACACCTGCTCGATCTGCGACGCGTCGGCGCGCACCATCGGGAGTTCCTCATTCGTGACGATCGCCTTGCTCTCCTCGATCGTGGCGGCAAGGTTCCTGATCGCCTCGCCAAGGATGGAATGCGAGTCCGTGGTTTCGAGCGGATTGCCACGCGTGCTGATGCGCGAGTAGGCCAGAAGATCGTTGACCAGCCGCTGCATGCGGATTGCCCCTTCCACCGCATAGGTGATGTATTTCTTGGCCTTTTCGTCGAGTTGACTCGCATAACGCTCCCCCAGAAGCTGGGTATAACTCGCCACCATCCGCAGCGGCTCCTGCAAATCGTGCGAGGCGATGGAAGCGAACTGCTCCAGATCCTTGTTCGAGCGTTCCGTGTCCGCCATGGCCTTCTTCAGAGTCTCCTCCACCCGCTTACGTTCGGTAATGTCCTCGATGGCCAGGAGGATGATCCGTTCCTTGCCCAGCACCCTTTGAATCTGTCGGGCATTCAGAAGCATTGTGCGTTTGCCAATGGTAGCAAAATCGTGTTCAACCTCATAGTTATCAAAGGTTGTCTTTTGGGGAAGGATGGTTTCCAGCAACTCCCGCAGCTTGGGGATAGCCCACTGTTTATTGCCCAGGTCATAGATAAGCTGCCCCACAGTATTTTCAGGTTCTACCTTGAAGAATTCATAGAAGGAACTGCTGACTTTGACGACTCGTAAATCCTGGTCCAGAGCGATTAAGGGTTCACGCACGGTGTTGATTACGTTCTCGGCTAATTCACTGGCTTCATCCGCGGTTATTTTAATAACCGCCAGTTCTTGACGGGTCTTTTCCAGGCCGGCCTCTATCTCCTTCCGCTCGGTGATGTCCTCGATCATGCAGAGGTGGCGCGGATGTTCTTTATCTTCAACATAAATCGGAGCAATCGTCATATTGATCCAGACGGGGGTGCCATCATGGTGAAGATAACGTTTTTCCATCTGGAACCGGGATATTTTTCCGGCATTCAACAACACCATGTTATCCAAATCTTCCTGGACATCATCCGGGTGTGTAATGCTCATCCAGTCGATATGTGCCATTTCTTCCATTGTTCTACCCGCAATTTTGGCGAACATGGGATTAACTTCACAGATATGCCCCGTGAGTGAGTCAATCAAGGCGATGCCTAATGGAGCCTCATTGAACATGGTTTTGAAGCGAGTCTCGCTTGCTCGCAGCGCCTCCTCTGCCCGTTTGCGCAGAGTCTGTCCTGCCTGTACTGAGCTTGGTCGAAGTGAGCTTGTCGAATGGGCAGTGGCCTTCGAAGTCGCGGAGCAGGCTGTCTTGACTGGTTTTTTCATGACGCTTCAACCTTTTATTTGAATAACCAATGTCCTTGTAGGGACTATAGTCCGATAAACGGCGCGTTCAGCATTATATTTTTGAATATCCAATGCTTGGGGTCTTATCATCCGTTTGCAAGCCCTTCACTTTCTCAAACAGTATCTGGTATTTATCCACGCTCTTCTTTAGTGTCTCCTCCGTACGCTTACGCTCGATGGCGTAGCGCACCGCGCGCACGAGCAGATTCCCGCTGATCTGACCCTTGACCAGGAAGTCCTGGGCGCCTTCCCTTACTGCGGCTACTGCCATTTCTTCATCGTCGCTAACGGTAGCCACAATGATCGCAAGGTCCGGCGCCGCTTGGCGCAACTCCCGAAAGGTCGCGAGTCCCTGGCTGTCGGGAAGCCCGAGATCGGTCAATATAAGATCTATTCCGCCGGTCGCAAGCCGGGCGAGGGCCTCGGAAAGCCGCGGCACGGATTCGCTATGAAATCGTATGGGCCCCGTTTCCGGCAGCGCTTCGCGTATCAAGTCAACGTCTGCCGGGTTGTCTTCAACAATCAGGACGCGAAGTGCTTCGCTCATCACTTGGCTCCATCGGGAGGCAGTGAATACTTCAATGGATTCAAGGCTGGCCTCTATGAGATTGCGTGAGTAAAGCGAAGCTGCCAGCAGCGCTTCCTGAGTTTTCTTCGCTTCCGAGATATCCACAAAGGTGATCACCGCCCCCTCGATCACGTTGTCCATCGTGCGGTAGGGCATAATGCTCATCGTGTACCACGCACCCGATGTTGTCTTCACTTCCACCTCTTTGGGAATCAGACTGTCCAGCACCGCCTGCACGTCTGCTACGAACCTTTCGTAGCCTACAAGATTTGAGACGATGTGACTTACGGGCCGTCCCACGTCGGAGAGGATCAGGTTGATGATCCGGGTGGCGGTGGGGGTGAAACGCAGGATGCGAAGTTTATGGTCCACAAAGACAGTGGCGATGCCGGTGCCGGCCAGGAGGTTATTCATGTCGTTGTTGGCCCGCGACAAGTCGATCACCTTGGTTTGCAATTCGTTGTTGACTGTGGCCAGTTCCTCGTTGACCGATTGCAATTCTTCCTTGGAGGTCTCGAGTTCCTCGTTGGTGGATTGCAATTCTTCGTTGACCGACTGCATCTCCTCGTTCGAGGATTTGAGTTCTTCGTTGGAGGTCTCCAGTTCCTCGTTGGCGGTCTGGAGATATTCTTCCTGAGCCCGCAGTTCCTGCTTGAGCGACGCGACCCGGTCGTCTGCGTCGGTGCCGGTATCATCCGCTCTTGCAATGGCTTGCACGGCGGCGGCCATCTTTGCCTGTGCGGGGTCGAAGGGCGGCGCTTGTTCCATGATGACCAGATACAGGGGCTGCTCGGTCGGTGTGGCAGGGCCTGCCGCCACCGGGCGTATGGTCAGGTTGACAGTGATGAAGTCGCCGTTGGTTTTGACGCGCAGGCCAGGGTAGCGCACGATATCTTTTGTCCCCACAGCTTTGTGCAGTGCCGTGGTAAGGTCACGCCGTAGCCCCTCGCGAGCCGTCTTCAGAATGTTGTTGGCTCCCGCCTCGCCCGGGGCCAGTTCAAGGTACATACCGGTGCGGCCGTGGAGGAAGAGAATGTCGCCCCGGCCGTCGACGAGCGCGCCAGCCTGAACAACCTGTTGTAAGAGCGCCTGTTCGGCCAACTCGCGCAGCCTCATCTTCTTGAGACCAGGCTGCTTTTCGGTGGCCAGCGGGGTTGCCGCTTCTATCGCCGTCATGGGCGGAAGAAACCGGCCCAGGACAGCGCGCTGCACGCTGTGAACATCCTCCCGGCGATGATACAGCTTCTGCTTGCGATCCACCACGGCAAACAGATCCATGAACTCACCCACGGTCTCCGAAGTGCCCAGGAAGAGAAAACCACCAGGGTTCAGGGCGTAATGGAAGATGGGGATGAGTTTCTTCTGTAAATCGCCGCCCAGATAGATCAGGAGGTTACGGCAACTGAGGAGGTCAAGCTTGGAAAACGGCGGGTCCTTGATCACATTCTGTTCGGAAAAAACCAGCATGTCACGGATGCCTTTGTGGATGCGGTAGGCGCTGCCGTCGGATTCAATCGTGAAAAAGCGCGCCAGCCGTTCCGGCGTGATGTCGGCAGCGATGCTGGCCGGATAGAGGCCGACTCGGGCTACGGCAATGGCCTGGCTGTCAATGTCGGTGGCGAATACCTGCACCTTGAAAGTCTGTTTCCTCGCCTCCTGATGTTCAGCGAGGAGAATTGCGAGGGAGTACGCTTCCTCACCGGTGGAACAGCCTGGCACCCAGACGCGGATCACGCCGTCCTCGAGCTTGCCGGAAAAGAGCTTGGGGATGATCTGTTCTTCGAGGGCCTTGAATGCCTCCGGGTCGCGAAAAAAATTGGTCACACCGATCAACAGATCGCGAAAGAGGGCTTCCACCTCCGCTGCCGCCTGCTGCAAATACTTGACGTATCCGTCCATCGTTTTGATCTGGTGGACAGCCATGCGCCGCTCAATGCGGCGGTGGATGGTGCTCGGTTTGTACTGGGAAAAGTCATGGCCGGTCTGGGCGCGCAGCAGTATGAAGATTTTTTTCAACTCGTTCTCTGCCTTGGGCACCGGTGGGGATGCTGCCCGTGAGGGGGGCTTCCCGAAGGCATGGGCCGCATAGGCGATGAGTTGGGCGGGCATCTCGGCCGGCGGCAGCTCGTAATCAACCAGGCCCGTGGAGATGGCGCTCCGAGGCATGCCGTCGTATTCGGTGGATGCCGGGTTCTGGGCCATTGCCATGCCGCCCTCTCCCTTGATGGCCCGAACGCCGAGGGTGCCGTCGCTGCCGGTGCCGGAAAGGACGATACAAATGGCTCGTTCGCGCTGGTCCTGGGCGAGGGAGCGAAAGAAGAAGTCAATAGGCAGTCGCTGGCCGCGTGGTGAGGAGGGTTCCAGGAGTTGGAGTGCACCGTTCAGAAAGGCCATGTCGCGGTTGGGGGGGATGATGTAGGCGCAGTTGGGTTGTACCACCATCCCGTCCGTGACTTCGGAGACCTGCATACGGGTATAGCGACGGATGAGGTCGGTTAGGATGCTCTTGTGGTCAGGGGCCAGGTGTTGCACCAGGACAAAGGCCATGCCCGGATCGATATCGGCGGGCATTCCGGAAAAGAAGGCCTCGAAAGCCGCCAGCCCTCCTGCCGAGGCCCCGATGCCCACAATGGGAAAGCCCACCTGCCCGTGGCTGAACGTGTCTGTCTCCGCCTGGGTGCTGGGTAATAGAGTTGAATCTGTCTCTCCCACGACCGTGTTCGGTGGTTCCTCGATTGCCTTGGAATCAAGCTGTGCATCGGATTCTTTTGCTTTGCTTCTTTTTTTTGCCGTCATAATTGCCTCCCGGTTATGGTCCTGCCATTTAGGAACATTGGTCTTCCACCACAAAAGCCACGCCGGCTGCACGGGTCAGCGTATGGACTGTCGCAAAAGTGGTATAATGAATAAACATTGTGAATACAATTGGTTACACTGTCGGGGGG
>Ga0194039_1000339_pt1 | contig 29431 bp, 23 predicted proteins | sample JunL228m_MetaG_FD_148679 | JGI IMG/M metagenome (GOLD analysis project Ga0194039, IMG submission 148679) | Anoxic zone freshwater microbial communities from boreal shield lake in IISD Experimental Lakes Area, Ontario, Canada - Jun2016-L227-8m | ecosystem: Environmental > Aquatic > Freshwater >... | reverse complement strand
GGATTACCGTTTGATTCGGCGGGGCTGGTGTTTGGGGAGCGAGGCGTTTCGGCAGAAGCTTCTGGCGGCGGAAGCGCGGATGGGGGCCAGCCACTACGAGGCTGAGCGACAGGCAACTGTCGAACAAAAGGCGGAGCGCATTGTGAGAGAGGAGCTGAAGCGTTTGGGCTGGGATAAAAGGGATTTGCCGCGGCGGCGCAAAGGGGATGAGGGGAAAGTGGCGGTAGCGCGGCGGCTACACCGGGAGACGACGGTGAGTTTGAAGTGGATCGCCCAGCGGCTGCAGATGGGCAGTTGGTTCTATGTCTCCAACCTGCTGAATGAAGGATCACGCCACTGAACGTGAGGACTGATACTTGCCCGGCAGCCGTGTATCGGCTTGCGGACAATCGTTTTTGAGCTAATGCTATCCTCAAGAATGCGTCTGAATTCGATGAGCACCATGACAATATTAACCATTTCGAGCGCCTGGTTGAGGCGCTTCAATTGCCTTATTTTTCTCGCTATGACCTCTGCACTGGCTGCTGCCGGCACTACCCCGGAGCGTTCAACGATCGACGAGCGTTACAAATGGGATCTCGGCAAGATGTATGCCGCGCCGGAGAAATGGGAGGAGCACTGCAAGCAGGTCACTTCGCTCGTGGCCGAGTTTGGCGCCAAGAAAGGAACATCCGGCGAATCCGCCAAGAGCCTGCTGGCGGCCCTCCAATTGCGAGACCAGATCAACGTTCAGATGGAGAAGCTGTATGCCTATGCGGCGATGAAACGCGACGAAGACATGCGCGCGCCGGCCGCCCAGGCGCTTTATCAGCGCGCTCAAACGCTTTCGGTCAAATGGGACGAAGAAAGCTCATGGTTTCAACCCGAGCTGTTGCGCATTCCGGAAAACCAGCTTCGGCATTGGCTGGAGGAAGCGGATTTGAAAGTTTATCAGCATTACTTTGACGACTTACTCCGGACCAAGGAGCATATCCTGTCCGCCCGGGAAGAAGAATTGCTGGCGATGGCCGGCAAAGCCACTGAGGTTTCGAGCGACGCCTTCAGTCTGCTGAGCAACACCGAGCTCCGCTGGCGCAGCGTCAAAGACGCGGAGAACCGGGATATCGAAATCACCACCTCGTCTTTTAGCCAGGCGATGCAGTCCAAGGACCGCCGCTACCGGCACGACGCGTTTCTGGCGTTGCACAACAGTTTTCTGGATGTGAAGAGCACCCTGGCCGCGACCCTGTCGGGGGCTATGCAAAAGGACTGGTTCTACTCGAAGGCCCGTGGCTACCCCGGCTGTCTCCACCGCGCGCTCGATGCGGAGAACCTGCCGCTTGGGGTGTATGACAATCTGGTCAAGACGGTGAACGACCATGTGGCGTTGCTGCAGCGGTATGTGGCGCTCAAGAAGCGCACGCTCAAACTTGACCAAGTTCACTTCTACGATCTTTATGTGAGCCTGGTGGATGTGCCTGAGCGCGATTACACGTTTGAAGAGGGACGCGATCTGATTTTGAACGGAGTCAAGGCATTCGGCCCGGATTACGTCGGGGTGATGAAGCAAGCCTTCGACTCGCGGTGGATCGATGTCTATGAAAACAAAGGCAAACGCAGCGGCGCCTACAACATGGGCACGTATCTGTCCGCCCCTTACGTGCTGCTCAATTATAAAGGCAAGTTCCACGATGTTTCGACGGTGGCCCACGAACTGGGCCACGCGACCCAGAGCTGGTTTGCCAGCAAGAACCAACCCCCCATTTATTCCGGTTACCCGATGTTCACGGCCGAAGTGGCGTCAACCGCGGCGGAGATTGTTTTCAAGAAAACCATGCTTGAGCGGACCAAAGACACCAAAGAGCGCGCCTTTCTCATCAACCAAATGCTGGAAGACATGCGCGGCACCATCTTCCGCCAGACTCAGTTTGCCGAGTTTGATCGCGCGGCGCACACGCTCGCCGAAAAAGGCGAGCCGATGACCGCCGAGGTCTTGATGAAGCTCTGCCGCGAGCAGTATTTGCGCTACTACGGGCCGGACTTTGTCATTGATCCGGAACTGGATGTGGAATGCCTGCGCATTCCGCATTATTACCGTGGTTATTACGTTTACCGGTATGCGGACAGCTATTGCGCCGCGGCCGCCATTGCCAAACGCATCCTCGGCAACGAGCCGGGCGCGGGCGAGCAATGGATGAAGTTTCTCAAGACCGGCAACAGCAGGTATGCCATCGACATGCTCAAAGTGGCCGGCGTTGACATGACATCTCCCAAGCCGATCGAAGATGCCATGTCGCTCTTCGAGCAGTTGCTCAAAGAGCTTGAACAACTTCTGAAGTCATAAGTCATTCTCGCCAACTCCCAGCCGGGTGGGGCACCCGGCAGCGTTGATCCGACAGGGAGCGGATCTGAAAGGCGTCTGCGTGTAGCGGTCTTCCCAGTCCGTGATGGGAGCGATGAGTTTGAGGGGGAGAATGCCTCCGGGTGGAGCCGGTGGTTGCCCATCGGCTCTACCCGGAGGGCAGGTCATCGGCTGTCTTGGCGTCGGGGCAGGATTAAAGAACCAGGACGCCCGGAGGAGGTCTTTGCGCCCGGTATCCGTGCTTTCGAGCGATTCTCGACGCGGTTTCAAAATCCACGGTGTCATCAGGGGATTTGAGGAGCTTCAGCTCCATCAAATCGGCAACGACCTTGAAGGGTTTCAATTCGAGGGCGCTGGCCAGATCCCTCACCACCACAGGGTCAAGCAGATAGACCGGCTTGGCGGGATGATTGGGTAGGTTCTTCAGGTCGCGCGTCGTGATGTTTGGCGGCATCTGCGGCCGACCGGCAATAACAGGTTGAAGTTTTGGAGTTTTCTCCTCCCCTGGGTCACTCATACGTCATGTGATAATCACTAAATCAGGCATCAATATCATATTCCACACCACCGGCCACGAATCCGCATTGGCCGAAGAAGCCAAGGTGCGCAATTGCGGCCGGAAATCAACATTACTTGTTAATCAATATGCTGTAAACTGGCGGAGGTGGATGGGAATCGAACCCACCTGGGACTTTGTTGAGTTCCACGCTGGTTTTGAAGACCAGGAGCGCCACCAGGCCGCCTTACACCTCCTGCTCACTGAATCAGACTTGGGGCAATATGCATGCATTGAAAAGTTGTGGTGTGGCGGAGTGGCTCAGGCGTTGCGCCATCCGGGCAGTCTGCGCAGTTGGCGTTCGATAAGAGGGAGGAGGCGGAACAAGAACGGGTTGAGCATGATGGAAATCATCGCCGCCGCCAGGAACTGGTGGCCAACATCCGCATCCAACAGCTTGAGTTGATTGCCCGAGCGGATGAGGATGAAGGAGAATTCCCCGACTTGCGCCAGTCCAATGGCCACTACCAGAGCGGTATGCAGGGGGCGATGGAAAAGCCGAACCAAGACAAGTGCTGTAATCGGCTTAAGGATGAGAATGACAAACAGCGCAAAGAGCAGGCGCCCCGGATAGGAGATAACGTATTCCAGATCGACCAGCGTTCCGATGGAAAGGAAAAACAATGCGGCGAAGGGATCCCGGAGCGGCAGGACGGCTGCTTCCACGCGGTCGCGCAGGGGGGATTGCCCCGCCACGACCCCGCCCAGGAATGAACCCAGCGCCAAAGAAACCCCGAAGAACTCCGACGCGACCCAAGCCATTCCGAGCGCGACGACCGGGACAGCGAGGTGAAATATTTCTGCCGACCTGGCGGCCCCGCTCAGCAGCCAGGGAACCAACCGGGTGCCCAAAACGAATACCAGTCCGACGAGCACGGCGAACTTGCCCAATGCGGCGCCAAGCTGGGCGGCCAGATTCGAGAAGGTGCTATCCGGCCCGGGCTGCACCAGCAGCATGGGCAGCAGGACCAGCACAATTACGGTAAAAACATCCTCGACCACCAGCCAGCCCATCGCCAATTGCCCATCCGGCGTGGAGAGCCGGTGGTGATCGGCCAACATGCGCGCCAGCACCGCCGTGCTTGCGACGGAGAACGCCAACCCGACCACCAGTGCCTGCGACCAGCCCAGGCCCACCAGGCGGCCGGCTCCCATCACAACTCCCGTGGCTACCAGGCACTGCACGGTCGCGCCGGGCACCGCGACACGGCGGACTGCCAATAGCTGGCGGAAGTTGAAATGCAGGCCCACGCCAAACATCAGCAGAACCACCCCGATGTCGGCGAGTTGTTCGGCGATTGCCGGGTTGGCGACCCAGCCGGGAGTGAACGGGCCGCAAAGCATGCCGCCGACCAGGTAGCCGATGATGGGAGAAAGACGACAGCGCGACGCCAGCCAGCCGCAAGCCAACGCGGCAGCCAGGCACACAGCCAGGTTCAGCAGGAGGTTTTCTTGATGCACACCGGTTTCTTTCTCGATTTCGAAATGCGCCGCATGAAAGCAGACTGTCTGCACGGTAGCAATCTGGAAAATTGGCCGCGCAGAATTGGTCTCCCGCAGGTTTGGCCCGGTGAGGGCAACATGGGAGAGTCGTCAGACAAGTTGGCAACGCGCTCTTGAGTAGTCGTTGGCGAATGCGGCGAACCAGCGGAGCATTAGCCCGAAACGAACCGGATCGACCGCAGCATCGCGGATCAGGGCGACCGCTGGCTTACAGAGGACAGAAACCTTTGCCATTGCACTGCAGGCTTGAAACCAGACTGCAACTGTGAGACAAGATGCGCATGAAACTTCGCTCTCGACGTGCTTTCCTTCGGGATTCCATCGCAATGGCCGCAACCGCGGCTCTTCTTGAACCCAGCTCAATGCTGGTGGGTCAGGCAGCGCCGTCCGGGACCGGCCTGCACCCGCTCCGCCTTGGCGGCCCATCGTTCTCCAATACCCAGGATCCCGAGGAGCTGGCCCTGGCCCATCGTAAACTGGGCTATCGCGCCGCCTATTGTCCCGGTGTGGCGCTCAACGAAACCGACCGCATCAAGGCTCTGTCCGAAGCCTTTGCCAAGCACGACGTCGTTATCTCCGAAGTCGGCCGCTGGTACAACCTGTTGGACGCCGACCCCCAGAAGCGCCAGAAAAACCTGCAGACCGTAACCGAAGGGCTCGCCTTGGCCGAGGCCATTGGCGCCCGGTGTTGCGTGGACATCGCCGGTTCTTTCAGCGAAACTTCCTGGTTCGGGCCGCACCCGGATAACCTCTCGCCGAGGCATTTTGATGCGACCGTCGAGAACGCCCGCAAGATCATTGATGCGGTGAAGCCCAAGCGCGCGCGCTTTTCATACGAAATGATGGGTTGGGCGTTTCCGGATAGTCCGGCTAGTTGTGTCAAGCTGGTCAAGGCGGTGGATCGCCCGGCCTTCGGTGTCCACCTGGATGTCTGCAACCTGGTCAACTCGCCCGAAAAGTTTTATCGCAACACCGCGCTGCTCAACGAATGCTTCGACAAGCTGGGCCGTTGGATTGTGAGCTGCCACGCCAAAGACCTGACATGGGACGTGGAGATGAACGTTCATTTCCGCGAGGTGGTCCCCGGCAAAGGCTCCCTTGATTATACCACCTACCTCCGCCGGCTCGCGCAATTGCCTCAAAACCCGCCCCTCATGCTGGAACACCTCGCCACCGCCGAGGAATACACCGCCGCACGGGATTATATCTTCAAGGTCGGGCGCAAGGCAGGATTGAGCTTCGGCTGACCGTCCGCAGGTTGGCGCGCATTCAAAAAACCGTAGCCGCCGACGGCAGTCGGCGCTGATCTACCTTGCGGGGGATAAAGTGCGCCGACTGTCGTCGGCGGCTGCGGTTTGGTGGAGTTTTGAATCCCAGCCCAAGGGGCAACATTTTACTCGTGCGTTGGGTCGTTGGTCCGGTAAAGTCCCCTCATGATGCAAGGGATGCGGCTTAAGGACCAACCCGCCAGCGAGCGCCCGCGAGAACGGCTCGTGGCGCAGGGCGCTGATGCCCTCAGCCACGCCGAGCTAATCGGCATCTTGCTGCGGACGGGTTTGAAGGGTGCCAACGCTGTGGAGATAGGGCGGCAGTTGCTTCAGAAGCATGGTTCACTCCAAGCTCTGGCCCAGGCATCGGTGGATGATCTCCAGACGGTTAAGGGGATCGGTCGCGACAAGGCGGTCACCCTCGTCGCGGCGTTCACGCTTGCGCGCAAAATGGCCAGGGAACTCCAGGGTGAGTCCCCGATGCTCGATACGCCCGAGGCCGTTGCGAACCTTCTGCGGGAGGATAACCGCTTGCGCCGCGTCGAGACGTTTCAAATCCTGCTCCTCAATACCCGACGCCGGTTAATCCGGCTGGCGGAAATCTCGGACGGCACGCTCGACACCCTGCTGGTCCACCCGCGCGAGGTTTTCGAAAAGGCAATTTCCGCCGGAGCCGCCGCCATCGTGCTGGCGCATAACCATCCCAGCGGCGACCCTACACCTTCGGAAGCCGACATCAAAGTCACGCGTGATTTGATCCGCGCCGGGCAACTGCTGAAGATCGAAGTGCTGGATCACGTGATTATTGGCCGCGCGACCCAGGAACGGCCCAAGGACTACGTTTCGTTGCGTGAGTTGGGTTATTTTGCCGGGTTTTAGGTTCCTAACCTAACAACTGCGCTTGAAATATTGGCTCGAGATCATGACAGCAGGACTGCTGGCTGGATGCACCCACTTCCGGTCGCAACCGCTTGCTCCGGCAGAGACTGCCGCCCGATTGGAAAGCCGCTCGCTCGGCGAACCCGCCCTCAAAGGTTTCCTTGAAAAGAATCTTCACCGCGAACTGACGAATTGGCCCGCAGCCTCCTGGGATTTCGACATGCTCACCCTCGCCGCGTTTTACTATCACCCGAGCCTCGATGTGGCGCGAGGACGATGGGCGGTGGCGGAGGCTGTGAAAATCACGGCTGGGGGGCGGCCCAATCCCACACTCAACGTGACGCCCGGCTATAACACCACGACCTTAACGCCTTCTCCCTGGATTCCACTTGGGTTCCTCGATATTCCGGTGGAGACGGCGGGCAAGCGAGGCTATCGCATTGCCCAGGCGGTTGGGCTTTCGGAGTCCGCGCGGTTAAACATTGCGTCGGTCGCCTGGCAGGCGCGGAGCGGGGTGAGGCGGAGTCTGGTGGCGCTCCATGCGGCGCAGGGGGCGGAGGTATTGCTGCGGGAACAGCAAGGGTTGCAAGCCGAAAATCTCGGTCTGTTGGAGCGCCAACACGAGGCGGGCGCAGTCTCAGCTTTTGAAGTCAGCCAGGCGGGCATCGCGGCGGACAACGCGCGGCTCGGATTGCGGGACGCGGAGCGGCAAAGCGCCGAGGCCCGGGTTCAATTGGCCGAGGCCATTGGCGTCCCGGCCAGCGCGCTTGCGGGTGTGAAGTTTTCGTTCGAGGGTTGGGGCCAGTTGGCGGGCGAGGCTTCGGTGACCGACGCTCGCCGGCAGGCATTGCTCAATCGCTCGGACATCCTGAGCGGGTTGGCCGATTACGCCGCCATCGAGGCCGGGCTGCAATTGGAAATCGCCAAGCAGTATCCCGACGTCCATTTGCAGCCGGGCTACCAATTCGATCAGGGGGACAGCAAATGGTCGCTCGGAATTACGGTCGAGCTGCCGGTCCTGAATCAGAACCAGGGGCCGATCGCCGAGGCCAAAGCGCGCCGAACCGAGGCGGCGGCGCGATTCAACGCCCTCCAGGCGGGTGTGCTTTTCGAGATCGACCGCGCAGTGGCGGGGTATCACGCGGCATTGCAGAAGCGGGCGGACGCGGATGAGTTGCTGGCCAGGTCACAGAAGCAGGAGCAGCGGTCGCGGGCGATGTTCGAGGCGGGGGAGATTTCCAAGGGGGATTTGGTCGCGTTGCGCCTGCAACTGAGCGCTGCCAAGATGGCTCGTCTCGACGGGCTGATCAAATCGCAGCAGGCATTGGCGCAGTTGGAAGATGCGCTGCAAAGTCCTCTGGGGCTGCCGGCCTCGGTTTGGCAAACCTCGCCACGCGTTCCGGAATCTCATCCAACGGAAAGTCACCCATGAAAAAGACTGTCTTCATCATCATCTTCCTGGCTGCGGCGGCGGGCCTCGGCTGGCTGGTCTGGTTCAAACCGGCCAAACCAGAGGAGGCAGAGAAGAAGCCCGACACGGAGGTTCCAGTCCGCGTCGGCAAGATCAAACGTGTCACAATGCGCGGCTATGTCACGGCCTACGGCACAGTCGAGGCGGAACCGGCGGGCGAGCGCCCGGCAGCCGGCGCACGGGTGGGGGCGTCCGTTCCCGGAGTGGTGACGGAGGTCAAGCGCGTGGAAGGCGAGCGTGTGGACAAAGGCGCGGTGTTGTTCCAGCTGGACAGCCGAGCGGCAGATGTGGCGGCGGATTTCGCCGAAAAGACTCTCGAACGTCAGAGGAGACTGATCCAGGTGGACGGGACGTCGCAAAAGGCATTGCAGGAAGCGGAGCAACAACTGGCCGCATCCCGAGCGCAACAAGCGCTGCTGCGAGTGCAGGCGCCGCTCGCCGGCACGGTTGTGCGCGTTAACGTGAGGCCCGGCGAAGCGGTGGACCTGACGACCGTTCTGGCGGAGGTGATCGATCTGGACCGGCTCGTCGTCAGCGCGCAGGTGCCGAGCAGCGAACTGGCTGCACTCAAAGCGGCTCAACCCGCCGAAGTGCTCGGGGACAAGTCCAGACCGGTGGTCCTGGGCGCGGTGACTTACATCAGCTCGGAGGTGGACGCACGAACCGGCACGGGGCTGGTGCGCACCAGCATTCCGGCCAGGTCCGGTCTGCGCCCCGGCCAGTTTGTGACGGTTCGAATTGTCAGCGAGGAGCGCAAGGACCGTCTGGCCGTGCCGGTGGAGAGCTTGGTGAAAGACGCCGAGGGCGGCACCGTCATCGCGGTGGTCCAGGGCGTTAAGGCGGCGCAAAAGGCGGTGAAAGCCGGGCTGCGCGAGGGCGGATTGATCGAAATCGAGGCGGACGGCTTGCAGGCGGACATGACGGTGGTGACCGAAGGCGCTTATGGACTGCCCAAGGAAACCAAGATCCGTGTGCTGGAGGAGAAACATTAGACAGAACAATTGAAGACGGGAATATTAGACAGAAACATTGGAGACAGAAAAATGGAAACGACATATACAAACGAAATCATTTGCGGATTACCGGGCGAAGTCCTTTGGAAGAAGAGCCGATCCTTTCCCATTTTTCTGTCTATAATCTTTCTGTCTATGATTTGTCTGTCTTCATGTTTTGTCTGTCCCTTATGCCCATAATCATTCGCACCCCCCTCCGGTGCCTATCTCAAGCCGAGTTTGGCGACCTGGCCTACGCCGTGATGGGGGAAGAGAAGCATTAGACAGAAAGATTGGAGACAGAAAAATGGAAACGACATATACAAACGAAATCATTTGCGGATTACCGGGCGAAGTCCTTTGGAAGAAGAACCGATACTTTCCCATTTTTCTGTCTATAATCTTTCTGTCTATGATTTGTCTGTCTTCATGTTTTGTCTGTCCCTTATGCCCATAATCATTCGCACCCCCCTCCGGCGCCTATCTCAAGCCGAGTTTGGCGACCTGGCCTACGCCGTGATGGGGGAAGAGAAGCATTAGACAGAAACATTGGAGACAGAAAAATGGAAACGACATATACAAACGAAATCATTTGCGGATTACCGGGCGAAGTCCTTCGGAAGAAGAACCGATCCTTTCCACTTTTTCTGTCTATAATGTTTCTGTCTATGATTTGTCTGTCTTCATTTTTTGTCTGTCCCTTATGCCCATAATCATTCGCACCCCCCTCCGGCGTTTATCTCAAGCCGAGTTTGGCGACCTGGCCTACGCCGTGATGGGGGAAGAGAAGCATTAGACAGAAAAATTGGAGACAGAAAAATGGAAACGACATATACAAACAAAATCATTTGCGGATTACTGGGCGAAGTCCTTTGGAAGAAGAACCGATCCTTTCCCATTTTTCTGTCTATAATGTTTCTGTCTATGATTTGTCTGTCTTCATGTTTTGTCTGTCCCTTATGCCCATAATCATTCGCACCCCCCTCCGGCGTTTATCTCAAGCCGAGTTTGGCGACCTGGCTTACGCCGTGATGGGGGAAGAGAAACATTAGACAGAACAATTGAAGACGGGAATATTAGACAGAAACATTGGAGACAGACAAATGGAAACGACATATACAAACGAAATCATTTGCGGATTACCGGGCGAAGTCCTTTGGAAGAAGAACCGATACTTTCCCATTTTTCTGTCTATAATCTTTCTGTCTATGATTTGTCTGTCTTCATGTTTTGTCTGTCCCTTATGCCCATAATCATTCGCACCCCCCTCCGGCGCCTATCTCAAGCCGAGTTTGGCGACCTGGCTTACGCCGTAATGGGGTGTGTCTTCCAGATTCACAGCGAGATGGGCCGGTTCTTTGACGAGAAGATATACAAGCGCGAATTGGCCCACCGCTACCCCGGCGTTCAACTTGAAGTGCCCATTGAAGTCACTTACGCCTCGTTCAAGAAGCTCCAATACCTGGACGTGCTGGTCGATGGTGGCGGCCCCTTCGAGTTTAAAGCGGTGGAGACATTCGCCCCGCGGCACCCTGCGCAGCTTCTTCATTACTTGCTGCTCGCCGAACTCCCGCACGGCAAGTTGGTGAATCTGAGAAAGGAAGGCGTCGAACATGAATTCGTCAACACGACTCTCACGCGCGTTGACCGCATCCAATTCGCCATAAACGAGGCGCGCTGGAACGACCGCACGACCGGCGCCAGCCGCTTTCGGGAAGTGCTGACCGCGCTCCTGCGGGACTGGGGCACGGGCCTGGATTTGCAGTTTTATGAAGAAGCCATCACTCATTTCTTCGGAGGTGAGGCGTGCGTGTTTGCCGACGTTGATGTGCGGACGGCGGAGTACCCGCTCGGCCATCAAAGGATGCTACTGGCCGCTCCCCGTGTGGCGTTTGTTTTGACAGCCTTGCACGAGGCCGATCCGAATTTTGAAAGCCATGCCCGCCGCCTCCTGCGCCACGCTGACCTGGAAGCCATGCTGTGGGCTAACATTAGTCTCAAGATGGTGACGTTCACCACCATCGCATAGGACACCAGACGCAATATCAGAGACAGAAGAATTGAAGACAGAAATATTATAGACAGAAATATGGAAACGAAATCGTTTGCGGCCCACAGAGCGAAGCCCTTGAAAAGAAAGACATCTCTTTCCCATTTTTCTGTCTCTAATCTTTCTGTCTATAATGGCACTGTCTTCCTGTTTCTGTTATGACACGAACCCCGGTCGTGGGCCGATATGCCATCCGCCATTCTTCCGCCATTGGCTTCATCAGTCTGGCGTTATGCCTTGCGGGCATGTACGCGGCGTTCAAGATCCCGTCCTCCGTTTTCCCCCAGACCAATTTCCCGCGGGTCGTCATTCTGGTGGACAACGGGGTAATGCCGGCCGATGAGATGATGGCGACCATTACGCGGCCCATCGAAGAGGCGATGAAGGATATTCCCGGCGCCGTCACGGTGCGCTCTACGACCGGCCGCGGCTCGGCGGAAATCAGCGTCTTCTTCAACTGGCAGGTGAACATGATTCAATCGGAGCTGTTCGTGAACAGCCGGCTTTCGCAAATCCGCTCGGCACTGCCGACGACCGCCAGCACGACGGTTTGGCGGCTGACGTTTTCAGCTTTCCCGATTATCGGCGTGAGTCTCATCAGCCCGCAGCGCAGCATTATGGAGCTGTGGGAGACGGCGCGCTACGAACTCAAACCGCGGTTTCTCCGCATTCCCGGCGTCGCGCGGGTTGATCTCGTGGGAGGGCGCGCGCCGGAATATCACGTGGTGGTTGATCCGGTGCGATTGCAAGCGGCGAACCTCAGCCTGGCGCAAGTCACCGACGCCTTGGCGAAGAACAATCTTATCACTCCGACCGGCATGCATGAAGAGAACCACACACTCTACCTGGCGGTGGTGGATGGCCGGGTTCACAGCATCCAGGACATCGAGAACCTAACCGTGACCGTCGTGAACTCGCATCCGGTTCGCATCAGGGATTTCGCCCGCGTCGAGCGCGGCCCGGAGCCGGTGTTCAACGTGGTCACCGCCGAGGGGCTGAACGCCGTGCTGCTCAACATCCGCAGCCAGGCTGACGGCAGCACCCTTGACATCGCCAAGGGCCTCGAGCAAGTGCTCAGCGACTTGAAAAGGGACCTTCCGCCGGACATGAAGACCGCCTATTACTACGACCAATCGCTGTTTGTCCGGGCGTCAGTTCGGAGTGTATGGGATTCCATTGGCTTTGGCCTCATCCTGTCGGTGCTCATCATATACTCATTCCTGAAGAATTGGGGCATCACGGTCACCGCCATCCTGGTGATTCCCGTGACCGTGCTCATCACGCTGGTGGCGATGTGGATGGTGGGGATGAGCTTCAACCTGATGACGCTGGGCGGGATTGCTGCGGCCATGGGACTGGTCATTGATGATGCCATTGTGGTGGTGGAGGCGATTTACGCAAAGATCGCCGCTGGCCGCCCTCGACTCGAAGGTATTCAGGAGGCCATCGGGGAGATCTTCCGTCCGCTGGTGGGCTCAACCCTGACCCCCGTCGTGGTGTTCATTCCGCTGGCGTTTCTCGAAGGCATAACCGGCGTGTTCTTTCGCGCGTTGGCGTTGACGATGGTGGTGGCGCTGCTGACCTCGCTCGTGCTGGCCATCAGTCTGACGCCCTCGCTCGCCGCGTGGTTCATCCGGGACCGCGAGAAGCTGGAACATGGCCACGCGCCCAAGAGCGATGAAGGCGGCTTCCTGCTCCAGCGAGTTATTCGCCTCTACGAGGTGGCTGTGCGTGCGGCCCTCGACCATCGCTGGCTGACACTCGGCGCGTGCGGCCTGGTGCTGCTGCTCGGCGTTGGGATTTATCAACGGCTGGAAAGTGAATTCCTGCCGGCGATGGACGAGGGCGCCTTCGTCATTGATTACATTGCCCCGCCGGGCACCAGCCTCGCGGAAACCCATCGCCAGCTCTTGCTCGCCGAACAAGTCCTCATTGCCATGTCCGACGTGGAGAGCTTCTCCCGCCGCACCGGCGCCCGCCTCGCGCTATCCATTGCCGAGCCGAACACCGGCGATTTCCTCGTCAAGCTCAAGCCCGACCGCAAGCGCAAGACTGAGGAAGTCATCAGCGAATTGCGCGCCAGGTTCAACGCCACTCTGCCCGGCATCGAGTGGGAGTTCCCCGGCGTCCTCGGCGACCTCATCGGCGACCTCACATGGTCACCGAACCCAATCGAAGTGAAGCTGTTCTCCACCGACATCGAATTCCTGAAAAAGAAAGCGCCCGAAGTGGAGGAGCAATTGAAGAAGATTAAGGGCGTGGTGGACACCAAAGATGGGTTGATCTACGCCGGCCCCACGATCGGGTTGCGCGTGCGCTATGCTGATGCACAACGGTTCGGTCTGAACGCCGCGGACGTGGCGGCGGCGGTGAATACCGCCATGCTCGGCCAGCAGGCTTCGACGGTGCTGGAAGGAGATCGCGTCGTGAACATCCGCGTGCTGGTGGACCACTCCAGCATCGGCCGCATCGCCACCCTGCATGAGATGCCTCTCCGTGCGCCGGACGGCACCGTGGTGAAGCTTTCGCAAGTTGCCGACATTGTCGAGCAGCCTGGGCAACTCGAATTACGCCGCGAAGATTTGCGACAGAACGTGGCCGTGAGCGCGCGTCTTGAAGGCCGCGATCTCGGCAGCGCGATGGCGGAAATCCAGGAGAAGCTAAGCCAGGACAAGACTATCCCGCCCGGCACGATCGAGTTCGGCGGCCTCTACCAGCAGCAACGAGAATCCTTTCGAAACCTTATGCTGGTGCTGGCGATGGCGATTTTCCTCGTCTTCACCGTGCTGCTGGTCGAGTTTGGGTCGTTCTTCGAACCGGTGGCCATTGTCTTCGGCGCCGTGCTGGCGTTGTTCGGCACGGTGCTGGCCTTGTGGATCACCGGCACGTCGCTGAACGTCGTCTCGTTTCTCGGCGCGATCATCGGCGTCGGCATTGTGGCGAAGAACGGCATCCTCATGCTCGATTTCGTGGAGCACCTGCGCGCGGAAGGAGCGAGTCTGGAAGACGCGCTGGTGCGCTCCGGCCATCGGCGTTTGCGCCCGGTGCTGATGACCTCGATGGCGGCGGCCTTCGGCATGTTGCCGCTGGCCTATGGCATCGGCAGCGGGGCGGACATGCTGCGCCCGCTGGCTATCGCGGTGATTGGCGCGTTGTGCATTTCTGTGCTCTTGTCGCTCGTCGCCACGCCAACGGTGTATTACTTGATGTTGCGGCTGCGCGAAAAACCGATGCTCCGCGTGAGCGACCACACGCATTGCAGCGTGCTGATCGTCAAACAGCCGGAGAAATAGGAAGCAAGACACGCAGTCAGAACGACTGAAGCAAAGACTATGATAACGAGGCACAACCCGGGGCAAAGATGGATGTCTCAATTGTCATGCATCCCACTCATTCTGAGTTTCGTGGCGGCAGCGCCCGGCGTTTTTGGCGCAAACCCCGCTCAGAGGGACAACACTATTCTGGGGGCCGAGGGTGCTCATTTTACGCTGAACAATCGTCCCGCATTCCTCCTTGGTTTCAGTTATTACGGTGCCTTGGGCGCGCCCGAAGATTTCATCCGAAAGGACCTCATTGAGCTTCGTGCCCGCGGATTTAACTGGCTGCGCGTTTGGGCCACGTGGGGCGGCTACGACAGCAGCGTGTCTGCCGTGACCGCCGCGGGGCTGCCGCGTGAGCCGTATCTCTCCCGGTTGAAATGGCTCGTCGCCGAGTGTGACCGGCTGGGAATGGTGGTGGATGTCACCCTCACCCGGGGAAACGAGTTGCCTGGATTCCAGGCGCATCTGGCTGCCGTGGACACACTGGTTGCTGCCCTGAAGCCGTTCAGGAACTGGTACCTCGACTTGGGCAACGAAAGGGATGTCGGCGATGCCCGCCACGTCAGTCTCGGGGAATTGAAGGAACTCCGCGCGAAGGTCCGGGTTCTGGACCCGCAACTATTGGTCACGGCCTCATTCGGTGGGCATGACCTGAGTCTCACGGACGTGCGCGGGGCGTTGGAGGAGGCCGGCGTTGATTTCCTGTGCCCACACCGGCCGCGGCATCGAAAGTCCCCCGGCGAAACCGAAGCCGAAACCCGCCGCACCGTGCGCCTCATGCAAGAGGTCGGTCGCAGCGTGCCGGTGCATTACCAGGAACCTTTCCGGCGGGGCTATACCTCGTGGGAACCGGTGGCCACGGACTTCCTGACGGATTTGCGCGGGGCATTGCGCGGCGGGGCGGGCGGCTGGTGCTTTCACAACGGCGGACAACGCGCGAGGCCGGACGAGCAGCCGCGACGTTCCTTCGATCTGCGGGCGAAGCGGCTCATGGATCAGCTCGATGAAGAGGAAATGAAGGTGGTGATGGGCGTGAACTCGGTGCTATTGAACCACAAGAACTGAGTTGAGTGGAGCGGGGTCAGCCGGCGCGCCGAGCCAATAGGATTCCGCGCTCGCTAAAGTCCAGAAAGCAGAGCAATGCAACCATCGAAGGGCCGATGACGGTTGTCATTCTGGGCGGTTTGACTTTTTGCGGTTTGGTTTTGCTTAGAGCACAAGGAAGCCGCTAGACTGGCCGCTGCATGTACAAGCGTAATTTCGTGTTTGCCGCCGCTGGCCTCTGGATGAATGCTGCTCGAGGCGCTGGGGGAATACAAGAAACGCATCGCCGAAGTTTAATATGAAACGCACTCCACTTTTTGCCGCGCACCAGAAGCTGGGCGGGAAACTCATCGAATTCGGCGGTTGGGAGATGCCGGTGCAATACACGAGCATCATGGATGAACATCACGCGGTCCGCCGGGCCGCCGGTCTCTTCGATATTTCGCACATGGGCGAAGTGTTCGTTAGCGGAACCGAGGCGGAGACGTTTCTCAATCAGACACTCACAAATAACATCCGCAAGTTGGCGATCGGCCAGGGTCAATACACACTGATGTGCAATGAAGGCGGGGGAGTCATCGACGACCTTTACGCCTACCGGCTGGCGGCAAACTCGTATCTGCTGATCATCAATGCGTCACGCATCGAGGCGGACGTCGAATGGCTGGAGAAGCGCTTGGCGGCCTTTGCCAGGAAAAGCGAGGTGAAACTTGAGAACGCCTCCGATGTGACCGGCGCGGTGGCGGTGCAGGGGCCGCGCGTAGCGGAGTTCATCAACCAAGGCTTTCCCGGCGCGTCCAGCGGCGGCACATCCGTGGGGCAGGTCGGCGATTTGAAGAAGAATCAAATCGCCAGCTTTGGTTTCGCCATCGGCACGCTCTGGATTTCGCGCACCGGCTATACTGGGGAGGACGGATTCGAGGTGGTCGCCCCGGGACAAACCATCGAGGCGGTTTGGGACCAACTGTTGGCCGCTGGCAAGGCGCACGGGTTGAAACCGGCTGGGCTGGGCGCGCGCGATACGTTGCGCACGGAGGTCTGCTATCCGCTTTACGGCCACGAACTGGACGAGAACACCACGCCCATCGAGGCGGGGCTCGGCTTTTTTGTCGCGCTGGACAAAGGCGAATTTGTCGGCCGCTCCGTTCTCGCCGAGCAGAAGGCAAAGGGCCCGAAAAAGAAGCTTGTCGCGTTCCAGATGACAGACAAATCGGCCCCGCCTCGTCCCCACTACGCGATTTGGAGCACGGGCCCAAATGCCGCAAAGGCAGGCGAGGTTGTGAGTGGAACGCAGAGCCCGACGCTGGGCATCGGCATCGGCCTGGGCTATGTGCCGGCGGATGTTGCCCGGGCACAGACGCCAATCGAGATTGAGATTCGCGGCAGACGCGCCCCCGCCGCCATCGTTCCCAAGCCATTCTACCGAAAACCTCATTGACCGCCGGACAACTCCCTGACTCAATTGCCCTATGCCAAATGTTCCTTCGGATTTGAAGTATGCGAAGTCGCACGAGTGGGTGCGCGTGGACGGTGACGTGGCGACGGTGGGCATCACCGACCATGCGCAGCACGAGTTGACGGATGTCGTATTTGTTGAGTTGCCGGAAGTCGGCCGAAAGATCAAAGCCGGCGACGCTTGCGCCGTCGTCGAGTCGGTGAAGACAGCCAGCGATATTTATTCGCCCGTCAGCGGCGAGATCGCCGAAGTCAACCGGACCGCGGTCGATAACCCGGCCTTGGTGAACCTCGATCCCTACTCCGGCGGCTGGTTTTTCAAAATCAAGCTTTCCAACCCCGCCGAACTGAATGGGCTGCTGGCACCAGCGGATTATACCGCGCAGATCACCGCCGTGTGATTGGACGGGAAAGCTGCAAATCCCAGGCTTCAAGCCCCACAGTGGTTTGACAGGCGACAACACGGATGCGTGGCCGGTGAAGTTTCCCTGGAAACTGAAATTCGGGGCGGGCAGCATTTTTCAAACGTCATTTGATAAATCGCCCAACCTCGACCAGTGTATCCTAATGAAACCAAAACGGATTCGACTGTTCATCAAGCCATATTGCGGATGGTGCCACAAGGCGATGCGTTGGTTCGACGAGCGCGGAGTGCATTATGAACGAGTCGATGTCATCGCCGACGAGACCGCCTTTGACGAGATGATCCGCCTTTCCGGACAGGACCTCGCTCCGGTGCTGGACGTGGACGGCGACATTCTGGCCGATTTCGGTCCTGATCAACTGGCGGATTTTTGGAGCAAGCTGGAAAAGAAACATGCCCGCACTGAATCCCGCTGAAACCAGCCCGCGCCCGCGGCTGCCGGAGTGGTTGCGCATGCGGCTGCCGACGGTGGACGGCTTCGGACACACCCGCGCGCTGCTGGACGAGTTGAAGTTGCGCACGGTCTGCCAGAGCGCCCGATGCCCGAACCACTGGGAATGCTGGAGCAACGGGACCGCCACGTTCATGATTGCGGGCGACCGTTGCACCCGGGCATGCGGTTTTTGCGCCGTGACCACGGCCAAACCCTTCGCGCTGGAGGCGGACGAACCAGCCCGGGTCGCGGAAGCGGCCCAGCGCATGCGTCTCAAGCACGTGGTGATCACCGCAGTCGCGCGGGATGACCTGCCGGACGGCGGAGCGGACCACTTTCGGCGGACCATTGAAGCGGTGCGCGCGCTGAGTCCCCAAACGGTCATCGAGGTGCTGACGTCCGACTTCAATGCGCGCGCGGCATCGATCGACGCGGTGCTCGCCGCCCGCCCGCACATCTTCAACCACAACCTCGAGACCGTGCGGCGGCTCACGCCGGCGGTGCGTTCGCGCGCGACCTACGATCGTTCGCTGAGCGTGTTGGCCCGCGCAAAGGCGCAACGTGGCCAGAGTATTTGCACCAAGTCCGGCCTCATGCTGGGCCTGGGCGAAACTGAGGAAGAGCTGTTTATCGCGCTAGCCGATTTGCGCCAGGCCGGTTGCGACCTTCTTACCATCGGCCAGTATCTCCAGCCGACTCTCAAGCATTTGCCGGTGGCGGAGTTTGTCACACCGGAGAGATTTCAGGGGTATGGCGCGCGAGCGCGAGAGATGGGTTTCCTGCATGTTGCCAGCGGGCCGATAGTCCGGAGCTCCTACCACGCCGACGAGTTTGCTACTGATTTGAAGCTGGAGCATTGATCCTTGTTGGCGGCCAAGAACTCGCGTAAGAATAAGCTCGAATGAAAGCGACAGAGATTCACCCAATGCCGGTGCGCGGCGCGGAAGTTTGGCCACTGTCGGTGGCAGCTTACCACGCGTTGGGCGAGGTCGGGCTGATTCCCAAGCAGACCGAGTTGCTCTACGGCTTCGTCTATCACAAAATGCCCAAGTCTCCCTTTCACACCCTGCTGCTGCTGCGATTGCTGCGGCTGCTGTCCCTGGTCCTTCCCCCTGGGTGTCATGTCCGACCTGAACAACCTTTGACCTGCACCGATTCCGAGCCTGAGCCTGACTTGGCGGTGGTCCTTGGCATGGAAGATGATTTCGGCCACGCCCACCCTCACACCGCTCAACTGGTCATCGAGGTATGTGTCAGCAGCCACGAGTACGACCGCTCCAAACTCCGCGCCTACGCCCTCGCCGGCGTGCAGGAATGCTGGCTGGTGCTGGGACCCGAGAAACAGATCGAAGTCCATTGCCAACCGCAGGGCGGGCAGTTTGCCGAGCACGCCGTTCACGGGCCGGGCGGCTCGCTGACCAGCGCGACGGTTCCAGACTTCACGGTCGAGCTGGACCGCCTCTTATCGGCATGAACTGAACTGATACTGGTCGAGTGGAGCGGAGGCACGGACATTTATAGCAGCACCAACCTGCCAGGGGCGTCACAGCACGCGTTGTCACAGTTCAATGGAACATTCGATACAAATTGCTCTCGTCGGCGTCGGCATGTTCGGCGGGGATGTGCATGCTCGGGCCTATGCCGATTTGCAGCGAGCCGGCATCAGCCCGCAGATTGGACGCGTCGGACTGGACGGTTGGGCCCGGGATTTGGCGCCGATCAAGTTCCAACTGGTGGCGGTGGCCGCGCGCACGGAGAAGTCCGCCCGGCGCGCCCGGGATAGCTTCAAACGCTGGACGGGCCAAGCGCCGAAAGCGTTTGCCGGGGAGAAACCGTGGCTCGAAGTCCTGCGCACTTTTCCCGACCTCGATGTCCTGGCGGTGGCCACGCCGGACCCGCTGCACGCGGAGGTTATTCTGGCGGCGCTCAAGACCGGCGTTCACGTCATCACCGAAAAGCCGATGTGCCTGGACATCGCCGAGGCGGACCAGATCATCGAGTTGGCCAAGGCCAGAAACCGCATTGTCGCGGTGGACATGCACAAACGTTACGACCCTGACCACGTGCGTATTCGCGAGGAGATCAAACAGCGCATCGGCGAACCGCTCTACGGTGCGGCGTATCTCGAGGAACCGCTGCATGTCTCGACCCGCACGTTCAAATGGGTCGAACAGAGCGACCCGTTCAGCTATGTGGGCACGCATTGGGTGGATTTGATTTATCACTACTATCGGAGCAAGCCGGTCTCGCTCACGGCGGTGGGCCAGAAGAAACGGCTTGCGCGCGACGGCATCAACGCCTACGACGCCGTCCAGGTGCGGGTCGATTTTGCCAACGGGATGAGCATCAACTTTCACAACAACTGGATCACGCCGCCCGACTTTGAAGGGCCGGTGAACCAGGGCCACGAAATCGTCGGGACGGACGGCAAGGTCGAGAGCGATCAGCAATACCGCGGCTTGCGGTGGTGGAGCCGAGGCGGCGGCAGCCGGACGGCGAACAATCATTTCACCCGCGACGTGAAGCGCCCGGACGGTTCCACGGCTTATGTCGGCTACGGCGTCGATAGCCTCACGGCAGGACTGGCGGCGATTTGCCGGATGAAGTTCTTCGGCGCGAGCCGGGAGAGTGTGGCTGGGATTTATCCGACCGCCGAGGAAGCGCGGATCACGGTGGCCATCGTCCACGCCGCGCGCGTGGTGCGGGATCTGAATTACAAGTATTTGCAGGCGGGCAAAGGGGCGCCAGTCACCGCGCGCTTCGACAAGGACGGCATCATCATTATCGACCCGAATCGAACCCGTGGTGGCGCCGGGGCGGTCTGGCGTCGCATATACACAAAAGCCCTCTAAGCCAAATAGATGTGGCTAACCCCGCCTGAATACCGCAACCGATTTATCGTTCTAACATCCTCGGCTGCTACCCCGCCGCATAAGTTTATTCCGGCCTCGCCGGTTTCAGATATTTCGCCAGGAACTCCCGGGTTAGCTCCGGCACTCTTGGATCGTGGAACTGGCCGTGCCCCGCGCCTGGGGCCAGGTAGAACGTCACCGTAACCCCCGCTTTCTTCAGGGCCGCTTCGAGCAACTCGCTCTGATGATGCGGCACCAGCGGGTCGCGGTCGCCGTGGCAGATGAGGAAGGGCGGGGCGTTTTTCGTCACGTAGTTGATCGGATTGGCTTTGGCCGTTTTCTCTTGGTTCTCCTGGATTGGGCCGCCGACCAGCAGCGACTCGGGCGAATCCGCCGGGGCGTGCAATTGGCCCCTGGGCAGGCGATGGTCGTCCATTTGCAGAAAGTCCGTCGGGCCGAAGTAATCGACCACCGCCTGGACGCGGCTTGATACCCCGAGGTTCTCGCCGACCTCGAATTCCTTCACATCGCCGGTTGTGCCCAGCATGGCCGCCAGGTGCCCGCCGGCTGAGCTGCCCGAGGCGGCAAAACGGTCCGGGTCCAGATTGTATTTGGCCGCATTCGCGCGCAGCCAGCGGACGGCTGCCTTGCAATCCTCGATCTGCGCGGGAAAGATGGCGTGCTGGCTCAACCGGTAATTGATCGACGCGAGCCCGTAGCCAAGGGCCAGGTAATCCACCGGCACACCGATCTCTTTGCTACCCCCGCGAAAGGCCCCGCCGTGGATATTGATAATCAACGGCAGGAGCTTTCCCTCTTTTGGCAGATACAAATCCAGCTTCTGACGAGCGTGCCCGTTCGTTACATAGGTCAGGTCGCGATGAACCGTGACGCCTTCGGGTACCCCGGCGGCTCGGGAGGGCCGGGGTTGTGCAAGTGCGAGTGACATCGGAATCATGAGCGCCAGAGCAATGATGGCGGAGCCTGCATTCATTGCGGCACCCCGCCTCATCCGCGAAAGTAAATGTAAGCGCCGAGGATGCACAGCAGGATGGCGGCAGAGGCGAGCACTTCCCGACGGCCCCAACTGGCGCGCGTCTGGGCGCGGTCTTCGGCGGTTGCGGTGGCGAAGGTGAGACCCTTGATTTGTTCCTGTGGCGGCGCCGGGCTCAGGTAGCTGACGACGATCATCACTACGGCCGAAAAGAGCGTGATGATGATGCTGAAGTATTGGAAGTTGATGTTGTTAATGATCCAGAGGAACGTCCCCTCGGTGTAGCCGTGCTCGAAGCCTTTGAGCTTCATGGTCACCGGCGTATCCACCAGCATCCGGAAGACCCCGAGAATGAACCCCGCAACCATCGCATAGAAACAACCCTGGGCATTGAGCCGCTTCCAAAACACACCGAAGAAGAAGACGACAAAAATGGGCGGCGCCAGGTAGCCCTGGACCTGCTGCAGGTAATCGTAGAGGCCATGCGCGCCCTGGATGACAGGGATCCATAACATCGCGATCAGCACCATGACGATCGTGGCAATCCGGCCGGTGCGAACGAGTTGATGCTGGGTGGCCTTGGGCTTCCACTTCTCGTAAAGGTCAACCGTGAACAGCGTCGAGCAGGCATTGAACACCCCGGCGAGAGACCCCATCAGCGCGGAGAGCAACCCAGCCACCACAATGCCTCGCAGGCCCGGTGGCAGCAAGTGCTTTACCATGAGGGGGAAGGCGTTTTGGGCGTCGAAGTTCTTCGCCAGCTCCGGCACTTTGCCGCTGCTAACCAGCGCGAAACAAATCAGGCCCGGAATAAGGAAGAGATAGACGGGAAAAAGCTTGAGGAACGCAGCGAAGATGGTTCCGCGCCGGGCCGTGGCTTCGTTGGGCGCCCCCAGGGCGCGCTGCACGATGTATTGATCGGTGCACCAATACCACAGCCCGATCACGGGCGCGCAAATGGCCATCCCAAGCCAGGGGTATCGCTGGTTGAAATACCAGGCCTGCTTGACAAGCTGGCCGGCGGCGTTCTTCTCCATCACGGGCGCCCACGTGGACTCGACGCCAGGCGGCGTCAGAGGTTTCCACAGGTTGAACATGTCCGAACCGCAGATCTGGCGCAGCTCCGTCCAGCCCCCCAACTTGTGCAGACCGTAAAAGGTCAATAGAGCGGAGCCGCCGATCAGCACGATGACCTGGACGGCGTCGTTGTAAGCGACGGCGCGCATGCCGCCCAGCGCCGTGTAGAGCCCCGTCAACCCGATCACAGCCACCGAGCCAATCCAGAAACTGTTGACCTCAACTCCGCCCACGTGGAATTGCATTTCCGGCAAAAGCGTCGAGAACACGACGCCTCCGGCGAAAATCCCCACCGCGATCTTCGACACAATGAACGTGATGAGCGACACGATGGACAAGACGTAGCGTGAGCCGATGGAAAAACGACGTTCCAGAAATTCCGGCATGGTGAAGACCAGCGATCGGGCATAGAACGGCACGAAGACCCAGCCCAGCACGAGCAGGCACCAGGCATGCAGTTCATAATGCGCCATTGCCACGCCGTCCTTGGCACCCGAGCCCGCCAGGCCGACGATGTGCTCCGACCCGATGTTCGAGGCGAAGATCGAAGCGCCGATGATCCACCAGCCGAGATTGCGCCCGGCCAGGAAGTAATCAGCCGCGGTGTCCTTCGCCCGGCTCACCACCCACCAGGCCACACAAAACAGAACACCGAAGTAGAGCGCGATTGCCAGCCAATCGAGCGACGTCAAGGTAGCCGTAGCCGGCTCGGCAACAGCAAGAATTATAGCATTCATTCTAAAACGAGCAGTTCAACCGCAGATGGATACCGCCGAACACGGATCAGAGCTGCACCGTAAAGCGGTAGATAATGGTGTTCTTGTAAACCTCGCCGGGCTTCAGCACCACAGATGGGAAGTTGGGCTGATTGGGTGAATCGGGGTAATGCTGGGGCTCCATGCAAAACCCATTGCGGAATTGATAAACCCACCCGCCCTTGCCCGTGATTTTCCCGTCGAGGAAATTCCCGGTGTAGAATTGCAGACCCGGCTCGGTGGACAAGACCTCGAGCACCCGGCCGGTGGCCGGCTCATAGACCCGAGCCATTACCCCAAGGTAACCCATCTCTTTGTTGATGACCCAGTTGTGGTCGTAGCCGCCGCCGAATTTGAGCTGCTCGTCCTGCTGGTTGATGCGCGCGCCAATGGCCGTCGGCTTGCGGAAATCGAACGGCGTGCCTTCCACGGGCCGCAAATCGCCGATGGGAATCAAGGTGCTGTCCACGGGCGTGAACTTGTCCGCCGGAATCATGACTTGGTGATTCAGGATATCGCCCTTGCCGGCAAGATTGAAATAGGAGTGCTGCGTCAGGTTTAGGACCGTGGCCTTGTCGGTCGTGGCGGTGTAATCCAGTCGCAACGCGTTGTCATCAGTGAGCGTATAGACTGCGGTGACCGAAAGATTGCCCGGATAGCCTTCTTCGCCATCCTTGCTCGTGTATTGGAGCTCCAGTGCCGGGCCGGCCCGCGAAACAAGAATTTTAGCCTTCCAGACAACCTTGTCGAATCCCTTGAGACCACCGTGCAATGCGTTCGGAAAGTTGTTGGTTACCAGCGTGTATTGCTGGCCGTCGAGCGTAAATTTGCCTTTGGCAATCCGGTTACCGTAACGCCCGATGAGCGCGCCAAAGTAAGGCGTGTCCTTGAGATAGCCCTCGAGCTTGTCGTAGCCGAGCACCACGTCCCCCATTTGACCGTTGCGATCTGGAACTTTCAGTGAGATGACCAAACCGCCGTAAGTAATAATCCGAGCCTCGGCGCCGTTCCGGTTGCACAGCGTGTAACAATCCACCACCGTGCCGTCGGCGATCTGTCCGAAAGGCCGTGTGCCAACTTGCACGCCGGATTTGTGGGAAGGCCCGGCGCAGCCGACGAGCGCGGCGACGCCCAAAATCGAAAGAAGCTTCAGCCAATGGTCGTTGTTTCGCATAATTGTTGTTCTTTGGGTCTGGCAGTTGTTTGTTGCTTTCTAAACCACGAAATACACGACCCGAAAGTGAAAAGTTTAGCCCCCTTTGTCCAGCCCGAAAAAGTTCGCGCGCCGGCATGGGAAGCGGACAGGAATGTCCGCGCTCCAGGCGTGACTTGGCGCGAGCTTTCGCTGAGCATTAGCCCTGAACCAGACTAGACTCAAAACGCATCATCGCCCGAGTCAGTCCAAAAGCGCAGACACACCAGATTTCAGGCTCAGCCGGGGTGAAACCCGGCCCTGGGTAGTGCCATTGCCTTCGGCGCCTGAGGTCAAGCCCGTCTCCGAGAGTTTCTTCATCGGGCTGCAACAGTCGTTCCAGCCGCAATTGGTTCACAAAGTGCATCCTTACTACGCGGGAGTCCTGTTCTTTTGTGGTCTGGTATTTCTGGTGCCGTGAGCATCGGCTCTCGCCTATGATCCAAACCCGTATGAAAACGATTCTCTGCGGCCTGCTCGCGTTGCACTTCGTCTTCGGGTGTGTTGCAGCGAATGCGCTCGAACCTGCCAACCCGAATGCCAACGCCAAAGCTAAGGCGATTCTCAACTATTTGCATAGCCTCAGAACTCGACAGGATAAGCACTTAGTGTCCGGCCAATTCGCTGGCACGGGCCGCGGGACAAACCTGCGGTTGATGGACGAGATTCATGAGCAGACCGGCCAGTGGCCCGCGCTCATGGGAGCCGACTATGCCGATTTCTCGAACGGCAGCCTTACTTACAAAGCGCCAAACCAAGCCGCCATCCAGTATTGGAATGACGGGGGCTTGGTCACTATCAGCGCCCACCTTTATAATCCAGCCAATCCCAAAGGCGGCGGGCTGCGGGACCAGGGAGTTGACCTGAACGACCTGCTCGCACCGGACGGGGAGACACACACCCGCTGGATGCAGGAACTGGACATCATTGCTGCCGGTTTGCAGGAACTTAAAGATGCCGGTGTCGTCGTGCTGTGGCGTCCTTTTCACGAGATGAACGGGGGCTGGTTCTGGTGGGGCGCAAAAGACCCGGACACGTTCATCAAAGTCTGGCGGCAGATGTTCGATTACTTCACCAAAACCAAGGGCCTGGACAACCTGCTATGGGTGTACGGCCCCAATCACGGGAACAAAACCGCCGCCTATTACGCGGGGGACCATTACGTTGACGTAGTCGGCCTGGATGCCTACACCGACTTCGTGGACCTCAACCACATCAAAGGCTACGCGGAGGTTGCGCAAATTCAAAAGCCGTTTGGCTTCACGGAATATGGGCCGCACGGGGCGAGCAATCCGCCAGGGGATTACGATTATCGGCAGTTCCTTGAAGGCGTGAAAAAGGACTTCCCCAAGGCGGTGTTCTTTATGAGCTGGGACGCCAAATGGAGCCTCGCCCGGAACAACAACGTCAAGGAGCTGCTGGCCGGTCCGTGGATCGTCAATCGCGCCGACCTGCCCGCAGGGCTAACCGGGGCTGGAAAATGAAACCCGGCTGACCGGCAAAGGGTCGAGTGCGGGCTGTCTCACCCGCGCAGCGCCCAGTACGAGCAGTCGCACAAAAAGCAAATTCTTATCAGTCGCCTTTGCGCAGTTCACTTATATGGCCCACGCGGATCTTGTGTTCATCCACGGGGATGATGGCGAGGTTATTCAGGAGGAAAGTGGTCTCAATGGCGTAGAGCAATTCGCTCTTGGTCAAGGGTGTCTCAACGTGGAACCAGATGCCGGTTCCGTCGAGGTTTTGCGACGCTACGGGCGTCTTGCCCGCCAGGTCGGCGTAGAGCCCCAGCAGGCGCGAGGCGGGACGCCTGCTCGGGTCCGGCAAGTGCATGAAGTCGTAGAAGCTCTTTCGGAGCCGGTCGAACTCCTGCTCAAGGCGCTCCATCTCGGTTAGTGGCCTGCCCGACGGGAGCACGCCCACCGACGGCACCTTCTTCGGATCAAACAGCTTCGCCCCGGGCTCAGGCTTGGGGGCTCGCGTCTTTACCTGGTCTCGCCGCGACACGGGCACTATCTGCACAAAACTCGTGCCATCGTCCACCAGGCAGATGCCGTTCAGCGCAAGAGCGGTTGCGAACGCATACAGGACTTCCTCTTTGGAAAGGGCGCCCTGGGTTTTCAGTCGGATTGTGGATGCGGGAAGGATTGTCGATCGCAGGATCGTCCGCTGGCTCATCATGGCGTAGATGGATAACACCTGGTTCAAGTCCGCGTTGACGAAGTCGATCATTCCGGCGGGCATGGTTTCCGACCCCCTGGACGCTGCCAGTTCAGCGCCGCGCAGAGGTGCGTTGGTGAGTGCATCCCGCCCCTCATTGCGGACGACGCGAACAAAATGGGGACCATCCTGCACGACAGTAATGCCCTTTTCGGCCAGCGCATTCTCGATCTTTGCGATGGCCTCGGTCGGATCACTCGGCAGGTCGGATACGACCGAGTCAGGCACTGCGGGCAGTGCCGATGGCATCAAGACCGTCTTGCCGGTCAGGCTCGCGTAAACACTCAGCGTGTCGGCGCTGGCCAGAAACGGCACCAGGCAAGCAATGAGTGTGAGGATTAAGATCCTATGCATGACCAATACTGAACTGGGATCGGCCTTTTTGCACGCGCCATGTCCGTGAATCTGCAGCGAGCGGTGCGCTTATCACAAGGCTGAAAGTGACTCAGCCACATCGACAGATGACTTGATCCGCAAAGGCGGAATTAAGTGCTTCAACTGCCGGAAGCCGGAGTAGTTTTGGAGATCATTTTTGACCCTTCTGTATGTGCTCCAAGGCTTTCATGACAGTAACTCTGACATCACTGCTGGTATCAGAGAGGGCCGCCGTCAACGCAGCCATAGATTCCGAGGAGCCTGCGCCAATGCGGCCGAGGGCTTCCACCGCGCACATCCTCAAAGTGGCGTTTTCATCTCTTACCGGCAGATCGCTTGGCGGGCTGGAGCCAGATCGTCAAGGCAGTGGTGCGCCTGTCGATGCCGGGACTAAACCACGCCGGATGAGTGAGTCTTGCCTTTACTTGCGCTCAACTATCTTCTGCACCAGGGCTGGGCCTTTGTCACCAAGCGTCTCGATGGCGAGCTTGTTGAGTTCCTCCTGGACGGCAGCTTGCATTTGCCTTTGTTTTTCCTCTGGAGAGCCAGTTAGACTCTTCTGCATCTCCTCAAACTTCTGGCCGAGGACCTTCTGCTGTTGCTTGAATCGGTCGAAGAATCGGCTGGCATCTTCGGCGGGAATTCCGACGGATGCTCCAAGCTCTGTGATGTGGGCCCGCTCTTGCGCGGTTTCTGCGGCTTCCAGGAAGACTTTCTCTTCTGTCCCGGCCGGTGTCGAAGTCAGATGCTGCGCTTCCCAATCGTCAAAGTGGCCGTCCTCGGAGGACACCTCTACGACGCGTCCGTCGCTGAACCCGTATATCCGCACCTGATTGCCATCCCCGGACCGGCGCCCAGCATCCCCGCGCAGAAATAAGGCATCGCCAGGTCTCGGCCCTTCTTCCCGGGCAAACTCGAAGGTCTGTAGCCCAACCATCTTGCGCCCGTCAACCAATGGAAAACAGTCTTGGAGATCGGAGAAGCTGCCGGGGGGCTGATTGGAGTGAGCCAGAGAATACTTTTGCAGCGCGGGCTGGAGAACGGGCAGGATGCGTTTCAGGGCTTCCGTCATCTCGGCGGCTATCGCTGATTCAAGCTTGGACGGTGAGAGCTGGGCCCAATCCGGTGTCCCGGCCGCCAAGCTGGCAAGCAAGTTCGTTTGTTCGGCAAGCCAGCGTCTCTCGTTGCGCAGCCTCAACAACTCACCAAGCTGTTCCGGGTTGAACGGCGAAGGCGCCTTTGCCTGAGCGACGAGATTGGACAATCGCCCATTCTCCTCGACCAAGCGCGACAACTGGCCCGCCTGTTGCTCCAAAGTGTCTTGCCTTGCATGCAACTCAAGCTGGGCATGGTGTTGCAGCACCCACGGCACTCCTGCGCTGACGGCAACGAACGCGCCCGCGATGCCGATTCTTAGCGCGGTTCTCATCGGTTCGGCGGCGGCAGGATGATGTGCTGTTTTTCCCAAGCATCATAATTCCCATCCGGTGAGGAAGTAATCTCGGAATGCCCATCCGCAAAACCATGAGCCCGCGACCATTTGCCATCGGAGGTGCGATGTGCTTGCTTTTCCCGCAGAACAACGGTCAGACTCGGAGTGGTAATATTCGTGATCGATCCCTGGTAGAGAATCTCAAACTGCCCGGTTGTGAAGTTGGTTTCGGTCATGGCTTCCTTCGGCAGAAACGGCTGTGCCTCGTCGAAGCTAGTCGGGAACCGGTTATGGTTTTGATCGGCAAACATGATGAATGCCAGGAGCCACTGTTTGGTGTAGTTCATCCTGCCGATCGCCCACTTCCTTTCTTCCTCCCTCGCTTCCAGAATTGAAGGGGACCCAGTCGGCTGCTGTGCATTGCGCGCTCGCAGGCGGCGGTTTTCTTCCAGACTCAGGGCGAGGCTGTTGGTCTGCTTCCGCAGCGCCTCAACCTCACTGCGAATGCTCGTTAGCTCGTCGAGGGTGTTTGCGCGGGAGCCGCCGGCCTGCACCAGACCCGCCAACCGCTCGTTCTCGGCCTGTTGCCGGGCCAACTCCGCCGACTGCTGTCGCAGTGACTCGTCTTGCGATTGGAGTGCGGCTTGCGCCTGATGTTGAACCACCACGGACGTCGCCACGACCGCGACTGCCCAGACGCCGACGATTGTCATTTTGACCTTTGTTATTGTCATAAGCTTCACCAGCGTTGCTGTGATTCCCCCACCCGCCGCCGCCCCGGCCAAAGCGGTTCCGGCAATG
>Ga0194039_1000338_pt1 | contig 29511 bp, 28 predicted proteins | sample JunL228m_MetaG_FD_148679 | JGI IMG/M metagenome (GOLD analysis project Ga0194039, IMG submission 148679) | Anoxic zone freshwater microbial communities from boreal shield lake in IISD Experimental Lakes Area, Ontario, Canada - Jun2016-L227-8m | ecosystem: Environmental > Aquatic > Freshwater >... | reverse complement strand
GCTGTTCTCAGAGTTTAAGTGTCCTTGAAAAATATCCTGAGAAGCGAAAAGCTCTGAATGATTTTATTGATAGCCTGCCATTGGGTTCAGATATTAAGAATAATCGTGGTTTTTTGATAAGCTGCCTTCACAAAGCGCAAGGGATTTTTGGTTATCTGCCTGATGAAGTTCAGTCTCTCATTGCTGACAAACTCAGACTCAATTTAAGCGATGTTTATGGGGTAATATCATTTTACTCTTTTTTTACTATACAACCGCCTGGCAAATACAAAATAAGCGTCTGTCTCGGGACGGCATGCTTTGTCAAAGGCGCTGATAAAATCCTTGCAGAGTTTGAGAAACAGATAGGTATTAAAGACGGCGAAACTTCCAAAGACATGAAGTTTTCACTTGGCTCTTTGAGATGTGTCGGAGCGTGTAGTTTGGCGCCTGTCGTGACAGTTAGTGACAAGGTTTATGCCAGAATGACACCTGAAAAAGTGAGTGAAATCCTCAAGGAGTGCGAATAATTATGATAAAAAACTTTAAAGATTTCGTTCAATATTCAGAGATCATTAAAGAGAGGAACCTCTCCTCCAAAGTTGATGTCAGCATATTAATATCTCTTGGTACATGTGGAATAGCCGCTGGAACAATGCCCGTTCGAAATGAGATACTTGATGAGCTAAAAGCCAGAAATCTTGATTCTAAGATTGAGGTGATAGATGTAGGATGCATGGGGCTTTGTTACTGTGAACCAAGCATCGAAGTCATAGACAAAAAGACAAATAAAAGCATCATCTACGGCAATGTAAAAAGTGATGATGCATCCAGAATTATTGACTGCCTTGCAGATAGGGAGGCAGATGGCGTCGAAGTCATTAAACGATCATGGTATTATCCTGAAATAGAAAAAGAGTCCGCTGGACTCCTGCAGGCAAAAATTGCTCTGAGAAACACTGGCAGGATTAATCCTGAAGTTCTCGATGAATACATATTTAATTCAGGTTATGAGGGATTGGCAAAAGTTCTATCCTCGATGTCTGCTAAGGATGTTATAAAAGAAGTGACGCTATCGGGTCTGAGAGGAAGAGGCGGCGGTGGATTTCCTACAGGCAAAAAATGGGAATTCGCGGCGGCGCAGAAGAACAATATCAAGTATGTGATATGCAATGCCGATGAAGGCGATCCCGGTGCATTCATGGACAGAGCTGTCCTTGAGGGCGACCCACACTCTATTCTTGAAGCAATGACCATTGCAGGCTATGCCATATCATCCAACAAAGGTTACATCTACATAAGAGCCGAGTATCCGCTTGCTATCAAGAGGCTTCAGATAGCCATAGAACAGTCATTAAATCTTGGTTTGCTTGGAAAAAATATCATGGGCTCGGGATTTAATTTTGAGATAGAGCTTCGCTATGGAGCAGGTGCTTTTGTTTGCGGCGAAGAGACGGCTTTGATCCATTCGATAGAGGGTTTAAGAGGTATGCCGACCAATAAACCGCCATTCCCTGCGATTGCAGGTTTGTGGGAAAAGCCGACCGTTGTCAATAATGTAGAAACTTTTGCAAATATCTGCGCGATAATAAGAAAAGGCGCTCAGTGGTTTAAAAAAATAGGAACAGAAGGTTCGGCAGGGACTAAAGTTTTTGCCCTCGCAGGAAAGATTAGCAAGGTCGGGTTGATTGAAGTGCCGATGGGGACTAAACTCAGGGATATTATCTATAGCGTAGGCGGTGGAATATTTGATGGAAAGGAATTCAAAGCTGTTCAGACGGGCGGACCATCCGGCGGATGCATAACAAAAGACTATCTAGATACGCCGATTGATTACGAGACGCTTAAATCATTAGGCTCAATGATGGGTTCCGGTGGGATGATAGTGATGGATGAAGATGATTGCATGGTTAATATTGCCAAATTCTTCCTTGATTTCACTGTCGATGAATCATGCGGAAAATGTACGCCTTGCAGGATAGGAGGTAAGCATATGTATGCCATCCTTGAGAAGATAACCAAAGGAAAGGCATCAGATGATGATTTAAAACTTCTTAAAGAGCTTTGTGAAACTGTCAAATCATCGTCTTTATGTGGACTTGGTATGACATGCCCAAATCCTGTTCTTTCTACTATGAAATATTTCGAGATCGAGTACAAAGAGCACATTAATGACAAAAAGTGCAGAGCTCACAAATGTCCAGATTTAATCACTTATACAATCCTGAAAGACAAATGTCTTGGCTGTACTCTCTGTGCTAAAAAATGCCCTGTTCAGTGCATATCTGGAAAGCTAAAAGAAACTCACTTAATTGATCAAACAAAGTGCATCAAATGCGGGGAGTGTTTCAATGCATGTAAATTTAATGCTATTTTGAGAGGTTAAAGGTGATACTATGAGCGAAAGTTTTAAGATTAAAATTGACGGCGTTGACATAGAAGCACGAAAAGGCGAAACGGTTCTTGACGCCGCTTTGAGAAATGGCATAAATATTCCGAATCTTTGTTATCACAGCAAACTTTCATGTACGGGATCCTGCCGCATGTGTATTGTCGGACTCGAAGGAAAACCCAATAATGTTCCTGCTTGTTCAACCAAGGTAGAAGATGGCATGAAAGTAACTGCTTTCAGTGATAAGATTGAAGCAGAGAGAAAGATGCTTCTTGACCTCATATTATCTATGCACAATGGTGACTGCATTGACTGTGTAAAGGATGGTTCGTGTGATCTCCAGGATCTTGCTTTCAGATATGATTTGGGAAGTGGAAAGAGGAAATTTCCTCCGATGTGGGGAGAGATGGAAAAGTTCTCAGATTATTCTTCACAGGTTCTTGATTACGACGCCACAAAATGTATTCAGTGCCAGAAGTGCACCAAAGCGTGCCAGGAAATTCAGGGCAAAGGAATTCTTACACTCGAAAACCGCGGAATAGAAGCCGTGGTTTCCACAGGTTATGATAGATGGAATCAATCCAAATGCGATGGATGCGGAGAGTGCGCTCAAGTATGTCCTGTCGGCGCATTGACGATGAAGTTTGTCTATACCGACGGCAAACGATACAGAGATAAGGATGTTCGTGCTATCACTAGAACTACATGCCCATACTGCGGTGTGGGATGTCAGCTTGATGTTAACACCAATAGCGAAGGGCAGATTATCAAAGTAACTGGAGCAGATGTTATTCCCAACCAGGGTTCGACATGCGTGAAAGGCAGATTCGGTCTTCAATACTCCAATCATCACGAAAGGCTTAAATCTCCAATGATTAGAAGAGGCAATCGCCTCGTCGAATGTTCATGGACTGAAGCTCTTACTTATGCCTCAAATAAGCTTAAAGAGATCAAAGATAGACCAAACGGGTCAGATATGATTGCAGGCATGGCATCTGCCAGATGCACGAATGAAGATAACTATGTCTTTCAGAAGTTTATGCGATGCGTGATCGGGACAAATAATGTGGATCATTGCGCTAGAATCTGTCATGGTTCTACAGTGGCCAGCATGATTGTTTCTTTAGGATCAGGAGCAATGACAAATACCATAGCCGACTTTGAGAAAGCTGATGTGATTCTTGTGACTGGTTCCAATACTACAGAGACTCATCCGGTTATCGCTAATTATATCAAACGAGCTGTCCTGAAGAACAATGCAAAACTAATCGTAGTTGATCCACGCAAAATAGATTTAACAAGATACGCCACACTTTGGCTCAGACAGAATAACGGTACTGATATTGCATGGATCAATGGTCTCATCCATGTGATACTGAAAGAAGGTTTGCAGAAGGATGATTTTATAAAAGAAAGAACAGAAGGCTTTGAAAAACTCTGGTCTTCTGTCGAGAAATACACCCCTGAGTATGTCGAGAGCATAACAGGGATTCCTGCCGATAGACTCATTGAGGCGGCCAGAATTTATGCAAATGCAGAGCGTGCAAGCATTGCCTGGACAATGGGGATAACCCAGCATGCATGCGGCACTGACAATGTGACTGCTCTGACAAATCTAGCACTTATCACAGGTAACATCGGCAGAGAAGGGACAGGACTTAATCCGCTTCGTGGTCAAAATAATGTTCAAGGTTCATGTGATATGGGCGCTCAATGGGATAGCTATCCGGGATATTTCAGAGTAGATGATGAGTCAGCAAGGAAGCGGTTCGAGAACCTTTGGAAGGCAAAACTCTCTCCGAAACTCGGATTGCCACTAACGGAAATTATGGATGCTGTACTTGATGACAAAGTAAAGGCTCTCTACATCATGGGTGAAAACCCGGCTCTGTCTGAGCCTGACTTAAACCATACAATCAAAGCTCTTGAGTCACTCGAACTCCTGATAGTTCAGGACATTTTTTTAACTGAGACAGCTAAACTTGCCCATGTGGTTTTTCCTGCCGCATCTGCTCTTGAGAAGGATGGTTCGTTTACTAATACAGAGAGAAGGATTTTGCCGGTAAGACGAGTGGTAAAACCCAAAGGCGAAGCAAAAGACGACTGGTATATAATTCAAAAACTTGCCATTGCCATGGGGTCGTTCTGGGACTACCGCAACTGGGAAGATATTATGAAAGAAATAAACTTGGTCGTTCCTCAGTACACAGGGGTAATACCAGAGAGAATTAAAAACAGTGAACTTATCCAATGGCCATGCCATGATTCAAAACATCCTGGAACCCCAGTTCTCCACAGAGATAAATTCACAAGAGGGAAGGCTCTTATTATTCCTGTTGAACACATTCCGCCAGCCGAAGGCATATGCAAAGAGTATCCATTTGTCTTATCAACAGGGAGAAATCTCTATCACTACCATACAGGCACAATGACGCGGCGGAGCACCGCTCTAAATAATTACTGTTCAGAGCCGTATTTCGAGATGAATCCTGATGACATGAAAGAACTTGGGATTTCCGAAGGAGAAAAGGTAAAAGTATTTTCCAGAAGAGGGGTGATAATCATCTCTGCCAAGTCTTCAAAAAGAGTAGAAAAAATGAATATCTTTATTCCTTTCCACTTTGCCGAAGCCGCTGCCAATATGCTAACCATAAATGCCCTCGATCCCAAGTCCAGAATGGCCGAACTCAAAGTTTGCGCCGTAAATCTTGTTAAAATTTAGAGTTTTTTAAATATAACTTTTTTTAGGCTATTCAATTGTGATTCAAATGCAATAGACTCATTAAAAAACAGCGATTATTTAACTCTAATGAGGGCAAAAAGGCTTCGGGATAATTGGCTACAAAGCCTTTTCGCCTGAATCAAAAATATATGGATACTGAAGGATTGGCTTCCTATTTCAGACAAGGTGAAAAGGATGTAAAGGATTTTTGTCAGGGGCTGGAGTGGGAACTCTTCGTAGTTGACAAAGAATCGTTTAAACAGATTTCTTACGGCGGCAAACACGGCGTAGCTGACCTCCTCAAAAAGCTCCATAAAGAATTGAATCTTGAACCGATGCTCGATAAGGTCAATTCGAATATTATCGGGTTAAAAAGCGATACATATAATATTACGCTCGAACCTGGCGGGCAGATTGAGCTTTCCGGGAGCAAATTCACAAAAATAAAAGATGCAGAGGAAGAGTGCAGAATGTTCTTGTCTGTGCTTAAAGATGTCTGCTCCAAATGGGGACTTGCTGTCATGCCGGCATCTTATCATCCCATTGCTTCAACATCTGAAGTTCAGGTAATTCCCAAAACAAGATATGCTACTCTTATCAACTATTTCAAAGAGTACGGTTTAACCATGGCTGAGGATATGATGAAGCTTACTACATCAGTCCAGACTTCCATAGATTATTCATCTGAAAAAGACTTTATCAAAAAAATCAGAACTATTAACTCTCTTTCACCTATATTTTCTGCCATGTACGCAAACTCTCCGATCGTGCGTAACAAAAAAAGCAATTACATTTCATATCGCGGTAATGTCTGGCAACATACGCATGGGGTTAGAAGCGGGATAGTCAAAGGTGTGTTTGAAGAAGATTTTGGATATAAAACTCATGCCGAAAATCTGGCTAAAATTCCTGTAGTCGAAGGTTTAAATGGCGAAAAACCCGGCAGTCTGGTAGGAATGAGTTTTAAAAAGTATGTCGAAAAGACAGGCAAGTTCTGCCCCAAATGGTGGGAGAGTCATATTTCATTTTCATATACTGTAGTTAGGGCAAAGAACTTTATAGAAATAAGATGTTTTGATAATCAGGACAGCATTGAGAGAGTTTTAACTATTCCGGCACTTATAAAAGGTTTATTCTATTCATCCGAGAAAATAATCGATAAAGCTGCGAAGATTGCAGGCACATTCGAAAAATCTGAGTTTTTTCACATTAAGCACGCCGTTGACAGATATGGCCTTGCCACGATTTGGAAAGGGAATTCATTTTTGGAAATGGCTCAAGGACTTTATAAACTTTCACTTAAAGGTTTGGAAGAGTTTTATCCACGCGACAAGAAGTATCTATTGCCCTTAGAAGAGACTCTTTTTGAGCAAAAGAAATCACCCGGCGAAAAACTTGCAAGTTTATGGGATGAACGAGACAGAAGCGTCTATAATATGAAAGATTTATACTTTATCTAACCATGTCTTCAAACGATCTATTTCTTGAATTTATAACCCGTAAAGAGTATCCGCTTAATCGTAAAAAGTATTTTGAACTGCTTGAGTCGTCGAACAAAAGCTACGGTTATCTGATACCATCTCTTTATCATCCTTACATCATTCCTGGCTTTGAATTCGACGAGCTTAAGAGCCAGGCAGAAATGCTTTCAAAACTTCTTATGAGAGTCTCGGAGCTCTACCTCAAGGATTCCAAAGTCTCAGCTTTTTACAAATTTTCGGATGAACTTAATGATTGGATTGCCATTGATCCGGGATACACAATGTCTGTCCCTGTCTCGAGATATGACGGTTTTTGGGACGGAAAGAGTTTCAAATTCTGCGAATTTAACACTGACGGTACAAGCGGGATGAATGATATAAGAATCCTTGATGATTCTTTTTTATGTACCAACTTAGGAAAAGAGGTTGCTCACAAATTCAAGTTGCAGAGATTTGACCTTCCAAAATCTATCCTTGAGACACTGATTGCGACCTATGCTGAGTTTGGTGGGAAAGGGATTCCAAATATTGCGATAACCGATTATGTGGAAAAGGGTACGAGTGACGAATTTCTTTATTTGAAAGACTATTTTATCTCTCGGGGATATCCTACTGAGATATGCGATATAAGAAACTTTAACCTACAGACCGATGGTCTGTGGCATAAAAACTTCAAAATTGACCTGATTTACAGAAGAGCAATAACTGACGACATCATATCGTATGCTAAAGATTCAAAAGTCTTTTTGGAGGCATATCGAAAACGAGTTGTTTGCGTGGTAGGCCCACTTCGTTCGCATGTTATTCACAGCAAGCAGACATTTACTTTCCTAAATAGCTCGCTAGCTGAAAACTATTTCTCGGACAATGAGCTTGCCTTTATCAGAGAGCGAATTCCCTGGACCAGACGATTGTCTGATTCTTCTATAAAATTGAGAGATATCATAGCGAATAAGGATGATTATTTTCTCAAACCCCATAACTCCTATGCCACTGAAGGCGTTATATGCGGTTCAGATACGACGGATGATGACTGGGAAAAGACCATTAATACCATTCTTGAATCAAAAGATGATAGATATTTAGTACAAAAGAAGATTGATATTCCCCGCCATTCCTTTACAGTTGATGATTCGGGTTCTATGAAATTATTCAATGTGAAACTTGACCCTTATATGTTCGGTGGTAAGTTTTGCGGTTTCTATACGAGAATATCAAATAAAAATATTATAGCTTTGAATCATCAGGGAATGTTAGTTCCGTGTTTTGTTTTAAATGCGCATTAAGTCAAAATACTTATGAAATACGATACGATACAGCTCGCCCACGGCGGCGGTGGCCGACTTTCTGATGCTCTTATAAAAGAAGAAATTCTTTCCAGATTTGGTGATGGTCCGCTAAAATCACTTCCTGATGGAGCAACTCTTCCCAAAATCGAAGGCGAAATTGTTTTCTCGACTGATAGCTATGTAGTTAAACCCTACAAATTCAATGGCGGCAATATCGGCAATCTTGCCGTCCATGGGACGGTAAATGACATATCCGTCGCTGGAGGAATACCAAGGTATCTTTCCCTAGCCATGATAATCGAAGAAGGTTTTCCAATATCCGAACTCAGGCTTATCCTTGATACAATCAAAACCTCAGCCAATGAATGCGGCGTAAAAATTGTAACAGGAGATACAAAAGTGGTTGCCCGCGGGCAATGTGACGGGATTTACATAAATACTTCTGGAATAGGTGAGAAGCTAAAAAATTTCGATCTGAACAAATCAAGAGTTAAAGCTGGTGATGCAGTGCTGGTGAGTGGAAATATCGGTGACCACGGCATGGCAATTCTGGCCGCAAGAGAAGGAATCAATATCGAGAATGGCCTTGTCAGCGATACCGCGTCAGTTCACAGACTTGTCCAAACGGCATATAAAGAGTATGCGGAACATATTAAATTTATGAGAGATCCGACCCGAGGAGGAGTAGCCGCTGTTCTAAACGAAATCGTCTCAGGTACGAATGTCGGGATAGAATTAGATTCATCCAAACTTCCATTTTCTGCCGGGACGCTTTCAATTGCTGAAATGCTCGGTATAGACTTGCTTAATGTGGCCTGCGAAGGCCGGATGATGCTTATTTGCGATGCATCTGTAGTAGATGAGATATTGGATCTATGGAGAGCGATGCCTGAGGGAATAGGAGCAGCTATTATCGGATATGTAAACTCCGATACAGAGCGCGTCTCAATAAAGACAGTGACAGGCGGAAGAAGGCTTGTGGATGTGCCGACAGGCGAACTTTTACCAAGGATTTGTTAGGTAGGGCGTGTTTCTCCGAAACCGCCGCCAAAAACAGGAAAGATTAAACTATGCACGAATTGTCATTAGCTGAATCAATGGTTCGGGAACTTGTTGACTACATAGAGAAAAATAATGTAAAGAAGGTCTTTCAAATAAATGTAGTCATCGGGAAACTCTCCGGAGCCGAAAGGGAACCTTTTGAGTTCGCATTTCCTATTGCTGCTGAAGGAACTCTTCTTGAGAGTGCCAAACTCAATGTAGAAATTCAGAAAGCCGTTATTCTCTGTAACGACTGTGGAACAAAAACAACTCTGGATATTCCCTTGATGAGATGTTCATCATGTTCGTCCAAAAATGTTAAACTTATAAACGGAAAAGAATTTTTGATTAAATCAATGGAGATAGAATAATGTGTAAAGATTGCGGATGTCAGGAAGGTAACGAAAAGAAATATTTTGATCATCAACACAGTCACGATCATGACCATGATGGCGGGCATTATCACGATGGACACTACCATACTCACGACCACGATCAGCATGAGCATAACCATAATGAAGAGCATCATCACTCTCACCATGAAACAAGAACAGTCGAATTAGAGAGAAATATTCTGGCCAAGAATGAAGAGTTTGCTCATCAGAACAAGCATTGGCTCAAGGATAGAGGAATAACGACAGTAAACATTATCTCATCTCCTGGCTCAGGGAAAACCACTCTTCTTGAAAAGACGCTTGATGCCTTGAAAGACAGAATCCACTGTTCGGTAATAGTCGGCGACCAGAGTACCGATAATGATGCCAGAAGGCTTCAGGGCAAATGCGATTTTGTTTATCAGATTGAAACAAAGAGCTCGTGCCATCTGGATGCAAAACAGATATCCGAAATCCTTCCTCAAGTCGTTAATGAACACACAAAACTTCTTTTTATTGAGAATGTCGGAAACCTTATCTGTCCTGCGGCTTTTGAGCTTGGCGAAGACTTCAAGATAGTCCTATTATCTTGCACAGAAGGTGAAGACAAACCCGTAAAATACCCGGTTATTTTTTCTGATGCTTCTGTGGCTGTGATTACCAAAATAGATCTCATTCCTCATCTTGACTGGGATTTGAAGAAATGCAGGAAATTCATTCATGAAGTTAATCCCGGAATGTATATTTTTGAACTCAGCGCCAAGTCTGGCGAAGGAATGAATTCCTGGTTTGAGTATCTCGAAAAACTTGTTAAATGAAGCCTAAAGTCTATATAACCTACCGGATTCCTGAAAAACCTTTGGACTTACTGAAGGAAAGATATGAGCTTCTTATAAATGGATCCGACAATTATCTGACCAAAGAAGAACTGTGTCTGAACCTCAAAGGCATGGATGCAATCATCTGTACTTTGATGGACCCTATCGATAAGGATGTGATTGATAGCATAGACAGAGCAAAAATCATAGCTAATTATGCCGTTGGTTATAACAATATAGACTTTGAATACGCTGCTAAAAAAGGGATTATTGTCACCAATACGCCCGGAGTTCTCACTAATGCCACGGCAGACCTTGCATGGGCGCTTCTTTTCTCTGTAGCAAGGCGGATAGTTGATTCAGACAGGTTTACGCGAGATGGCAAATTTAAAAAATGGGAGCCTACATTATTGCTCGGACAGGAAGTTACAGGAAAGACCCTCGGAATAATAGGGGCTGGGAAAATAGGCTCTAATTTTGCCAAAAAAGCTTCTGGATTCAATATGAGAATACTTTATTACAACAGGAGCCGGAATATTGAATTTGAAAAAGAGACTAATGCTTCCTATGTGGACAAAGCTACTTTGTTAAAGGAATCCGATTTTGTTTCAATCCATGTTCCTCTCACATCAGAGACCAGGCACATGATCGGAATTAATGAATTTAAAATGATGAAAAGAACATCTATATTTATTAATACATCAAGAGGCCCTGTAGTTGATGAGAAGGCGCTTGTTAACGCATTGAAAGAAGGTTATATCTGGGGAGCAGGTTTGGATGTTTATGAAAATGAACCTCAGATTGAACCTGAGTTATTTAAACTCGAGAATGTAGTTCTTGCGCCGCACATTGGAAGCGCAACTGCCGAGACCAGAGAAAAGATGGCTGAAATAGCTGTTAAGAATGTACAGGCTGTTCTGGAAGGTCAAAAACCATTAAATTGTATCAACTAAATTGTAGTAAAAACATGGGCAAGATGCCCATGGTACCGTATCACGGACATCTTGTCCGTGATTTGTAGTTTTAAAAAATTGAACTTGGAAAGATAATCATTATGGAAGAACGAGCAGATAGAAAACCACGGTTTGAAGCTTCAGGAATACTTCTTGTAGATAAACCCCCCGAATGGACTAGTCATGATGTAGTAGCTTTTGTCAGAAAGACTTTCAGGATAGAAAAGGTTGGTCATTGCGGCACGCTTGATCCTGCGGCTACAGGTTTGTTGATACTTGTCCTTGGGAAGGCGACGAAGTTCAGCCAAATACTAAGTGGAAATGACAAGACATACGAATGCGTGATGCGGCTTGGAATTGAAACTGATTCCTACGACATGGACGGTAAAGTAGTTTATGAAAAAGATTATTCGGCTGTAACAGAAAAAGATATAAGAGCTGCTGCTAAGAAATTTACAGGCAAAATAATGCAGATTCCGCCTATGGTTTCGGCTAAAAAAGTCGGAGGGAAGAAACTTTATGAACTTGCCAGACAAGGGAAAACCATTGAAAGAGAGCCTGTTCCTATAGAAATTAGTTCTCTAGAAATAACTAAGATTGATTTGCCGGATGTTTATATGACTGTGGCTTGCTCTAAAGGAACTTACATAAGAAGTTTATGCTTTGACATTGGAAATATTCTAGGCTGTGGAGGCACTCTTTTTTCTCTTAGAAGAACAAAGAGCGGGCTTTTCTGTGTTGATAATGCCATTACTTTGGAAAAACTTAGGGAAATCGACCAGAAGGAGCTTGAGAGTTCGATGGTTGATATCCAGACAATGATAGCCGCTGTAAAACAGTAAATGCTATTCGCCTTTCATGGCGCGTTTCATGGCAAGAGAATCTTCTTTTTCACGGAGGGCATCGCGTTTATCGCCCTTATTTCGACCTTTTGCTAAACCAAGCTCAACTTTAATTTTTCCTTTCTTCAGGTAAAAACTTAGCGGGACTACTGTTAGACCTTTTTCTCTGCATTGCTGGAAGAGTTTGAGTATCTCTTTTTTGTGCAGAAGAAGTTTTCTCGGTCTTTTTGTTTCATGGTTAAACTGATTGCCGTGGTCATAAGTGGAGATGTTGACATTGTATAGATTCATTTCTCCGTTTTCGACTTTCGCAAAAGCGTCAGCCATTGAGATATTTCTGATTTTACAGCTTTTTACTTCAGTGCCTCTAAGCTCTATCCCGGCCTCAAATCTCTCAAGAATTTCAAAATCGTGAAAAGCTTTTTTGTTTTGAATTAATGTGCTGTTAGTATTTTCTTTGTCTTTCATTTGCTAAATCTTCAATTTTTTTGTACAATAGAAACATTAAATATAGATAGTAAGCCATTAAAGGCAAAATAACGATGAAAAAAGCTCTCATAATAGTTGCCCACGGCAGTAGAATGGAATCTGCTAACAACGAAACCCTAGCTTTTATTGAAGGAGTAAGCTCTAAATTAGCAAACTATTCCGAAATAGTTAGTGCTTTTCTTGAGTTTAGAAAGCCTGACCTTAAGACTTCTATCGACGCTTTGACTGAGAAAGGAATAAAAGAAATAGTAGTCTTTCCTTTTTTTCTGTCAGGTGGAAGTCATCTGAGAGATATTGAAAACTGTATCTCAGAAGCCAAAAACACACACAGAGGCGTGACATTTTTAATTACTTCGCGATTAGGTGTTTTGAATGAGCTTGAAGATTTTCTAGTAAAATATTTGAATGAATTTTCTAGGCTATGATTTCTCCATCTTGTTGAATTTTCATCAAATGAATAAATATTTTTGAATTGTCTCAGCCTTCTAATATTTACTAAACAAAGGATTAACCAATGAGAAAATCTATTGCTATTCTAGCTGTTGTTCTTTCCGCTACACTATCTTATGCCGCAGACTTAACATGGATGGATAATTTCAGCGACGCAGAAGCCAAAGCCGCTAAAGATAATAAATATATATTTGCTGATTTCACTGGCTCTGATTGGTGCCCATGGTGTATCAAACTAGATGCTGAAGTGCTTAATACTCCTGAGTTCAAAGAATACGCCAAAGATAATCTAATCCTTTTTAAGGCAGATTTTCCAAGAAACAAACAGATCAGTGACAAAGTAAAAGACCAGAATGTCAGACTGATGGATAAATACAGCGTAATGGGTTTCCCTACTATTCTTATAATAGACCAGGAAGGCGGAGTGGTTGCTACTATGGGGTATGAGCAGGGAGGACCGGTTCCTTACATAGCCTCGATTAAAAAGGCAATTTCAACTTATAAGCCTGTTTACAAAACCAAAGCTCAGAAATCTCTTGACGAACTTAGAGATATGACAGGAGATTCTCAGCTTGCTGCAGATAAGTCAGATGGTCCTGACACAGTGGGTTTCTTCGATAATATGTTTAAACAAAACAACTAATTACCAGTAAGATAAAACAAAATGTCAGATAGCACTTTTTACATAACAACTCCGATTTACTATGTTAACGGCAAGCCTCATATTGGTCATGCTTACACAACAGTTTTAGCTGATGTTCTAACAAGATATTACAGACTCCTCGGGGTTGAATCACATTTTCTTACAGGCACCGATGAACATGGCTCAAAAGTTCAGGAGGCGGCAGTCAAGAATGGCATGACTCCTCAGGAGCAATGTGATACCACAGTCATAAGGTTTATGGAGTTGTGGAAGAAGCTCGATATTACACACGATGACTTCATCCGAACTACTGAAGAACGGCACAAAAGCGTTGTTCAGAAAATCTTGCTTGATTTGTATGCAAAAGGTTTGATTTATAAAGCTGAATACAAGGGTTGGTATTGCGTTCCATGTGAAAGGTTCTTTATGGAGAAAGACCTGCTCGAAGGTGGACTTTGTCCTGAATGTAAACGAGCCACTAATGAGCTAATAGAGTCAAATTACTTCTTCAAAATGAGCGCTTATCAGGAATGGCTCATTGACTATATCAAGACTCATCCCGAGTTCATTCTACCTGTTTACAGGGCCAACGAGACGCTTGGTTTCCTTCGCCAGCCGTTGAGTGACCTTTGCATATCAAGGCCGAAGTCCAGGCTCTCATGGGGAATTGAACTTCCTTTTGATAAGGATTATGTCTGTTATGTATGGTTTGACGCCCTTGTAAACTATATCTCTGCTGTCGGTTATCTATCCGACGATAAAAAGTTTAATAAATGGTGGCCTGCATCATATCACCTGATCGGTAAAGATATTCTTACTACTCATACTGTTTACTGGCCTACAATGCTCAAAGCAATGAATATTGAGATGCCGAAAACTATTTTTGCTCACGGCTGGTGGCTTACAGGTGATGAGAAGATGAGCAAATCATTGGGCAATGTAGTTAACCCGATGGATCTGGCTGAAAAATATGGTGTTGATGCTTTCAGATACTTTCTGCTGGCTGAAATGACTCTTGGACAGGATGCTTCGTTTACGGAAGGCGCATTTATTGCAAAGTACAATGCTGACCTTGCCAATGACCTGGGAAACTTCCTAAATAGAGTAATTAAGTTTATATTGAAGCAATCCGATCCTGTCATTCCTGTGCCTGGCAGTGAAACGCCTGATGATATTGAGTTCAGAGATGAAGTTCTTAAAGCCGTTAAGGTAATGGAAAATTCAATCATTGATATGAAACTCAATAAAGGCATAGAAGCTGTTATCGCCGCAGTTAGGGCAGGGAACAGATACATGGAGAAAACCGCTCCATGGAAATTGGCTAAAGAGAATAATGCTGACAGGCTCAATTCGGTTCTCTACAATACTGCTGAAGCTTTAAGAATTATTTCAGGTTTGCTTTATCCTGTTATCCCTGAAAAATCAGCGATAATACGAAAATCTATCGGAATCGGTGACGATAAAATTATCATTGATGATCTGAAAGTCTGGGGAGGGCTCAAAGCCGGATTAGCCGTTATTGATACTGGAGTTCTTTTCCCTAGGATTGAAGTGGAGGGTTGCGCTCTGTCGCAACCGAAATCAGCGGACTTGACGAAGCAAGTCCTTCCAACAGTTGCCGAAAGCGTTGTTGATGTAATTACTATTGACGACTTCTTCAAGGCAAAACTTAAAACAGCCAAAGTTCTGACCGCCGAAAAGGTAGCCAAGACAGATAAACTATTAAAACTTACGATAGAAATCGGTAGTGAAAAGAGGCAGATTGTTGCTGGTATAGCGCTCTTCTATAAACCTGAAGATATTGTCGGCAGAACGATAGTCGTCGTATCCAATCTCAAACCTGCAAAGATTTGCGGAATTGAGTCTCATGGTATGCTTCTTGCTGCCAAAATAGAAGATAAGTTAAAAATAATAACAATTGACGGAGAGTTTCCTAGTGGAGCGTCCGTCGGATAAGATGTGGGGTATTTATGGATATTTTCGATGCAATCAGAGAGAGACATTGTTACCGTGGTGCATATAAAGATTTCAAACCCAATAGAGAAGACCTTATAAAGATAGTCGAAGCAGGCTTAATGGCTCCATCCGGCAAGAATTCCCAGACTACAGAGTTTGTGATAATTGACGACTCTTCCATAATTGCGCAAATCAGTACCATGCATCCTCAGAATAAGGCCATGCAACAAGCCAAAGCCTATATATGTTGCATCGTTGATAAAACTCCTCCTGCTGTTTATGAAGGACTCTCTTTTCAGCTCGAAGACTGCGCCGCCGCAGTAGAAAATATGCTTCTTGCAATAACAGCTCTTGGTTATGCTTCTGTCTGGGTGGACGGTTGGCTCAGAGCTGAGGGCAGGGCGGATAAAATTGCTAAATTCATCAACCTAACCGATGCAAAGAAAGTTCAAATCATACTTCCGATCGGAATATCTGCCGAACCCATATCCGCTCCTAAAAAGAAACCGTTCGCTGAAAGAGCATGGTTCAATTCATATAGGAATTAATCGTAACACAGGCATCTTGCCCGTGAAAAAATGGGATAAAGTTTTAATATGCTTAAAACATTCATTTGTCTACTGTTTCTTGGAATAGCTGTTCTCTCTTTTGCTGATGTAACAAATCTTTCCAATAAGAAAATCTCTGAACAACTTTCTGAGCTTAGTTTTGATACAAACAATCTAGATAAACCTGAGAAAGCCTTCGTAGTAGTTCCATCCGATTACTACAGGAGTAATGCTCTGTTTCCAGTCGTTTACTTGCTCCATGGCTGGTCGGGCGATTATAAAGCCTGGTACGATCAAGATAGCAAAGGTTTAGAAAAATTATCCGATTTGTATGATGTGATAATTGTTATGCCGGACGGCGGTTTTGCCGGATGGTATGTGAACTCTCCTTTTAAGAAAAAATCTAATTACGAATCAGCCATAGCTGAAGATCTTGTGGAAGCAGTTGATCAATCCTTTAATACTTTCAAGATGCCAATGAAAAGAGCTATAACAGGTTTGAGCATGGGCGGTTTCGGCGCTTTCTATCTAGCATTCAAACATCCTGATACTTTCGGAGCCGCAGGCGCAATGAGCGGCGGACTTGAACTTGTCGAAGCAGGCGAAGCTGACCCCGTAGCGGGAAGACACTTTGATATTGACTCTGTTCTTTCTTCAGATTCTCCAAAATGGAAAGACTACGATGTGGACAAACTTCTTGATAAGGTCAAAATATCAAAACAACCCATTATTTTTGACTGCGGAGTTAATGACATCTTTATCAAGATAAATAGAAACTTCCACGCCAAAATGCTTGAGATGCAGATCCCTCACGACTATACCGAAAGACCTGGCATACACGATTGGAACTACTGGGACAACTCCATAGACTACCAGATGATCTTCTTCTCAAAGTACTTTTTATTAGCTAACATCAGTAATAGTCCATGAAAATCTCTTGCTGAGAATAACGGCTCTGTTTAGATTGTTATGGTATTCAGAGGAGTGATGCAGTCATACAATGAAGCAAAGTATGTCTGCAAAGAAGCATTGTATTGCATCATCGGAAGACGCTAAGTTTTAAGAATTTCTTGATGAAAGCCGTATCGTATTTCCCTTCAAATGCGTTTTTTGCAATTCTCATTTAACTTCCATTGTAAAATAGTATTTTGCGGAGAATAATTGACTTAATCTCCGCAAAACAAGCGTCAAAAGCAATAGATATCTGCCGTAAAGAGAGTTTTAATGAAGCTATATATATATCAGAAAGAGGGCTGGCCTCATTTTACTTGGGATAGCGAGGTTCTGCTATTTCTTCTGGGGAAAGTACGAAACATGCAGGGAATTTTACTTGGAAAAATGGGGTCTCTTGGATTCGAACTAAAAAGTGAAGCATTTCTTGAGACTCTTACTTTGGATGTACTCAAGTCAACAGAAATCGAAGGCGAGATTCTCAATCCAGAACAGGTTCGGTCTTCAATAGCAAGACACCTGGTCATGAATGTTTCAGGTCTAGTTCATTCGGAGAGGAATATTGACGGTGTAGTTGAGATGATGCTCGATGCAACTCAGAATTATGATTTACCGTTAACCAGGGAAAGATTGTTAGGTTGGCATGCTTCTTTATTTCCGTCAGGAAGAAGCGGTATGTATAAGATAATGACCGGCAGTTGGAGGTATGATTCAAAGGGGCCGATGCAGGTTGTTTCAGGAGCTATGGGTAAAGAGAAGGTTCATTATCAGGCTCCTGATTCTGAAAAAATAGAAGCCGAAATGGATGCGTTTATCCAATGGTTTAATAGTGAAGATAAACTTGATCAGGTAATCAAAGCAGGTTTAGCTCATTTCTACTTTGTAACAATCCATCCTTTTGATGATGGAAACGGAAGAATTGCCCGCGCTCTTACAGATATGCTGCTGGCGAGAGCAGATGGAATAAAACAGAGATTTTACAGTATGTCTGCGCAAATTAGAATTGATAGAAAGCAGTATTACGAAATACTGGAAAAGTCTCAAAAAGGCAACATTGATGTTACCCTTTGGCTGCAGTGGTTCCTAGACTGTTTGACTAACGCATTGGAATCAACAGAAGCTATTCTTACCAAAGTCCTTTCCAAGCACAATTTCTGGATCAGATATCAGGGATGTGCTTTTAATGACAGGCAAAAACTTTTACTTAACAGAATGCTAGACGGGTTCGGTGGGAAGCTCACATCTTCGAAATGGGCAAAGATTGCGAAATGCTCCCCAGATACTGCTCTTCGAGATATTCAGGAACTAAGGAATAAAAGCATTCTTAAAAAGGAATTAGCTGGCGGTAGAAGTACTAGTTATGAATTGTCTGATTTCCCAAAATCATAAATCGCAAATTCACAATCAGGAAAGCTCTTCCATCCATATAGTTGAAGAAGCATCGGGAGGCATGCGCCAGTCGCCTCTTGGAGAGAGGGCGATCGTTCCTACTTTAGGGCCGTCAGGGATACAGTTTCTCTTGAACTGCTGAGTGAAGAACCTTGACAGGAAGAGTTTTAAGAATTTCTTAATGAAAGCCGCGTCATATTTTCCTTCAAATGCGTTTTCTGCAAGGAAAAGAATCTTTTTAGGCGAAGCGCCGTATTTGATAAAGTGGTAGAGGAAGAAATCATGCAATTCATATGGGCCGATAATATCTTCTGTTTTTTGAGCGATTTTACCTGCCTTGTCGGGAGGAAGGAGTTCAGGTGATACAGGCGTATCAATTATATCTTCGAGAACTTTCTTGAGCTTATCTTCTGATTTGGAAGCATACCAGCTTATTAAATATTTTATCAGACTCTTTGGTACGCCACAGTTTACACTGTACATGGACATGTGATCGCCATTGTATGTGGACCAGCCAAGCGCTATTTCCGAGAGGTCGCCAGTTCCGATAACTATTCCGCCTGTCTCGTTTGCAGTGTCCATAAGTATCATTGTTCTCTGGCGCGCCTGAACATTCTCGTAGGTGGTGTTCATGTTCCCAGGATTCAGGTCGAGTAGTTTAAACTGTTCATTGCAGACATCTTTAATATCTTTGATTCTTAAATCACATCCGATTATTTTGCACATCTCAAGTGAATTATTATAAGTTCTGCCTGTGGTTCCGAAACCCGGCATCGTTATTGAAACTATATCGGATAGAGGTTTATTGATTTTTTCATGGGCGGCTTTGATAACAAGAAGAGCAAGAGTCGAATCCAGACCGCCTGAAATGCCGATAACAGATTTTTTCGAACGGGTGTGTTCAAGCCTTCTTGCCAGAGCAGAGGATTGAATGTTGAATATCTCACTGCATCGTTTGCTTTTTGATTCATCGTCGGCTGGAACAAATGGATGGGGATTGACTCTTTTTCTGAGTTTGGATATTCGATTCAGGGATGGGATTTTTACTCTCCGGTATGTTCTGAGCTTATCTGTAAATTTTTCAATGTTCTGCATCGTGTCGTAGAAAGAAGTTTCTGACTTCCTGATTGCGGACAGTTTCTGGCAGTCAATGTCAGCGTAAATGATGTTTGACTCAGAATCAAATCTTTTATTTTCCTCGATGATAGCTCCATTTTCGGCAATAATGGCATGTCCGCCGAAGAGAACATCAGAGGAAGATTCGCCTATTCCCGATGAAGTATAAATATATGAAGCTATACATTTTGCACTTTGACCCGAAACTAAAGCCTTTCTGTAGTCCGCTTTGCCGACCAGTTCGTTGCTGGCTGAGAGATTGGCTATTATATTTGCCCCGGATAATGTGTGAAAACTGCTTGGCGGAAGAGGGCTCCAGAGATCTTCGCAGATTTCAATGGCTAATTTAAAGTCACAGCCATATTCAAAAATAAGGTCGCTGCCAAATGGAACTGTCTGTTCAGCAATATCAAGAGTTTCTGTTTTAGGAATTGTGTAGGCAGGAGCAAACCATCTCTTTTCGTAGAATTCTTTGTAGTTAGGAATGTAGGTTTTCGGAACTACTCCAAGAAATTTTCCTTTATGGATTACTCCGGCGCAATTATATAAGAGGTTTCCATATTGTACAGGGAATCCGATAATAATCAGGATATTGAGATTTAGGGAACTTTTAAGTATAATTGGGAGGTTAATCTTGATTGATTCATAAAGAGATGACTGCTGGAAGAGATCCCCACAGGTATAAGAAGTAAGATTGAGTTCAGGAAATACTATTACAGACGCGCCTTCCTCATTTGCTTTGGTGAAAAGCTTGATTGTTTCAGCAGAGTTAAAAGCAATGTCAGCCACGCTAACTTTTGGAACACAGGCTGCAATTTTATAGAAACCAAACATTTTATTCTTTTTCGTTATTTTTGTATATTTTATTTTATTCTAGTTTATTGAGTTCAATATTGCAACTATCTAAGTTTATAGACTTTTTAAAAATGACTTGCGGTCGGTGTTATTTCACTTAACTATCTTGAAACGGAATATTTGCGAGTTTATAATGAATGTTAAGTCAATAATATTTCAAAAAGGGATTTATGATAACCAGGGAAGCAGATTACGCAATTAGAGCAATTGTACTTTCAGCTATTTACCAGGAGAAAAACCTTCCTCTTACTACAACTATCCTTTCTGAGAAAATGGAAATACCTTATAGATTTTTAAGGAAGATAATGATGAGACTTAGGGACGCCGGTTACATTGATACAAAAAAGGGCAAATACGGTGGAGTTAAACTTAAACGCAAGAGCAGTGATATATCTATTATTGATATTGTTAATATTTTTTCAGAGTCAGCAGTTTATATCAATAAATGTACAAAGCTAAATAAAGCCTGCGATGGTCTTGAAAATTGCAAACTCCATATCGAACTTTCTGCTATTCAAACTGATTTGAATAAAAGACTTTCCTCTATAACTATAGATAAACTTATATAATAAACTTTGTTTATTTATCAGCATTCCTCCTTCAATAGCATGAAAGTAGTGTCATATTGCAATTTCTTTCTTCTGATATATCTTTAAAGCTGTAATTTTTAATATTAGAATTCTTTAATATATGAGGTTTGATTTATGTGGAATTATACAGATAAAGTTATGGATCACTTTTTAAATCCGAGAAATGTCGGAGATATTCAAAATCCTGACGGAGAGGCTACTGTAGGAAATATTAGTTGCGGAGACGCCCTTAAGTTATCTTTTAAGCTCGACTCAAATGGAAAGGTAGCAGAAGTCAAATTTAAAACTTTTGGCTGTGGAAGCGCGATTGCTTCTTCTTCTATATTAACAGAGATGGTTAAGGGAAAAACTCTTGAAGAAGCTGAAAAAATCACCAATAAAGACATAGTAGATGCTCTAGGCGGACTTCCTGAAGAAAAAATACATTGTTCAGTCATGGGCATGGAAGCTCTTCAAGGCGCTATTGCCAATTACCGCGGTATCGAATATGTCCCGGATGAAGATGATCATCATGGAAGAGTTGTTTGCCATTGCTTTGGAGTTACTGATTCAAAGATTAGAAAGCTAGCCAAAGATAATAATATTAAAACAGTCGAAGGTATTACCAATTACTGTAAAGCAGGCGGCGCTTGCGGAAGATGTAAGGGTGACATAAAAGATATTCTTGATGGTATCTGGCAGTCTGAACATTCAAAAGAAACAAAAACTGAGGCTGTTACTTTTATGACTTTTACTCAGAAAGTTATTAAAATCCAAGCTGTTATAGATGGCGACATCAGACCAATGTTGGAGAGAGATGGCGGCAGTATTGAGTTTATCGACCTCAGAGGCAATACAGTTGTCGTGAAACTCAAAGGTCGTTGCGCAATGTGCCCAAGTGCAGGCGTTACTCTTAGAAATACCGTTGAAGGAAAAATTAAAGAGCTTGTTTCTTCAGATCTGACTGTAGAAGAACTTAAATAACTGGAGGTGCACCCATGAATGACAAAGTGATTTATGTAGATAATAACGCTACTACAGCTGTAGATATAGAAGTTTTTGAGGCTATGAAACCTTTTCTTACGGAGTTTTATGGCAACCCTTCAAGTATTCATCGTTTCGGCGGACAAGTTGCGGCCCATATTAGCAAGGGAAGGGAGCAGATTGCTTCTCTTATCGGAGCTGACCCTTCAGAGATAATTTACACCAGTTGCGGAACTGAAAGCGACAATTCTGCTATGTTAAGCGCGCTTCAAACCTGCCCAACTAGAAGGAAAATAGTAACAAGCAAAGTCGAACACCCTGCTATCTTGAGTCTAGGAAAATATCTTAGAGGAAAGGGTTATGTAGTTTCAGAGGCCCCGGTTGATAAATCAGGCAGACTTGACCTTGAACTTCTTGGCGAAATGATAGACACAGATACTGCAGTTGTTTCAATTATGTGGGCAAATAATGAAACTGGGAATATTTACCCTGTAGAAAAGATAGCTGAAATTGCCAAGGAAAAGGGCGCGCTATTTCATACCGATGCTGTTCAGTCTGTCGGGAAAATTCCTGTCAATCTAAAAAACACTCAGATAGATATGCTTTCTATCTCAGGGCATAAACTTCATGCACCAAAGGGAATAGGTATTCTCTATGTGAAAAAAGGAGTCAGATTCACTCCGTTTATGATTGGCGGACATCAGGAAAACAGCAAGAGAGCCGGTACAGAAAATGTGGCAAGTATAGTTGGTCTCGGAAAAGCGGCGGAAATAGCCGAAAAATTCATGGCTTATGAGAATAAAGAAGTCAAAGAGCTTAGAGATTATCTAGAATTTCAAATTATCAAGAGAATTAAAAGCGTAAGAGTTAATGGTGATATTCAAAATAGAGTTCCAAATACCACAAATATTTCTTTCGATTACATCGAAGGGGAAGCAATACTTCTTCTTTTGGATAAAGCAGGGATATGTGCGTCAAGCGGCAGCGCTTGCACTACCGGAAGTTTAGAGCCTTCACATGTTTTAAGAGCTATGGGTGTGCCTTACACATCAGCTCATGGTTCGCTCAGGTTGAGTTTGTCTAGATATAATACCAAAGAGGAAATGGATTATATAGTCAAAACTTTAGTTCCTGTAATAGAGAGGCTTAGATCTATTTCTCCATACTGGAAAGAATAGTGTGGCACAGGCGTCTTGCCTGTGTTTTGTATTAAACTGCCTTTGCATTGAAGTTAATTCTTGGATCAGCTAGCGTGTACATAATATCAGCCACTAGTATCCCTAGCAAAGTTAAAATGCTGTTTAACATGAATAGTCCCATTAGAAGAGGTATATCTCTACTGCTAAGAGCAAGCATTGATAAATCTCCTATCCCTGGAATATTGAAAATATACTCTACTATGATGCTTCCTGCTATCAGACCTGGTATAAGTTCGGCAAATAGCGTTATTAGAGTAATTAACGCATTTTTAAGAGCGTGTTTAAAGATAACTTGACTCTCTGGAAGCCCTTTTGCTCTTGCAGTTCTTATGTAGTCTTTATTTATTACATCTGCCATGCTTTCTTTGCAGTATCTTGAAAGTCCAGCAAATCCTGCGTAGGAAAGGCATATTATAGGAAGAACATAGTGCATCGAGAGTTTTTCGATTATTTCCCATGAACTCATTCCGTTTACTATAACGGTTGATATTCCTTTCAATGGAAATATTGGAAATATTCCTCCTTTACATAAAAAAGTTTGTAAGAGGAGCGTAACCCAAAAAACTGGCAGTGAATACAATAGGAACAGCAGGAAAGTTATAACCTTATCGCTTTTTTTCCTCTTTGTGATAGCTGAAAAAACTCCTATAGGTATAGCTATAGAATATGTTATGAGAATTGCCCATAAATTCAGCGTAAGAGTAATTGGAATTCTCTCAAAAATTATTGAGAATACAGCCTTACCTTTATCCACTGAAATTGACTTTCCGAAATCTCCCTCTAATATGGCTTTTTTCAGCCAGTAATAAAATCCGATATATATTGGCTCATTAAGATGTAATTCTTCTTCTATTGAGGCGTTTTTATTTGAGATACCTTTTTCTGAGGAAAGGCCAGATGTAGCGGCAGAATTTTCGCCTAGAAATGAGCTTCTGGTGGGATCACCTGGAGATAGACGGAGCAGAAGATAACTTGCGGCGAGTATTATTAGAATAGTTATAAAAGAAAGCAGAATTCTTTTTGATATGTGTTCTAACATTGCATTTGTATGTAAAGAATTTTTTTCTGATTATACTATTTCAAACTCACTAAATCAATGTTATATTGTTTTTGTTGTTAGAACAGGCGCTCGGGTAGCTCAGTGGATAGAGCAGTAGTTTCCTAAACTATTGGTCGTGGGTTCAATTCCCGCCCCGAGTACCACTTTTTTTACCTCCGTTCATAAAGTTTATCATCTATCATTTAATATCAAAAATATAATATCAATAAAAGCATGATTACAGAAATCAAATATAACGGCATCTTATTTGCCATAATTATTCGTTCTTCATATAGCGAGCCTGGAATAAAGTTTCTTACACCTAATGATTTTTCACAGCAGTTGGCTTTCATGAAGCATCCGCCTGGAAAAATAATCCAGCCTCATGTCCATAACTCTGTATCAAGAGAAGTCTTCTTTACTAAAGAAGTTCTTTTTATCCGCAAAGGCAAGATCAGAGTAGATTTCTTTACCAATGAAAGAGAATACATCGAAAGCAGAATCCTTGAAACTGGAGATGTGATTCTGCTGTCAGAAGGCGGACATGGTTTTGAAGTTATCGAAGAAACCGAGATGATAGAGGTCAAGCAGGGTCCTTATGCCGGTGAACAGGATAAGACGAGATTTGAAGCAAAAATTCATAATGTGATAATTAGGTAATTGGATAATGTGTAAATTAGAGAAAGCGGTAATCTGAGATTAGATAATGGATTAATGTGAAAATGTGGCAATATGCTGATCTGAAAATTAGAAAATGTGGTCATTCGGTAATGAGTATTAGCTAATGAGAAAATGTGTTAAAGTCACTATCTATAGGGAATAAAAGAAGATGGCTGAGAATATTATACTTGAAAAGACTTTTAGATTTGCCCTGATGATAATAGAGTTTTGCGAAGAACTCCAATCCAAGAAGAAGTTTGTTATCGCCGAACAACTTTTGAAAAGTGGTACATCGATTGGTGCAAATGTCAGAGAGGCTCAGAACGCAGAGAGCAATAATGATTTTATTCATAAATTCAAAATTTCTGCAAAAGAGGCAGATGAGACAGAGTATTGGTTGCTTTTATGTGAAGCAAGCAAAAATTATCCGTTCAACCCTGAGTTATTAAGCGCGTTAGTAGATATCAAAAAGATAATTTCTAAAATCATATCGACAGCTAAAAAACACTAACTAATTATCACATTAACTAATAAACCCATTACCACATTAAATTCATGATTCCAGTAAATACTCCACTTTTAGACGGCAACGAAGAAAAATATCTGCTTGAATGCATAAAGACAGGGTGGATTTCCTCTGAGGGTCCTTTTATTAAAGAATTTGAAGAAAAATTTACTTTGCGAGTGAATCGAAAATACGGCATAGCTGTGGCAAATGGAACAGGAGCCTTGGATATAGCCATTGAATCTCTTGGGATTAAAAAAGATGACGAAGTCATCATGCCGACATTTACGATAATCTCCTGTATTACCCAGATAATCCGCAATGGAGCAAAACCTGTTTTTGTCGATTCTGATCCCGTGACATGGAATATGGATGTAACTCAGATAGAAAAGAAGATTACGAAAAAGACAAAAGCGATAATGGTAGTTCATATTTACGGTTTGCCTGTGGATATGGAACCAGTTTTGGCGCTTGCTCAAAAATATAATCTCAAAGTTATTGAAGATGCGGCAGAGATGCACGGACAAACTTATAATGGCAAACCATGTGGCTCATTTGGAGATATAAGCACCTTTAGTTTTTACCCTAATAAGCATATTACGACAGGCGAGGGCGGCATGATTGTAACAAATGATGAAACTCTTGCTGAAAAATGCCGTTCATACAGAAATCTGTGTTTTCAAGCTAAAAAGAGATTTGTGCATGAGGAGCTTGGCTGGAATTACCGGATGACTAATCTTCAGGCGGCTCTCGGTCTTGCACAGTTAGAAACACTCGATAAGCATATCCAGAAGAAAAGGCATATCGGCAAACTCTACACAGTTCTACTGAAAGATACACCGTATCTTCAAATTCCTTTGGAGAAGACTGAATATGCAGATAATATCTATTGGGTTTATGGGATAGTTCTAGATAAGACTTTCCCGATGAACGCAGAACAGATGATGAAGAAATTTGCAGAGAAAGGAATAGGGACAAGACCATTCTTCTATCCTATGCATTTGCAGCCTGTTTTTAATAAAAAGGGGCTTTTCCTTGATGAAAAGTATCCTGTAGCGGAAAACCTGGGAGAGAGAGGTTTCTATCTGCCTAGCGGTCTTGCTTTGACTGATGAGGACATCCACACCTCCGCAATGGCTTTAAAAACAATACTTAACCGCGAATAAACGCTAATGAACACAAATATTCTTGAAAAAGATTTGGTTTACAAGATAAGCGGATGTGCAATGAGTGTTCTTAATTGTCTAGGTCATGGGCTTAGAGAGAAGACTTATGAAAATGCTTTATGTCTGGAATTTGAGTTTAATAAAATCTGCTATAGAAAGCAGGCAGTGTATCCGGTTTATTACAGAGAAGTGATGATTGATGAATTTATCCCTGATTTAGTTGTAGAAAACAGGATAATTGTGGATTTAAAAACTGTTGATTCTATAATTGATGAACATAGAGGTCAGATACTCAACTATCTAAGGATTACAGGCCTGAAAGTTGGTTTGTTACTGAATTTTAGTCATCCTAAGCTTGAATGGGAAAGACTTGTCCTGAGTGATAAAAAATTATAAAATTTGCGTTCATTCGCGTTTATTAGCGGTCGGTTATGAGTGAAGTTTTTAATTTATATTCCAAATACTACAATCTCCTATACAAAGACAAGGACTATTTATCCGAAGTAAGCTATGTCGAAGGACTGATAAAGAAGTATTCAGAAATTGAGGTTAAGAGTATTCTTGACTTGGGCTGCGGCACAGGCAGACACGATGTAGAGTTTGCAAAAAAAGGATATAAGGTTACAGGAATAGACCAGTCGGAGACCATGCTCCAGATAGCAGACAAAGAGTCTTCAAACGAAAATACCAGATATATTAAGGACGACGCAAGATATCTAGAGCTTAACGAAAAGTTTGATGCTGTTGTTTCACTCTTTCATGTGGCAAGCTACCAGACTTCCAATGAAGACCTTTGCAATTACTTTAAAACGGCAAGCAAGCACCTTAAAAAAGGAGGAATTTTCCTCTTTGACTTCTGGTATGGTTCGGCTGTTCTGCATCTCAAACCTCAATATAAAGAAAAATTGATGGAGAATGACTTCCTTAGGATTAAAAGGATCACAAGCCCAGTACTTAAACCTAATTTAGATCAAGTTGAAGTTAATTTTGAGAATATCATCGAAGACAAAAAGAGTGGCAAGATAGATAGAATAAAAGAAACTCACAATATGCGCTATTTGTTTCTTCCTGAACTTTATTATTTCATGAATCAGAACGGACTAAAATCCTTAGCTTCATTTGAATGGATGACCGATAAAGATATGACTTTGGAAACTTGGAACGGACTTATTGTGGCAAAACTTACCTGATTACTTATAATGAAATTAGTTAATCTGATGATGTTGGATTAGCGTTTATTGGTGTTCATTCGCGGTTAAGGTCAGTTTATTAAGTTAAAAGTTGATAATATATGCAAAGAAAAATTTAGGAATTAGACAATGACCAATTTATTAATACAGATTAAAGATGATTCAAAAACTAACGATGTAATAAGATTCTTAAAAGATATTGATTTTCTTAAAGTGATTGTGCAAGACGATCTAAAAAATAAAAAAGTAAGCCTTAAAGATGCTTTTGGAATTTGGACCGATAATAATATTAATCTATCAGATATAAGACAAAAAGCCTGGCGTTGAAATTAGTATGTTACTAGATACGAATATTCTAATAGAAGTATTTAAAGGCAATAAGGAAATATTTGATGCCTTGCAGAAAGAAAATGATCTTTGTATATCTTCAATAACATCAATGGAACTTTATTTTGGCGCATTAAATAAACCCGAAACTACAAAGATCCAAAAAGCCTTAAGAGCATTTAGAGTAGTTCATTTGAATCAAGAAATTTCAATAAAAGCAATTGAGTTAGTTGAAACTTATTCCAAAAGTCACGGATTGATGATACCTGACGCTATAATAGCTGCTACTGCAATTATCGAATCGACTAGCCTAAAAACTCTGAACAAAAAGGATTTTCGTTTTATAAAAGAATTAAATATTTGTTAATTATAAAGTATTTATTCATAACTGTTTAAAATGCTAAGAGAAAAGAATCATTAGCGTTCATTCGCGGTTAAGGTCAGTTTATCATGTAAAAAGTTCATAAAGTTCATAAAGTTTGTAAAGTTATAAAGTTTGTTAAATTCGCTAAATTCGTGGTTTGAAATGAATACTCCTGAAATAAAAGCATTTTTGAAAGACATTGCTATCAATTTTTAAATTAGAAAAAAACACATAATATGCGTTATCTATTTCTTCCGGAACTGGATTGTTTCATGAATCAGAATGGACTTAATACCTTAGCTTCGTTTGAATGGATGACTAATAAAAATATGAGTTTAGACTCTTGGAATGGAGTGATTATTTCCCAAAAATGAAAAAGATATGCATTATTCATCCTGAAGGAAATATAAATAACAATCCAAACTTGACTGGTATAGTCGAGATACTATGCGAAAACGGATACGAAGTAGACATATATTCTTCGAAAAGAACTGAAATATATCAAAAATCACCATGTAACGGCAGTACCTTATTTCTAGAAGATTGTACTAACCAAGAAGAACTAGAAAAGATATTGCGCCATAAGTTTAACTCTCCTTATTCTCTCGTGATAGGAGTTGATAGAGGAATTATTGAAGCTGAAATTATTTCCAGTATTCTTGGTGTGCCTTATGGACTAATTTCGTATGAAATATTTTTTGCTGATGAAACAGGATTTGAATATAAAAAATTAGAAATTAAAGCTTGCCATAATATTAATTTTTTCATTGTCCAAGACGAAATGAGAGAAAAACTTTTATGCTCAGAGAATCAAATTAAATGCGATAATATTTTTTATATTCCAGTAGCAGGAAGAGGAATAAAGAATGTTGTGAAACAGAAATTATGGCATAAAAAGTATAATATTCCTGCCGATCATAAGATTGCTGTATATATGGGTTCAGTTCATAAATGGGCAATGATTGATGAAATCATTGATTATGCTCCTAATATACCTAGCGATTGGCATATTATAATTCACAATAGATATGGAAATAATTTTGTTAATAAAAATTATATTAGATTAATTGAGAATATACCTAATATTCATTTCTCAAACGAAATCTTTGATTCCTTTGAAAGTATGAAAGATGCTTTATTCTCTTCTGACTTAGGACTTGCTTTTTATAATCCTCTCAAAGGTGATAAATATGCAGGGAAAAATATTCAGCATTTAGGAC